>Ga0065720_1018962_pt1 | contig 50934 bp, 46 predicted proteins | sample Thericmetagenome_FD_59107 | JGI IMG/M metagenome (GOLD analysis project Ga0065720, IMG submission 59107) | Thermophilic microbial communities from the Joint Bioenergy Institute, California, USA of rice/straw/compost enrichment - eDNA_2 v2... | ecosystem: Engineered > Solid waste > Grass >... | reverse complement strand
AGCAAAATTACTCTTACCTTTCCTCCTTTTTGTCTTCGCACATTAGGGTCTATTCTAACCCTATCATTGATAACTTGATCCAAAGTAAAATTATTCCTATTGTTAAGGCTCTCGGGATGATTTCTTACGTAAGCACGATTTTCAATTGTGGTGTTGTATTCTTGATCTTTTGGTCAATGGGATAGAGCGTTTCCTTGATTTTTAAGTCATCCAAGATAACCACATTGTCCTCATCCTATTCGATATTCACAAGGTGAGAAAAGATCTACACAGAAGAAGAACTCTTTTGGATCCAAAGAGAAAAATGGAGCTGCATATTCTTTCAAGTTCCCGAAAGTTGACAAATTATTTTCATCAACTTTGAAAGTGGTATGACGACCTTCAAAATCGACATTCACAAGCATATTATTACTAAAATCTTAACCACTTGCTTATTCGAAAAACTACGATTCAACTTTCTCAATAAAGTTTTGGAAGACCTTCTCACAAACTTTATCGATTTTTTTATTGATTTCCTTCTTATCGACCTTTGTGACAAATTTATCTCTCTCATTTTTGAGTCTTTCTAACTTCATTGTTATATCAAGCACATTATCTTCAAGGATTTTCATATTCTATGGTCTCATGCCTCGAAATTGTATCTTACTGAATTAACATCTCTTAACTTTTTCTGTAAAATTTTCTTTTCCTCTTGGAGTTCTTCTAATTTCTCATCAAGAAGGGCATTATTCCTGAGTTCTTCATTTAACTTGTTCTGAATCTCTTTTTCATCAACAGGAATCTATTGAATCAGCCTAAGTATGCTAGAGTTTTACATCATCCCTCTTCTGCTCCTTTTTTGCTTTATAGGACATTTTTAAATTTATTAAGAGTAATTGTTTCAAAGAAAACGCTTAACAAGGTCAAACTCTTTATGCTCACACATTCTCCTTAAATTCTTTTATTCAATGGTTCATCCTCTTGTGCAGGCAAGTATCCATGATATTTCTTCAGTTACTAAAAGGAATGGCATTGGAGGGCTTGTATTTGGTTAAGTAGAGCACCTTCCCATTGTATAAATCAATTTGCTAACAATGAAATGGTTTAGGCAAAGAAATCCGACCCCTTATGTAACCTATTTGGGCTTAGCTCTTCAAAGTTGAAGTGGGAGCATGATAAAAAATGTATATCAGTTAAAGATGAAAATATTAGTTAATTTTTCGCACACAGGGATTCTCTATGTAGTTCTCAGGTATTAGCTATCATGTTTTGGGAGCACAGTATAGTTTCTTAACATTCCAATGACAGAAAATCAATTCTCAAGTAATGTGACCTATTTTGATTATGATTCAATTCATGAGGGGAAATTAGCTGACAGTCTCGTGAGTGCAGGAATCCACAAAGTGAAAAATAAAACCATTTTACAAAACAGTTTATATAGATCGTTTATTTTATTAGGATTTCTAAGAACGAGAAATTTAGATGAACCAAATAAGAGAGATCTCTTTTGCAAAGGAGAAGTCTGTTGTTAGTTATAGATCAGTTTCAAGTCATGATGAAGATTCCCAAGAGAGTTCTTGCAGTAGAAATGAAACTAGTGTTCAGTTTAATCTTGATAATGACTCAATTGAGTTCAAACTCCCTTATTTAGAAGAAGTTAGCAGTCCCAAGTTGATTGCAGATATTCAAGAGCATACTAATCAATCTCCAGACTCCAAATTATCAAAAAGTAAGACCTTAGAACTACAACCACTTGCATTAAACCGAAAATCTGAACTTCCTACTACAATTTCCACCCACTTCCAAGATTATACAGATCGTAATAGGGAAAATTGGAATAGTGATATAATTGGAATACCAGAGGAAGAAGCCCCTCAAGAAAGTAGCTCCAAGGAAATAACACATTATAAAATGTCAGAAGAAGATAAGAAGATTGATGAGATAAAAATTTTTGTGAACAATAAAGCTTGGAAAAAGTTCGAATCTAGTGAAATGTTGAGACCAGATGAGACCCAACGAGAGACGAAACTTAGAAAAAAGGATTTTTCGAAGTTTGAATTAATTCTAATAAATGATAAAACTTGTATAACTGATCTCACGAAAATATCCAAGAGACATCGGAAGTCCCGAAGATCAAGACTGCGAGATCTTATTGGTAAACATCTGTTGGCTTCTGGCAAAGAAAAGAATAAAGTGTTTACTACAATTTTACAGGGTATCAGAAAGAAAAAGAAATCAAGAAAAGAGCGTCTATTAGGTATACAATCTAGTAATCATATCTTAGATGATAGATACCTTGAAACAATGGGGACATTCTCTTGATAATTTTAAACATGGAGCTATAGAGAAGCTTCATGAGTTGGCAATTCCACTAAACCCTCTAAGTAAATTCAGAATAACTTGGGATATTCTGGCTGCTATCTTCATTGTTTATGAGATGATTGTTGATCCATATCTGCTAGCATTCGAATTAGAACCAGAAGGAAGTCTGGATACTTTAGAAGTGATAAAACTTATCTTTTTCTTATTGGATATCCTATTAAATTTCCACACAGCTTTTTATTATGAGGGAAACCTGAAGAAAAAGCATAAAGAAATAGCTAAAAATTACATCCAATCAACTTTCTTTTTAGATTTGATTGCAAGCTTTGCTGCTTTAACTCTACTTGGGACAAAGAATAATCTTGCTAGGCTTCTTCATTTCTTGAGAATATACAGATTTCGTATAATTCTAAGAGTCATTGATGATTTTGCACAAGGCTTTATCCTTCTTAACGGAATTTTGAATCTATCCGTATTAATACTTTATCTGTTTTTGCTCTGTCATTGGTGTGCTTGCATTTGGAGATACGTAGGAGCTTATAATCTAATTGCAGACGATGCCTCTTGGATGCGTGAGCATGATTACAATCTCCTGAATAATGCTGATCTTTATATAGTGTCATTTTATTGGTCTGTCACCACAATTCTAACGGTCGGCTATGGTGACATTTTACCAAAAACATCTTCCGAGAGGATTATTACAATTTTTGTTATGTTTCTTGGATGCATTATATTCTCGTATTCTGTCAACAGTGTTTCCAAGATTGCCAATACTATTGATGCTGGAATGTCTAAGAAAAGGTATTTCTTGCTGTATAATTATTGATCTTTAGACAAAAGAAATATGCTTTCACTAAATATATGGAAAGTCATGGGATTTCCGCAGCGACTCAAGCTGAAGTAAAACAGTATTTGGATTTTATCTTGGAAGAAAATCGAGCCAATAAAGCCCAAGAGGAATCTATGCTTGCCATGTTATCGGACAACTTGCGAGAAAAAATTATTAGTGAAATAAATGGAAAGATACTAAAGCAAGAGAAAATTTTCTCAACAACTTTTGGCACTCGATTCCTCTCTGTCCTATATCATAACTTGATCCAAAAAACTTATGCTCCGAGGGAACTTATTTTTGATGTAAGCTCTTAAATATTTCCTGACTGAATGATAGGAATTTGATAAAGACTTCTCCATCTACTTTGTTGCATCTGGATCAGTCAAAATTTTCTTAACCCAGACCGATACAACCTTACATGTCCTTGAAGTACTTCTAATATAATTTCAGGCTTATCTCGTAGAAAGGAAGTACTTTTGGAGAAATATCCTTCTTTAGTGATCGAAAAAGAACTGCAGCTGCTCAAAGTATTGGATTTTCTTGTATATTTTGTTTAAAGAAGCAAAGAATGCTTGAATTATTGGATGAGAATCCTATTGAGAAGGTACAATCTGACCACATTCTATTAACTAAATAGGAAATTTTCTGCTCCATAAAGGACAAAATAAATCTTTATGAGGACTATTCAGATTTGAAAATCAAGTGTTATGCCTGTAATAAGGATGGTCATTATGCTGCTGCCTGTCCAGAGCTTCATTATGTCCCTGATAAAGAACAAATTATTAAAGAATATCTTGCTGAAGAGAATCGCTTCCGGCGGAAGTTCAACAGGAATTTCCTCAGAAAGAGGTTCCGAGCATTACTTGAGAAAGATGAGATTGCAGAAGCGGCAATCAGTCTTTCCATTAAGAAGGGCTCTAAAATCAAAAAAGAAAGAGACTTCTTTTCTAACCAAAATAAAACCATCGGAGAGCCTCTAGGCCAGCAGGAAACTTCTACTATTACTACCTTGAACAACGTTAAAAATTTCAGCCCGAGAGTTCGATCTGAAGTTATAGAATTGCTAAGCATGTATCACGAAAGGGAGAGGCAAGTATTCAACTTATTCGAGAGTTTGTATAAACAAAGTATAAACCTTGAGACAGAAAAAAATGTTCAGTTGGAATCCATTCAAAACTTCCAACTCTATTTCCCCCATAACAACCTTACCAAAATTCTTCAAAACATTGAAAAGAACAAATCAGAAAAATTATATAAAGAGCGAATTACTGTTAAAATACAAGAATATCAAAAAAATTTTTCTCCTAAAAATTTTAACCAAGAAGAGAAAGCTTTTACTCCTCGAATGGCTAACTCTTTGCAAGATGGAGATATCTTTTCTGATATCAACAGGCCAAGGGGTCAATTCTTCAACCTCAAATCATCTCGTGAGGAAAGAAACAAAGATAAAGCTGGAAAGAAAATGTTGACAGATATTCGTTCAAAATCTCATGAATCAAAATCTGATAGTGCTATCTAAGTCCATTATCTCTAATTTTAGCACTTCTTTTTTCAATATGTTTCTCAATTTTGTTAAACATTCTAAATTTCGTAATAAGTATATAGATATCCTAATATTTTTCTATTGCTATTTATTTGTCAATATGGTTTGATAAATAAAATTACTAATAGCACATACATCCTCTCTGTTGATTTCCAATGGGAACATATTTTAAAGAACCTGTTGAGCTTCCAGCTAGGAAGAATTTATTGTCAGCTGAAATAGCAATAGAAGTCACTTCACTGTCATGAGCTTTCTCATAGAATTGCTTGCATACACCTTCCTCCAGATCCCAAATTTGTAAGGTTCCTTCAACAAATCCAGAAACCAAATATTTGGAGTCACTAGTCACTGCCAAGCTGCTAATAGAACAATGTGCTGTAAGCCTCTTAGAACAAACCTTTTGCTCTAAGTCCCAAACTTTTATAATACCATCTTCAGAAGCACTAAGAAGGTACTTATTATCTGGTGTTATTGAGATTGCAGTAACTGGCTCATCATGAGCGTTATCGATAATATGCAGGCATTGCCTTTCTTTTAAATCCCAGAACTTGATGGATCTTTCTTCAAGAGAGCTTGCACTAGCAAAATATTTACCATCGACCGAGATGGCTATATTGTTAACAGGTCCTAAGTGAGCCTGTTCAAAGACATGAACACAGTTTTTGGTTGAAATGCTCCAGAGCTTTATTGTTGACATTCCACCTGTAAGGAGGAGGTCATTATCATGGCTCAAGGCCAGTGAATAGATTGGTCCTTTATGTGCTTGATATATTGTATCACTTATCTCTTTAGTGTGAGCGTTCCAAATCTTGATTGAGCCATCATTCGACGCTGAAACAATAAAACTTTTATCTGAAGCAAAGGCTAACCCTGAAATTACCCCATCATGTGCTTCTTCAAAGGTATGAAGACATTCTCTTCTGTTTGTATTCCAAATTTTAATGCTTTTATCTTTCGAAGCAGTGGCAATCATTGTAAAATCACCAGGGTCAGCAATCTTCGTTATTACACTACTGTGTGGTTTCTGAAAAGTATGAACACAAGTTCTATCATTATAGTTCCAAACCTTTACTGTGCTATCCAAAGAGGTTGTCACAAAGGTTTTGCCATCTAAGGAAACACTCAATGAGGAAACTTCCAACTTATGTGATGTCTCAAATGTATGTACACATTTCATTTCACTAACATCCCAGATTTTAACTATTCCATCTGAAAAGGCTGAAAGAACTTGGTTCCCATCTTTGACACAGGCTAAGGCTGTGATATCAGCATGATGACCCAAACTAATTTTATGCTGTTTCTCTGTATGCAAGTCAATGAAAATAATTGAGCTATCCAGCCCAGCAACAATGAGATGTTGTTGGTTAGGAGTGAGTGCTAGTCCCCTGCTTATTTTGCTATAATACTTTTCATCTTCATAAGCTTCTACTATAGTTTTAGTTAATTTTCTCTCCTTTATATTCCAACAAGAAACACTTCCATCAAAGCCGTGTACTAGAACATCCTGGTCATCGTTATAAAGAGTAAGAGCCCTAACGGGTCCCTTGTATTTCTGAGGAAAATCACATCTGATTCTCCAGTCTTTAATGTCGAGAATACTGATTAATCCTGTATCAAAACCGCAAACTAAGAATGATTCATTTTTGGCCATTGATATGCAGGTCACTCCACCTTGAATTGTAGTGGAAATGTTAAGGAGACGTGTTTTATCGGCCATATCCCAGATCTTTATTGTTTTGTCAAGTGAAGCGCTAATTAGCCACTTATCATTATTTGCAAGTTCCAATACAGTCACTGAATTTCCGTGGACATTCGTAAAGTCAAGTTTGCATTTTTTGTCTTTTAAAGTAAAGACCTTTATGGATCCTCCTCTCGAACCGATAAGTAAGAATTTGCCATCACTTGAGATTTTGGAAACAGTAGGTAATCCAAGATCTTCTCCATATTCTTTGAATTTATCGAGACTTTCTGAGCCACAGTACATTTTGCACAATTTCCTTCTAAATAAAATAATTAAAGATATTTTTCAATTTTATACTAAAAATGTCTAACTTAATAGCATTCTTAGAGAACATTTATTTTCTCAGGAGTTAATTTCTAGCTTATCCAAACCTGATATATTTTTTCTTTTTGGAGATTATGTCTTTAATATACAAGTATTGACGAGCATGAGGTTGTACTGACGAAAGGAAGATACAATTACTCAACAGGTTTAACGTCGTCTGGTTTAGCTTCTTTAGCCAGTTTCTTCCTAATAATTTTCTCTTGTCTTAATTTTTCCTTTATAGCAGCTTCTTGAGCTTTCTTGGTTTCTTCTTCAAGTTCACTGTCTTCTTCTTCTCCCTCTTCTTCTAAATAGTCTTGGGCGACATTAGCATCTTCATCTTCTTCACCAATATCTTGAAGACCGCCCAGGAGATCTCCCTTCTTAATCATCATCAATCTTTCTCTAATGATTTCCTCGAATTGCTTTTCTCTCTGGACTGTTTCATCATCTTCTAACAAGGCCCTTCTTTCCTCTTCGCTAAGGTTCTTAAGGTCTTCTTCAGTGTCCTCTACGTATATAGCCTTATGAGTATCCAATTGATCAGTGTATTTATAATCATCTCTCTTTGCTTTGAGTTCTTGGTAAGTATACCATCTTTGTTCTGCGAGATTATATCTATAGTTGAAGTCGTCTCTCTTTGTTAATTTCTCTTCCCAGAACTTGATGTCACTGGTAAGATCTTTATAGAACTTCTTGTTTTTTTGTATTTCTAGAAGTCTATGATGAATATGAATGCATGTGGTCATCTTTTTAATGCACTTTCTTGCCTTCATTTCTTCAAGGATTTTCTCCCAGAGATCCTTGTCAAAATATTCCATGACACTAAATCTATCAAATAACTCCAAGAGGGTTTTGGGAACATATTTGACTCTAGTGTCCCAGCCTTCGAGGATTTTGGGCTTCAAATATTGAGTAATGAAGTTATACAAGTGTTCCTTGGACATTTGTGTATTATAAGTAGCTGCGACAGCGAGTTCTATGGCTTGTTTGTCAGCTTCAAAGTAAAGTCATGAAATAGAAAACTATACTTATATCGGCAATGTTGTTAATAACTTCTTCCTCCAAGAATTCAATTCCTTGTGGTGATCCTGCATTAGTCTTCAGAAAACCATATAAGCAACCAAAGGCATAACGAGCTTCAAAATTTCCTTTATACTTTAAGAAGTGTCTTTCGCATTCTTCGAAGACCATGCGGTCGGATTGGTTGGCCTTAGCAACATTATATAGGAGAAAAGCCATATTCATAGGGAAATAGTTCATTTCTGGAGTCTTCTTAACGTATTCGATGAGCTTAGGATCATTCAGACCGAGTTATCTAATAACTTACTTTCTGAGGACCGCCATTCTTGTCCATGTTTTCGAATGGGAATGCAAGATCATCATTTGTGTATATCTTCTTATATGTTCTCTCTTGGATAATTTTCAGTTCTGCTCTTGTTGGGAAACGGGCGAACCCATATTTTGGCTGATGAGGAAGCAGGCTGAAGAGAGGCTTTATGAAAGAAAATTTATTCAAAAACATATCTGGACTATCACCCCAAATAAATTTTTACAGAATACAAGATAATTCACAAAGAAAAACAAAGTTAACCATTAAGTTGAGCCATAACTTTCTTTTTAGCATCCTCAAAGACCTATAATCGATAACTCTTATTGATATAAATTTTACTGATGAGAATCCTCCTTCATGAGATGGAAGTTTAACTGTCTCAGTATCTTTCATAGTGGCCCTGGCTATAACTGTAACGTATTCAAGGGTGATAATGATTCTAGAATGTGAGCTTCAATTCAAAATATCTAACCCTTCGTCCACAATTTCGTCTATGATGAGAATCAAATTTTCAAAATTATCCATGACTGTCTTCTTGCTAACGCTATTTCTAATAAATTAATACTCTGATTGATTGATATTCACTTGCAGAAGTATGACAAGGCTTCAAAGAGGGTTGCTAAGACCTGATTTAGAAGCTAGTATATTAATCATGGTAAAGTCTGAAATTTATACCAGTTCATTTTCGTCATATTCTCCAACTACAAATATAGATATATCGTTGCAGCTCTTGAAGACAACGTTGAAATGGGAATAAGTGAAAATTTCGTCTAGAGTTTTGAGATTAATATTGAAACAGAGTACTTTCAGTGGCATTCAGAGTCTTAGATGAGGTAAGCTTTTTGCTTTTCTCGAAAACATTTTTCTCGAATTCTTTTTGAGCATCAAGGTTGTTTAAATCGCCTTCCATGACCAAGGGAACGTTTTTGGAGCAGATTTTGGTGTAATATTTACTATAAATTCTGGTTCCATCATTTTTCAAGAGGAAGATTGCGAAGATCTTAGCAATGTTGTGTCCAAACTAAGAGCCTAAGGCACCATTTTCTTGATAAATTTACCTTTTCTTCTGCCATTTCCTAGATATTCTGACTCTGACGCGTTTAATTAACAATAAATAAAATATACAAAACAAAAAAATCTCAAAAACAATACTGTTCGGCACTAAACCGTCCTACTAGATTCTTTAATTTTTCCAAGGGATATAAATAACACCTATAAATATTCTTCGATAGCATTGAAGTCAATCTATTCATTAAGAAATGACAGAACATATTTCAATACAAAGAACGACTTCATAAACTACGGCGTTTAGTTTTCCTTAGTCGGATAAACATAGATAATTCTAGCTTCCTCATTGTCCAGGATAACCTCATTATCCAAAGTCTGACACTTGATAACGCAATTCGGTGCCTTTTGTTTTCCTAATACAACTGGCACCATAATATATTCTAAATGCTTGGTAGATCTAGGAAGAATTTCGATCGTATATTTTACGGGCCCACTGAATAAGAAGGCCTCATTTTCTTGTGTTGTTAACTCAAGCTTATGGAGTTGGCCTGTGCTGTTCACAATGGCAATCTTATAGAACATAGGCTCTCCTAAGACACCTGAACTATTAATATCAATGTGAACGGTGAAGGGTTTAGGCCTGACAACAATATTTTCCAAGGAGATATTGACAGAAACAGGTTCTATTATCTTTAGGTAAACTTTCAGAAAACTATACTCTTGTCCTCTCTGTTCAAGTCTTCCTTTCTGGTAATCTTGAGCTCAACTTCTCCCAAGTTGAAATCGTCAACTTCTTCGATGGGTCTGATGACAAACTGAGTTGTATATAAATGATTTTTGGCCAGTTCTAATCCTTGAGGTATATAAGGTTCCTTAAGGATCATATAGCAAGATGACCTGTTAATCTTGAACTTGGCTTCTTGGACAATCACATCATTTTCTGAAGATTAAAAACAAATATTATAAACTTACGAATTGGAAGTAATGTGAAATTAAGGCAAGAAGTGTTGTTTATGGGAATGGGATGCTTGTATGATACAGTCTTTGCATCGGGAGTATGATTGATCTCTTTGAGATTGGTTTTCCACCTAAAGGATAAGCAAATAACAAAAAAAGCTTTACTTGAGATAGTACATAATTGGCTGTACAAACTTGAATGAAAATTGCTTGTTTATTTCTTTAGGAATTTCAATGTGCTTTCCAAATGAGTCTTTAACGACCTCATACTTAATGCGGAAAGTAAAGGTCTTCTTGACATCTACGAGAGAGCTGATTGACTTAGAAGAGTATCAAATTGAGTTTACACTAAGGAGAAGTGAAGAAGCATTTGATCACTATTTGGCTCAAATTCAAGCATGCTCAAATTAGTGTCCTTATCATATTTGACAAGACTGCCATTTTCATCAAGGTAATATAAGGTCATGTCTCTTGGAATTGTCCCAGGTATAATATCTAAGAATTAATTTAGTTAAGTTCCCATATTACCATGATGTTGTCCCTTTTCATACAAGTAGACGAAAACTGACACATATTTGATGGTCACTTCTGTTGTTTTTCTTCAATAATAAAAAAAAAGAACTTCTAAGAATACTTTTCGATTTTGAGGGTGATGTTCACATTTTCATTAATATAACCTGGTTGCTCAGCCTCAATAGTAACAGTCAGATCATCAACCAGCTGTAACAAAAGGATATTGGATTCATCTAACTGTGATTTATTGAACTCGAAATAATACTTGAATAGAAGTAGGTTTGAGGCAAATGAAATTCAAATGAAATCTCAGCTCCATTTTGTGTTCTAGCAGTTAATAAGGAAGATGATGATTCTTATGTACTTTATTTTTCCGACCATAGTAATCTCAGTAACATGAATTCTATGGCCAGGAACCATATATAATGCATGAGAAACAAATCTCAGGTAGGTTCTATTTCCTTCTTGTTGTAGTTGGTCAGCACTTAATGTTTCATGATATTTAGGGTCATTAAATTTGACTCTGATTTCTTGAATTAAGTCTTTGAAGAATTCTGGAATTCTCATTTCAACTTCAACATTGAAGCTTTCAAGATATTTGACTGTTTTTGGTTGGAAAGAAATAGATGTGCTAAAGAGTTTTCGGTCTCTGATGAGGTAATTATAAGTCTCGGGCTCTTCTAATTGTGAGAGACAGTCATGTAACATTCTAAATGTGAATAATAACAACAAATTGTAAATACTTTTGTCTTTCAGGTGTTCCTTGATGGATCAGGCCAAGTCTCAAAAGGTTCTGGACGGATTGTTTGTGGTCTTTATTCTCAATCAAGAATCTCTCATTTTCAACTAGCAGCTCTAGTGGCTTTAAGATGATTAAATATTAGATTACGAAGCAGAAGGTCATTCCATGATTTTTCTTCGACAACCTTGATCAGATCGTTTACATGCTTGAGGAATTGGTCCTTTTGATCTACTAATAAGAAAAATTTGATAAGTGTACTATTCAAGTAATACTGCTGAGCCAATGTATATGTCAACATATAGATATATTTCGGATTCTCTTTCTCTATTTTGAGAGCTTTATCAAGCATATCGATATTAGTGAGATAATGGTTGATTTGTGATTCCATAATCAGACGATATTTGAGAATATCATTCAAAAATTGTAGATCAGTAAGCTAACAAATAAAAGATATAAAGTTCAGCATTACTTTTGGATTTTGTCCTTCCAGAGGATCAACATCTCCATATCTATACTTATAGCAGCAGTAATAAGAGTGATCGACTTCTATTCTATTTTTCTTTGCTTCTTCATTCTTTAGATCCTCATTAAATTGATAAAAGTAATTTCTTCTAGCTGTATTTATTTGACAATAGCCCTATTGGTTGAGTCCTAGCATTCAAAGAATTACATGGGCCATAATTGCAATTGGTAAGTGATCTTTCTGATCACTCTGGAAATGTTTGGGTTTCTTTTCATATGCTTGTAGCAAGATAGCAGTGAGGATATAATAAAGTCTCCCTTTCCATTTATATTCCTGATATTAAAGATTAGCGGTAAGTTTGGTACCTCGAATTTAAATCTGTTGTCTAAATATTCAATTTTTCCTTTGAATTGATTGATATGCACGTGCAAGGTTTTATAGGCCATCAAAGTTTCTTCATCTTGAACTTTATGGAACATCTCTCTGATCTTGATAATATCAGCAATCTAACATCTTATTCATCTCCAATTAAGATATACATATCTCAGCTCCTCTAGTCTTTGAATTATTTCAAAATTGGCTTGGAAATAAATTTCAGGTTTATATCTCGATGCTGGACTAATTCCATTTTGGAAAAGTGGGAAAAGAGTCGCTGTTATAATTTGATAAGCATTGTCATAAGCCGCCTTGCTCTTGTCCATTTTGAAACTAAAATCTCACACAATCGTAGAATTCTTTTACAGGAATTCGTATAAAATGGCCATTTTAAGATATATTCTCAAATTGAATTCGTTAGTTCCAAGAATATCTGTTGTCTTAATAATCCTTTTCTTATGTCTCTTTAACAATTCATTATAGTGCTGCTTAGCACCTTCTTCGACAGTCTTTTCGAACCTAACATTTTATTATAATTCTCTGATAGAACACTTCTTCGACACAACTGAGAACTGCTCATAGTTGCTAAGCATAAGGTAAATATTTTTTGAATCTGTGTCTAGCAGTTTCTTGAGTTGGCCCATTTTTTCGTCATAGTTGGAAAGCACATATTTTGACATAACGAAGACGAAGATGACTGTAATATTTCTTGCCTTTAAGCTTTCTCTGCACAGATAAATTCTTATACCAATTTTCTTTACTTGACTTTCCCATATTCCAAGGCTAAATTTTGCTCTCTTTCCCTGACGCCTATGGAATCAATGCAAAATCAAGATTATATTTACTGTTTGAATTGTCATCATCTCTCCAGTCGCAGAGGTATACAATCACAGAAGGGATCTGAAATTTTCATTCAAGAAAAGAAAATGATTACAATTCTGACTCTTTTATCTACCCAATTTGTCCTTAGATAACCCTCAGACATCAATTTGGCGTTAAGTATTTTATTCTTGCGAGGAGGTAGTGTTAGATTGTCAACAATTCTGAACTGATAGCTTCGAAGTTAGATGTATATTACAATTTAATACTTTGCCCACTCATGATCCTTGGTTTTATATACTTGCTGCAAGAAAGAGTTTGCTGTTTCGGGTTTTCCTGTTCATAAGCTAAAGGAATTGGGTAAAGTTATACCATATAAGAAGACAAGCCTCTTGAATTTTTGAATAAATGTCAAGTCTATCTTTTCCATATCAGATTGCGATAAATTTTATTAGTCTTTGAGTTTTCAATATATTGAATATCCAGACTATTAATCATTTTTTATGCAGTTGAAGTAATAGGACTAAAGGATTGATAGATCACTAAGGCATAATTTGAAACATTCTTGAGTTACTGATTTTGAAGCAGATTTTTCTTCTCAAGTCCGAATGCATAATTTATTTCTAATTTATTAAATATGAATCCAAATCCAAACTATCTTGTTCCAAGAGAAGCTATTGATTTCAAAACTTCCTATGAGCTAATCGAGGAGCTTTGTGCTTATTACATCAGAGAATTACCCAAGCAAGGCCCTAAAACAAATCTAGAAATTGAAGCCAAAATGGGTTATGTTATAAAAGGAGCTCATCCTTCTTTTGATCACTTCATTAGCATGCTTTGCTCTTTATCAGATAGAGATTTTGTCATTATTGGGTTGAGAAGTCCCATGACCAATGTCAATCAATATTTCGGAGGAAGCGACCTAGTGTCAGGAAATTACAAATTAGAAAAAGAAAGAATCAGCAAGAAGAGATATTTTGATGTAAAGAACTATCTGGAAAAAGAAAATCTTGACTATCCAGAAAAAATCAAGCAGACAAAACATGTATACACTGTTGACTTTCAAATGCCAGATGGAAGTAGAGTTACTTATGACCTCAATACTGACAAATGGTCTAAACTCAAAAAGAATGACAAGTCCTCAATTGATATAGTGCATAGATCCTTCCCATACAGATTATCATTTTCATTTGAACAGAATTTAGAGTTCAAAATAGAAGAGTTTGATATATCTTCTGTGAAGTCAATTCGTATCAAGGACAGAAGATGCTATGAGTTCCAATATATGGAATACAGTATGACAGAAACTGTTGATTTAAGTTTAAACGCAGAGACAGAAAGAGCTATAGCATTCAATCAGATCCAAAAGATGTTTATGCAATCCAAAAACAAGTATGAGCTCATAACAGATTTATTTATTGGGCTGAAGCTAAGAATGATGGAAGAACATGAAATAGAAGTTGAAATCATTGATGTAAAGCCTCTAATTGATACTTTGGGAAGGCCAGAATTTGGAGCGTATCTCAAAAGATTTCTCAGGAACTCTGAAGCTTTATTCCAAATCCCCAGATTCTTTTATAGTTCTCTTTCAAAAGATTATTTCCACACTGAAAAGAAGTGGATACCTGTTATTGGGCAATATTTGAGCGAGGTATATATGGCAAAGATCAAACATGAAAAAAGTGAGAAAATAAAAAATGGACAGAAATAAGTCTTCAGATAAGATTTACTTTAAGAAAATTTGCAGTATTTGGTCTTGAATTATCTTTTGTACAATTAATGTTAATTCAAAACATATGAGAATACTTGAACTAAGCAAGTTTTTCTTACATTTTTTTGAAGAATAGGCAATAGTAATCATAAATTCAATCAAAATGTTCTCCTATTAAGTTCAAAGCAATGAAAAGACAACTTAACATCTCAGAACTTACAAAAGAAAACCATGACTTCAATTCTATAAATGTAAAAAAGAAAGATACAAAGAATCCCTTTTAAATCGAAAGTAAAGTATCAGAACCATTCAACTATATCCTCTAGATCACCAGCATGTTTAAGTCTTCTCAATCCAAATCAAACGATCATTTACCGGGAAATGGATAGATTTATGTGTTGAAGTAGTAGATCACACATCAATTCAATCTCGAGTTTAACTGTAGTATGAACACTGAGGGTATAGTCAAATGGAAAATTGCACATTCTATGCATAGGAATAATATGCAAATCTAAATCTCTATCAAGAAAGAGAGAACTTCTAAAATAGTTTTGCTAATTAGAACTGTGGTTCTGGAATAATGGCACAATCATCCTCACCGTCATCCTCAATTTCAATTATAGTAGGTGTTTTCTTGGACTTTTTAGTAGTAGGATTGATTTCCAAAGTCATATTAACATCAACCAACTTTCTCCTCTTTGTCTCTTGATTTAAGTTTGCGGCAATCTCTTTGAAGGTAGTTTTTGGAGGGCTTTTTACCGGACTTGCATCATCGCTCTGGGTGCTTGATTGTCTTCTGAAAAAGCTTTTCTTTTCAATCTGAGACTGGGTATCGAAGGGGCCTTGCAAAGCCTGAGATTTTTTTATCACATGCTGGGTCCCCAAAGGTATGCTTTGCTCAGGTTCTAATGTACGGAGCTTGTGATTTCGACTGTCTTTATTCTGTGCTTCATAAGATTCAGCATTGAAAATGTCTTCTTTATTAATATTTCCTTTAGATTTGTCATATAGTGCCCATATCTTGAGACTAACAATTTTCTCTCTAAAAGCCTGATTCCCGAGACATGCAAGCATTTCATCTTCAGACATTCTTTCAATAAAAACTCTATTCTCCTGCTTTGCTTTCAAAAAGGCGAGGTAGTAAACTGAAACTTTTGATTTGTGTGTTTTATAGAAGTCATAGAGGAGGTTTGAAGCTTCATCAAACGAGAGCTTTGAAAGAGCTGCTAGCAAGTTACTAGTTATTATTCGCTTTTCATTGAATAGCCAGTCTTCTAAGATTTCCATTTTGGTTTCATTGAATATTTAAATAAAGTAATTTTTCAAAGAGTAGATAATTATTATTACTACTTGAACAATAGTTTACTTATATTTTGGAATCAGCTTAATTTCTCTTTACAAGGAGAACATGGATATCCAATATATTCTTTGTATTTATACAAAATCTCATTAGATATAAAGCAAACTTGAGATTATTAAATACATAAAATCCTTCTGATTAGTCTCTGCCAAGAAAAATTATTCGAATCCTGAGGAAATTTGCCACCTGCTTTTCAATAACTAGAAGTATTTCTTATTGTTCTGCGACTCTTTTGCCAGGTATTCTTGGGCTTTAGTGCTTGCTTGTTGTTTTCTCTCTTCAACTTCATTAACAAGATCATAGATCATATGCTTAGCTTGTAAAGAAGGAAGAATCGATTTTTCTTCTTCTAAGAACTATACAATAACTCCCAACAAGTTAATAATTACTTTGCGAAGGCGTCTTCTTTTGTCAATTTCTGCATCAAGCCATTCTCTAAAATCCTCTGAAGTTCTCTTCTTATAGCAATTCAGACCTGATAATTAAACTTTCAATAGGTGGCATATTACTTATTTCGTAAAGGGATCTACATTGAATTGCAACATTTCCTCCATTCTCTAAAAGTTTATGACATTTCTTGAATGCTTCATAGAATCCACTACAGGAAACACTTCCTAGCTGTGGATGCTCGATGTATTTGTCATTACCAACGACGGAAAGAATGTTGAGAAGCATTTGGAGTCTCAATAAAAATTAATTTACTAATTTGAGATCAAGTTGCAATGTTGTATCCAAAAAAAAAATTCTCTGAGGATAAAAGCGAGGCAGATTTGAAGTCAAGAACTGATGAGTTCAATTAGGAAATTTAGCCTCAATTATCATTGATATAATATATCTGGCACATTGAATTCACAAATATTGAAAAGAAGAAATCTAGAAAGTCAGTTTTCTAAATATATGAACAGCAACAAAGATTTAAATCTTTTTAGCTTGAGTAGCATAGTATGGACTCGATTTTTCAGGATAGAAAATATGATATCCAAGATATTATTAAAGATGTCTTCTATTCTAAAATTTCTTTGTTAATAAAAAAAAATCAAATACTAACAAAAAAAGAAATTAAAAAAAATCAATTAAAAAAAAATAAAAAATAAAAATTTCTTTTGTAAAAATTAATAACGAGATAAATATAATTTTCTCTTAGAGAACTGAAATTATTTTCAAGGAAAATTGGGGAAATGTTTAACTCAAATTTGAATTTTTCAAAAACAATGAAATTTTGAATTTTAAAAACTCGGAAAGAACTCATTTTTATTTTAATGTTGTAATTGATAACAAGATGCTGAGATTTGGAGTGGCAGATCCAAATCAAAAATCAGCTTCCCTTAAAACACATTGTTAATAAGCATGTCAAAATACAATTCCTGATACCCAATTCGAGTGTAGAGCTTGAATTTACCCAATTCTTATTACCAGGATAATTTTCAGATTTCTAATTCAAATTCAAATTGTTTTATTAATTATAAATTTGAATTAGATCCCAAAATTTATCACTTCAAATGAAGTCAAACATTTAAATTTCCAAACTGCTAATGTTTTGGTCTTCCCTTTGTCTATTATAATTAACTGCCTTTTACAGTATCGCTCTCTTTACACATCAATTCCTACATAGGATCAATAAATTTTTATTGAGTATAGGATAGGAAAGTTCTGAATAAGTTTAGACTAGATAAGGAGTGGGTTCGTTAGATCGGTCCAAATTGGGTCTTTATTGTAAGTTTTCATCATGTGGGTTCACTTATTCGTTAGCCAAAAGTGGCTCATCTTACAAAAATTCAAATAAATTTTTTAAAATGAGCTCCGAGCAAGAAGAAGTTTTGACAAAGAATGGCTTCACATTCAGAAGAAAGCGCACGGAATATAAGGAAATTCCAGATATCAAAAAAATCAAAAGGGACGATGTAACAAAAGTTCCAGAAGGAGAAGAATTTATCCCAATTGTGCTAAGAGAAGCAAATAGAGAAAATAAAAAGGAAAAGGAGACTTCAACGAAAGGAATCTTGAAGCCAAGTCGTGTCTCCTTTAAACCTGAAGAAGAAAAGAAGCCGTCTGACAAGATTGAATACAGAAAGATCAAGAATATAGAAGTGGATCCATCAAAAATCTCAAAGACCAAAGAAGATTATAGAAAGGGAACAGGAAAGGAAAATAATGCTCCTGAAGAGAAAGTGGAAATTAAAGAAATCAAAAAGGCACCAAAGCTCCACAAGCTACCTTCTTATCCCACAACCTTTACTCCAATTGAGTTTGATTTAGACGAATATGAAAAGATAGACCCTTTCAGAAGACTTGAAAAAATGCTCAGTGATCTCAATCTTCAAGAAAAAAAGGTTTTGCAAAAAGAATACAAAGATTACCCTGTTTTTCTTGATATAAGTACTCCATACTTAAATTTCCTAATCCTCTAGTTGACAAATTCACTGAAAGACTTCAAACTGAGACATCTAAGAGTATTGATGTCAGAATTGGAGAAGTAAATCCCTTTGGAATATGATCTGATTTTGTAGAGATCCAAAGCCAACAAGATTGTCAAGGAAAATCTTCAGAATATCTTTGAAAAGCAGAAGGGCTTAGTTATTAAGGAGCTTATCAATACGTACCCTTTTCGCTCTAAATTTCTTATTTTCTAAAGATATCAAAATGAACTCAAGGCAATAGAAACATTTCAAGAGCAAATGCTAGATGGTGGCAAGGCAGAAACCATTGCCAAGAGCTATCTTAAGGGTGTAGAACATTCGAATCGCCTAAACTTAGATGTTAATCTTGCAAAGAAAGTCGATTCTCAAAGAGAAGAAATTGAGAAGGATGTTATTGTTAAGGTCAAGAAGTCCTTGGCCAATGTAGTTTTAGCATAAATTAAATTGATAATTCTAGGTTTATGAAAATGAGGCTTTACTAGCAAACATGCAGAAGGAGGTCAGAGCATTGGAGAAAACTCTCAATAGACAAACTAGACAGGCTCATGATAAAATCTTTGCTGAATATATACCATACTTTGACGCTGATCCAGTTGAGCTGATAAATGACTTCTTGTTGGAGTAATAACCATGAGATTTTCTTGTTTTGCAGTATTGCCTTAGGCATTTTTGATTTAATTTTTGTCTTTTATTAATTTACCTTGTACTCGTATTATGTTAGTGTGTCTATATTTTCCCAATTTGCTAGTCTTGAGACAGCCTGTCATGATTGAAGATCTGAAATAGAGGAGATTTTTCACTAGTTTGAATTTAAGTTTCTGTTAAATAAATTTAAAAAGTAAGCATGTCAGAGTTCTTCACAAGTACTTTCCTCATAATTTGACCCTTATAAGTGTAGATATTGGAGATTGGAAGAAGGAATACAAAAACCTCAAGCAGAAGGCTCTTAATTTAGACAAAGATGTTTTCAAGTTGTTCTATTTTACCAAGACAACCAATCTCAAAAATGAAATCCAATCCCTCTTAGAAGCTGAAGAGAAATTAGAGACAGAAAGACAAGCAGAAAAAGAGAACTTATTCCGTTTTATTTCAATTTTGAAGAAGGACCTCAAGAACCTCAAAGAGGCTCTAAAGACATACAGCAAAAGTCCTGATTATTTGAGCAAAATTCAAACCATGACTGAGAACATTGAAGAAAAGATCTCAAGATTTAAGGAATCCCAGATGGTCAATTTCGATAAACTGATCGAAGAAGAAACTCAGCTTTATCATGAAATCATGCTGATTAATGACAAGATAGATACTTATGAGGCTCCTTCAGAATATGGAACTGCTTCCAAGAGTTCATTGGGCGGAACTTCAAGCATCAGATCTATCAGATCTACATCCGCAAGGCCTTATAAACTTGGAAATAGAGATACTAAGAGAACTGATCTCCATGAGTTAACAGAAGAAGACTTAGAGCCTCACTTCGATGAAGACGAGTCTGCAGGAATCTCAAAGCCTGAAGTGGGAATAGAGAAAAAGATGAGGAAACTCAAGGAGGAAATAGACCATATTGAGAGTGAGATTATAAGAATAGGAGGAAAGAACGGAGGTTGGGATGATGAAGATCACCAAACTTTCCTTAAAATTAAGACTAAACATAAGGGACAGATTGATAAGCTCAACTTCTTGAATGATTGTATCACTTGCCTTCCATTTTTGGGAGAAGAGAAAATCAAGGAGCATATAGAAAGACATAAGCTTTATAATACTTTGGAAGAGAAGAAAAAGGAATTGTTGGCTCAATATAAAGAGTGTAAGGATACTCAAAAGCAATTTATCATTGAGGCAATTCATAAGGAAGAGGAGCTCAAAAAAGAGGATGAGAAGAAAGCTAAAATTATTGCTATAAAAATGAAGGAAGAAAGAGATAGAGTTAAGGAACAAATTAAAGAATGGAAAACTAAGAAACTTGCAACTCAGATGGTTGAGAAGGAAAATAGGAACCTTCAACAACTTGAGAAAAAGAAGGAAGAAGAGGCTTTATTAAAAATGAAAAAAGAAGAAGCCCAAAAGAAGCTTGAAGAATACAGAGCTCAGAAATTGGCAGAGAAAATCCGCCAAAAAGAAAGAGAAGAATACCAAAAGTCTCTTGCAAAGAGACAGTTAACTAAGGAAGATCTGGCCCGTATAAAGGAGAAAGAAGATGAAATTTTGAAGAAAAAGCAGGATCTCATAGCCATGAAAAAGCAAAAACAAATGGAAAAGACTGAGAAGATACAAAAGATTTTAGAAACTCAAAGTATTGCATATTCTTGGGTCGAGCCAAGATTAAATGAGGATACTAAAGCTGCTCAAGATAAAAAAAGAGAAAAATTTGATCCTTCAAAAGATAGAGGAAGGACAGCTGATACATTTGGTGGGCAGGTAACAAGGAATGCAGGAAGAGCTATCCCTCTGTGGAGACAGGGTTTGTAAGAAATTTATCTGTGAGAATTATGTATTATAAAGATCTCTAATTTGTTTTGAATTCCCTTCCTATTTATTAATTGCCAATATTTTGAATATTACTTGATTTTTCTATAAAGAGAAAAGTATTAAAAAAATTTTTGTGAGGGAAAATGAGACTCAACTTGGATTATTGAATAACCATTTTCTTTTTGGATTTTAGGAAAGAAGACGAATTACAAACATTGACAACAAGTAAAAAATAATAAATAGCACTTAACTCCATAGCAAATATGGTCGTTATTAGTCTTGGCAATGTACTCTAAAGACAAGACCTATGTCATTTCATTTTACAAATACATTAGTAGCAAACTTTAAAGACTCAAATTGTTAATGGTAGAGTGTTCGATGGATGTTTTCGAGACCTCGAAGAACTTGGGACTGGAGAATTTTCTCCTAACGGCTTGAAGTTGAGACTGTTCAGCTCCTTGCAAGAGAGCAAGCAAGTCCTTTGCACAAGCCTTGACATTCATTTCCTCATGCTTTGAGTTCTTAGCAAGAACATCACTCCATCCTTCTCTCTTAGTGAGTCTGTTGTAAAGATAGATGGAGGCACATGCCAACAAACTAGGAATATATTTTAAAGTTCTATACTCCACAAGGGCTAATTCCAGCAAATATCTGCAGAAATTGAAACCCTTTTGGTCCATGTGCACAAGTTTGCTATAACGTTCAAGGAACCTCAATGAAGAGGTAAAGGTAAGATGAAATTGTAGAGTGCTCAAGATCTTTCCCTCCATGTCAAGGATATCTTCCTTTGTGTAGGCTCTGTCAGTAACATAAACAAAGTCTTTGACTTCAGGAGGATAAATTTCCTCATATTTTGAGGCAATTAACATAGCAGCAACACCAACGAGTTGAAGCTTTTGACGGGTAATTTGGACTCTTTCTAAGAATCTATCAATGAGATTTACAGTCAGGAACAAAGTTTCTGGCACCAACTTGAACTTAATATGGACATCGACAAGCCAGTCAACTAAAATAGCTCTCATTTTCTCGTTGATATCATTTTGGATTTTAAGGTAACCTGGTTTGGGAAGATACTTTTCCTACCATAATTAATAAAAGAATCAGAAAAAAATACCTCTACAGTTCTCAAGTAATTGTAAATTTCCTTTGCATACTGAGGAACATACTGAGGATTATTCAGTTCCTTGATATCAGCATCTTCCATCTCAGCATAATTTGGGAATGTTTTGAATTGGACATTACCCGTGGACTCAATGGCCATGGACTTGGCGTGGTTATGGTGAGTCTTTTTCTCGTGAAGAGAGTCAAAATTGAAAGAGAGATCCTTGTTAGATAATAAGGGATCTCTAGTTGTTTTTGGGATTTCTATATGTAGGGGTTCTGATTTGAGGTTAGCCCCTAAAAGGAGAGAAGGCTGACTAGATGTATGAAATGAATTCTTGGAAGGGAGAAATTGGAAAGAGGGCTTATGCTAAATAGTTAGAGAACGAGAACATGTCATATTACAGTGAGTTTTTTATCCTTTAGGAAATTGGAACCCTCAATATTTGAAATTTCTCGACCAAATACTCTATTCATAGAAAGGATGTTGTTGTTTATTATGTTGACTTCCTTGGATTGGGTGAAGGATGCGTTGTTTTCAGGTTGATTGTACTATATACTGTTATTTTATATCAAAGTAATTGTACAGATAGAGAGCGGAGGTACATGTCCTTGTTCAAATCTGCCGAGTTTTTGAGATAATTTTAAATACTCAAGTCGTTGATTTAAATATATAGCCTGATAAAATCAAATTCAATTTGTTCAAACTGTTAAAAACAAATTCTCTAGATTTCCTCTACATAAAAAGTAGATAGACTAACCCAGAGAGTAATTAAATCACTTATCTCTCCTCTAGAAAGCTTCTCCAAACTTTGACACTCCTTTGATTGTGAAATCTAATTTAAATTCTAGAATTAACTAATTTATTTGAATCACTGCCCAAAGTAAGTGATAATTATCAACAATGTCTGCCAAAGTTGAACAGGCATAGACAAGCAATTTCAAAAACATATTGCCCCAAACAAGGATATTTATAAATTAAAATTGCGCTAATTTACCATCCTTGTACCGACATCATCAGAATTTGTAACGATATAACTTTCACTTTGAATTCATATAATGTGCAAATTAAGATAAATATGTAAAATCTGCCCTAGCTCGAAAATCATGGGTCCTTAAGTGTCATTTAGGTTCTAGACTGATTGCGCTCTGGCTTAAAATAAGAGCAACATTTCATATCTTTGATTGAGCAGCTCTGATCATTCTAATCCTTGTGATTTATATTTCTAATATTACAGGTACATTTATAGACTAAGTTATGCTAAATCAAAGTATTTATTTGAGTCAACTATTTTATCATATTTAAAGAATCCAAGAAGATTTGAGTCATGCCCGCCTTGTTAGCAAGCTTGGATATCGAGGGATACCAATTATAAGCCCAACCGGGAAAGAAAGGAGTCAGAAAGAATAAAAGGAGTAATATTTACTGTTTATTTGAATTTTAATTTCGAATTTACAATTGAATCGAGGGTTCACCAACTCGGCCTAGAAGATTATTCTAGTTTATGTTTGGTTAGAGACTCGTCTTAGAGCGATATGCATTTTCTCTAACTTGATTGTGTATCTGACTCAGGTTTGAAGGAGATATTCCCCTCTTGATTTGTTTTATTAATTTTAGCTATAATTTTTGATCTTCTAAGTAAGAAACAAAAATTTGTTAACAGATATGCATTCTCAAAGTAACGAACAAAAGGGGGTTGAGATTATAAAAGGTATCGTAGCTTCAAGCAGCCGTTTACATTGCCGTAGATCGTTTGTATTGGATTTCTGACAAGAATCCTCCAAGGAATCAACCAAATGCTTTTTTCTTCAATATCGATAACGTAATCCATATATCCTTTGGACTAATCAGCTAGGACCTTGTATATGAGCCCTTCTTCGCCGATTTCGGACCTCTTGATCTTGGAAAAACCTATCGCTTTGTAACGGAACTGGAGAAACTTCTCCAGGACCCTAATTACGCAAAGAGCAAAATATTCCATCATACTTCTCTTGACAGTGCCAAGAGAGCCAATGCTGCTTGCTTGATGGGTTGCTTCCAAGTACTATTTGCCCTATTATGATGAGTTACGCTCTTTTAGGTCATTATCTTAGGAAGAACTGCTGAAGAAGCTTGGGAACCCTTCAGCAAAGTGCAACCAGCTTTTGCTGACTACAGAGATGCTTCCTTCGGTACCTGTACATATAAGTGCACAGTAAGAATATCTTGAAGTGTCATTTATTATTGAAAGATCCTCGATTGTTTGAGGGGACTCGAATATGCAATCAAACTAAAATGGTTTGATGTCAGGAACTTCAATTTAAGAGATTACGAGTACTACGAAAAAGTAGAAAACGGAGATCTCAACTGGATCATCCCTGGCAAATTTGTTGCCTTCAGTGGTCCTTCAAGCACTCAAAGAGACTCTGAAGGAGTATAGCACTTAACTAAATTCCCTAATTTGTAGTGGAGAACCTTCACTCCAGAGGACTATGTCCCTATTTTCAAGAGATTTGGAGTCAACTTAGTTATCAGATTGAACAAAAAGCAATACGAAAGAGAAAGATTCACCAAGCATGGTATCAAGCATATGGAATTGTATTTCATGGACGGATCATGCCCCAGTGATGAAATTATTGAAGATTTCCTCGCTGCTGTTGAACAAGAAAAAGGAGCAGTTGCCGTTCACTGCAAGGTAATTTTTCAAAACTCCAGACTTTAATGATAGGCTGGACTGGGAAGAACTGGTAGCTTGATTGCTTGCTATGCTATGAAGCATTACAAGTTCAAGGCTGCTGACTTCATCGGCTGGATTAGACTTTGCAGACCTGGCAGTATCTTGGGACCTCAACAACAATTCTTGTGTGTAAATGCCTGAATAATAGCCTTTTAAACTTCTAGGACAAAGAGCCCTATTTACACAAGCTTTCTGAAACCTCCCCTATTTACAAATCTATCCTCCCCTTCATCCAAGACTACAAGAAGAAGGAAGAAGAGTTGATTGACAAATTTGATGTAACTATCTGAATACTATCCTAACTTTTAGAAACTCAATATCAAACCAAAGACCACTGAAATGTCACCTGAAGACAAGAAAATTGCCAAGTACGGAGATTATGGCCAAGCTGAGAGACTTCTGAGCTCCAAGTATAAGAATTCCTCCAATTCTCGTATATTATACCACTTTGATTTGTAATCATTAGCCAATTCTCACTACACGACCTCGAATATCTCATCCACAACCAACTCATACCTTAATGGTGGTGACAAATCAGGTCACACTAAGAAGTTAAGCAATAACATCCCCCCTCAGTACTCTAAGGGGGATTATGTTTCCAATTTAACTGCCAAATATAATATGAGTCCTCAAAAGTAAAATTGAAAGGAATTGTTCTTAATCTCTAGACATAACTAAACGATGACAGGGCTTTAGAATACACATTTATTGAGTTACTAAAGTTATCCTAATCAATGTTGATACCTTGTTGTACTCTATTTTTCCTTAACAAGTATTATTTCATGCATAGAGCATATGTCCTGCCCGCTGGTACACGAAAACGATTAGTAATAACAAATATATTAAATCGATATTTCTGTTATTTAAAGTCAAGTAGCTAAGCATTCGGGTAGCTTATCTCCCTCTTTTTTTTCTTTAGGCCTTGTCAAGTGAAGAAAATCAGAAATTTCTTAATTGTCAGAATTACTCAAGTTGGTGGAAATTTAAGACTAGAATATATTAGATCGAATACCCTACCGAAGAAATCAGTTAAAGCAAATATTTGTCAGCTGAAATTAGACTTATAAAAATAAAATAATCAATAAGCCCTTTATAACAAAAATGGAGAGTTCACAAAAGACAGCTTTATTACTCTTGGACTTTCAGCCAAATATTGTCAAATTCATCCCTGACAAAACACCAGTCATGAATTCTCTGAATATTGCTATTGATGCCGCTCATAAGTCAAACATTCTAGTGATCTTTGTGGTAATGGCATTAAGGGAAGGATTTCCTGAGCTGAACTCCAATAATAAATGGTGTGCAGACTACAAAGCTCAACCAATTCCAAACTTCACAGAGGAGCTAGTCCCCGATTCATCTTTACATTTTCAACAAGGAGATTTAATTGTCAAGAAAAAAAGAGCTAGCGCTTTTACCGGTAGTGATTTGGAAGTTATCCTGAGAGCTCATAAGATTGAAAGACTAGTTATTGCAGGAATTGCAACAAGTGCAGTTGTTCTCTCGACTGTGAGAGAAGCTGCAGATAAAGACTATGCCTTAACTATTCTGTCAGATTGTTGCGTTGATTTTGACGAAGAGGTTCAAAGAGTTTTGTTACAAAAGATCTTCCCAACACAAGCTGATGTTGTCACAGCTAAAGAGTGGGCTGACTCCATATCTAAAAAGTCAGCGTAACTTCTATATATCTTTTTATATGAGTTTTATATGGATGAATTTAATCTTGTGTGAGGATAAATTGTTCTCTTACTTTAGATCAAGAGGGAATATTATGATACTTTTGAGTAATTTCATTTAGAGAGACATTCTAAGTCATATTTTAAGGATAAACATCAGCGCACATATCTTTAAGAATTCAATAAAATCTCAATAAAATTGAAAATGAGAGCTATCACTTTTATTTTAGTATGCTTAGCCTTTAGTGCTCTCTCAAAAGAAATCTCTGAAATTTTAAGCAAACCAACCCCAATAGTTATCTTGACAGAAGAGGACTTCAATGGAAAGGTCAATCCCTCAGAAACTGGAAATTGGTTTATTATGTTTTACATTCCAAATTGTCCTCATTGTAAAGAAGCCATGCCACTTTGGGAAGAGTTTGCCTATCAACAGGTTGGCAAAGTAAATGTTGCTGTCATCAATGCGTAAGTTTTTCCATAAAAAATAACCGAAATAGTGCTGAAAATAAGAATCTTACCAGAAGATTTGATGTTTCTAACTTTCCTACATTTTACTTCTTTGCAGGAAACAAAATGTATGAGCATGATGGTATAAGAACAGTTGAAGAATGGACTAAATTTGTTACCGAGGACTATAAGCAAGAAACAGCCCTTGATATCCCTTCAGGACCACAAGACCATAACAGATTTTTGAAGCCTATAAAGCATATTTATAAGCAGACAGTTTATCTAATCAAGCATAAGCCCTTAGTATTGGGTGCATTTATTGCCATTGCTATAGTAACAACTGCCCTAGCAATTTGGTGTACCTCATTCTTGAGCGATAAATTGGAAACTTTGAAAGAGGAAACAGATGAGAAACTTGGTGAAGAAATTGAGAAAGGAAAAGTTAAGCCCAAGCATGGTTCAAAAAAGGTTGATTAGAGAATAAAATCCTCTATATAATTGTGAATACTTAATCCGTATGCCAATGTAGGTAAGTGAGGAATACTCGATTATTTAATTCGGATTATATACGATACATTTTGTATAGATTATGAATGAATTGAGAGAGACATGGATTAGTAAAATTACAGCAGAAAAAAAGCTCGTTAAATTATCAATAAGCCCTTTTAATAGAAAAGGTGTGGGAATTGTTTCTAAAACATTATCTTTGTAAGAAATTTTTATACTCTATATTCGCTGAATTTCCTACAAGACGATAAATCCACCAGTCGAGCTTGCTAAGAAATTAAATTGGATCAGAGCGATATTACTTCTTCATAATAATGCCTTGTACTTCCTGATGAATAAGCGGCCCTTCTTTCAAGATTTTTTTGCTGATTTTTCTGCATCGAACACTGATTCTGTAGATTAATTAAATACGTCCTCTCAACTTCTTCATTCAACTAGACAATAAGCCAAAGATAGACCAAATCCTTACAGCATTTATCTTTCGGTTGGTGTTGTATTTAGATTTAAAGTCACTATTCACGTAATATGGGAGTTTCAAATTGTGAGACTCCCTTTGGATATTGTATCTTGCTGTAGGGTGGAACGAGAAGGCGGGTTCTTCATTTGAGAAATTCATGCCCAAAGTTGAAAATAGAAGAACTAGAACCAAAAAGATGTGGATCAAGGGAGGGAAGCTGAAACCTCCTCCTCTCTGCTGGCGGTGGGCTCCTCTGGCATCATCATCATTATCTTGGCGAGGTTGTTGTCTATGGGTCCTAAACACAAACCTTTGTCTTGGGCCCATTCCTGGGAAGAATGCACTTCTAATAAACTCTTCAAAAATATCCTGTGACAATTAGAATCTATTCCTTGTACGTTTTACCTCTGGTTGAACATCGTCATGGTAGTATTGACGATAGTGTTGATAATGTGTATCGGGATCCTCATTACCGAATTCATCGTATTTTTTTCTTTTTTCTGGATTACTAAGACAGTCATATGCTTGTGCGATTTTCTTGAATGCTTCATCTGAACCTGGAGCCTTATTCTTATCGGGATGATATTTGAGTGCGAGCTAGGATATTCAATCATGTGGTAGATTAAGTTACTTTTCTGTAAGCTTTTTTGATTTCATCGTCACTTGCAGTTTTACTCACTCCCAACAACTCATAAAAGTCCTTTGTATTGAGAATCTTCTTTATATCTTCAGGCTGATACAATAAATAAAGGCTGTTGAATTGTTAGTTTACTTTCTGGGTGCTGGCTGAGGAGCTTCCATGTGATTTGTGGGCTTCGTGTGCTGCTCCATTTGATTCATTTTTAGTCGATGCTTTAGGCCCGGAGTCCCTTTGTGCGCTTCCACTGCTGCCACTTCCTTGATTGTTGGCGATTTTTTCCTTGCAAACTGCCATCAATCTGAAGGCTTCATCTGATCTATCAAGTTTATAACTCTTGTTCAAGTATTTAAGAGCCTATTCATTATGAGATATGTGGATTGGATCAGCTACTGTTTCGAAATCTCCCTTTTCAAAGTACTCCTTTCCTAACAGGTAACAACGTTGGGCTTCGTCTTTATTCATCTAATTCAGATTATTGCCAGCTAATATATTTTAAATCTTATGCTTTATGACAGAAGAGAATATTACCAGATTCAACATACTTGTTAATAATTTAGGAGAACTTAAACAAGTACGCTACAAAGGCATACACTTCGAAAACCCTTATCTACAAGTCAATAGTAAACCTCATTCTTAGAGAAAACTAAATTTTAGAGGATAAAGCTTTCCATCTTCCTTACGACGAACTCAAAGAAAAGCTTTTAGCTCTCAGAAAGAAACTTGAAATGAAGGAGTTGGCAGGATTGATCAATAAGCAAAAGGTTCTTGAAATAAGAGACAAAATTGCTCAAGAAAGTTCAATTAAGACGGAAAACGATCAGTTAAGACGAAACGTTTCAGCTCCTAAATACGTCAAGTCAAAGAGGGACATCAAATTAAATTCAGATACATTTCAGAGCTCACTAAATGCATATTCATTAACTGACAGATACATAAAAGATGTAGTCCCTACTAGGCGGGGAAATAAGCAACTGTCAATTGAATTGGCTAGGGGATTAAACTCTACAACTCATCAATCACGAACTGCGACAAGTCCAGGATATTCGAGGGAGATTCTACTCACTAAGGATAGTGGCTCAAAGTCTTCTAAGAGTTTGTTGAAGTCAACTGGAAGACAGAGTGGGAGTACTAGTGGGCAAAAAAATTCAAACAGATTCCTTTCCAGTGAATCTAAATCTGAAATCTCAAGGCATATCCTTTAGTTTCCTTTTTTTAAATGTACATGAATCTATTTACAATTTTGATGGTATGTTCATCACTAATTCTTGTCACTATCTTTTTTATAACTTGCCGTAATAATGCCATTGGATCGATGTTCTATCGATCTTGACCGATATCACTGCGTCTCTTGATAGATCATATACTCAAGTCTAAGGAGAATTTGTGTATATTTCATCAGAAGAAAATCCACCCTAATTAATTTTATTTCAAATGAGTAATCTGAGTCGATACTTATATCTTGCTCGTGCAGCACCAGGCTTAGAGCAGACATTAATTCGTGAACTCAAGTCATTCAACATCAAGGCTACGTCCTTGGAGAAAACTGGTAAACTTTAAATCTCATTTTTCAACCAAAAGGAATTCATGAATTACAATTCAGAGCTACTCAAACCGAAATGTGGAAAATTCTATTTTTCTGGTAATTAAAGAGATACCTCATGTAATAAGCAGCCGTACTATCGATACCCTGAAGATTCAATTAGCCTCTCATTTTCGTGCTCGTGGCGAAAAGGAATTAAGAAAGCATATATACAGGCTTCCATGGTAATTCAAGGACAAACGTTGTTCAGAATGTAGGAAGGCATTCTTGCCTATTGAAAGATTTCGTGAATATAAACCTCCTGTTGTGAAAGTAACAAATCGGAGACTCGGGAATAATCTTTAGGCAAAATCATATTCTTCTCAGCTCTATCATACTCGCTTTATATCAGAGATTGTAGAAAAAGCCCTAAATAAGCTACCAAAACACGCCTTGTAAATAATAATGCAACACTTTCTCATTGTAGAAAAAAATCTAGAGAAGACTCTGAATCTGAAGATGATGAAGAATTTAAATTGAAAGGAAGTGAGTTATTAGAATCTGAAAGAAAAAAGGCTGAGGAAGACAACTCAAAAAAACGTAAAATTAGTTGAACACTTCTTAACATTTTATAGTTAAAGACCTTCCAACTATTTACACTTACATAACCCATGATAATGCATATGTATCAAATGAGTATAACTAATTCAGAATACTAGGTGTCAATGGATGTGGTTAGTGACTCACTTCACAAGCATGGTTACAAACAGGCAATCGGATGGGGTTCATTAAGAGAAAGTTTGGCTTGTGCCTGCTTAATTGAATCTGGAATTATTGAAAAAGCTAAAGAGTATATTCTTACTTGAAGTTCTAATAAAAAAGAGAAAAAACTTTGAGATTGTGGGATCCATTCTGTGGAGCAGGCACTATTCCATTAGAAGCTTTTTCTATGTTCATGGAAATCCCTATAAGAACAAATATGGAGGATAAATTTTTGTTCAAAGAATGGCCTGTCTTCAACAAAGAAGAATACGAGAAGTTTAAAAAAAGCCTTGAAGAAAAGAATTCTTTCAAAATACCTTCAGGTAATTCGTCGACTGTTTCTTTGAAACAAGTAGATGTTTCTCTTGAGCTTTATGGTTCTGAAATTGCCACAAAGGAATATGGAAAGAGTCTTATCAACTTTGAATTACTTAGTACTTAGGAAGCATCAATTTTCTAATCTCTAGATATTGGAAAATACCAATTTGAAAAATCAACGAAGCTACCTGTTTTACTCAATAATCCTATCATCAGGTCACAGAAGTTTGGTGAATTGGGCTGCTTGATAAACGCTGACTTTGAAGTCGCAGAAACCTTCATAAAATCAGAAAATCCTCTTACACTCTTAACAAATATCCCTTATGGAGAAAGATCTTCAAAGTATATTGATGACAGAGAATTGATGCAAGTGTATGTCAGGTTTGGGAAATTCTTAAGAAAGAAGATGAATAGATTTGAAAGTGTATATGTTATTGCCCCAGAAAATTCAGATAAAATCCTGAAAGGCTTCATCTGTCTCTCAGATTTACCTTGGGAAAAAATTCTGGACTTCAATAACCAGGGAATTAAGGTCTCACTTTTCAAACTGTTGAAACCTTCTGTGTAACATTTCTAATGCTAACATGTTGTCTAAAGTTTATATGTTGTTTTATTGTTGAAATTCTTTGAACAATTTACTTTCAACATTATTTAACGAGGAACTGAACAACTCCTTAATCTGAAGCAGGCAATCAATAAAGCAAATGGAAATATATCAAGAGATTACGAATATATATTTTAAAAACTCTAGTTAGGGTAATTGCAATAGCATGCTTGGTTAGATACCCTAATATCTTGGCAAGTTAAATTAGGAAGGTCTCCAATCATGCTCTTCTGGAAATGTTCAGATTGTTCTCCTTCAGGCAAGGACAGGAACAGTTCATGAACCTGCCAAGCCGATACAAGCTTTTGTTCATTCTTTTTTAAGGTTTGTCTATGTCTTGAAGCAAAATCTCTAGGGAGATTTAAGAACATTGTGGGTAGAGCCTTTTCTTCAGTTTTGAGTTCACGAGAGAAGAGATCAGTGAATGAAGGAATATGGAGACCATGGTCAGAATAGAACAAGATGATAGTGTTATCAAGTTGGTTGTTCTTTTCCATTCTCTCAAGGAAGTCTCTAAGGGGTTGGTCAAGGTAAGTGACAGCTTCTTGGGTGGACTCGTGAGCATCAATGAATTCTAAATACAAGAATTTCTTTTCTTTAGAATATGTCTTCCAGAACTTCTCACCATAGTCAATTACATATTCAAAGGTGTCTTTTCCATAGAGGCAACGTCTAACATTAGCGAAAGGTCCTTGCCATAATCCAAGAGGACTATCTGGATCGTAGAAAGATGGATCACAGGAGAAGGGACTTCCTTCATGATCAAAAGGAACATCATAAATGTACTCCATGAGATCTTTGTCAATGAATAATAAAGATGTATCACAGAGATTTACAGATCTTCCTGTTATATATCCTGCTTCTTTAAGGTACTTGGCATATGAGGGTTTAGGAGTCTTTGGAGGAGGAGGTTGCTTATTCTTTAGATCAACTGGTGGGGATTCTCCGTAGAAAGCTGCTAAGAGATTGTTTTGAGTGTATGGGGTAATAGACATATATTTCAAGAATTGGAAGGTTTCTCTTTCAGCTGTGGGCTTATCGTAAAACTTTTCGAACCATTGCAGAGTTTTAGGGATCTTTCTGAAAGAGGCAGGTCTTGAGAGTGTGTCAATATAAATCACAAGGAAATTATCAACCAAGGTTTGACTTTTGATCTTTCTTCTTTCTTGGACAAGAGTTTCATTTCTTTTTACATCAATTATCATTTCCACTTTATCCTTATTTCTTTGATCAATGAAGATCTCAAGATCTTTAGCTGCTGGGTCATCCATGCTTTGAAGTGGAATAAAATGATTAAGAACATAAGGACTTAATTGATCGTACATTCTGTCACTATTAGGGGCCTTCTCAATTCTAGGGAAGCCGAGAACAGGAGCAATATCCATCTTATACTTCTTCATGACATCCCACTTGGCACCAGTCTTAGCACAGTTCATAAAGATGGAGAAATCGAAGAATCCTTCAATAACATCAAAACCGCAGAAGTCAGGTTTGGGAATTTGGCAGGTAACAGAATTATCTATTGTCTTTCCACCGAATCCCTTGTCCCAGTTACGACATGAATTGTGGATTCTCTTAAAGTAAAAGATGGACACAAACAAAATGATAAAAGTGAGCCAACCGATTTGTGTAACTCTCTTATTCATCCTGCAGCATTTTCTTATAGATTGATATAAAAAGAAGATAAAGAATAGTGTTCCAAGGATCAACAGGAGGAACATACCAAAGATCTGCCCATATCTTCTATGATCGATCACATTATCATAAAACCATGCCAAGTAAATAACATTTACAATAGCAATAGCTGATGCGATAATATTTATCCTTCTATACCATAGGCCCAAAAGAATGATGTTCATGAAAATTAATGCTGCAGTTGAAACTTTTAGGATCCATATAGGTGCTTTTGGCATCATGAAGTCTATAACACAGACTTCATCGTTAAAATAGGGGCATGTTTCATCGCTTGACATGTACAAATAGTTCGCAATCACCAAAGCAACTGCGATAACTCTATTTGGATACCTGCGAAGAAATGACTTGATTTTCTGAAGCCTTCCTTCGGGAGGAATCAAGAAAATATCATCCCCAACAAGCTTGGCTGCTGAAAGCTCGTTTCCTGTAGCTTCAGAATCAAAAGTATCATCCTTACCTTCAACTGGGATATACTTAAAGGCCCCAAGCTCAACAGATCCTTCTTCAATATCCTCTTTCATTGTACAACAAATTCCCGATTTAATTAAATTTTATTGATACAATTCCAGAGTGGGAATTCATTCAGTTGTTAAATTCTCCATTTGTTAACAGAATACTTCAATATATTATTTTTCTATGTTTGAATGTTCTTCCAGATGTATATTGTTGAGATTAGATGTATGCCACTCTATTTAAGAAACAAAATACTTAAACTTAGGATGAAAATTTTCAGGTAGTATCATTCTAAACATCAGTTTAGGAGTCATAAACACAAGCACAGGATATTTTAAATATTTGTATATCGTCATGGTTATTTTGTGGTATCTCATATTAAATAATTTCTTTGGCAAAAAAGAGAGAAATTACTTATGACTTTACAAAATATTCTTTATTCATAAACACATTTACAATTTGTATTGTATATTCCGATATCATCACAGGTCAGATCGCTCTTAAGATTTCCAATAATGCTTGAATTTAGATGAGAAGACTTTTCTCCCTCAATCAGGGTCAAAAATGTCTCGTGTATTTGAGTGGCTGAAACCAGCTTTTGCTGATTTTCTTTCAAAGTCACTCTATATTTGGAAGTAAAGTGCTTTGGTAGGACTATAAACAATGTGGGTAAAACTCTTTCTATGGACCTTATATCAGTTAGATCAAAGATAGAAAAGCCACAGTGTAAGCCATGATCAGAATAGAGCAAGATGGTTGTGTCCTCAAGCATTCCATCCTTTTGCAAATTGGAAAGATAATTTGCCAAAGGAGCATCAAGAAACTTGGCCACTTCCTGCGTTGACTCATGATTTGTGATAAATTCCATGAACAAGGCTTTCTTCTCATTCTTATATTTTCGCCAAAATTGATTTCCATAGTCTAAAGTGTACTCAAATACGTCCTTTTTATACAGGCATCTTCTTGCCATAGAGAAAGGACCATTTTTCCTAAAGTAAGAATAGTCAATAGGGTCATGATATTCAGGATCGCAGTTGAAGGTTATACCTTCATGATCAAATGGGACATCTTGAACCCAATTTTTAGTCTCCTCATCAATTGATGCAAAAGAGATATCACAATAATCTGTGGCATGTCCTGTGATATAACCTTTTTCTTTAAATTGCTTGATTACTGAGAGATGTTCTTGATATGTTTTGTAATCTTGTGGTTCGTAGGGAATTCCATATAAAGCGGCATAGAGGTTTCCTTGTGTGTATGGGGTAATTGAATGATACTTGAAGAATTGGAATGTTTCCATATCTGGGTGTTTCTGGTTCATGAATTGCTCAAACCAAGCAGCTGTCTTTGGAAAATTCTTAATGAAACGAGCTCTTGAAAGGGTGTCAATGTACAAAAACAAAAGATTTTTTGAGATGTGATCATGCTTAATCTTGGCTCTTTCTTGGACGAGAGTTTCATTTCTTTTAACATCGATGGTCATTTTATAATTTTTGGGGTTGCTTCTATCTATGAAGACTTCAAGATCTTTGGCCTTGGGATCGTCAAAACCACTCAGAGGGACCATATTATTTAAAAGGGTTGATTGGAGCACATTATGTAATCTTAGTTCAAAAGGAAAATGTTCAGATCTTGGAAAAGCTATTAACTTGTGATCCTTATAGTAAGGCTCACTGATGTAGGGGTGAGGAGAAATATCTTCACATTTGATTCTAAACCAGAAGGTAAAGTCCATGAGTCCATCGACTACATCATACCAGCATACTTCAGGCTTCCTCATTTTACAATATGGTTGTTCATAGGACATTTCTTCTCCGTCAAGTCCTTTCGTCCAATTGTCACAACTCTTTGCAATTCTAAAGTGGTAAGCAGTACCAAAAATCATTATGAAGATTATTGGGACTACTATGATAGTTAAGCTTGGGTTACTGTTATACAATATGCCTATAGCTCTTTTAACGAGATAGATGAAAAATATGAGGCTAGAAGTTAGAAGAAGATAAAAGCCAAGAGCAGACCCATAGCTTCCATGTTCTTGAGATTGCTTGTATATGCATGAGAGGAAAAGGATATTCAATATAGCAACAATTGCATATTTTCTTGATATTTTTCTGTTTATAGCCCAGATAACAACAACACTAAACAATAATGCTGACAAGATAATTTCTCCAAGCCATTTAAATACGTTGGGGAGAACAAAATCAACCATACAATCTCCATCGCCTGGAAAAGGACACTTTACATTAGTATCAATATAGAGAGCATTTGCTATAATCAGAGTTATGACTGGCCCAAGGTTTTTGTAAATATTGTAGCGAGATGGTTGTTTTCTTGAATTAAAGGAGTCTTGTGAAGGGGAATCAGGGCAATTATCACATGTATTAGAACCTTTATTTTCAATGTCTTCGTATACAGTATCCATTCTAGATTTAGGCCTAGAGCTATCTTGGTCTTGATTTTCAAATTTCTCCTGCGGATTTATTTTCATAAAGTTTTATTGCTCAGAGGATTTAAATAACTGTGACTGGAATAATAGTTATCTTCTGATATGGACAGAATATTAATCAATGACTGTTTTACTAGATTTATTAAGATTTCCAGCTCAAATTAGACGTTCTTATTCATTAGTGAGAGAACTAAGCAAAGAACAAGAAGAATATATTAATACTATTTAATAAAAAATGAATGCTTTTTCATTTATTCATAAACGCATTGGCAGGGTGTATATACAATTCCGATCTCAGCACATGTAATATTATTTCTAAGCTTGCCCAGCATACTCTCGCTAACATATGCTGAATTTTCTCCTTCAGCCAAGGCCAAGAAAGTTTTATGGAGCTGGAGGGGTGATGCAAACTTTTGTTCATTCTCTTTTATAGTTACTCTGTATTTCGAACTAAGTCTTGTAGGCAGATTTATAACTAATAAAGGAAGCACCTTTTCAATTTCATATGCTTGGAAGAATCTTGCGAATTCAAAGGGCACATGAAGACCATGATCAGCAAAGAGAATTATCGTTGTATCTTCTAGTTGTTTTTCTGCTTCCATTTTCTTTAGCCATGTAGCCATGGACTTATCAAGATATCTAGCAGCAGATTGAGTAGACTCATGATTATCAATGAAACTCATGTACAATAGTTTCTTTTCTCCCTTGTATTTTTTCCAGAATTGCTCAGCATACTCAAAGTTATAACTATGTACATCTTTTCCATAAAGGCATCTTCTTCCCCATGAAAACGGTCCTGAGCCTCTGTATTTTGAATCTACGAGATCATGATAATTAGGATCACAAGAAAATCCCACTCCTTCATGGTCAAATGGGACCTCCCGAACCCATTTTGAGGTGTCTTTATCCAACATTACTGAGTTTATCTCGCAAAAATCGTATGTATAGGCTGTAATATAGCCATTTTCCTTGAAAGATTTTACCATTGAATATCTTGGAGGATCAGGCTCTGTGAAATCTTCGAGCGGAGCCTCTTTATTAACACCGAATATAGCTGCATACATGTTTAACTGAGTAAACCCTCCTAAGGCGTGATATTTGAAAAATTGAAATGATTCTCTTTCGCTATTCTTTTGGTCGATAAATTTATCAAACCACTGCATTGTGTTTTCTAGGACTTTATATGCTCTAGCTCGTGATACTGTATCAATAAAGAGCACTAAAACATTCTTGCTAAATCCTTTTGATGTAATTTTAGCTCTTTCTTGAACCAGTGTCTCATTTCGTTTGACATCTATGATGAACTTGATATCATTGTTATTTGATCTATCTAGAAACACCTCAAGATCCTTAGCTTCTGGATCATTGAGGCTTTTTAAAGGTATAACCTTATTCAGTACACTATGTTGCATGTTGTCTGAATATCTCTCCTCGCGAGTGAAGTGTTCAACCCTTGGGAAGCCTAGAAGATTTCCTTGTGGATACACTCGACTCATAACTTCAAAATGTGGAGGGACATCTGGACATTCTACTCTAAACCATTGTGTAAAATCAAATAGTCCAGATGTCAAATCGTATATACATATTTCAGGTTTCATGAGTTTGCAGCTTGAGTCAGTATAAGAGACTGTATGTCCTCCTAGACCCTTATTCCAATCTCTACAGCTGTCTGTGATAATATTCCCAATGGCAAATCCAATTAACAAAAATATGGTCGGCACGACTATTAATGTGGTGATAGGCTTTTTTGTTAAGCTGTGCTTTATTCCCTGAATCACAAAGAATATCATAAGGAGTATGATCATGAAAAATTGTAAATAAAATCCAAAGACATGACTGTAGTTTCCATGAATGACATTCATTCTGAATAGATAGCCGTAGAAGATAACGTTCATTATTACAACAATCGAGAATACTATTGGAATGGATCTGTAATAGAGCGCCATCAAGAGCACAACGTCAAATAGGAGAGCAGTAATCACAAGAAAAACGATCCATTTAGCTATATTTGGGAACAAAAAGTTAGCAACGCAGTCTACATCAGTAGAATAAGGACAAACGACATTGATATTCGTGTACAATATATTTGCGACAATCATCAGGGCAAGGGCCAGGACAATTCGCAAGAGCCAAAGGCGATTTCTATCTAGAAAAGTTTTCATATTAAGATAAGTGAATTTTACTCTTTCCAAGAGATACATATTTATATCTAGAGGGTTGATCTGAAGCTCCAAGGAATATGTTTAGTTCAGAGCTATTTGAGTCTCTCTCACCTTTGTTCATAATTCAATAAATTTTTAAATAGATATGAATTACATAAGTACAATCAGACTTTAACATAAGCAAAATTTGGGATGCCATATTAGGAGATAAGAATTCTAACAATAATATTATAGCTATATTCTGTTCATTTACTTGATTTCTTAATTACTTACTCTCTAAGATATGAATAGAGCTTCATGAGTATGTACTACAAATTATTCAAATAGAGATGAATTCCTCATCCCTAAGAGATGGCTTACTAGGTAAAGGCTGATTATTCAAGAAGTATTGAATCATAAGATAAGCCTCAGGTCTCTTGACTTGTGGAGTCATATGTCCAGCTCCCTTAACAGTAACGAAGGCAAGACCTTTGTAGTATTTAACAAATCCAGCAACTTGATCAGAGACATACCAAGGCCTCCAGTCATCAACAACTGGAAGCTTGAAATTTTCAATCCAATATTCGTTATCATTATAAGGAACAACGGAATCAGCATCTCCATTGTAGATCAAAATTCTATATTTGCCAGAGCTGAGGAGTTGTTGGTACTGAGGAAGACTGCCATCAGGAGCAACAGAATAATTTCCATTAATGTAGTCGTTACATATTTCCCAATTAGTCTTTGTGTTGACGTGAAGGGCTTGCTTGACGTCATTTCTATTTAAATATCCGGTGAGTCCAGTAGTGTAAACACAAGGAACTCCGCTGCCGTCAGCCAGGATACTTTCTCCAGTTTGAGGATCATATGTAAACCATTTTGCGAACTTATAACCAGATTGTGCTGCTCCCTCTTGGTCTCCCTGTTCTGTCATAGTGTAAGGAGGATAGCAGTATCCATATATATTGTAGGGGTTAATTCCATAGAGCATTGCATCAATTGAAGTAAGAATAGCCTTGCAGGTGATGCTGCTTGAGTTATTCAAACAATTCTTTTGGAAGGAGTTATAAAGGGTTGTAGAAATGAGATGGTGGCCATAATAGTAGTCAACTGCAAAACGAGGAGTATTGGAGAATCCAATTAGTCCGTTTCCAACCATTATACCCTTGAGATTGATTTTGGTGCCTCCATTATTATTTTTAGTATCAATCATAGCAGCTAAGTGAGGGACATAAATACCAGCATAACTTTCTCCTGAGATCCAGAAGTCATTATTGGCATATTCAGGGAATCCCTTAAAGAAACTCACCAAGGCATTATAGTTGTCAATTGTTGTTGTGTTGTCATTATAATTGGTTTTATTGATGGTTAAGTTGGAAGGTGAAAATCCAACACCAGCTGGTGATTCGAAATAAAGGATATTGACCAGTTGATTCCAACTCCAAATGTTGAAAGTTCCATTGAAGTCAGTTTGTCTATCCTCAATAACAAAAGGTCCATTCTCAACCAGCATGCCTTCCAAACTTGAGCAACCAGGTCCTCCATTAAGCCAAAGTAGAATAGGGGCACTGTTATTTACAGGAGCTCCAGCCTTAGTCAAGAAAACATAGTGAATTTGCTTTTGGGCACTGCCAATGTCGAGGAAGCCTGAATACATGGTAAAGTTGAGATTCTTAGGCCAGCCTGGAAGACTTGTAACTAAGTCTCCAGGAATGGCTCCTAAGGCGACACTTAGAAGGCAAAGACCAAGGATGATATTCTTTATCATTTCAATCTTTAAAAATTATTGATCCTGTAGAACGATATTGAAGATAAATCCTTGCTCTTGTTTGACAAAGTTAGCTTTTTATGAAGAATATTAATAGGCTCAAAAATTCAGTTAATATAGGACAAATCTGCTATTGATTGTCATGTTACAAAGAAAATTTAGTTTGTATAATCTTACATAGAATATCTTCATTAATTATTCATAAGTACATTGGCAAGGAGTCTCGAGAATATGAATATCCTCACAAGTCATTCTATCCGGAAGTCTTCCTAACAAACTTTTCTCTAGATGAGGGGAATCTTTTCCTTGAGCAATTGCCAAAAAGGTTTCATGCACTTGAATTGCAGAGACTAGTTTTTGTTGATTTTCTTTTGCAATATCTCTAATTTCCCCAAGTGAGCTAGGCAATACCATATATAATGCAGGTAAAACTCTTTCAATAGGGAAGACTTCTGTATCTTTTAAAATATCCAGAGGCATATGAAGACCATGGTCAGCATAAAGCATTATTATAGTGTCATCAAGAAGACCATCCTGCTCTAGTTTGTTTAAATATTCGGATAAGTCTTTGTCTAAAAGCTTGCCGACATTTGCTGTGGATTCATGGTTAATGATAAAGTCCATATAGAGCATCTTTTTCTCATTTTTATATGTTCTCCAAAATTGATCTGAATACTCAATTGTATACTGATGCACCTGCTTGCCGTACAAGCACCTCTTGAATTCCGAATAAGGACCTTGAAATCTTGAATCAGCGTCCGTGAAATCAGTATATTGAGGATCGCAAGCAAAAGCATTCCCTTCATGATCAAAGGGATAAGGCTCAACCCACATCAAGTTTTGAGGGTTCAGGGTCTCAAAATACATTGGACAAAAATCAAGTGCATGACCTGTGATGAAGCCTTTTTCTCTAAATTCCTTTACCATATGATATCTTGGAGGAGAAACTGGTTCCTTGATACCTTCTGGTGTAGGAAAAGGGACACCATGAAGAGCTGCATTAAGATTGACTTGTGTATAGGGTGTGATAGAATGATACTTGAAGAATTGGATTGTTTCTCTTTTTGGATCTTTTTTATTCATGAACTTTTCAAGCCAGGCTAGAGTCTTTGGAATGACTTTAAAGCTTCTTGCTCTTGAGAGAGTATCAATATAGATAATAAGGAAGTTATTTACAAGGGATTTATGTTTTATAGCTTTTCTTAGGTTTACAAGGGTTTCATTTCGCTTCACTTTGATTGATAATTCTAGCTTTTCTGATCTCCTGTCTAAAAATATTTCGAGATCTTTAGCTTTAGGGTCCTCAAACTTATGTAATCCAACCAGATTACTTAGATAAGTGTTTTGGGTGGTGTAAGTAGTTCTGAGCTCTTTTGGGAAATACTCAATTCTTGGATAGCCAATGATTGGGTACCTAGAGTCATAAATTTGATCCATTATTCCTTTATGGATCGGCATTTGTGAGCAATCTAGTTTGAGAATATTCGAATAATCAAATATTCCATCAAGCATATCATAGAAGCAATATTCAGGCGTGTGAAGTTTACAATATGGTTGTCTAAAATCTGCCATCTCCCCTCCTAGTCCTTTAAGCCAATTGTCGCAGCTTCCAACTATACTATATTTCCATGTATAGTAGAAGATACCAAAAACTATGATTGGACAGGTCCAAATAAACCACAAGGTATACTTCTTGTATAGATATTTAATTCCACAACACATATAGTAAATCAGAACTTCGAGTAAGAAGAAAGCTCTCAAATAATAGCCAAACACGACTCCATAATGCCCATGATCAATTGAATTATTGTAGAAATATGACAAGAGCAACAAATTTATTATTCCAGCAACAATTAGGGGAATATTTTTCATCTTGTGAATCCCGAGTAATACAACTATAGCAAAACAGAGAGCTGAAAGACTGATTCTTACTATCCATATTCCAATATTTCCTAGAACATAGCTACCGCACTTCCAGTCAAGATCATATGGACATACTTGATCTTTAAGGCCAAAAAGTAAGTTTCCACTGACAAATAGCACAGCAATACCTATAACGCTCAAAATTTTCCTCTGTTGAGCACTGATACGAGGTGACTGTCTTTTCTCATACCAGTCCATTTCAAACTCAGATTTCTAATTGAAAATTATTTTATTTGGAATATCTAGGGATGTTGATCTTAAATTCATTTAGTAGTTAAAAAAACTAAGTGTTTCTATTAATGGCTCTACAGATCCAGATTAGGTAGCCAATTGCCTAAAGCTTCATATTAGTAATTTGAAACAATCTTCATTTACAAGGAATAGATTTATTAACAGAAACATTATGGATAATTGCAAAAGCATGGCTGATTTGATACTCTAATATCTTCACAAGTCAGTTGTGGGAGATCGCCCATTATGCTTTTTGAGATATGTGATGAATGAGGGCCTTCTGCTAACCCTAAGAATAATTCATGTATCTGGTATGCCGAAACCAATTTCTGTTGATTTCCTTTAACAGCGACTCTGTACTCATTGTTAATGGTCTTAGGCAGGGTCAAAATCAGTGTTGGTAGTGCTCTTTCAATTGCTTTGGCATCTTGAGAGAACAGGTCACTAAAAGAAGGAAGGTGAAGACCATGATCCGACCAGAACATGATGAGAGTATCTTCAAGTAAATTTTCCTTTTCTAGCCCTTCTAAGAACCCTGCCAACGAATCATCTAAGTAGGTAACCACTTCTTGGGTGGATTCATGTGCATCTATGAATTCTGCTGTAAAGAACTTTTTCTCGGTTGCATAAGTTCTCCAAAATTGGTCAGCGTAGTCAATGACATATTGGTACATATCTTTTCCGTATAAGCAACGTCTAATATCAGAGAATGGTCCAACCCACATTCCCAAGTGGCTGTTTGGAGGATAATATTGAGGATCACAAGCAATCGTGTTTCCTTCATGATCGTATGGAACATCTTCGAAATAAAGTTTGAGATCTCTGTCAATGAAAAGTGGTGATGTATCACACATATCGAAGGCTCTTCCAGTGATGTATCCTGCCTCCTTGAAATTTTTAATATGTGACTTTTTGGGTTCTGCAGGTGGAGGAGGGATGTGCTCTTTGATATTGGTTGGTGGGGCTTCTCCATAAAAAGCAGCCATGACATTATTCTGAGTGTAGGGAGTGATTGAATGGAATTTTAGGAATTGGTAACTTTCCCTTTCGTCCGATTTCTTATTGTAAAATTTATCAAACCATTTCATAGTCTTCTTGAGTTTCTTAAAAGCTCTTGGTCTGGATAGTGTATCAACATATAACACTAGGATATTCTTTACAATACTATCCTTCTGGATCTTAGATCTTTCTTCAACTAAAGTTTCATTTCTCTTGAGGTCCATAACTACATGTACATTCTCCTTGTCCCTTTGATCAATAAAGACTTCCAGGTCTTCAGCTTTAGGATCATCGAGGCTATTTAAGGGTACAAGGTTATCAAAGACGAATTTTTGTATTTTGTCATCCACACGATTTTCATTACCAGCAAATTCCATTCTTGGGAATCCTATAATTGGAGCATCAGCAGCAGCTCCATACCATTGCTTCATAAGATTGAAGTTAGGCTTAGATTTAGAGCAGCTCATAAAAATTGAAAGATCCATCAGTCCATCGATAATATCATATCCACAGACTTTTGGATGTTCAACTTTACAGTATATATCATTGTTGATTCTTTCCCCTCCGAGTCCAGCATCCCAATGTGCGCAGGCGTCATTAACTCTTCCGAAATAGATACAGCTAAATAGAATAAATAGTCCAAGAGGCCATAAGATGCAAGTGAGACGACGGCTTTTCTTGCAGCAAAATGAAATGGATCTGACCAAGAAGAAGAGGAAAAACAGCGCCCCGAGCTCTAGTTGAAGGAAGAGGCCAAAGATTTGACCATATCTTCTGTGGTCTATGACATTGTCGTAGTACAAGGTCAGGTAGATGACATTAATGACTGCAAATATTGAAAAACCAATATGAATTCTCTTATAGAGGAATCCTAGCAGGATGATTGTCATGAATATGATTGCAACGATAGTCATTTTGACAATCCATATTGGTGCATTGGGCATCATGAATTTTACTACACAATCCTCATCATTGAAGTATGGACATATTTGATCACAAGAAATGTAGAGGTAATTAGCCAGTATCAAGCTGAATACAAGCAGGGGATTTTTGTACTTGACGATAAATGATGCCAATTTGAATTTGAAAGCTTCATAAGATGATTTCTTTTCTTCAGGATATAGAACCTCAATCTCTGGAGAAGAGTCTGTTCCTTCTTCTGCAATTTGAGCATACTCTTTCTTATCATTATCATTGACGATCTTCTTTACTTCCATGAGTATCGGAATAATTCCTAATTAAAACTGCAAATCAATCCCGAATTGATCATATTTATGCCTAGTACTGGTTCTTTAGTATCTGAATATACCAGAAAATATTCAAGCTACTGAATACAGAGTTACAATAAGAATATTCTATTCTGGCCTAAATACGAGATTGAATTGTTATGTTACAAACTAACCCGAGCCAATCAAACCATATCATTAAGATTCCTTTTCTTTAGTCTTTCCTCTGCCGCAGTCTTTTCTTGATTCCTAAGAGTTTCTTTCATTTTCTCTACAAGAGCCTCTTCGGTTATAGCCTTATCTTTGAAAGACTCTTCTCCAGTCTTTATAGCATCTAGATATTCAAAAATGGAACACTGTGTTTTTACCAACTAGGGCCTCACTCTGGGCTTTATCATATTCCACAACCCTGATAATGAATTGATAGAGGAGCATCTTAGGGTCTACTAGTCTGTAGAAGGAGGGTTGAACTAAGATTGTAGTTTGAACAATACTGAAAATGGCATTTGTCAACATGTACCACACAATGGCCTGAAAAATTAGCAAATACAATTAGCATCTACCGAGGGCCAGTTGGCGAGTAATGGTAACCAAAGGATCATGAGAATCTGACCGAAAGACTTCAATCTGCTGATAAGAGTATGCTGATTTTCTTTGGTAATAAATCTCTAAAACATTTATCCTTGCTATTCATATTAAAATACTCCAAGATTCCAGTAGTAGCATCCTACAGTAATTGCAGGAATTATATAGTAGGGATCTATAGCACACAAACTCTAAAATAATTATTCCTTTTTACATTTATTTACAGGTATCCAAAGCAAAGAGGAATTTTTAACACTCTCTTCAACCAATATTCTTCTCATACTCCAAATAATGGTAATCATTATTGGGAAGTGGAAAGCATTATATATAAAAAGTCTGAAAGTCTTAAGCTTTTGTTGTCTTTCACTTTATGCATATTTTTCAAAATTTACCTCACAACTTTAAGACCAATTTTAGAGAATAAGAACCATTTCTTAGCCTTTGGTAGAGTGCTTCTATCTGTCAATTTCTTCACTTGAGTCAAAACGGGAACAATCTAACAATTTATATCTCACAATTATACTAAATTACAGCTGTTAACCTTGAAGTTCTCTTAAATTGAAGATAGATGAGAGGCATGATAGTCAGTCTAGCCAAGATACAAGTCAAGCTGATTACACTCCACCAAGGAAGTCCTGTATAATCATGCATAGCCAATATCAAATCCTTTTATGTTTATGAACAGAGGTCCTAATAATACTTTTCCAGCTTCAACAAATGGATCCAAAGGTTCAAACCAAGGTGGTAACGTTGCCATGAAATCAGGATCGAAGAATACTAATCTGTCCTATATCTTTCAAAAAAATTTGCTTTTTTTCTTACAAAGAAGGGTTGGGCTTGTTCTAATTGCTGGACTTTTTCGGCAATTTCAGGCCTAACATCACCACTGATCATACTTTTAAAGTCGGTGGCTCCTTGTTTCTATAGGCTTATTGAAATGATAATATGTTGTTATACAATTCCTTCTGGGATGTTTCCAGTTACCTTGCTGGGGTCAATATTTGAGAAATTATATTTATTGAAGCTATATAAGCTTGTTATTGGAAGAGGCTTCCCAAAGTTTGTGGATAACCTGGCTCCAAGCTTGAGAAAAGATTTTGAAAGCATCAAATAAATTTAATTTCGGCTGAAGAGAGCTTCTGAAAATTATATTCAAAATTATTATTTTCGCTCAAGTGAAGGGAGTTCATAATTTGGATACTCAAATGTCACACAGCAAGTAAGAAGATATCAATAACACATAATTTAAAAGACATGAAAATTGAATAAATTATTATTGCTTCTTCAATTCTTTCTTTAATTCCTTCACAACAGCTTCAACATCCCTTTTCCTCAATTCAGGCAGGCCTTGTATTATAATTTTCTAGTATGTTACTAAATCGTCGTTATAGCTCAACCTTATATTTTTCCATAATAATTATAAGCTTTTTAGGATCAATGTTATAGTATTTTGTTCTACGAATCCTAAGATCCAGGTATTCACTGATAGGTCCAACCATGAAGAGATCAAGAAGCTGTCTAACTTCTCTAAGACAATCCTTTAAACCTAAAACAATAAGCTCCATAGAAGAACTATATACCATCAAACTCGACCAAAGCAGTTCCACAAAAATCAAAGACATGCATAATATCAAGTTCAAGATTAGCTAGGCCAGCTATATTGAAGGACTTCACATGATTTAGCAGGATATCCATAATTGTATCGTTGACAAATCTAAAAGCAATAAACGCTATGCTTGAAACAGTTGTAGGTAGAATCGTTTTCATTGTCAATAAGACACTCTAAAGGTTGATTCTTCAAAAAAAGAGATTACTGTCAGGTAGTTAATGACATCTTCTATAACATCAGAATATCTTTTATTTTTGGCATTGGGAGCCCATGCGACATCCTGATATCCTATAAGGAAACCCTTTAGCTTTGCCTTTATCTTCTCACAAATTTGTTCATCACAGAGATATTCAATTTGTTCACAATAGCTGTTAGACTCAAGCTCATTGATATATTTATAAGTGCTAGCCTTCTCTAAGTATTTCTTAAAGAAGTTACTCAAGGTATCAAGCACACTAGCATTTGAATAAATTTGAGCAAGCTAAAGAATTATATTAACCTGGACAACTAACTGATACTTGTAGAGGAGTGTACATATTGAGATTTTTCTCGAGCTCCTCATGATATAGTCTGTAGATTTCAAATAGGAGTCTATCCAATTGCAAGAAAAGGAATGATTCGTTATCTAAGGTTCCTTGCATGAATTGGACATTATCATTTATAAATTGAGTAACAATAGAACAAATCTCTGGGATGATCATCGAGTAGCTTAAATAAATGGGGAAGATATTTTTGGTTTCGTGGTATAAATTGAGTCCCAAAGCTTTATCAATTTCGTAGTTTAGAACATATTCCTCTATGTCTTTAGAAATAAATATAACTAAATTACTCAGTTGAGAAGGATTTCTGACTACAAGAGGATCACATTTGTCTTGCAGGATCTTTTTATGGATAGTAGCCACAGCTTCCTTAATGAGCTTTTCGGAGAACTTGATATAATTTGCTTTAATGACTAGAAATTTGAGAAATAATTCTGATTTCTTACTGTCAGTCAGTAGAATGGCTTGTGAGCTGAATCCAAATTTACTCAGGATAATAGCAAAGACTTGAAGGTCGGACTTAACAGTAAAGTAGTCTTGCACATTTTGAATAGATTCGAATATTTTCTATGACTTAATACAATCCACCAAAGTAATACATCTAATTCAGTTTCAAGCATTTTCCCAGTCTCAATCCATAATTGGTTCATGTCTTGAACTTGTGGGATTTGCCTTTCTAATTCTTTTTGAACCATGAAGAATCCTAAAATATTCGCCATGTAAACTTTGACTTCAGAGGGTTCTATTTTTTGCTTGGACTCAAATAGCTGAAGCATTTGATTTCTTCTGAATTCTTTTATTTGTTCATAAAGAGCTGGCAACTCATTCAAATTTTCAAAGATTTGTTTGCACTATTTCAATTAATAGAGCTTCTCTATTATTACCTGGTTGAACATGTAAAAATCAATTTTTAGATCATGGCTAAGTTCTTTCTTAGAATATTCTTGGAACTCTAGTTCAATAAAGAGAAGTTTATTGAATATTACTTCCAGACATTTTGATAAACTTTGTGTCCAGTCCGAAGTATTGAGTGCTTCCTCTTTCTAGCTGCCTGCTTCCACTTATACTCGTTCTAGCCATTTCGGCTCCCTGAATAGACATTCTCGATCTAACTGAGTCTCTATTTCGGAATACTGAGGCCCTCATTTTATATTCCCCAAATATGGAGTCTATAGACTTATACATATAAGATAACAAAATACCTCTGTCGGATTGCCCCTTGGAGATAGAGAATTTAGAAACTTTTTTCCTTCCAGTTTCCTCTATTTGGCTGACCAAAGCTTGGGCATATTCAGTTCTTTTAGTTTTCAAATATCGCATCCATTCATTCATCATTTCGTCAGTCAACCTGAATAATAAGTGTTAGAAATAAGTTATCTCACTTTCTAATCTTTCCCGTAATTAAGGGGAGAAGACTTCCAAAGAGTTTTCTGATTGAAGGACCAGCTGGATGAGACAAGATATTTTTCTTTTTCAAACTATTCAAAATTCTTAAGCAAGCCATAAAGTTATCTCCTTTGACATTTTCCACAGCTTTGTTCAATGAATTAACAATTTCCTACAATTTCACTTTCTCTTATGAATTTATACACTAAAATCTCTTAAAATCTCAATAACTCCATCAATATTCTTCTTGGCCTCAAGCAGTTGAGTGCTCTTAGTTGAGTTGTAGATATTCATTTTGAGTAATGACTAGAGAATTATTACAATTCTGTTTCCTTACTTTAAGCTGGTCTTCAAAGTGCTTGATTTTTGCATGAATATCGCTAATCCCAATATTAATCTCAGAAAATTGCTCCAAATTTTCAAGTAAATTTTCCTGATTACTCTTGCAAATATGCTACTCAATCAAGCACTTTAATAATACCTCTACCTTGATTTCTTCATCTCTTTGTTGTGTAAGCTCATTTAATTTTTCTAGTTTCTCCATGTACTATACCCTTAGACATCGTATTTCAACTCACTACATTTGAATGCTCCAAACTATATTTGACTGTGAATATGACATTTTCTTTCTCAGCAGTAACCTTTTTTTCATCCTCGAATAAGTCCATGAGACTAAAAGCAAACTTTTTCAATAAAATTTATCCAAATTTGATTAGTTCGACTAAGAAGAATCGTACCTAATCAGATACAGTTAAGATTATTCAGGAGCTAAGGATAGGTTATTTGGCGGAAAGATACTCTCGCTGGAGAAAGCAATAACTTAGTGGATAAATACGGACTCCATATATAATGATCTACAAAAAAAGCGCCTAGAAAGTGCCCCTACAATTATGTAAAGTAATTCTCGAACTCATTTCCATTTACTTATTTCACATTACTGTTACGACTTTTTAAGCTTTCGAGAAAGTTTGTTGGTGACTCTAATTTGATTCCTTCAGGAGTCAATATAGCTCTTGCTCCTGTCATCTGCTTTTTTAAGAATGCGCTATTGTCAACTCCAAACCTCTGGTTAGGAGAGTTAATCTTCATTTGATTACCACCTCCCCATAGGATACTAGCAGGTTTGATAGAATTAGAATCAGTTCTATTGAAAGGTCTTGAGCTAGTGTCGGGAGTCCATTCTGTACTCCAGTTACCTAGATTTCTGCCTTGATCAGGATGAAAGAAAGTATTTGGAGATTCTTGATTGAAAAAGTTCATGCCTGGTGATAATTGATTCTTAACCAAGCTCATGAGGTTATTGTTCCCAAAGAGATTAGGACTGAAGCTGACGTTTCCTAAAGCAGGGCTTGACATGATAAAGCTTGAATCTCCAGTATTAGGTGTTGGTCTGTTTCTGGCTTGTGTACCAGGGGTCGCTGGGACGATATTGGGTGGGAAATTATCTCTTGTAACAGGAGTGATGAAGTAAATTGTTCCGGCGTTAATATCTACAATAGCATAGTGAAGATTTTGGAAATCTCCTGGGTTGAATTCTTCACTTGGCTTCTCTACTAAAGTGTAAACCTTTTCAGGCTGTTGTGATTGTTGATTATTCTTTTGATCTTCGTTATCAGGATATGCACTAACAGTTTGGATCTGGCCACCTTGCTGGGGGTTCATTCCAGGTGATTGTTCGATTAAGTTTTGGCTACCGATGAGGCTGCTGCTGTTATTATTATTACTACTGGGATTCATCATCCAGAAGTTTAAGTTTAACATATCCATTCCTGATGAGACTCCAAATAAGTTCATATTATTATTGCTTCCAAAGTTAGGATTTCTTGCAAACAATCCAGGCGAGGCTTCAGGATTGTTTGTTTTGACATTTCCCTTGCCGAACAAGTCTTTAAAGATTATTCAACATAAGACTAAACTTACTTGTATTTTGATTATTCCCAAATAAAGAATTATTCATGAGAGAGCCGCTTTGGATTTGTGAAATACCTTGAGGGAATAATGGATTTCCTATAGAACTTGAGAACTGGTTATTGTTCTGATTAGCTTGATGTTGCTTGACATCCAATTCTTGAGTCACAAAAGACTTCAATGTGTTTTTGCTTTTATTGACATCTAGAAGTCCAGCAGATTTCTTCTTTGTTTGTGTTTGTTGAAGTTGTTTTTTCATTTTATCCTCTTCCTCCTGTTTGGCTGTTTCAAGAGTAGGATCATTATCAGATAAATATTCTTCTTCAGAAACTTCAGGGATGTTGTATGGAGTGGGCATGTTGGACAATTCTCTGGTTTTCTCTTGAATGATCATTT
>Ga0065720_1003009_pt1 | contig 51160 bp, 45 predicted proteins | sample Thericmetagenome_FD_59107 | JGI IMG/M metagenome (GOLD analysis project Ga0065720, IMG submission 59107) | Thermophilic microbial communities from the Joint Bioenergy Institute, California, USA of rice/straw/compost enrichment - eDNA_2 v2... | ecosystem: Engineered > Solid waste > Grass >... | reverse complement strand
TTCTTCGCCCGCCAGTTCGGCGGGTTCCGGCCCCTGGCCCGGACGGGGTCGTGAACGGCGCCGCCACCGCGGTGCCCGAGGTCGCGGACGCCGTCGTGGGCACCAGCCCGTTCATCCCCGCGTCGGCCTCGCTGGTCGTCGGGGCCGCCGCGCGTCTGGTGGGCGGGATCGCGACGCGGCCCCGCGGGCTCGCGCAGATCGGCGCGCAGACGGCCCGCGAGCTCGCGGGAGTGGTCGCCGGGAAGAGCTCGATCGCGCCCGCCCGCGACGACCGCCGGTTCCGTCACCCCGCCTACGGCCACCATCCGCTGTACAAGCGGTTGGCGCAGGCGCACCTCGTGTTCGAATCAGCTGCGGACCGGCTCGTCGACCGGGCCGGGCTGGACGAGAAGAGCCGCCAGCGGGCCCGGTTCGTGGTGCGGGCGGTGACCGAGGCGATAGCGCCGTCGAACTCACTGCTCGGCAACCCCGAGGCGCTGCGCAGGGCGTGGGAGAGCCGAGGCCGGTCGCTGCTGGACGGGGCGGCCAACGCCGTCGACGACCTGCGCCACCACGGCGGCCTGCCCAGCCTCGCCGATCGCCGCGCCTTCCGGGTCGGCACCGACGTCGCCGCGACGCCGGGCGCCGTCGTCCACCGCGAGGCGCTGTTCGAGCTCATCCAGTACGCCCCCACCGCGGAGCGGGTCGTGCCGGAGCCGGTGCTGTTCGTCCCGTCGCAGGTCAACCGGTTCTACGTGATCGACCTGCTGCCGTGGCGCAGCCTCGTGCGGTACCTTCTGTGCGCCGGCCACCACCCGTTCACGGTCAGCTGGCGCAACCCCGGCCCCGAGCACCGCGACGTCGGCCTGGCCGACTACGCCGCCGCGGTCCGGCGGGCCGTGCGCGTCACCCGGAGATCGCCCGCGCACCGGTGCACGTCGTCGGGCTGTGCGCGGGCGGCACCACGTCCGTCGTGGCGCTGTCGGGGCGCCGTCCCGATCCGGCCGTGCGGACGCTGACGCTCGCGGTCTCGGTCGGCGACACCTCCGATCCGTCGCTGATCGGGGCGTTCACCACGCACCGCGCCGTGCAGACGGCGATCGCCGCCTCCCGCAGGCGCGGCGTCCTCACCGGCGCCCAGCTAGGCCGCGGCTTCGCGCTCATGCGCCCGCGCGAGCTGATCTGGTCCCTGTGGGAACACAGCTACCTGCTGGGGGAGGACCCGCCGGCCAACGACGTGCTCTTCTGGAGCGACGACACCACCAACCTGCCCGCTCGCCTGCACGCCGACTACCTGGAGGTCTACGTCCACAACCGGCTCGGCAAACGCCACCTGCGCGCCGTGCGCCACCCGGCGTACGTGCTGAGCGGGCTCGACGACCACATCGCCCCGTGGACCGGCGGCTGGCGCACCGCCACCCGGCTCGGCGGCGACACCACGTTCGTCGCCGCCCGCGGCGGGCACATCCAGGCGCTGCTCGCCGTGCCCGGCCGCGGCGGCGGGTACGCCGCGGGCCCGCCGAAGGCCACCGACGCCGAGTCCTGGCTCGGTGCCGCGGAGTGGCACGAAGGCTCCTGGTGGGACCACTGGGTCCGCTGGTTGGCCGGCCGCTCCGGTGAGCCGGTCGAGGCACCCGCCGGGCTGGGCAGCCCGAAGCACCCCGTCCTCGACGCAGCACCGGGCCGCAATGCCCACGAACGGTGAGCGCACCCACGTCGCCGCCGGCGTGCCGCTGCGGGTACGGGTGAGCGGCGACGGGCCCGTCCTGCTCCTGCTGGGTGGGCTGGGTGCGCCGATGCAGGTCTGGGAACAGCTGGTGCCCTGGCTGCCCGGGCGCCGCCTGGTCCGGTTCGATCCGCCCGGCGTCGGCGGTACCCCCACCCCGCGTCTCCCGCTCCCGCTGCGCCGCGTCGCGCGCGCGGCGGTCGCGCTGCTCGACGAGCTGGGCGTCGCCCGCTTCGACGTGCTGGGCGTGTCGATGGGCGGCGGGGTGGCGCAGGAGGTCGTCCGCGCGGCACCGCACCGGGTGCGCCGCCTCGTTCTGGTCAGCACCAGCTGCGGCTGGGCGGGTGTGCCGATGCACCCCGCCGCCGCGCTCGCGCTCGCGCGGATCGACCGGTTCACCAGCCCACGCCGCTACCGGGCGCTGGCCCCGCGGCTCGTCGGCGGGCGCACCGCCGTCGACGAGGACGCCCTGCGTCGCTACACCGCCGCGATGGCCGAGGCGCCCCGCGACACCAAGGGCTACGTGTGGCAGCTGGCCTCGGCCGCGTCCTGGACGAGCGCGCACTGGCTGCACCGCATCCGCTGCCCCGTCCTCGTGCTGCACGGGGACGCCGACCCGCTCGTCCCGGCCGCGAACGCTCGGCTGCTCGCTGCCCGGCTGTCCGACGCGCAGCTGGTGCTGGTGCCCGGCGGCGGGCACCTCGTCCTGTTCGACACGCCGGAGGTCGCGGTGCCGGCCGTCCGGCGGTTCCTGGAGTCCGACGGGCCCGCCACGGCGCGGTGCCCGGCCTGATGAGGAGGTCGATGAGATGACGACGTACGCACGGGTCGCATGGGGGCGGCTCAAGCCGGACGCCTGGGCGGAGTACGAGGACCTGTTCACGCGCCTCGTCGTCCGGCGGACGGCGGACCTGCCGGGGCTGCAGCGGCGGCTGCTCCTGCGCAGCGTCGACGAGCCCGACGAGGGCATCAGCGTCTCGCTCTGGGACGACCGCGACGCCGTGCGCAGCTACCGCACCGGTGACCTCTACCGGTCGGAGCTGATGCCGGCGCTGAGCCACGTGTTCAACAACGACTGGTGGGCGAAGGAGTACGAGCTGCGCTTCGACGGCTGAGGACCAGCGTTCCGATATCGGTAACGGAATCCTCATCCTGGTACGCTCGCCGATGTGGCAGGCGAGGTGCGGTGAGTTCCGCTGAGCTCGCGCCGGGGGCCGCCGCCCCCGGTGCAGGCGACGAGGTCCCCGCGCGGCCGGATCCCGCGGGGAACAAGGCCACCGCACGCGTGCTCGCGGTCGTCGCGGCGTTCGCCGACGGCTCGCCCAGCCTGGGGGTCTCCGAGCTCGCGCGGCGGCTCGGCATGACCAAGTCGATGGTCCACCGCGCCCTGGCGACCCTCCTCGACGAGGGCTACGTCGTCCGCGACGCCTCGGGGAGCCGCTACCAGCTCGGCTACCGGGTGCTGGAGTTCGCCGGCGCGACGGGCTCCGCCCCGGAGCTGCCCGAGCTGTGCGCCCCGTACATGCGGGAGATGTACGAGATCACCGGCGAGACGGTCACGCTGGCGGTGCGCCGCGGGCCGGTCGCCGTCACCGTCCACGGCATCGAGGGCCGCGGCCCGATCGCCCGCCGGGTGCCGATCGGCCGTGTGGTGCCGCTGCACGTCAGCGCGGCCGCGCGGGTCATCCTCGGTCACCTCGACGACGCCGAGGTCGAGGAGTACCTGCGCGACCGCGTGCTGGAGAAGGTCACGCCCACCACGCTGGGCGCCGCCGACGAGGTGTGGGAGGACGTGCGCACCACGCGCCAGCAGGGCTACGCGTTCGGCCTCTACGACCACGCCCCATCGGCGTTCGGCGTGGCGTTCCCCGTTCTCGACCGCGTCGGGCGGCCGTACGGCTCGGTCACCGTCTCGGGGCCCCGCGACCGGCTCACCCCCGAACGGCTGGCGGGCTACCTGCCTGCGCTGATCGCTGTCGCCGACCGGCTCAACCGGCACAGCAGGCTCTTCCGGGCGCCGGGGAAGGAGAACGGTGGCTGAGGCCAGGCCGCGGCGCGAGTCGCAGATCAACACCTCCGCCGGCCACGTCTTCGACACCCTGCGCGCGGTGGCGAGCGCCGCCGCGCCGATCGGCGGGACCGAGGTGGCGCGGGCGGTCGGCGTGCCGGTCAGCACCGCCCACCGGGCGCTGGTCACCCTCGAGGAGACCGGCTTCATCAGCCGCTCGGAGGGCGGCCCGAAGTTCCGGCTGGGCCTGGGCGCCTTCGAGCTGGTCGCCGCGCTCACCGCGCGGTACGCGATCCGCGACGCCGCCCAGGACTGCCTGCGCACGCTCGCCGCCGCCACCGGGGAGACGTGCAGCCTGGTCATCCGGCTCGGCTGGTACGCCGTCTGCATCGACGGGCACGAGGGCTGGCAGGCCGTGCACCGGCCGCTGCGGATCGGGGAGCGGGCGCCGCTGCACCGCACCGCCGCCGGCCGCGTGCTGCTCGCCGGGCACGACGCCGAGACGGTGCGGGCCTACGCGCGCTCGGCGCAGGCCGGGTCGCTGTCCAGCGTCGAGGTCCGCAAGCTGCGCAGCGAGCTGGCGGAGGCTGCCGAACTCGGCCACGCGGTGGAGGAGAACGCGGCCGCGGACGGGGCGGGCGGCGTCGCCACGATCGCGTTCGCGGTGCGTGGCCCGGACGGGGTCGCGGTCGCGGCGATCGCCGTGAGCGGGCCCGCCGGCCAGTTCCGCCCCGCCGAGGACGAGCGGCGCGCCGAGTGGGCCGAGCTGGTGCGCCCGCTGGAGGCCGAGGTCGCGGCCGGGCCGGCGCGGTTCGCGGACCCGTTCGGCCATCTCCCGCCCGACACGATCGTGCTCTCGCAGGTGGGCGGGACCGCCTGAGTCCCCCGGCCCTCAGGCGGTGGTGGTGCCCAGCAGGTGCCCGAGCCGGTCCCGCTTCGTGCGCAGGTAGCGGTCGTTGTGCTCGGTCACGGCCAGCGGCAGCGGCAGCGGCCGCACCTGCAGGCCACGGGCCCGGAGCGCCGCGACCTTACCGGGGTTGTGCGTGAGCAGGCCGACCCGGTGCACGCCCAGCGCGTGCAGCACGTCCGCGGCGGCGTCGAACGAGCGCGCGTCCACGGGGAAGCCGAGCGCGGTGTTCGCGTCGACGGTGTCCAGCCCGTGCTCCTGCAGCGCGTACGCAGCGATCTTCGCGGTGAGCCCGCTGCCGCGGCCCTCGTGGCCGCGCAGGTAGACCAGCACCCCGGCGCCGTGCCGCACGATGCGGCGCATCGCCAGGTCCAGCTGGTCGCCGCAGTCGCAGCGCTGCGAGCCGAGCACGTCGCCGGTGAGGCACTCGGAGTGCACCCGGACCGGGACCTCGTCGTCCGCGGTCCAGGTCCCCAGGGTGAGCACGATGTGCTCGTGGCCGGTCACCGGGTCGGTGAAGCCGTGCGCGGTGAACTCGCCCCATCGGGTGGGCAGCTGCGCGCTGACCAGCTCGATCCGCGACAGGGCCGCCCGCAGGTGCTCCTGCAGCGTCCGGATCGTGATCGCGACGAGCCCGTGCCGCGCGGCGAACTCCAGCAGCGCGGGCCGCCGGGCCGGGTTTCCGTCCTCGTCGACGACCTCGCTCAGCACGGCGGCGGGCGCCAGTCCGGCCAGCCGCACCAGGTCGATCCCGGCCTCGGTGTGGCCGCCCCGCACGAGCACCCCGCCCGACCTCGCGACCAGCGGGAACACGTGCCCGGGACGGGCCAGGTCGGCCGGTCGCGCCGCGGGATCGGCCAGGACCCGCACGGTCGCGGCCCGATCGGCGGGGCTGATCCCGGTGGTGATCGCCGAGCCCGGGCCGACGGGTGTGCCGGGCGCCGCGTCGACGCTGACGGTGAACGCCGTCCCGTGCGGGTCGGTGTTCGCGGTGACCATCGGCGGCAGGTCGAGCCGCTGCGCCGTCGGTTCGTCGATCGCCACGCAGACGATGCCGCTGGTGTGGCGCAGCAGGAAGCTCATGGTGGCGGCGTCCATGTGCTGGGCCGCACCGATGAGATCGCCCTCGTTCTCGCGGTCCTCGTCGTCGACGACCAGGACGAGCTCGCCCCGGCGCAGTGCGGCGACGGCGTCCTCGACCCGTCCGAACCCGCTCATCGCGACCGCCTACCGGGCCGCGGCGGCCGTACCCGCCGTCCGCTCGTCGGCCGCCGCCGCGAACTCGCTCTGGTCGAGCTCCTTCAGCCGCGGTAGGACCTCCTGCGCGAACAGGGTCAGGTTCCCCACGGTCTCGGCGTGCGACAGCTCGCCGCCGTGCCCCATGATGATCAGGTTCCCGACCCCGCCGACCTCGCGGACGAAGTCGACGATCTGCTCGTACACGTCATCGGGGGTGCCGGTGAACGCGATGGCCGCGTCGATCATGTCCTGCGGGGTGACGCCGGCGCCGGTGCCGTGGCCGGACCCGATCTTCAGCGTGCGCCCGTCGCGGGTGGTCGCGGGGAAGTGGTCACCGGCGCGGCCGCGCACCTGGTTGCGGCGCAGCCACTCGGCGTTGCCCCGGGCCGACATGTACCCCGGTGGGTTGACGAACGCCTCCCCGACGATCGAGGTGGTGCGGAAGTAGCCGGCGATCTCCATCAGCCGCCGGTACCCCTCCTCGCGGGTTCGTCCCACGCCCATCAGCGCGGTGTAGGCGAACCGGTCCGGGCCGGGCGCGGGCAGCCCCAGCTCGGCGGTGGTGACCCGGTAGGCGTCGTAGAGCTTCTTGGCGTTCCAACCGGCCAGGATCGTGGCCAGCACGTGCTGGCGCGCAGCGACCTGGCGGGCCGTGTCGATGCTGCCGCCGGTGATCCACACCCGCGGCCGCGGCTGCTGGTAGGGCCGCGGCCAGATGTTGACCTGGCGGAAGTGGTACCACTCGCTCTCCCAGTTGAACGGCCCGTCGTGGTCGGTGAGGGCGCGCAGCACCAGGTCGTGGGCGTCCCAGAAGCGCGGAGTGATCTTGACCGGGTTCGCGTTCGACGGCGAGATCTCGTACGGGGCGCCCTTGACGAAGCCGATCTCCAGCCGGCCGCGGGACACGACGTCGATGTAGGCGATCTCCTCGGCCAGCCGTACCGGGTCGGGGCGCAGGGCGATCGGGAAGCCGAGGCCGAGCAGCCGGGCCCGGCGGGTCTGGCGGGCGAGCATCGCCAGCGGGATCGTCGCCGACGCCGAGAGGCAGGTCGCACTGCTGTGGTGCTCGTTGATCATGATGTTCAGGCCGAGCTCGTCGCAGAGCTGCCACTCGTCGAGGCGCTCGTTGATCAGGTCGGCTGAGATCTGCGGGTCGCACAGCCGGTTCGGCAGCGTGACGCGCAGCGAGTCGACGTCGGCGCCCCACGCGTGGTGATAGGGCTGTTCGGAGAAGTGGTAGACGTCCATCCGGGCCTCCTCAGCGGGCCAGAGCGGCGGGTTCGGCGGCCGCGGCGAACGAGGTGATCAGCTCGGCGACCGCGGCGGGCTGCTCGATGTGCGGGTAGTGCCCGGCCTCGGGGATCTCGACGAACCGGGCGCCGGGGATCTCGGCGGCGAACGCCCGCCCGTAGTCCGGGGTGACGATCCGGTCGGAGGCACCCCAGGCCACCACCGTCGGGATGTCGATGCGGCGCAGCCAGCGCTTCAGACCGGGGTTGTGCATGTAGGGCTTCCAGCCGAAGTACGTGTAGGCCTCGCGGCTGCGGGCGATGGCGAGGCGCTCCTCGTCGGTCATCGCGGAGTAGTCGCGCGTCCGCTTCGCGGGATCGTGGTAGGCGAGCGCGCTCATCTCCTCCTGGGAGATCGCGAAGACGTCGGCGATGTCGCGGGTCTCCCGGTCCCCGACCTTGATCCCGACGGGGTCGAGCAGCACCAGCGCACCGAACGGCGCGGTGGTGCGCACGCAGATCTCGGCCGCGATCCAGCCGCCGAACGACGTGCCGACGAGCACGGCGTCCTGCAGCCCGAGCTCGTCGGCCAGCTGCAGGTGGAAGTAGGCGAGATCGGCGACGGAGGTGAACTCGTCGGGCAGCTCGGAGTGCCCGAAGCCGGGGTGCCACGGCGCCACCACCTCGAACGACTCGGCGAGCCCGGTGAGGAACGGCGAGTCCGGGCGGATCCCGTCCACCGAGTGCAGGAACAGCAGCGGCCGCCCGCGGCCGCCTCGGACGACGTCGATCCGCACCCCGTCGACGGTTCGGCTGCTGGTCTCCAGGGGATCGGCCATGATCTGTCCTATCGGTTCGGATTTCGGAAGACTTTCCTGATAGTGAAACGAGCCTGGTAGCTTGTCAACCGCGACGAAGGGAGCGACGAGTGCGGTACACGCGGATCTACACAGCGGAGGACGGCGGTTCCCGGTTCGAGGACGTCGAGGTCAGCGGCGAGGTGCGCACCTCGCCGGTGTCGAGCGGGGTCTCGGAGTACGCCGCGCCGATCCCGGCGAAGGCCGTGGTGCTGCGCCGGGTCGTGCGCGCCCACCCGGGCGAGCCGCACGTGGCGCCGCGCCGGCAGTTCATGGTCAACCTGCGCGGCACCGTCGAGATCGAGACGAGCGACGGCGCGGTCCGCCGCTTCGGCCCCGGCGAGCTCGTCCTCGTCGAGGACACGACCGGGATCGGCCACATCACCCGCGAGGTGGGCGACGAGGAGCGGCTGTCGATGTTCGTCGAGCTGGCGGACTAGCCGGGGCTCACGGCAGGGTCAGCACGATCTTGCCGTGCAGCTCGCCCGTGCGCAGCCGCTCCTGGGCCGCGAGCGCGTCCGTCATCGGGTAGCGGGCGCCGATCACGGTGCGGATCGCGCCCCTCGCGACGGAGTCGAGCAGGCGCTCCTCCACGAGCCGGGCGATCGCGCCGTACTGGTCGAGCGAGCGGGTGCGGAACGTGACCCCGATGAGCCGCAGCCGCTTGCGCGCGAGCAGGTCCATGTCCAGCTCGGCGACGGTGCCACCCAGCCTGCCCACGCTCACCAGCCGCCCACCCGGCACCAGCGCGTCGAGGTTGGCCGGCAGCGCGGACGCGCCGACGTGGTCGATCGCCACCTCCACGCCGCCGTCGCTCGCCTGCCGGATCGCGTCGGCCAGCTCGGGGTCGTCGCCGTCGAGGGCGGCGTCGGCGCCCAGCTCCAGCAGCAGCTCCCGCTGTGCCGGCCCGCGCACGGTCGTCACCACGGTCCCGGCGCCGAGGATCCGGGCCACCTGCACGCCGATCGTGCCGACGCCGGAGCCGCCCGCGGTGACCAGCACGGACTCGCCCGCGCGCAGCTCGGCTGCGGTCGCTAGGGCGTCCAGCTCCGTCATCAGCGCCACCGGCAGCGCGGCGGCCTGATCCCACGCCACCCCGGCCGGCACCGGCATCGGCAGCCGGGCGTCCACCGCGACCAGCTCGGCGTAGCCCCCGGAGCACATCGTCATCACCCGGTCACCGGGGGCGAGCCGGGTCACGCCCTCGCCGACCGCGACGACCTCGCCCGCCGCCTCCAGCCCGGCGACGACGATGCCGTCGCGGCGGGCCGTCGCGTCCTGGCGGTACGTGCCGCGGCGCATCGACAGGTCCGCGCGGTTCACCGCCGCGGCCCGCACGGCGATCACCACCTCGCCGGGACCGGGTTCGGGATCGGGCAGCTCCTGCCAGCGCAGGCTGCCGTCACCGCCGTCGGGCACCACGACCATCGCCTTCATCGCGAGCTCCTCGTCGACTGCGTCGTCCTTCGGTCTCAAGCCGGTGTCCCGGCCAACAGCCGGGCGGGGTTGCGGCGCAGCATCAGGTCGAGATCGGCCTCCGCCACGCCCGCGGCGCGCAGCGCGGGCACGATCGACTGCGGCACGTGGGTGAACACCCAGTCCGGGCGCTCCGCGCGCTTGCGCTCCTCATCGTCCTTGTCGCTCCAGCAGTTGGCGTCGTGCGAGAGCACGAGCTGCCCGGCGAACCCCTCTGCGCACAGCCGGGCGACCGTCGCGACCCGGGCGGCGTCGGGCAGCACGTCGGGCACGCCGAACCGGTCCATGCCCAGGAAGCAGCCGGTGTCGAGCAGCTCGTGCAGCAGGTCGAGATCGGTGGTGTCGCCGCTGTGGCCGAGCAGGATCCGCTCCGGCGGCACCCCCGCGTCGCACAGCCGCCGCGCGACGCCCAGGCCGCTGCGGCGGGCGACGGACGTGTGCACGCTGACCGCTACCCCGGTGGCGTTGTGGGTGAGGGCAGCGGCGTCGAGCACGCGGCCGGCCGGCCCAGCCGGTTCGGGGTCCTCGACGGCGCACTTCACCACGCCCGCGCGCACGCCCGATCCCGCGATCCCCTCGGTGATCTCCGCCGTGAACAGCTCCGCGATCTCGGCGGGCTCGCGGCGGTGGAAGAAGCGGGCGGGGTTCACCCACGCCCCGGAGGCGGCGACGATCCGCACGCCGGTCTCCTCGCTCAGCTCGCGCAGCAGCACCGGATCGCGGCCCAGGTCGTACGGGCTGCTGTCGACGATCGTGATCACCCCGGCGGCCCGGGCGGCGGTCAGCTTCTCGACGCACAGCCGGCGGACCTCGGCCTGCGGGTAGGTGCGCGGCCAGGTCTCGGCGACGCCCGGCGAGCGCACGAGGACGTGCTCGTGCGCCAGCACCAGCCCGAGCTCGCCGGCGGCGACCGGGCCGGTGACCGTCGTGACGGTCCCCGCGCTCACGGCCGCTCCGGTCGGTCGCGCCGCCAGGTCAGCGTGCCGGTCTGGGTGCGCCCACCGGCCTCGACGGCGGGGGTGCGCAGGATCAGGTCGTCGCCGTCGAGCCGGGCGGTGCGCACCAGCTCGGCGCCCTCCCAGTTCGGGATGAGCGCCGCCTCGACGTGATGGTGCACGGTGCTCGTTGCCGCGTCGACCGTGTAGGTGCCGAAGTAGGCGACGTAGCCGTTGAACGCCGGGACGATCTCCTCCGGCGTCCCTGCGGTGTCGGCCGCGGTGGCCCGGTCGCGGCGCAGCCGGGGGCGGCCGGTGCGCATCATCTGCCCGCTCATCCGCCCCTCGGCGGTGTAGACGAGCAGGCCGACGGGATGGTCACCGAGCGGTTTCGCGGTGCTGCCGTCGCCGCGGTGGACGGTCCAGTCGACCAGCCGCCAGGCACCGACGAGGGCCTCGGCCGTGAGTGTCGTCACGTCGCCTCCGCCTAGGATCGACATGCTGTATCGAAAAACGGAATGCATCCCACCTTGCCGAACAATGGGTTGGCGTGTCAACGTAGTCGGGCGCACCGAGGACCACACAGGACGAGGGGTTCGATGACGATCTCCGTGCTCGCCCGCCGGGACGAACTCAAGGTCGGGCACACCGGCCTCTACATCGACGGTCGATGGCGCGACGCCTCCGACGGACGCGTGTGGACGCACGTCCACCCCGCCACCAACGAGGAGATCAGCACGTTCGCGATCGGCTCGGCCGCCGACGTCGACGAGGCCGTGACCGCGGCCCGTCGGGCGTTCGACGAGGGCCCGTGGCCGCGCATGCGGGCCCGCGACCGCATCCGCGCCGTGCAGGGCATCGCCGAGCTCATCCGGGAGCACCGCGAGGAGCTGGCGGCCCTGCAGACGCTCGGCAACGCCATGCCGATCACGATGAGCCGCAGCTACGGGGTCTCCGGCGACATCGCCGCGGACCTGTTCGACCACTTCGCCGGCTGGATCGACAAGCTCACCGGCCGGACCTACCCCACCTACACCGGCCAGGACATGCAGTTCCTGTCCTTCCGCGAGCCGGTGGGCGTCGTCGCGGCGATCATCCCGTGGAACGCGCCGCTGCTGCAGTTCGCCAACAAGGTCGCCCCCGCGCTCGCCGCCGGGTGCACGGTGGTGATCAAGCCGTCCGAGTACGCTGCGCTGGCGCCGCTGCGGCTGGCCCAGCTCATCGACGACGCGGGCCTGCCGCCGGGCGTGTTCAACTGCGTGCCCGGTCCCGGCGACCCGACCGGCGAGGCGCTGATCTCGCACCCGGGCGTCGACAAGATCTCCTTCACCGGCAGCCGGGCGGTCGGCAAGCACATCCAGGCCGTCGCGGCGCAGACGCTCAAGCGGGTCACGCTGGAGCTGGGCGGCAAGAGCGCCGCGCTGGTGTTCGAGCGCGCCGACGTCGCGAAGGCCGCGCACGCGGTCGCTTCCCGGGTGGCGATGGGGCTGTCCGGGCAGGTGTGCTCGTCGCAGACGCGGGCGGTCGTGCAGCGTTCGGTCTACGACGAGTTCCTGCAGGCCGTGCTCGACGCGGTCGCGGACGTCCGCTTCGGCGACCCGTTCGACCCGGCGACGACTTCGGCACCGATGATCAACCCGGTGCAGCGCGACAAGGTGCTGCGCTACATCCGCACCGCCGAGGAGGAGGGCGCGCGCAGGCTCGTCGGAGGTGAGGCCCCAGACGGTGAGCTGGCCTGCGGCAACTGGGTCACCCCCGCGGTCTTCGCCGAGGTGGACAACCGGATGACGCTGGCCCAGGAGGAGGTCTTCGGGCCGGTGCTCGCCGTCATCCCGGTCGACGACGAGGACGAGGCGATCCGCGTCGCCAACGACTCGTCGTACGGGCTGTCGGCGGGGGTCTACACCGACGACGTCGCGCAGGCGCTGCGGGTGAGCCGGGCGCTGCGCACCGGCACGGTCGGGGTCAACGCCTACGCCTTCCTCCCGAACGCCCCCTTCGGCGGGTACAAGGAGTCCGGGCTCGGTCGTGAGGGCGGCATCGAGGGCATCGAGTCGATGCTCGAGACCAAGACCGTGATGATCGACCTGGCGCGCTAGGGGCCGCCGTGCACACGCGCAGACTCGGTACCCAGGGGCTGGAGTGCTCCGCGCTCGCCCAGGGCTGCATGGGGCTCACCGCCTTCTACGGGCACGACACCGCCGCCGCGGACCCGACCGCGGTCGTGCACGCGGCCGTCGAGCGCGGCATCACGCTGTTCGACACCGCCGACGCCTACGGGCCGTTCACGAACGAGGAGGCGGTCGGCCGCGCGATCGCCGGCATCCGCGACCGGGTGCTCGTCTCGACGAAGTTCGGGGTGGTCCGCGCGGCCGACGGGACCGATCTCGGCCTGGACGGCAGTCCGGCGCACGTCCGCAAGGCCGTCGTGGCGTCCCTGCGCAGGCTGGGGACCGACCACATCGATCTCTACATCCTCCACCGGGTCGATCCCGCGGTCCCGGTGGAGGAGACCGTCGGCGCGATGGCCGAGCTGGTGGCCGCCGGGACGGTGCGCTTCATCGGGCTGTCCGAGGTGAGCGGGGACCAGGTGCGCCGGGCGCACGCCGTGCACCCGCTGTCGGTGGTGCAGAGCGAGTACTCGCTGTGGTCGCGCGAGATCGAGGACGGCGTCGGCCCGGTGCTCGCCGAGCTGGGCATCGGCCTGCTGGCCTACAGCCCGCTCGGGCGGGGGCTGCTGTCCGGGCGCATCCGCAGAGAGGACGATCTCGCACCTGACGACTGGCGGCGCACCAACCCGCGGTTCCAGGGCGAGAACCTGGCCCGCAACCTCGCGCTGGTCGACCGGGTGCGCCGGCTCGCCGCCGACCGCGGTGCCACACCCGCGCAGCTCGCGCTCGCCTGGCTGCTGCACCGCGGCCCGCACGTCGTGCCGCTGCAGGGGGCCACGACGGTCGAGCAGCTCGACGAGAACGTGGCCGCGGCCGACATGGTGCTGACCGAGGCCGAGCTGGCCGAGATCGAGCGCGCCACCCCGCGCGACGCCCCGGCCGGTGCCCGGGCTCCCGCGGCCTACCTGGAGCAGATCGAGAAGGGCGGATAGCCCGCACTCTGTTTTGAAAGTCGGTATGAGACCTCGCTTCCAGCACATGACCCGAGACCTCGAGAGGCAGGGTGAATCCGATGGCCAGTACGCCGAGGACGACGGCTGACCAGGGCGACCCGACGGGCGCAGCCGGCGCCCGGCACGCGGGCCCGGCCGACCCGGCCCGCAAGCGCAAGGCGGTGGCGGCCGCCGCGATCGGGAACTTCCTCGAGCACTACGACTTCTACCTGTTCGCGGCATACGCGACGGTGTTCGCCGCGATCATCTTCCCGCAGTCGAACCAGCTGGCCGGGCTGCTGTACACGTTCGCGATCTACGGTGTCGCGTTCGTCGGCCGCCCGCTCGGGGCGCTGGTGTTCGGCCACTTCGGCGACCGGCTGGGCCGGCGCAACACCCTCGCCGCGTCGATCCTGCTGATGGTCGGCGCGACCGTGATGATCGGCGTCTCGCCGAGCTTCGAGTCGGTCGGCGTGTTCGCGGCGCTGTGGCTGTTCGTCGCCCGCCTGCTGCAGGGCGTCGCGCTGGGCGGCGAGTTCGCCGGCGCCACATCGTACCTGGTGGAGCTCGCCCCGCCGAACCGGCGCGCGTTCTACGGCAGCTTCAACACCTTCACCGTGGGACTCGCCCTCCTCTCCGGCACGCTGGTCGCCGCGCTGATCAGCGCCGTGCTGCCCCCGGAAGCGGTGCAGGACTGGGGCTGGCGCATCCCGTTCCTGCTGGCCGCCCCGCTCGGTGCCGTGGGCCTCTACCTGCGGCTGCGGCTGGACGAGTCGCCGGAGTTCACCGCGCTCGCCGAGCGGAACGAGACGGCGAAGGCGCCGCTGGCGCTCACCCTGCGCCGCTACTGGCAGCCCATCCTCGTGGCCCTCGGCGTCACGGTCGTCTGGACGGTGAGCGCGTTCGTCGTGCTCGTCTACGCCGGCACCTACCTGGCCACGCAGACCGACCTGTCGTTCGGGGCGTCGCTGGCGGTGCAGGCGGTCGCGCTGGCCGTGTACACGATCGTCGTGCCGCTGTCGGCCTCGCTCGCCGACCGGGTGGGCCGCAGGCCCGTCCTGATCACCGGGGCGACGATGTTCCTGCTGCTGTCGATCCCGGGCTTCCTGATGCTGCAGACCGGCGACATCGTGCTGATCGTCCTGGGCTGCTCGATGCTGTCCGGCACGGTCGGCGTGTTCGCCGGGCCCGCGCCCACCGCGCTCGCCGAGATGTTCGACACCAAGGTCCGCTACAGCGCGCTGGGCATCGGCTTCAACCTCTCCGTCGCCCTGTTCGGCGGCACGGCGCCGCTGATCGCCACCGCGCTCATCGGGGCGACCGGCACCCCGCTCGCACCGTCGTTCTACCTGACGGCCGGGGCGCTGGTGACGCTCGTCGTCCTGCTCCTGGTGGTGCGGGAGACCGTCCGTCAGCCGTTGAGAACCGGATAGGACATGACCGTCACCGAGAACCGCAGCGCATCCGCGCGCACGATCGCGCCGCGCCTGGCCGACCGGCTCCACCACGACGACCTCGTGCCCGACGACGTGCGGGAGGTCCGGGCGGAGGTGCGCGCGTTCGCCGAGGAGCACGTCCTGCCGCTGGCCCGCGAGATCGGCAGCCGGGACGAGGACCCCGCAGCGTTCCCGTTCGAGCTGTTCCGCGAGATGGGCCGGGCCGGGCTGCTCGCCGTCCCGTTCAGCGAGGCGGACGGCGGCCGCGGCCTCGCCCACCCGGCCGCGGCCACCGCCGTCGCGATCGAGGAGCTGGCGCACGTCTCCAGCAGCATCGCCGCCGTCTACGACGTGCACTGCATCCTCGCCGGGCACGCGCTCACCCACGGCTCGCCGCAGCTGCGCGAGGCCTATCTGCGCCCGCTCGTGGCGGGAGAGCGGATCGCGGCGTTCGCCACCACCGAGCCGGAGGCGAGCACCGACCTGTCGCCGTCGGCCGTGCAGACGGTGGCCCGCCACGACGGGGACGACTGGGTGGTGAACGGCCACAAGCGGTTCATCACCAACGCGCCGGTCGCGGACTTCGTCGCCGTGCTCTGCCGGACCGGCGAGGCGGAGCTGACCGAGATCGTCGTCGACCTCGACGCGCCGGGCGTGCAGGTCGGCCGGCCGGACCGCAAGCTCGGCAACCGCGGACAGCTCACGGCGGACATCGTGTTCGACGACGTTCGGGTGCCGGTGGCCAACACGATCGGCGTGCCCGGGCGGGGCCTGGCGATCGCGCTCGCCTCGCTCACCCGCGGGCGGATCGGGATCGCCGCTGCCGGCGTCGGTCTCGCGCAGTCCGCGTTCGACGAGGCGGTCGCGCGGTTGCTGGACCGGCGGGCGTTCGGGCGGCGCATCGCGCAGTTCCAGCACTGGCAGTTCACGATGGCCGACCGGGCCACCGAGCTGGAGAACGCCCGCAACCTCTACCTGAAGGCGGCGCTGCGGCTCGACCGCGGTGCCGCGGTGCCCGAGCCGGAGGCCGCCATGGCCAAGCTGTACGCCACCCGGCTCGCCACCGATCTCGCCCGCGACGCCGTGCAGGCGTTCGGCGGCTACGGGTTCCTGCGCGAGCTCGCGGCCGACGGCTGGAGCTCCAAGGTCGAGGAGCTCTACCGCGACGCCAAGGTCGGCGAGATCTACGAGGGCACCAACGAGATCCAGCGGTGGATCATCGCGCGCCAGATCTTCGGCCGCGACGCCACCGGCTGAGCCCCTCTTCCTCCCCCAGTTCGGAGCCACCGATGTCCCGACCTTCTCTGCGCCTCTCCGCCGTCGTGTCGGTGCTGCTGGCGCTGCTCGCCACCGCCTGCGGCGGCGCCCCGCCGGGCGCGGGCAGCTCGTCCGGCGGCGGCCGCATCGTCGTCTACGGCAGCACCGGCGCGATCGAGCGCATCATGACCGAGACGATCATCCCCGCGTTCGAGCGCGCCCACGGCGTCGAGGTGACCTACCAGGGCGTCGCGTCCGCGGAGGCGCTGTCGCGGGTGCTCGGGCAGCGCGGCCGGCCCGAGGCGTCGGTCGTGATCGCCAACGACCGCGACGTGACCCGCGGCCACCTCGAGGGCGTCTGGACGCCGCTCGACCGGACCGCGATCCCCACCCTCGCCGAGATCGATCCCGCCGCGCACGGCGACGACGGCCACTCGGTGAGCCTCGGCATCGGCGCTGCCGTCATCGCCTACAACGCCCAGGCGCTGCGCGAGCAGAACCTCGCGCCGCCGGAGTCCTGGCTCGACCTGTTCGACGAGCGGTTCGCCCACCGCGTGGCCATCTACGACTACGCGCTCGGCGTCACCCCGCTGGTCATGATGATGATCAACCGGGCTGCGGGCGGCACCGACGCCGACTTCACCCCCGGACTCGACCTGCTCGAGCGCCACCGCGACCGGGTGCTCGCGTTCCCCGTGCAGACCGCCGAGTGGGACCAGCTGTTCGCCCAGGGCACCGCGTGGGTGGGGCCCACGTTCAGCACCCGCATCGGCATCGCGCAGAAGTCGGGCCTGCCGCTCGCGGCCGTCTACCCGCGCGAGGGCACCCCGGCGTTCCGCATCCAGGCGGCGATCCCGCAGGGCGCGCCGAACCCGGACGGTGCGGCGAAGTTCATCGACTTCCTGCTGCAGCCCGAGCAGCAGCGGCTGCAGGCCGAGACCCAGTTCTACGCGCCCGTGCACCCCGGCACGCAGCTCCCGCCGGAGGTCGCCGCGCTCGTGCCTGCCGATCTCGGCCGGCTCGTCACGCCGGACAACGCCGCGCTGCTCGCCGTGCACGACCGGGTCGCCGAGCGCTTCGCGGCGATCGTGTCGGGGTGAACCGCCGATGGCCGAGCTGACCGTCACCGACGTCCGCGTGCGCTACGGCGACGTCCTCGCCGTCGACGGCGTGAGCTTCCACCTGGCCAGCGGCACCACCCTCGCACTGCTCGGCCCGTCCGGCTGCGGAAAGTCCACGCTGCTCGGCAGCATCGCCGGGTTCGTGGGCATCGAGTCGGGGACGATCGCGCTCGGCGGGCGGGACGTCGCGGACCTGCCCGTGCGCAAGCGCGGGCTGTCGATGGTGTTCCAGACCCACGCCCTGTTCCCCCACCTGTCCGTGCTGGAGAACGTGCTGTTCGGGCTGCGGGCCCGGCGCAGGCGCGGCCGGCTCACCCCGGCCGACCGGCAGGCCGCGGCGGCCGCGCTCGCGCTGGTGCGCCTGACCGAGTACCGCGACCGCTACCCGGAGGAGCTGTCCGGCGGGCAGCGCCAGCGGGTGGCGCTGGCCAGGGCGCTGGTGGTGCAGCCCGCGGTGCTGCTGCTCGACGAGCCGCTGAGCAGCCTCGACGCGAAGCTGCGCGCCGAGATGCGCATCGAGCTGCGCGAGCTGCAGGCGGCCACGGGCGTGACGATGGTCTACGTCACCCACGACAAGGACGAGGCGTTCGCCCTCGGCGACCTGGTCGGGGTGATGAATCGGGGGAAACTGGTGCAGCTCGGCCCGCCGGAGCAGGTCTGCCGCGAGCCGCGGGACCCGTTCGTGGCGAGCTTCCTCACCGACGCGAACCTGCTGCCCGGCCGGGTCCGCGAGACCGGGCCGGACGGCTGCACGGTCGTGCTCACCGCGCCGGCGCCGGAGGGGGCGGTCGTGGGGTGCCGCAACCCGCACGGCCTGCCGTCCGACGCGCCCGTGCTGGTGGCCGTCCGGCCCCGCGCCGTGCGTGTCGGCACCGGCGGCCGGGTCCCGGCCCGGATCCGCTTCTCCCAGTTCATGGGCGACAGCACGCACGTCGTCGCGGAGGCAGGCGGCTGCGACGTCCTCGCCGAGCTGGACCCCGTGCCCGTCCCGGTCGGCGGGGCGGTCACGCTGGACTGGGCCGACGACGACGCGGTCGCGCTGCCGCCGGGCGACTCACCGGAGTCCGCCACCCGCCGGGCCGCAGGGCGGCCCGGCGCCGCGGCCGTGGCGGTGCCGTCGTGAGCGCGCCGGAACCACGGCGGTCCGGGGCCGTCGGCCTGCTCGCCGCGCCCGTCGCCGTGCTGGGCGCGATGCTGGTCGTGCCGCTGCTGGTGATCGTGGCGAACTCGCTGGTGCACGGCGCACCCGGCGTGGTCGGCGGCTGGCCGCCCACGCTCGCGGTCTACGCCGACGTGCTCGGCGATCCCCGGGTGCTCGCCGTGCTCGGCCGCACCCTCGTGATCGCCGCGATCGCCACCGCGTGCGCCGTGCTGGTCGCCTACCCGATCGCGATGGTGATCGTGACCGCGCGGTCGCGGGCGGTGCGCGCGTTCTGCACGATCGCCGCGCTCACCCCGTTGCTGGTCAGCGTCGTGCTGCGGACGTTCGGCTGGCAGGTGCTGCTCGGTGCGGGCGGTCCGGTCGCCGCTGTGCTGACCGCGCTGTACGGACCGCGTCGGCTGCTCGGGCTGATCGGCACCGACGTCGCGACGGTCATCGGGCTGACCCACATGCTCGTGCCGTTCGTTCTGCTCGGGCTGCTGCCGGCGCTCGACCGGATCGATCCCAACGTCCTGCGCGCGGCCGACACGCTCGGCGCGTCCCGGGTGCGGATCTTCTGGCGGGTCGTCGTGCCGCTGTCGCGGCCCGGGCTGGTCGCCGGCGCGATGATCGGCTTCGCGCTCGGCTGCACCGCGTACGTGACGCCCGCGCTGCTCGGCGGGCAGGCGAACCCGGTGTTCGCCGCGCTGGTCTACGAGCGCAACTTCGTGGCGTTCGACTGGAACACCGGCGCCGCGCTCTCCGTCGTGCTGCTGGCCGTCGTCGTGCTGTCCGGCGTGGTGATCGGCCGGTTCGCCCGGTGGCCGCGGCGCACGCGGCAGCGGCGGCCCGTCGGCGCGGGGACGGGGTGAACGCGATGGGCACCGGACGGACGACGCAGGTGCTGGCCGGGGTCGGCCTGCTGTTCCTGCTGCTGCCGCTCGCCGTGGTGGTCCTGGCGTCGTTCGGGGCTACCGACTACGTGGCGTTCCCGCCGCAGGGCTGGTCGCTGCACGCCTACGCCGATGCGCTCGACCACACCGAGTTCCGTGACTCGCTCGTGCTCAGCCTGCAGCTCGCGGTGCTCGTGGCGGTCGTGTCCACGGCGCTGGGCACGCTGGCGGCGCTCGGGTTGCGGATACTGCGCACCCGTGCCGCGCTGCGCCTGGAAGCGCTGTTCCTCGCCCCGCTGGCCGTGCCGCACCTCGTGCTCGGCGTCGCGATCCTGCAGGTGATCGGCCTGCTCGGGCTCGGGGTGTCGCTGCCGGTGCTGGTCGCGGGGCACCTGGTGATCTGCCTGCCGTACGCCACGCGGCTGGTGATCGCCGCGCTGGCGACGATCGATCCCAACGCCGAGCGGGCGGCGGCCGTGCTCGGGGCGTCGCCCTGGTACGTGGTGCGGCACGTGACGCTGCCGCACGCGCGCCCGGCGATCGTCGCGTCGCTGTTCATCACGGCCACGGTCTCGTTCGACGACGTCGGGATCGCGCTGTTCCTGGCCAACGCCGACACCCAGACGCTGCCGGTGCGGATCTTCCACTACGTCGAGTACCACTTCGCGCCGTTCATCGCGGCGCTGGGCGCGGTGCTGATCGTCGTGCCGGTCGTGGCGGCGGTGGCCGTCGAGCGGTGGTTCGGGCTAGGGCGCCTGTTCGGCCTGACCACCCGCCGCTGACCGAGGAACGGAACGTCTTTCGAGAACGGAGCATCGATGGGGACGAACCTGGCGGTCCTGCTCTCGGACGGTGCTCGACGCGCACCCGACGCGGTCGCGCTGATCGCCGGCGGCGCCCGGGTGACCTACCGGGAGCTCGACGACCGGGCCGCCCGCCTCGCCGCCCAGCTGCGGGCCTGCGGGGTCGAACCGGGCGACCGGGTGGGCGTGCTGCTGCCGAACGTCGTCGAGTTCGCGGTCGCCTACTACGGGGTGCTGCGCGCGGGCGCGGTCGTCGTCCCGATGAACCCGCTGCTGACCGCCCGCGAGGTCGAGTACCACCTGCACGACAGCGGCGCCGCAGCGCTCGTCGTGCTGCGGGCGGCCGACAGCGCCGCTGTCGACGGGGCGCGGCAGGCCGGCGTCGGCGCGGTGGTGGCGCTCGCCGATGACGCGCTGCCCGTGGACGGCCTCGACGTCGCCCAGCGGGAACCCACCGACACCGCGGTGATCCTCTACACCTCCGGCACCACAGGGCGGCCGAAGGGCGCGCAGCTCACCCACTCCAACCTGATGTGGAACGCCCAGGTGGCGGCCGACCTGTTCGCCCTCCAACGGACCGACGTGCTGCTCGGCGCGCTGCCGCTGTTCCACGCGTTCGGCCAGACCTGCGCGCTCAACGCCGCGCTGCGCCGCGGAGCCGCGGTCGCGCTCGTGCCCCGATTCGACGCGGCCGAGGTGCTCGACCTGGTCCAGCGGGAGTCGGTCACCGTCTTCCTCGGGGTGCCCACGATGTACGTCGCCCTGCTCGCGGCGGCGCAGGACCGGGCCGAGGCGCTCGCGACGCTGCGGCTGTGCGTGTCCGGCGGCGCGGCGCTGCCCGTCGAGGTGCTGCGGGCGTTCGAGGAGAAGTTCGGCGCCCGCGTGCTGGAGGGGTACGGCCTGTCGGAGACCTCGCCCGTCGCCTCGTTCAACCACATGGACCGGCCCAGCCAGCCGGGCTCGATCGGCACGGCCGTGTGGGGCACCGAGATGCGGATCGCCGACGACGCCGGCCGCACCCTCCCCGTCGGCGAGGTGGGCGAGATCCTCATCCGCGGTCACCACGTCATGGCCGGGTACTGGAACCGCCCGGACGCGACGGCGGCCGCGATCGACCCGGACGGCTGGTTGCGCACCGGCGACCTCGCCCGCATGGACGAGGACGGCTACTTCTTCATCGTCGACCGCAAGAAGGACCTGATCATCCGCGGCGGCTACAACGTCTATCCGCGCGAGGTCGAGGAGGTCGTCTACGCCCACCCCGACGTCCTGGAGGCCGCGGTGTTCGGCGTGCCCGACGAGCGGCTCGGCGAGGAGGTCGCCGCCGCCGTCGTCGCGAAGGAGGGCGCGACGATCGATCTCGCCGAGCTGCAGGCGTGGATCCGCGAGCGCGTGGCGCCGTACAAGTACCCGCGCCGGCTCGCGCTGCTCGACGCCTTGCCGAAGGGGCCGTCGGGGAAGATCCTCAAGCGGGAGATCGACCGGAGCGCGTTGGTCGAGCCGGCTCGGGCGAAGTCCGGGTGAGGCCGGCGCGTCAGCCGACCACGCCCCGGTCGTGCAGGCCGCCGATCTCCGGGTCGCTCAGCCCCAGGACCTCGGCGAGGACCTCGTCGGTGTGCTGGCCGAGGGCGGGGACGTCGCCGGCGGGGCCGTGGTCGCCGCCGAAGCGCAGGGGTGAGCGGGCGGTGATGAGGTCGTGGCCGCCGGGCATGGGCACGTCGGCCAGGACGGGGTGGTGGCCGCCGCGGTGCGCCTCGACGACCTCGCTCATGCCGCGGTAGCGGCTCCACAGCACGCGGGCGGCGTCGAGTTCGTCGGAGACGGTCTTGAGGTCGCGAGCGGCGAACCACGGGCGCAGGACCGCGGCGATGGTCTCGCGCAGCCGGTAGCGCTCGGACTCCTTGGTCAGGTCGGCGTCGAGGGCACGTTCGAGAGCGGCGAAGACCTGTTCGGTGCCGGTGACCGTGCGCAGCGCCGCCCACTGGCCCTCGGTCAGCGCCACGACCATGACGCGGGCGCCGTCGGAGCAGGCGAAGTCGACGCCGAACGAGCCGTAGACGTGGTTGCCGTGCCGGGGCCGGTCGGCGCCGCGGTCGACGGCCTCGGACAGCCAACCGAGGTTGGCCACCCCGGCCAGGGCGACGTCGGCCAGCGCGAGCTCGATGTAGGCGCCGTTCCCGGTGCGGGCGCGGTCGTAGAGCGCGGCGAGCACCCCGGTGGACACGCTCAGCCCGGTGACCAGGTCCCAGGCGGGCAGCACGTGGTTGACCGGGGCGCCGCCCTCTTCCGAGCCGGTGATCTGCGGGATGCCGACCTCGGCGTTGACGGTGTAGTCGACGGCGGGGCGGCCGTCGGGGTAGCCCTGCACCCGCAGGTGGATCAGGTCGGGGCGGCGCCCGACCAGCACGTCGTTGGCCATCCAGCGGCGGCCCACGACGTTGTCCACCAGCACCCCGCGATCGTCGCCGGGGGCGGTGATCAGGGCGAGGACCAGCTCCCGGCCCTCGTCGGAGCGCATGTCGATCGTGACCGAGCGCTTGCCCTTGTTCAGCGAGGCCCAGTAGTAGGACTCTGCGTCGGCCGGGCCGGAACCGCTGCCCACCACCGGCCAGCGGTGGAAGTCGGTGTTGCCGCCGATCGGGTCGATGCGGATCACGTTCGCGCCCAGCTGGGCCAGCGTCATCCCGCCCGTCGGGCCCGCCACGAAGCTGGCGCACTCGACGACCTGCAGGCCGGCCAACGGACGGTTCATCGCTTCCTCCACGGGACACGGGTGCGGAGCGCCAGCCTACGAGCGGCCCGGGGCAGGTAGCTGCTGCGCACCTGTCCTATGGCAGAGTGCGCCATCAGATGGCTCTTGCAAATATCTTGCAACTGCATCTTCAATGCCTCGAGGTCGAGATCGCGGCGCTGCGGATCACGGAGGTTCGATGGCAACAGGTGCAGTGCGCGCCGGGCGGTGGCTGGCCTCGGCCGCCGCCGCCGCGGCGGTGGTGGTCGCCGGCTGCGGCACGCCGGCGCCGGCTCCGGCTGAGGGAACGCCCGACGAGGTGCGGCTGGCGATCGGCGGGGAGTCCGACGAGGGCTACGACCCGACCCTGGGCTGGGGTCGCTACGGGTCGCCGCTGTTCCACTCGACGCTGTTGACCCGCGACGCCGACCTGAACATCGTCCCCGACCTCGCGACGAGCTGGTCGGTCAGCGACGACGGGCTCGTGTGGACCGTCGACATCCGCACCGACGCCCGGTTCACCGACGGCACGCCGGTCACCGCTCGCGACGTCGCCTACACGTTCACCACGGCGAGCCGCAGCGGCGGGCGCACCGACGTCACCGCACTGCGGGAGGCGGTGGCGGTCGACGACGACACCGTGGAGCTGCGGTTGACCAGGCCGCAGAGCACGTTCGTCAACCGGCTGGTGTCGCTGGGGATCGTGCCCGAGCACGCGCACGGGCCGGACTACGCCCGCAACCCGATCGGGTCGGGGCCGTTCCGCCTCGTGCAGTGGGACCCGGGCCAGCAGCTGATCGTCGAGCGCAACGACGACTACTACGGTCCGCGGCCGCCGTTCCGGCGCGTGGTGTTCCTGTTCACCGACGAGGACGCCACGATGGCCGCAGCCGCCGCCGGGCAGGTGGCGATGGCCGCCGTCCCGTCGTCGCTGGCGAAGGCCACCGTCCCCGGCATGCGGCTCGTCCCGGTCACGTCGGTCGACAACCGGGGGATCATGTTCCCCTACGTCCCCGCGACCGGCCGGACCACCGCCGATGGGCTCCCCATCGGCAACGACGTCACGTCCGACCTGGCCATCCGGCAGGCGGTGAACTGGGCGGTGGACCGGCAGGCACTCGTCGACGGCGTGCTCGAAGGCTTCGGTTCGCCCGCCACCGGCCCGGTCGACGGTCTGCCCTGGTACGAGTCCCGCTCGGCGATCGCCGGCAACGACCCGGCCCGCGCGGCCACGATCCTGGACGCTGCCGGCTGGATCGACTCCGACGGCGACGGCGTGCGCGAGCGGAACGGGCTGCGCGCCGAGTTCACCCTGCTCTACCCGGCTTCGGACACGCTGCGCCAGGGCCTGGCGCTCGCCGTCGCGGACATGGTCCGCCCGATCGGTGTGCGGATCGACGCCAAGGGGGTGAGCTGGGACGTCATCGACACCCGCATACACGCCGATGCGGTGCTGTTCGGGTGGGGCAGCCACGACCCGACCGAGATGTACAACCTCTACTCGTCCCGGCAGGCGGGCATCGAGTACTGGAACCCGGGGTTCTACGCGAACCCGGTCGTGGACGCGCACCTCGATGCCGCGATGGCCGCGACCGACCCGGAAGCGGCGATCGAGCACTGGCGCGCCGCGCAGGCCGACGAGACCGGTGCCGGGTTCGGGCCGACCGGTGACGCGGCGTGGGCGTGGCTGGTCAACCTGCAGCACACGTACTACGTCGACGAGTGCCTCGACATCGGCCGCCCGCAGATCGAGCCGCACGGCCACGGCTGGCCGATCACGGCGGGCATCACGAGCTGGCGCTGGACGTGCTGACCACTGTGCTGGCTTCGCTGCTGGCCGAGATCGCGCGCCGGATCCTGCGCCTGGTGCTGCTCCTGGCCGCCGTGGCGGTGGCGTCGTTCGTCCTCATGGTGAACTCGCCGGTCGATCCGATCAGCGTCTACGTGGGGGCGGACATCGCCGCGATCGGACCGCAGCAGCGTGCGCTGATCGCCGAACGGTGGGGGTTCAACGATCCGCCGTTGGAGCGGTTCGGCGCCTGGCTGGGCAACCTGCTGCAGGGCGACCTCGGCTACTCGCTGACGTTCAACCAACCGGTCGGCGAGGTGATCGCGCAGCGCTTCCTCACCAGCCTCGCCCTGATGGCGGTCGCGTGGCTGCTCTCCGGGGTGATCGGGTTCGGCCTCGGTCTGCTGGCCGGCGTGCACCGCGGGCGGACGCTCGACCGGGTCGTGACCTGGTGGGCGTACACGCTGGCGTCCGCGCCGACGTTCTGGGTGGGTCTGCTCCTGCTCTACGTGTTCTCGGTGTGGCTGGGCTGGACCCCGCTGTGCTGCGCGGTGCCGGTGGGCGTCGTCGCCGACGAGGTCGACCTGCTCGACCGGATCCACCACCTCCTCCTGCCCGCGGTGACGCTGTCGATCGTCGGGGTCGCGCCGGTCGTGCTGCATACCCGGCAGGCCGTCGTCGAGGCGATGGAGAGCGACTTCGTCGCGTTCGCCCGCGCGCAGGGCGAGTCGACGTCCGGGCTGGTGCTGCACCGGGTGCTGCGCAACGCCGCGGCGCCGGCACTGCTGCTTCAGTTCAGCTCCTGGGGGGAGCTCTTCGGCGGCTCGGTGTTGGCCGAGCAGGTCTTCTCCTATCCGGGGCTCGGGGCCGCCACGACGCAGGCGGCGCTCGCGCAGGACGTGCCGCTGCTGCTCGGGATCGCCCTCTTCACCACCGTGTTCGTGTTCGTGGGCAATCAGCTGGGTGACCTCGTCCACGCCTGGGTCGATCCGCGGGTGCGCAGGCCGCGGCTCACGGCAGGGCGGGGTGTCCGCGCCCGCGCGCTCGCCGAGGAGGCGGCATGACCACCGCAGAGACGGTCGTGTCCGGGGCGGCGCTGCGGCTGCCTGACCGCAGACGACGGACGCTCTGGTGGATCGCCTCCGCGCTCGTCGTGGTGGCGGCCGTGGTCGTCGCGGGCACGGCAGCGGTCGACACTGCCCAGGCGACCTCGCTGACCGAGCGCAACCTGGCCCCATCGTGGGGGCACCCGTTCGGCACCGACCGGCTGGGCCGCGACGTGCTGGCCCGCACGCTGGCCGGCCTGCGGCTGTCCCTGGTGGTCGGCACGCTCGCTGCGCTGGTCTCCGCCGCGATCGCGGTGGTGCTCGCCTGCGCTGCGGCGGTGTTCGGCGGGATCGTCGACCGGATCGTCTGCTGGCTGGTGGACGCCTTCCTGGCCCTGCCGCACCTGGTGCTGCTCATCCTGCTGGCCTTCGCGCTCGGCGGTGGCACCCACGCGGTGGTGGTCGCCGTGGCGCTGACCCACTGGCCGACCCTGACCCGGGTGCTGCGCGGCCAGGCCCGGCAGGTGGTCGGCTCGGACTACGTCGCGATCGCGCGCGGCCTCGGCAGCAGCGCGCCGGCGATCGCGGCCGGCCACCTCGCCCGGCACCTGCTCGGGCACGTCGTGGTCGGCACGGTCCTGCTGTTCCCGCACGCCATCCTCCACGAGGCCGCGCTGTCGTTCCTCGGCCTCGGCGTCGACCCGGCCGAGCCCTCGATCGGCGTCCTGCTTGCCGAGTCCATGCGGTACCTCACCGCCGGCGCGTGGTGGCTGGCGCTGTTGCCCGGGCTCTGCCTGCTGATCGTCGTCAAGCTCGTCGACACGATCGGGGAGAACGCCCGTGCGCTGGTCGACCCGAGGAGCGTCCACCTATGACCCGACTGCAGATCGAGGACCTCACCGTCTCGTTCGTCCAGTACGAACGAGGACTGCGGCGCCGGGTCGTCCCAGGCCTGGCCGGCATGGATCTCGACGTCGCCCCGGGCGAGGTCGTCGCCCTCGTCGGTGCCAGCGGGGCGGGCAAGAGCCTGCTCGCCCACGCCGTGCTCGGCCTGCTACCGCCCAACGCCGTGGAGAGCGGCCGCGTCGTGGTCGACGGGTTCGAGGCGGCCCCGGCGGACCGCAGGCGGTTCGCCGGGCGGGACGTCGTCCTGCTCCCGCAGTCCGTGACCTACCTCGATCCGGTCGCCCCGGTCGGTCGCCAGATCCGCCGGGCCGCTCGGCTCGCCGGGTTGGCGGATCCGGCCGCGGCCGCGGCCAGCGCCCTGCACCGGCGCGGCCTCGGCGCCGAGGTGCTCGGTCGCTACCCCCACGAGCTGTCCGGGGGCATGGCCCGGCGGGTCCTCGTGGCGATGGCGTTGCTGGGCAGGCCGCGGATCATCATCGCCGACGAGCCGACACCCGGGCTCCAGCAGGAGAGCGCCGAAGCGGTGCTCGACGAGCTGCGGGCCCGCGCGGACGACGGTTGCGGCGTCGTCCTGATCACCCACGACCTGGTGGCCGCCCTCCCGGTGAGCGACCGGATCGTCATCTGCGAGGAGGGCCGGACGGTGGACGTGGCCGCACCGCAGGACTTCACCGGGGATGGGGAACGGTTGCGCCACCCCTACACACGGGCCCTCTGGCGGGCCCTTCCGGCGAACGGGCTGCGCCTGCCCGCCGTCGGGGAGGTGGCTTGATGCTGCTGCTCGACGGTGTCCGCTTCCGCTACGGCCCCCGATCGCCTTGGGTCGTCGCTGGTGCCCGGCTGGCCGTGGAACCCGGGGAGATCGTCGGGTTGCACGGTCCCAGTGGGGTCGGCAAGAGCACCCTCGGCCGGCTCGCCGCCGGGCTGCTGACCCCCGAAGCCGGCCGCATCGAGGTCGACGGCCGGCCGCCGCGACCGGCCCCAGGCCGGCCGCACCCGGTCCAGCTCGTGCTCCAACACCCCCAGCACGCGGTCGATCCCCGGTGGACCATCAGGGAGGTGCTGGCGGAGGCTGACCGGAACGCCGCACCAGATCCGGAGCTCGTGGCCGAGCACTGGCTCGACCGGTACCCGCACGAGGTCAGCGGTGGCGAGCTGCAGCGCGTGAACCTCGCGCGTGCTCTCCTCGCCCGTCCGCGCTACCTCGTCGCCGACGAGATCAGCGCCAGCCTCGATGCGCTCACGCAGGCCCGCATCTGGTACCTGCTGCTCGACCGGGCCCGGTCGGAGCGCATCGGGGTCCTCGCGATCTCGCACGATCGCGCTCTGCTCGACGCGGTGGCCTCCCGGGTGGTCGGCTGGGCCGAGCTCTTCCGCGGGGTGGATCAGTCCGCCGCCGTTCCGGCGTAGTACCGCACGAGCGGCATGAACAGCTCGTCCACGATCGCGCGCAGGCGTTCCTCGCTCGGCGGCTCGCGGGTGGCCATCATCGCGTAGCGGGCCATGACGATCGGCACGGTGACGACGGACTCGGGAATCGGGCCGGGTCCGATCTCGCCGCGCTCCCGGGCGCGTTCGATGATCCGGCGGAACACGTCCGGGGCGGCGGACATGAGGGCATCGGGCACGTCGTCCAGCTCGCTGAGCAGGCCGGTCATGACGTCGACGCCGACCGCCTCGATGCGGGCGATCGCGCCGCGCAGCTTCTCCAGCACGTCGTCGCGCAGGTCGCCGGTGTCGGGTACCTCGTCGGCGATCGACCCGAAGTGCTCCTGCACCAGCGTCAGGACGAGCGCGGCCCGGTTCGGCCAGCGGCGGTAGACGACGGCGCGGCTGGTGCCGGCCGACTTGGCGACGGCGTCGATGGTGAAGCCGTCGTAGCCCGCGCGCTGCAGCTCGGCCCATGCCGCGTCGACGAGCGCCTGCTCCAGCGCGGCGCCCCGCCGGCGCTGCGGTTGTCCTACATCACTCACACATCCAAGGATACAGGTGTATCTTACGNGAGGTAAGAGACNCGCGTATCTCAAGGAGAGATCATGAGTGAGCCGCTCGGCCGTCCGTTGGTGCGGCTGTCCCTGGTGCTCGTCCTCGGTGCACTCGCGCCGCTGGTCAACACGACGATCGTCAACGTCGCCCTGCCCGCGCTCGCGACGGACCTCGACGTCGGTATGAGTTCGGTCCAGTGGGTGATCACCGGCTACCTGCTGGCCCTCGGCGTGGCGGTGCCGCTCACGTCGTGGGCAACGGCTCGGCTCGGCGCATCCCGGTTGTGGCTCGTCGGGCTGAGCGTCTTCCTCGCCGGCTCGGTGTTGTCCGCGTTCGCGTGGGACCTCGGCAGCCTGATCGCCTTCCGCGTGGTCCAGGGCCTGGGTGCCGGCGTCATCCTGCCGGTGGTGCAGACGATCCTGGTCCGCGCTGCGGGCCCGGCCAAGACCGCCCGCGTGCTGACGATCGTGATGCTGGTCAGCGTGATCGCACCGATCGCCGGACCGCTCGCCGGCGGCGCCATCGTGGACGGCGGGAGCTGGCGGTGGATCTTCGCCGTGAACATCCCGCTGGTCGTGGCCGCCATCGCGCTCGCGGTCAAGTACGTCCCGCGGGACGCGGCCGACCCGACGCGCAAGCTCGACGTGCCCGGCCTGCTGCTGCTCGGCCCGGCCGTGGTCGCGTTGACGTTCGGGCTGACCAGCGCCGGATCCGGGGCCGACCCGATGGCCATCGGTCTGCCGCTGGTGCTGGGCGTCGTGCTGCTGATCGGGTTCGTGGTGTGGAGCCTGCGCAAGGGGAGCAGCGCGCTGATCCCGGTGCGGCTCTTCGCCGACCGCTCGTTCGCCGCGCCGTCGATCGCGCTGTTCCTCGCCGGGGCCGCCCTCTACGGGGCGCTCTTCCTGATCCCGCTGTACTTCCAGCAGGAGCGGGGAGCCGGCGCCTTCGCCGCCGGCATGATCCTCGCGGTGCAGGGCGTGGGGACCCTGCTGACCCGCTGGGTCGGCGGGATCGTCGACCGCGTCGGTGCCCGGACGATCACCGTCGTGAGCCTCGTCCTCGTCGCCGCCGCGACGGTGCCGTTCGCGATGGCCGACGAGACGACCAGCTACGCGACCCTCGCCCTCGCGCTGGTCGTGCGAGGTGGCGCCCTCGGTGCCGCGACCGTCGCCATCTCTGCCGACGCCTTCACGCACCTGCCGCGGCAGGACGTGCCGGCCGGTTCGGCCATCGTGCGGCTGCTGCAGCAGTTCGGCGGCGCCGCGGGGACCGCGGTGCTGGCGTCGGTGCTGGCGTTCGTCGCCGGGTCGTCGCCCCTGGGGATCGCCTTCCACGAGGCGTTCCTGTGGAGCATCGGGCTGAGCGTCGTGGCGCTGGTGCCCGCGTTGATGATGTCGGGACGCGGATCGGTGAGCGAGGCGCAGCCGGAGCCGAAGCCGGTGGCCGTGGGGCGGTGAGGCTCTGATCGGTGCATCGCCCGGGTCCCGCCCCGGAACGGGTTCCGGGGCCCTGATCCTGCCTCGGGTGGTGCTCTGGCGGGCGGCTCCACCGTCGGTCGCTCGCCGTCGCGATGCCGCAGGGCCGGTGGGTCCGCAAGCGGAAAGCGTGCTTGCAGACCCACCGGCCCTGTTGGCTTTTCGGTGGGCTGTGTGGGATTGCGCTCTGCTCCTTCGTCGCAGAGCGCGGCTCGCGCGCTCCTCACGTCGACGGCGGCTCCTCCGGTGCTCGCGCCCTCGTCCCTCGGGCGCTGCGCGCCTCCTCCGCCGTCGTCGACGCGCGCGAGCTGTGTGGGATTGCGCTCTGCTCCTTCGTCGCAGAGCGCGGCTCGCGCGCTCCTCACGTCGACGGCGGCTCCTCCGGTGCTCGCGCCCTCGTCCCTCGGGCNCTGCGCGCCTCCTNCGCCGTCGTCGACGCGCGCGAGCACGGTGGCCACCTCNGGTAGTGCTCGGACCGCGCGGCGAGGCGCAGTTCGGAGCCCGAGCCCCCGGGTGGCGTGGAGGTGGATCACGCCTAGCGGAGCTCCTCTCCTGCTACGAGACGGCAGGGAAGCGAATTTCCGGCAACCTGGCATCACCGCTTCCGCGCGGATCCGAAATCGTCGGNAGTTCTGCTTGCCTCGGAATGGCGTGGCGGAATTCGGGATCCGCGCNGGAGCGCCTCGGCCNTNGTGAAGACGTGGCAACGGCGAGCTCTGTGTATTCGGGCCGGCTTGTCAGTTGCACATGACGTGCAGCAAGGCGGGGAATGATCGCTGTGTTCGCGGAATGTCGTACATTCTTTTCCCGTGAACGCCGGAACACACGGACACGGCCACGGTCACGGCCACGGGCATGGACACGGCCACGAGCGGTCGGGCGTGCGCGGGTTCATCGCGTCGATCTTCGCCCCGCACAGCCACGACGCGGCGGATTCGGTCGACTCGGCGCTGGAGGCGAGTGCCGACGGGATCCGGGCGGTGCGGATCAGCCTGGTCGTGCTGGGGGTCACGGCGCTCGCGCAGATGGCCGTGGTGATGCTGACCGGGTCGGTGGCGCTCTTGGCCGACACGGTGCACAACGTGTCGGACGCGCTGACGGCGGTGCCGCTGTGGATCGCGTTCGTGCTGGGGCGGCGGGCGCCGACGCGGCGCTACACGTACGGGTTCGGGCGGGCCGAGGACCTGGCCGGGGTGTTCATCGTCGCGATGATCGCGCTGTCGGCGGGCGTCGCGGGGTACGAGTCGGTGCGGCGGTTGTTCGAGCCGGAGCCGATCGAGCACATCGGTGCGCTGGTCGTGGCCGGGTTGATCGGGTTCGTGGGCAACGAGTGGGTGGCGCACTACCGGATCCGGGTGGGGCGGCGGATCGGGTCTGCGGCGCTGGTCGCGGACGGGTTGCACGCGCGGACGGACGGGTTCACCTCGCTCGCGGTGGTGCTGGGGGCCATCGGGGTGGCGCTCGGGTTCCCGCTGGCCGACCCGATCGTGGGCCTGCTGATCACGATCGCGATCCTGGCCGTGCTGCGCGGAGCGGCGCGGGAGGTGTACCGGCGGCTGATGGACGCCGTCGACCCGGGCCTGGTGGACACGGCGGAGCGGACGCTGCGCGCGGTGCCCGGGGTCCTCGACGTCGAGGCGCTGCGACTGCGCTGGGTGGGGCACCGGGTGCGCGCGGAGGCCGGGATCGTGGTCGATCCCGGCCTGAGTGTGGTGGAGGCGCACGCCATCGCGAGCGAGGCGCACCACCAGCTGCTCCACCACGTCCCGAAGCTGGTCGACGCGCTGGTGCACACGAGTCCGGCGGGGCCGGAGGGGGCGGCGCACCACGACGCGCTCGCCCACCACAGGCGCTGATCAGCCCGCGCTCGGGGCCAGCGACGAGGTGGTCTGCTGCTTGCGGATCGTCGCCTTGTCGACCTTGCCGACGGAGGTCTTCGGGATCGCGTCGACGCGGACGAACGCGTCCGGCACCCAGTAACTCGGGAACTTCGATCGGACGAAGTCGCGCAGCTCGTCGTCGGTGACGTCGGTGGCGGTCACGAGCCAGGCGACCGGACGTTCCTGCCACTTCTCGTGCGGCACGGCGACGACCGCTGCCTCGGTGATCGCGGGGTGCTCCATGAGGTGGTTCTCCAGCTCGACGGACGAGATCCACTCGCCGCCGCTCTTGACCAGGTCCTTGAAGCGGTCCTTGATCCGCAGCGTGCCGTCCGGTTCGATGACGGCGACGTCTCCGGTGCGCAGCCAGCCGTCGTGGAACGACTCCGACGGGCCGGTCTGGCCCAGGTAGCTGCCGGTCACCCAGGGGGAGCGGGCCTCCAGCTCGCCCGCCGACCGCCCGTCCCACGGCAGCTCGGCGCCCTCCTCGTCCACCACCCGCAGCTCGACGAGGGGGAGCGGGCGGCCTTGGTCGGTGTGGCCCTGCGAGAACGTCGCCATCGGGTGGGTCTCGGTCATGCCCCAGCCGTTGACGGTGTTCGCGCCGTGGCCCGCCCACCACTCGACCAGCGCAGGCGGCGGGGTCTGCCCGCCCATCCACACCGTGCGGATCGAGGAGAGATCGAACTCGCCGCGCCTGGCCAGGTACTCGTGGCGGATCAGCCCCATGACGGCGGGCGCGCCGATGAGCATGTCCGGGCGGTGCCGGGTGATGATCTTCAGGTAGTCCAGCGGGCTGGGGTGCGGGCCGGGCAGCACCAGCCGCGCGCCCTGCATCGTCGCCGCGTGCGGCACGCCCCAACTGTTGACGTGCGACATCTGGCAGGCGACGAGGTAGGACCGCTCCGGCGAGATCGCCACGCCGCCGGACAGCGAGATCGCCAGTGCGTGCAGGACCGTGCTGCGGTGGGTGTAGACGACGCCCTTCGGCAGCCCCGTCGTGCCTGAGGTGAAGCAGATGGACGCGGCGGTGCGCTCGTCGAGCTCGGGGAAGGTGGCCAGCTCCGCGGCTTCTGCGATCAGGTCGTCGAACGACCACGACCGCACCCCGGGGATGTCCGCCTCGCCGTCGCCGAGCACGACGACGTGCTGCACCGACGGGGTCGCGGGCACGATCTGGCGGGCGACGGGCAGCAGGTCGGCGTCGACGAGCAGCACCCGGTCCTCGGCCTGGTTCACCGCGTAGGCGATGTGCTCGGCAGGCATGCGCTGGTTGATCGTGTGCAGGACGGCGCCGATGCCGGGCACGCCGAAGTAGGCCGCCAGGTGGCGGTCGCTGTTCCAGGCGAGCGAGCCGACGCGGGTGCCGTGCTGCACGCCCAGCTCGCTCAGGGCAGCTGCGAGCCGGCGCGCGTCCGACCCGAGCTCGCGGTAGGTGAAGGCGCGGCGCACCTCCCCGGCCTCGCAGCTGAGGTTCACCCGATCGCCGTGGACGCGTTCCGCGTGCTGCAGCAGGGAGCTGACGAGCAGCGGGCGGTCCATCATCGTGCCGAGCATGGGCGCTCCCTCCGTCGTCGGTGGCGCCCCAGGTTCGTCGGTCGCGTCGCGGCGCAGGTGTCCGAATTCGCTACATGCGCGGCGTTGCGAATTCGGACAGATCCGTGACTGTGCGGTGGCCCACAGTTGCCACCCGTCCGCAGAGTCGCGACGAAGGGTCAACGCGCACATGACGACGACGAGGCCGGTCACGGTGGTGGCCGAGGGATTCACCTATCTCGAGGGACCGCGCTGGCATGACGGGCGCCTGTACTTCGTGGACTTCTACACGCACACGGTGAACGCAGTCGCCGCTGATGGTGGGCCGGTCGAGCAGATCGCCGTGGTCGACCAGCAGCCGTCCGGCCTCGGCTGGCTGCCCGACGGGCGCATGCTCGTGGTGTCGATGAAGGATCGCCGGGTGCTGCGCCAGGAACCGGACGGGACGCTGGTCGAGCACGCCGACCTGTCGAAGCTGTGCCCCTGGCACACCAACGACATGGTCGTGGCCCCCAACGGCAACGCCTACGTCGGCAACTTCGGGTTCGACGTCATGGGCGACGCCGAGCACGAGTTCACCAACGTGGTGCTGGTGCGCCCGGACGGGTCGGCCGAGGTCGTCGCCGAGGACCTGTCGTTCCCGAACGGCATGGTGATCACCCCGGACGAGCGCACGCTGATCGTCAACGAGCTGTTCGGCAACCGCGTGTCCGCCTTCGACATCAACCCCGACGGCACGCTCGGCCCGCGCCGGGACTTCGCGAACTTCGGCGACCTCGGCGACGAGAAGAGCTGGCAGAAGCGCGTCGAGCAGTCCACGATCACGCCGGACGGGCTGACCATGGACGCCGAGGGCGCCATCTGGATCGCCGACTGCGCGCACAGCCGCGCCCTGCGCATCGCTCCCGGCGGCAAGATCCTCGACGAGGTGAGCACCGCCCCCAACGGCGTGTTCGCGGTCGCCCTCGGCGGCGACGACGGCCGGACGCTGTTCATGTGCGTCGCGCCCGACTTCGACGAGAAGGCCCGCAGCGCCAACCGCGAGGCCCAGATGCACGCCGTCCGCGTCGACGTCCCGCACGCCGGGACCCCGTGAACTGATCCAGGACGTCCCGGACCGGAACCGGCCCGCCGGTCCGCGACACAGGTGGCCGGTCGCCGTGGTTTCTCCTCGCACCCCGCGGCGACCGGTCCCCGGCCGACCTCTCGATCTCCCCTTCCTTCGTGCCCGACCGAGGAGTGTGCAATGACGACAGTGGAGTCGCCCACCGAGGCCCGTACCGACGACGAGCGCAGCGACGTGCTCGACGTGCTGGTCGTCGGCGGCGGGTTCTCGGGTCTCTACCAGCTCGACCGCCTGCGTGACCTGGGCTTCAAGGTCAAGGTGTGGGATGCCGCCGGTGACTTCGGCGGCATCTGGTGGTGGAACTGCTACCCGGGGGCGCGCACCGACACCCAGGGCCACATCTACCAGTTCGCCCACAAGGACCTGTGGAAGGACTTCGACTTCCGCGAGAAGTACCCCGGCTACGCGGAGGTGCGCCGGTACTTCGAGTACGTCGACGAGAAGCTGGACCTGCGCAAGGACGTCGAGTTCAACACGTTCGTCTCCCGGGCGGACTGGGACGAGGACCAGCGCGAGTGGATCGTCCGGTCCTCCGACGGCAAGGAGCAGCGGGCGCGCGCCGTGATCGTCGCGACCGGGTTCGGCGCGAAGCCGCTGTACCCGAACATCCCCGGGCTCGACACGTTCTCCGGTGAGTGCCACCACACCGCGCGCTGGCCGCAGGACGGGCTGGACATGACCGGCAAGCGCGTCGTGGTCATCGGCACCGGCGCGAGCGGCGTGCAGGTCGTGCAGGAGGCGGCGAAGGTCGCCTCGCAGCTCACCGTCTTCCAGCGCACGCCCAACCTCGCGCTGCCGATGCGCCAGGCCCTCTACGGTCGCGAGGAGAACGAGCAGGAGCGCGCCACCCTGCCGGAGCGCTTCCAGATCCGCTACACCGCGTTCGCCGGTTTCGACTTCGACTTCATCCCCCAGTCGGCGAAGGAGGTCAGCCCGGAGGAGCGCCGCGCCACCTACGAGAAGTTCTGGCAGGAGGGCGGCTTCAAGATCTGGCTCGGGATGTACCACGACATCCTCGCCGACGAGGAGGCCAACCGGACCTTCTACGAGTTCTGGCGGGAGAAGGTCCACGAGCGCGTGCACGACCCGAAGACGGCCGAGCTGCTCGCCCCGGCCACCCCGCCGCACCCGTTCGGCGTGAAGCGGCCGGCCCTGGAGCAGGACTACTTCGACGTGTTCAACCAGGACAACGTCCGGTTGATCGACCTGAACGCCGAGCCGATCACCGAGGTCGTGCCGGAGGGCGTGCGCACCGCGAACGAGCTGATCGAGTGCGACGTCCTGGTGCTCGCCACCGGGTTCGACAACAACCGCGGCGGGATCATGGCGATCGACATCCGCGGCGTCGGCGGGGTCCGCCTGCAGGAGAAGTGGGCGAACCGCATCGACACGTTCATGGGCCTGTCGACCGCGGGCTTCCCGAACATGCTGTTCCTGTACGGGCCGCAGAGCCCGTCCGGGTTCTGCAACGGCCCGACGTCGGCGGAGTACCAGGGCGACATCGTCGTCGAGCTGCTCCAGCACCTGCGCGAGGAGGGCGTCACCCGCTTCGAGTCCACGCCCGAGTCGGAGCAGGCCTGGACCGCGCACGTCGACGAGCTGTTCGAGAACTCCCTGTTCCCCAGGGCCCGGTCCTGGTACTGGGGCGCGAACGTGCCGGGCAAGCCCGCCCAGATGCTGAACTACTCGGGTGGCCTGACCGCCTACTTCGGCAAGTGGGACGAGGTGCGCAAGAACGGATACCGTGAGTACGTGACCGATTGACCGAGCGCAACCGGCCGGGTCACCATCGGGTGGCCCGGCTGTGTTGCGTTTTCGGACACCACCGCGGCGCAGTGACCTGGTTCACTCGGCTGGAATCCAGACCTGGGCCTTCGTCAACGAGGAGGGGGGCGAGCGTGCGCCGCGACGAGCACGAGTTCAGGCTCCGGGAGGAGCGGGAGCGCGTTCTCGACGCCGAGATCCCCGACGAGGTCCCGCCCGAAGTCGCCCGGGTCGCCCTGCGCCGCGAGATCCTGTCGTCGTGGCGCCGCTGCCAGCAGATCGGCATGACGCCGACCAGCGAGGACGTGCCCTACCGGGCCGAGTTCGAGCGGCCCAACCGGCTGCTGCGCGCCGCCCTGCCGGTGATCGACCGGCTCGCCGAGCAGATGGCGGACGGCCCCGTCTCGATCCTGCTCGCCGACTCCGAGGCGCAGATCATCGACCGGCGTCCGGGCGGGCGGGAGCTGGAGAAGCTGCTGGATCGGGCGCTGGTCTGCCCGGGGTTCGTCTACGCCGAGGAGTTCACCGGCACCAACGGGGTCGGGTCGGCGCTGGAGGAACGCCGGCCGTTCATGGTCTCCGGTGCCGAGCACTTCCGCGAGATCCTTCAGGAGTTCACCTGCATCGGTTCACCGGTCGTGCACCCGATCACCGGCGCGGTCGAGGGCGTCCTCGACGTCACCTGCCGCGTCGGCGACACGCACGAGGCGCTCAAGCCGCTGGTGCTCGCGGCCGTGCGGGAGATCGAGTCGAACATCCTCGCCGATGCCTCCAAGCGCGAGCGGATGCTGCTCGAGCGGTTCGTGCGGGCGGGCAGGCGGAACACGCACGCCGTCATCTCGCTCAACGAGGACGTCGTCATGGCGAACACCGCGGCGTCGCAGCTGCTGGACGCGTCCGACCAGGCGATGCTCTGGGACTGGGCGTGCACCGTGCTCAGCAGCCGCGACGAGGCCGTCGGCGAGCTGCGGCTGTCGCGCGACCTCGTCGTGCAGGCGCGAGCGACGCGGGTCGGTGACCGCGGCGACACCGCCGGGGTGCTGGTCGAGATGCGCACGCCGAACCGCCCCGACGCGCGACCGGGACCCGGGCCGCGCCCGGCCCGCAGCAGCCGGCCCCGGAAGAGCACCGGCCTCGACGGGCTGGTCGGCCGCAGCGTCGCGGCGAACCGGCTGCGCAGCGACGTCGAGGTGGCGCTCGCGGTGCCGCAACCGCTGCTCGTCTGCGGGGAGCCGGGGACCGGGAAGCTGCACGTCGCGACCGTCGTGCACCGCCGCCGCGCGGGCCGGGACGCGCTGACCGTGCTGGACGCGCTGAGCGCGCACGACGACCCGAAGGGCTGGATCGCGCGCATCACCACCAGCCTCGACCGCGGTGACACGGTCGTCCTGCGGCACCTCGACGAGGTACCCGACGAGATCGCGCCGCGCATCGAGGTGATCGTCGACGACGCACCGCCCGGCCGGCTCATCGCCACCGCCCGCGCCCGCGGGAGCGCCACCCCGGCCGCGCGCGTCCTGGACCACTTCCCGGTGTCGATCACGGTGCCGCCGCTGCGCTACCGCCGCGACGACATCGTCGACCTGGCGCCCGTGCTGATCGCCGCGCACAGCACCCGGCGCCCGATCCCGCGGCTGTTGCCCACCACACTGCGCACGCTGACCGCGCTGGACTGGCCGGGCAACGTCCGGGAGCTGGAGGCTGTGCTGGCCAGCGCCGTCGTGCGCTCGATGGGCAGCGACATCGCGCTCGAGCACCTACCGCCGGAGTACCGCTCCGGCGGCGACCGCACCGGCGGCCGTTCGTTGCGACGGGCCGAGCGCGACATCGTCGTGCAGGCGCTGGCCGAGTGCAACGGCAACAAGGCCGCCGCCGCGGACCGGCTCGGCGTCGCCCGCTCGACCCTCTACCGCAAGATGCGGATGCTCGGCATCGACGAGAAGCGGCTGCCGCCGGTGACCGCGCCCCGCTAGCCCGCGTGGTGGGCGGCGAGGTGGCGGGCGAGGACGTCGAAGCCGAAGTCGCCCTCCGGGTCGCGCCACACCGAGTGGATGTGGTTCACGTCCCGCTGCGTGTTGTCGTACTCGACGAGCAGCCGCGGGCCCTGCACCCGGTAGTAGTGCGGCTCGCCGCGTTCGGTGCCGCCCGCCCACGCCAGGTGCACGTCGAGCAGGGCGTCGCCGGCGAACTTCGCGGCCTCGCGCTCGGCGATCTCGTCCGGGACGCGGCGGAGGTAGACGTCCAGCAGGGCGCGCAGCTGGTCGCGCTGCTCCGCCGTCATGTCGCGGGCGGCCAGCCCCTTCGGGACCGTGGTGTAGCGGACGGCGTCGCGGTCCTCGGGGCGCGTCCCGGCCCGCGCCTCAGCGGTCTCGTGCATGGTCTGCACGCGGTCGATGAGGCGCTGCTCGGTGAACCGGCCGCGCCAGGTGTCGGCCAGCGGCAGCAGGTGATCACCGTCGGAGAGGCGCGAGCGGTTGGCGCTCACGATGTCGACGGGCGCCCGCGGCGTCAGCAGAGCCCGGGCCAGGCGCTCCTCGTCGAGCGACCGGACGAGGTCGCGAGCGAGGTCCTCGGCCGCACCGAGCGGGCGCAGCAGATGCCCGCCCAGGAGCGGGGACTCGGCCGGGTCGGCGCCGAAGAAGCACGGGGTGCTCGCCTGCACCCGGCCGTCGACGACCAGGTGGTGCACCGACACGTGGTGCCCGCCGAACCGCCACGACCACGGCCCGGCGTGGCTGGGCTCGCCGAACACCGCCACCCAGTACAGCTGCGGATCGCGGCCGCGCTCGCGGCCCCAGTCGACGTCCCAGCCCTCCAGCTCGTCGAGGACGTTCTCCAGGCCCATGATCGTGGCGGCGGTGACGTACCCGGCGCGGGAGAGCCCGGTGGCCAGCAACTGCATCGTGCGCTGCTGCTGGACCGGGCGCATGCGGGTCAGCGGCAGGCCGCCGTGGTCGGTCGGGGTGTAGAACCAGCGCTGGCGCTCCTCCTCGGACGGCCACGGGAAGTGCGCGGCGGCGCGCTGGTCGTCGTCGAGGCTGTCCAGGAGTGCCGTTGCGGCCCTCACCATGCGGTCGACGGTGCTGTCGGTCATGCGGACCTCCTGCGCACGGCGGCGAGCGCCGCGCAGAGTTGTTCGAGACTGGTCAGGTTGTGCCCGGGCAGGAAGACGTCGACGTGCGGCAGCGCGGCCGCCATGCCGCGCTGCAGCGGGCGGTAGCGCGGATCGCCCTTGAGCGGGTTCAACCACATCACCCGGTGGGCGATCCGGTGCAGGTGCTGCATCGCGGTTGCCAGGATCGCAGGATCGTCGCGGTCCAGCCCGTCGGAGCACACGACGACCACCGCCCCGCGCACGGCGCGGTGGCCGCCGTACCGGTCGAGGACGGTGGCCAGCGAGGTGCCGAGGCGGGTACCGCCGTCCCAGTCCCGCACGGCGGCGGCGATGCGGCTGAGCGCGGCGTCGACGCAGGTGCGGCGCAGCTGCTCGGTGATCCGCGTGGCCCGCACCCCGACGGTGAAGACCTCGACGCGGTGCCCGGCGTGCGCCAGCGCGTGCGCGAACCGCAGGACGGCCAGCGCGTAGGGCGCCATCGACCCGGAGACGTCCACCACGAACGTGATCGGGCGCTCCCGGGTCGGGTTGCGCCGGCGCGCGAGGCGGATCGGCTCACCGTCGGTGCGCAGCGCGGCGCGCAGCGACCGGCGGGTGTCGAGGTGGCGTCCCCGGTGGGCGCGCACGCGGCGGCGGGAGCGCCGCCGCGGCAGGTCCGCGTCGAGGGTGCGCACCAGCGCCGCCGCGCGCCGCCGCTCGTCGGCGTCCATCGCGGCGAACGACTTCTCCTTGAGCACCTGGATGTCGGAGGGCGTGAGCCGGGCGTGGTCGACCTCGTCGTCGGCATCCTCCGCGGGCCGCGCGCTCGGCGTCCCGGCGGTGGGTTCCGGTGACCGGCTCTCGGCGACCGCCACCGGGCGGGACACGGCGACCGCGGTCGCGCCGGTTCCGTCCGCGCCGAGGAAGTACGCGCGGAACGCCGCGTCGTAGGCGGTGAACTGCTCGCGGGCGCCGACCATCGTCACCCGGCCGGCGAGGTAGAGATCGCGCAGCCGGACCCGGTCCAGCTGGTGCAGCGCCGCGTACAGCGCCGTGGTCTGCTCCGGGCTCGTCTCCACCCCGTGGCGGCGCAGCTGGTCGGCGAACCCGGCGCAGAGCCGCGCGCTGATCTCGAACGGGGTGGTCACGGCGTCGTCGGGACCAGCTCGGTGATCCGTTCCGCGACGAGCTGCTGGTCGTCGACGTCCTTGACGAGCGCTCCCAGCGTCGCGGCCGCCTCGTCGGGGGTCAGCGTCGCCGACCCGGTCACGTGCAGGGCGTTGGCCCAGTCGATGGTCTCGCCGACGCCGGGCGGGTTCCCGAGCCCGAGCGCCCGGATCCGCTGCACCGCCTGGGCCACCCGGCGCGCGAGCGCGGCCGGCACCTGCGGGGCGCGCACCTGCAGGATGCGGAACTCGCGCTCGGCGTCCGGGTGCCCGACCCAGTGGTAGAGGCAGCGTCGCCGCAGCGCCGTGTGCAGGTCGCGGGTGCGGTTGGAGGTGAGCACCACCAGCGGCGGGCTGCTGGCGACCACCCGGCCGATCTCGGGGATCGTGACGGCGAAGTCGCTCAGCAGCTCCAGCAGGAACGCCTCGAACTCGTCGTCCGCGCGGTCGATCTCGTCGATCAGCAGGACCGTCCGGTCGCCGGTTTCGAGCGCGGTCAGCAGCGGCCGGGGAAGCAGGTACTCGCGCGTGAACACGTCAGCCGACGACGTGCGGTCCGAGGCCCGCATGTCGAGCAGCTGGCGCGCGTAGTGCCAGTCGTAGAGCGCCTGGGAGGCGTCGATCCCCTCGTAGCACTGCAGGCGGACCAGATCGCGTCCGAGCAGGTCCGCGAGCGCCTTGGCGATCTCGGTCTTCCCCACCCCGTTCGCGCCCTCCAGCAGCAGCGGCCGGTTGAGGCGCAGCGCGAGGAACACCGCCATGGAGAGGGCCTCGTCGGCGAGGTAGCCGACGGTGGCGAGGCCGTCGGCGAGTTCGCGCGGCGAGCCGAACGTGTGCTGCATGACCACATCCTCACTGCGTGGAACCGGCACTGCGTGGAACCGGCACTGCGTGGAACCGGCCCGGCTCCGCCACCGCCGACGGAGCCGGGCCGAGGTTCGCCGCGTCAGCCCTTCGCGCGCGCCGCCTGGACGGTCGCGACGATGTCCGCCGGCTTGATCGGCAGCTCCCGCACGTGCATGCCGTACTCGCGCAGGGCGTCGTCGATCGCGGCTGAGACTGCCGACGGCGTGACCATCCGGCCGCCTTCACCACCGCCCTTGATCCCGTACTCGGTGTAGGGCGACGGGGTCTCGACGTGCCCGATGCGGAACGGCGGCACTTCGTTGGCTGTCGGCACCAGGTAGTCGAGGAACGTCGACGACCGGAACTGGCCGTCGGCGTCGTAGGCCAGTTCCTCGTACAGCGTCGAGCCGAGGCCCTGCGCGGCGCCGCCGGTGACGTGGCCGCCGAGGCTCTTCGGGTTGACCACCGTGCCCGCGTCGTGCACGGCCACGTAGTCGAGGAACTTCGTCATCCCGGTGTCCGGGTCGACCTCCATGACCGCGATGTGGCAGGCGTGCCCCATGATCGGGTAGAAGACACCCAGGTCGGAGCGGTCCGGCGAGGGCAGCGTCGTGTACGGGTGGTCGTAGGTGTAGCTCTCCTCCAGCCCGCTCTGCATGCCCGGGGGCAGGTTGAGCGCGAAGAAGTACGCCGATGCCGCCAACTCGGGCAGCCCCAGCGAGCGCTCGGGGGCCCCGCGCACCTGGACCCGGGCGGCGACCAGCTCCAGGTCCTCCGGTGCGACCTCCAGGGTGTGCGCCGCGATGTCGATCAGCTTCTTCTTCAGCTTGCGGGCCGCACCGCGGACGGCGCCCGCGACCATCACCGTGAACCGGCTGCCGCCGGGGCCCGTGCCGGGCAGGGCCCGGGACGTGTCGGCGTAGGAGACGTTCACCGACTCCGGCTCGATGCCGAACTCCTCCGCGAGGATCGTCGTCGCCACCGTCTCGGGGCTGTTGCCCCACATCGCCTGGCAGTGCAGCAGCAGCTGGAAGGCGCCCGTCGGGTCGATCGTGATCGTCGCGCTCTCCGGGCTGGAGGTGATCGGGAACGGTGGCTCGTCGAACCAGAACCAGAACTCGGTCGAGGAGAACACCGACCGCTCCTGGGTGGTGGCGATGCCGATGCCGATGTAGCGGTTCTCCTCCCGGCGCAGCCGCTCCTTCTCCTTGCGCCAGTGCTCGAGGTCGATCATCGACAGGGCCTTCTCCAGCACCCCGGGGTAGTTGCCGCTGTCGTAGACGTTCCCGCCGGGGATCTTGTACGGGAACTCCTCGGGGAGCACGAAGTTGCGCCTGCGGATCTCCTCCGGTGCGATGCCGAGCTTCGCCGCGCCCTGCTCGACGAGCCGCTCCAGGACCCAGTTGTGCACCTCGGAGCCGAAGCCGCGGTAGGCGCCCTGCTGGCACTTGTTCGTGACCGCGGCGCGCAGCCGGTAGCGCAGGTCGCGGAACCGGTACGGGCCGACCGCCTGCGACAGCGCGTTGCCGTGGGTGCCCACGCCGAACTGCATGTAGGCCCCGTAGTCGTCCACCACGTCCACGTCCAGGCCGGTGATCAGCCCGTCCTTCGTGAAGCCCATCCGCACCTTGTAGTAGCGGTCCGAACCGTGGTGGTCGGAGTTCATCAGGTGGTCGAGGCGGTCCTCGAGGTAGCACACCGGGCGCCCGGTCCGCAGCGCGAGGAACCCGGCGAGCGTCGGCACCTTGTGCGCGGTGAACTTGCTGCCGAAGCTGCCGCCCGCGGGCACCGGCTGCATCTTCAGCTTGTTCGACGGGATGCGCAGCGCGGCGGCGAGCAGGAACTGCAGGTAGCTGAAGTTCAGCGAGTTGCAGTAGATCTCCAGCACGCCGTTGTGGCCGGGGCGGGCGATGGCGCCGGTGGTCTCCATCGGCATGCCGGCCGAGCGGCCCCAGTGCAGCTCGTCCTCGACGACGAGATCGGCGCTTTCGAGCGCGGCGGTGATGTCACCGAACTCGAAGGTGCGCTCGTAGCCGAGGTTGCTGCCGTGCTCCTCGTGCAGGACCGGGGCATCGGGCTCCAGCGCGGCGCGGGGATCGGAGACGACCGGCAGCTCCTCGTACTCGACGACGATCGCGTCGACGCCGTCCTCGGCGATGTAGCGGTTCTCGGCGACGACCGCGGCGACCGCCTCGCCGACGTAGCGGACCTTGTCCACGGCGATCGGGTACTGCGTGATCGTCGCCGGGCCGAAGTTCATGCACGGGTCCATGTGCGCCTTGACGTCCTCGCCGGTGAACACGGCGACGACGCCGGGGATCTCCAGCGCCGCCGAGACGTCGATCGACGCGATGCGCGCGTGCGGGACCGGGCTGCGCAGGATCGCGGCGTGCAGCATGCCCGGCAGCTTCATGTCGGCGATGTAGCCGCCGCGGCCGACCAGCAGGCGGGGGTCCTCGACCCGCCTGCGGTCCTTGCCGATGTAGGTGAAGGCCGGGCGGTCCGGGCCCTCCTCCGTGGTGCGGGCGGGGTCCTGGGTGGCGGTCATCGCTCAGGCCTCCTGTCCGGTCGACGCGCAGCGGCGGCTCGCGTTCTGCACGGCGTTGACGATGTTCTGGTAGCCCGTGCAGCGGCAGAGGATCCCGGAGATCTCGCGGCGCACCTCCTCGTCGGTGCGGGTGCGCCCGTCCGCGATGATCTCCTTGCAGCGCAGCACCATGGCCGGGGTGCAGAACCCGCACTGCAGGGCGTGCTCCTCGGCGAACGCCTCCTGGATCGGGTGCAGGTCCGTCTGATCGGCCGACAGGCTCTCGACGGTCTCCACCTCGTGGCCGCGGGCCTGCACGGCCAGCATCAGGCAGGACCGCACCGACTGCCCGTCGAGCAGCACGGTGCAGCAGCCGCAGACCCCGTGCTCGCAACCGAGGTGGACGCTCACGAGGTCCAGGTCGTCGCGCAGGAAGTCGGCCAGCGTCGTGCGGGTCGAGACGGTGCGGGTGATCTCGCGGCCGTTGACGCGCAGCGTGATGGTGCGCGTGTCGGTGGCGGCCGGGTTCTCGGTGGTGGTCACGAGGCGCTCCCGTTCTGCGTGCGCTGCTCGGCGTCGGCGACGGCGGCGAGGACGGCGCGCATGACGACCGTCGTCGCGAGGTGCTTGCGGTAGGCGGCCGTGGCGTGCAGGTCGTCGCCCGTGGTGACCACGTCGGCGGCGAGCTGCGCGGCCGCCGCCACGGTGTCGGGATCGGCGGCGGCGCCGGTGAGGCGGTCTTCGACGGCGGTCGCGCGGACGGGGGTGGCTGCCACGCCGGCGAGGCCGACGGCGATCCGGCTGATCCGACTCTGCTCATCGAGCTCCGCCTGGACCGCGGCCGCGGCGAGCGCGAAGTCGCCCTCGCGGCGCGCGACCTCGACGAACCCCGTGCCCGCCGCGGCGGGGGTGACCGGGAAGCGGACCGCCACCACCAGCTCGTCCGGGGCACAGGCGTTGCTGAGGAAGCCCTGGAAGAAATCCTTGGCCGGGATCTCCCGTTCGCCGGACGCGCCGCGCACCACGATCACCGCGTCCAGGGTCACCGCGATGCAGGGCAGCTCGGCCGCGCCGTCGGCGTGCGCGATGCTCCCGCCGACCGTTCCGCGGTGGCGGTTCTCGACGTGCCCGATGTGGGGCACGGCGCGGGCGAGCAGCGGTACGGCTGCGTGCACCTGCTCGTCGGACTCGATCGCCGACTGGCGCACACCGGCGCCGATCTCCAGCACGTCGTCGGTGCGCACGACCCGCTGCAGGTCGGTGATCCCGTTGATGTCGATCAGGACGCCGGGGCTGGCCAGCCGCATGTTCAACATCGGCATGAGGCTCTGCCCGCCGGCGAGCATCAGCGCGTCGAACCCGTGCTGGGCCTTCAGGGCCACGGCGGCGTCCAGCGTGTCGGGGTCGCAGTACAGAAACCGAGGCGGCTTCATCGCCAGTCCCCTCGTCGTGTCGGGAAAGCAGGACGGGCGCGGCCGCGCCCGCCGGCAGCTGGTGGGCGAGGTCTCGCGCGCAAGCGAACGTAACCCGAATCACGACCGCTGCTGCTGTGGAGGTCTCCAGTGTGCGTCGCCAAGGCTGTGGAACTCCCCAGCGCTCCAGTGGTCGCTGAGATCGTTCGCGACGGGGTGGCCGGCTCCGATGCTCTCTCGGGACGGCCGGACGTGCGCTGTGGACGGCCACAGCGGAGCTAGCATCGGCTGTGGCGTCCTACACGCGAGACGAGGTCCGCCGGTGGCTCGCCGGTGTGGGCGAGATCGCGGCCGCGGTCAACCGCACCACGGAGCTGCCCGAGCTGCTCGACCTCGTCGCCGGCACCGCGTGCGCCCTCACCGGGTACGAGGCGAGCGGGGTGCTGCTCGTCGATCGGGAGCGGCGCTCGCTGCGGATCACCGGAGCGGCCGGCCTGCCGCCGGAGTACGTGGCCGAGGTCAACGACCGGCACACGATCCAGCTCGACCGGGGACCGTTCGCGGCGGGCCCGTCGACCCGGGCGTTCCGCACCGCCGAGCCGGTGCCGATCTCCGACATCCTCGCCGATCCCACGTTCGAGCCCTGGGCGCGCCTGACGAGCAGCCACGGCTACCGGGCGATCGTCGCCGTGCCGCTCATCGTCCAGGACGAGGTCGTCGGCACCCTGAACTGCTACCGCACGCAGGTGCACGAGTTCGGCCCCGACGAACTGGCCCTGCTCACGACGCTGGCCAACCAGGCCGGGACCGCGCTGCAGAGCGCCCGCCTCATCGCGTCCCTGACCGAGCAGCGGCGCATGCTCGAGCAGGCCGAGTCCATCCACACCGAGCTGACTGCGGTCGCGCTGCGCGCCGGCGGGGTGCAGGGGGTGGCCGAAGCCCTCGCGCGGCTGCTCGACCGGCCGGTGCTGGTGACCGAGCAGGACGGCTCGGTCACCGCGTCCGCCCGCCGGGGCGGGGTGCTCCTCGCGCCGGAGGAGGTGACCGAGGAGCTGCCGGCGTCCGGCATCGTGGACGTGCCGCGGCTGCAGCGGGTCACCGCACCCGTTCTGCTCGGCCGGGACGTCGTCGCCCGCCTCTGGGTGCCCGGGCCGCTCGCGGCGCTGACCGAGTTGGAGCGGCGCGCGATCGAGCACGCCGCGGTCGTCTGCGCGCTGGAGCGGCTGCGCCAGCGGGCCGCGCTGGACGTCGAGTGGCGGGTCCGCGGCGACCTACTCACCGATCTGCTGAGCGACTCGCCGCCACCTTCGGTCGCCGCCCGCGCCCGGCCGCTCGGCCACGACCTCGGCCGGCCGCACACGGTGCTCGTGGCCGCCGTCGACGGGACGGCCGACACCACCGCGACCCGCACGCTCCTGGGCGTCACCCAGACGACCGCGGACCGGGTCGATCCCCGCCCGCTCGTCACCCGCAGCGGAGACCACGTGATCGTGATGTGGCCGGAGACGGCGCACGGCGCGCCGGCGCCGGAGGCGGCCGCGGCGATCCGCACGGCTGCGCGGAACGTGCTGTCCGGGGCCACCGTCACCGTCGTCGTCGGCCGCCGGTGCGCCGAGCCCGCTGAGTACCGCTCGGCCGTGCAGACCGCGCGCGGAGCGATCGAGCTCGCCCGGCTGCACGCCGGCGACCGCGTCGTCACCCTGCCCGATCTCGGCGTGTACGGCCTGCTGCTGCAGACGAACGATCCGCGTGAGCTGGTCCGCTTCACCGAACGCACCCTCGCCCCGCTGCGCGAGCACGACGCCCGCAAGGGCTCGTCGCTGGTCGCGACGCTGCGGGCGTACCTCGACAGCGGGATGAGCGTCGCCCGCACCGCGGAAGCGCTCTACGTGCACCCGAACACGGTCGGGCTGCGGCTCAAGCGGATCGAGGAGCTGATCGACGTGTCGATCGCGCAGCCGGAGTCCCTGCTCCGGCTGACGTTCGCGCTGATGGCCGAGGACGTCCTCGGCTCGACCGGCGGGCCGTCCTGATGGTGATCTCCCCATCGGACCGTCGGACGGCTGTGTGTCTGCACAGTGCTGCCGAAGGGCGGCGGCGTCGATGCTGTGCCGGTCGGACCGAGCTGGGAAGGATCGGGTCGTGGTGCAACACGAAGGATCGCGCGCCGTCGTCGTCGGCGGTTCCATCGGCGGCCTGACCGCCGCGCTCCTGCTGCGCAAGCTCGGCTTCGACGTCGAGGTCTTCGAGCGCAATCCCGAACAGCTGGAGAACCGCGGCGGCGGCATCGTCCTGCAGCCGATCACCATGCGGTGGTTCGAGGGGCACAGCGCGAAGGCCATCACCGAGCTGTCCACCAGCAGCAGCAAGCTGCGCTACCTCGGACCCGGGAACGAGATCGTCTTCGAGGAGCACGCGGAGTGGCGCTACACGTCGTGGGGCACCGTCTACCGGGCGCTGCTCGGCGACTTCGGGACCGAGCGCTACCACCTCGGCGAGTTCTGCGCCGGCCTCAGCCAGGACGCGGACGGAGTGGAGCTGCGGTTCGTGTCCGGCCGGGTCGAGCGCGCCGATCTCGCCGTGTTCGCCGACGGGATCAGCTCCACCGGCCGCAAGCGGCTGTTCCCCGACCTGCAGCGCACCTACGCCGGGTACGTCGGGTGGCGCGGCACGGTGCGCGAGGACCAGGTGTCGGACCGGACGCACGCCCTGCTGGCCGATGCGCTCAACTACAGCGTCGGCGACCGCACCCACTGCGTGCTGTACCTGATCCCCGGCATGGACGGCGAGCTCGACGAGGGCAGGCGGCTGCTCAACTACGTCTGGTACCGCAACGTCGCAGAGGGTCCCGAGCTGGCGGAGCTGACCACGGACGTCCGCGGCTTCGAATGCCCGGTGTCGGTCCACCCGGGCACGGTCCAGCAGCGCTACGTCGACGAGGTGCGCGCCGCCGCCGAGCGCGAGCTCGCCCCGGCCTTCGCCGAGGTCATCCAGCGCACCGAGCACCCGTACGTCCAGGTCGTGTGCGACATCCGGGTGCCGCGCATGGCCGTCGGGCGGGTCGCGCTCATCGGCGACGCCGCGTTCGCCGCCCGCCCGCACGCCGCCGCGGGCAGCGCGAAGGCCGCCGCGGACGCCTGGATGCTCTACGAGCACCTCGCGAAGACCGACGACATCGTCGCGGCCCTGTGGGCGTGGGAGCCCGGTCAGCTCGCGCTCGGCAACCAGCTGGTGGACCGGGTGGTGGCGATGGGCACGCGGTCCCAGGTCACCAACACGTGGGTCCCGGGAGACCCCGACCTGCGGTTCGGGCTGTACGGGCCGGGCGTGTGATCACGGGTGGGCGCGCAGCGCTGCGGCCAGCCACTCGTGGTCGGGAATCGTCGACGCGGGCGGTTCCTCGCCACGGACGATCGCGAGGAGCAGCCGGTACCGCTCGACCCGCACGGCGAGACCCGCCTCGATCCGGGCCAGCACATCGGTGCGGCGGGGCGCGGTCGGACCGGTGCCGAGCAGGTCGTCGAGCAGCGCGGCCGCCTCGGCGGAGGCCGGATCGACGCCGTTCTCCCCGGGCCGGTGCCACGAGCAGGCGATCTCCTTCGTGAAGAACGCGAGGCGCCGGGTCGCCGGCCGGGGCCCGCGGCACGCGATCGTCGACGACTTCACGCGCAAGGCGTTCGACGGGCTCGACGCCAATCCGCAGCTACGAGACCGGCTGCGCGACGTCCCGGCCGAGCTGCCGGACGATCCGAGGCGTGTGCTGACGCGCACCGCCGATGGCCGCCGTGCAGCAGGTGGACGCGTGGATCGAGCTGGCTGCTCTGCGGAGAGCCGTGCGGCATCGTTCACCGCTCCACCTCCTCGGTTCCGGCCCGCTGGCCGGCCACCCGGGCGAGCACGGCACGGTTGAGCTGCAAGGCGCGGACCTGCGCGTCCAGCGCGCGCACCGCCGCGGCGGCGACGTCCGCGGTGTCGACCTCGCGCTGCAGGATCCGTCTCCAGATCGAGGCGGCCCAGCTCGCGCAGTGTGCGCACGAGGCACAGGCGCGCGACGCAGGCCTCGTCGTACAGGCGATAGCCGCTGCCCGACCGGCGGGTCGGCGGGATCAAGCCCTGGTCGGACTGGAACCGGACCGTCCGCGCCGACACGCCGGCGCGCGGGGCCAGCTGCCCGATGGCGAGCAGGCGGCCGTCGTCCACGGTGCGAGTCCGGACCTTCCAGCCGCTGGAAGATCAAACGCGGGCGGGACGGCGGTTCACCAGACGACGTCGAGCCGCTTCGGCCCGCAGAACATCGGGCTCTCGACCTNCTCGTAGGCCGTGCNCGGGGCGAGGCGGAGGGCNGGGAGCCGGTCCATCAGCGTCTGGAGCGCGACCGTGATCTCGGTGCGGGAGAGTTCCGCGCCCNGGCAGAGGTGGATGCCGTGGCCGAAGGACAGGTGCCGGCGGGCCGTCGGCCGTCGCAGGTCGAACTCGGCGGCGGTGGGGCCGAAGACGGACTCGTCGAAGTTCGCCGATTCCAGTCCGACGACGACCCGGCCGCCCACCGCCGGCGGCTCGCCACCGATGTCGACGGGGCCGGTGACGGTGCGCAGCACCCAGCGGATCGCGGAACNGTGGCGCAGACCCTCCTCGCGAGCGTTGTCGAGCAGCGATCGGTCGGCCAGCAGGGCCTCCCAGCGGCGCCGGTCGACGAGGAGCTGGTGGACCGTNGACCCGATCGTGTAGGCGGTGCTCTCCAGGCCGGCGACGAACAGCTGCCAGGCGTGGAAGGCGACCTCCTGCTCGGTGAGCCGATGCCCGTCGACCTCGCCGAGGGCGAGCGTGGTGAGCAGGTCATCGGGCGGATCGAGGGCGGCGCGGCGCTGCCGGGCCGCCTCGGTGAAGTAGCGCTCCAGCCGCTGCCAGNCATCGGTGCCGGNGAAGGGGGCGGGCAGGATCGCGGTGATGGCGAGGGAGTCGCGGCTGAGCGNCTCGGCGTGCTCCGGCGGCACNCCGACCAGCCGGGCGATCACGCTCGCGGTCAGCGGCAGCGCGACCTGGCCGACGAGGTCGGCCGGACCGCCCGGCGGCAGGGCGTCGATCAGCGCCTCGACGTGCTCACGAATCCACGGAGCCGCCTGGACGATCGTCGCCCGGGTGAATCCCGGCCGCAGTAGGGCTCGCAGGGCGGTGTGCGCGGGCGGGTCGCTCTGGGTGATCAGGCTGGGCGGTGCGGGGCCGTCGCCCGCGTCCAGCACGAAGTTCCCCGCGTTGCTCAGCGCCTCGTGCGAGAGCAGTGCCTGGCGGGCGACGTCGTGGTGCGCGACGAAGGCGATGCCAGGGGGCGACCGGGGTGAACGGGCATCCGGCGGCGCGCACCCGGGAGAGTTCCCGTCGGACCTCGTCGGACGGGGCGTCGGCGAACGGGTCGAAGGGTGTCGCTTCGGTGCTGAGGTTCTCGGAACTGACCACCACACGCTCCTTTGCGCAGCGGGATCGTGCACGAGCTCGGGGTTCATCCAGGCGGATTGACTTGGTCGGCGATTATTCGACGAAAGCGAAGAAGGGTCAACGTTTGAGGAGCACGACGAGAACGACGCTGCCGTGATCAACAGGGTGTGTTGATCACGGCAGCGTCGTTCTCGATGGAGGAGGGTGGCCTCCGGTTGTCAGCGGTGGTCGGCCACCACCGCGCCGGAACCCCACGGCGTGACGACGTTCTCCCGGTCGTGGAAGCGCTCGGGCAGGTCGTCGACGATGTCCCAGGTCGCCGAGAGCCTGCCG
>Ga0065720_1018961_pt1 | contig 51235 bp, 35 predicted proteins | sample Thericmetagenome_FD_59107 | JGI IMG/M metagenome (GOLD analysis project Ga0065720, IMG submission 59107) | Thermophilic microbial communities from the Joint Bioenergy Institute, California, USA of rice/straw/compost enrichment - eDNA_2 v2... | ecosystem: Engineered > Solid waste > Grass >... | reverse complement strand
AAAACACCAATGCCTGTCGTTTCTTTTAAAGCTCAGCCAGCTATCATGGCAATCTTTTGTCACTTGGCCTAACACATAATACCCACCATAACCCATCCCCCTATCCCTTATCATCAACGTTCCCAACTTAATACTCTATACATTGCCCTGATCCCACACTCTCGCAACCTCAGCCCCCCTTAGAGGAAGAAGGCGAGGAACATCCCCGTCACGAGCGACGCACCCCACAGGTACCAGCTCTGCTTAACGATCTGCTTCCTGTGGAAGCCAATGGTCATGTCGTAGAGGAGGTGCTTAACGCCGTTAAAGGTATGGAAGGCGAAGGGCCAGGCGGCAAGAAACTTGATGCCGCCCTTGACAGCGACGGGCAGGGCGCCGAACGCAGCGGCGATCGAAGCGCTCTCCAGATGCCACCCCAGCATTGGTGCCGCCAGATACGCCGTCGCGAAGAGGTATAGAGTGCCGCTCAGGCTGGCGCCGGTGATACGCGTCCAGGCCGAGCTGCCAAACCAGGTCTGCTGCTTGTCATAGATGGCCAGGTGCGGGGAGACGGGGCGGTTCAGGCGCTGCTTGGCGAGGAGAGCGGCGGCCTCATCAGCAGTGATCTTCTGGGTCGCCACGGGCCTGTGTGGGTAGAAAAAGAACGGTTAGCTTCGTCGTGGGGCTAGCCTGCGTTGGGCTTGTGACAATGTTGGGAGTAACCGTGGTGGGCTTGGGCTGGTCGAGTGCTAATGCGGGGGAAACATCTGCAACTATGGGTGGGATGAACGGACCTTGACTGGGTGGTAGACAGCGGCTGGGCCAGCCCGAACTTGGCGACATTGGCTGAGAAGAAGGTATTCGGCTTGCCGGCCACTGTTGGTAGTCGATATGTTAGCGTTCAACTTCGTTCCAGGTCGTCATCAACCCTTATGCTTCCGCTGGTCCCGCGGAGCCATGAACCGGTGCTTGACGCGGAGAAACAAAAAAAACCGAAAAAAGAGAGGAGCCATACCACGGCGCAGCACCGTCGTTCCAGCGCGCTGGGCAATCATCTTGTTTGGGCTGGCGGCAGAGGGCAAATCCGAAACCAGGCGATGTTGTCTTCGGGGTGGTCGGGATGCGAGATTTGAGGTCGATGATGCCGGGCGACGATGGAACCTCTGAGTTGCTGGTCGGAATCGCCCCGGCAGGTCGGCCTTCCTCGGCTGGAAGTGACCAATGGGAAGCCCCTCATTCCTCAGTTCACGATCTTCCCTGGTTGGTTGGCTGGCTGGCAGCCTGCAACGATACTTAAAGCACGTGACGATTCGGCACGCCCCACCCTGGCTGCTTGGCACACTTTTTCATCGTCCAGCGATTCCCAAAATTTTACATCGACTTTTCCTTCTTTCTTCAGATAGTCAATGGGCGTTCAGCCATAGCATTGCTGCTTCAATCGGCAATGTAATTGTGGCAGTGGGCACTTTGGTGTCTAGGGATGCCCAGAGAATAAAGAGATCCGTCGTTAATCACTTTCGTCAGTACTCCCTGGTCTGGCGATTGTTTCATTCAAGATCTACATTTCAGCATCTTCTACCCGGGGCTGTGGCTCAACATAGTTACAATGCTGTCTGGGCCTGCCTGGTTCCTTTTTTAAATGCCCTTGCTGCATAGAGTCTCTAGTAACGATCCTAGCGGCAGTGCCCTATGCAGTTTGACTCCGCATCAGTCCTAGTCAAATAGCTCGAGACAAGCATTGTGTGTATCAACCTTGGCTCCATTGGCGACCAACTGTTAATGGCCTTGTGGATTTCAACCATATCCAGAATGACTGCTTCTTCATCACGTGCATCGCAAGTGAGGAGTTTAGGTTGTGTTGGCAGTGATGCCAAATGTCTATCCAGAGCATGCCCACACCATTTCTTTCGTTTTTCCTTCAATAGCCAAGTGGTCCAGTGATTCCAGGAACCAACCTCATTTCGAAAATGCTTATAGTGTAAACTCTCGTTGAACCAAGTTTGGGAAACAACAGTTACTGGAAACAGTAAAGTGTGCTGCCTGTGAAAGTTCACACGGAAACACAACAGGGAATATGTTTTGGCGCAGCGACCTAACAGCTGGTTACGTTAAGCTCGATTAGAACAATAAAATGAGTCTGAGACAGAGGAAAACCGCAAAATGGACGGTGTTTGAACCGACTGTGCATCATATTTGAGATTGCAACTACCAGCCAACTGCTTTTCCAGGAGCAGAGACCGTCATTCTGCTATTGCACCTTGAGCTTGTGACATGTTCTCTGACATTCCTGTGTTGACATTATGTTGACACAAAAGGGGGAGCGTTACAACTACTGAGAAAGAAATATACCTAATATAGATGGCATTTCTCTGTGCCAGGAGTTTGACACTCTTGGCCATATTTACTGTAAATGATGAAGTGTATATTCTTTGTATCTCCGTTCCACCCATGTCCTGAGATGGTTACGTAGGTAGGTAATCATTTTGTTTAGTGCGTCTCACCCCTCAAGTGCGTCAGCAGTAACCAGTTAACTTTCTCTGATATCCTGTGGGATCTCAGGGGGAAATCATAAAATTTGCTGCCAACTAATAGCCATAGCCCACTGTCTCAACAAGGAACAACATTTAGATAGTGAATCATCTTAAAATTGGGCAATTGACTGTTCGGTCGTTGATGAGTTTTCTTCAGCTGTTTGTCGCTTGACATGCCCAAACGTCGTTGAGCTCAATTGTGCACAGATTATCAAGGCGATTGGCTTCTGGAATTATAATAGCGACATTCCAGGCTTTTGCCTCTTTGACTTAATGCAAGGATCGCATGTTTCCTTGATCACGCCCGTGACTTGATCAACTTCCGTGCTGTAGGTCCTTGAGTTTACCATGCTACTTGAGATGTTCTTGTCCAATAAGTTTAATTCGCTGTATAAAATGTCCACCCAGACAGCCTTGGACGTCTCAGAGATCTCACAAAGCATGTCTGCATTGCTGACAGATTCTGCATGGTGCATCTTGGATGTCGCTATCTCTGCATGTCTTAGTTCGTTAATCTGATGAAGCACTGCTGACCGCAAGTTTTCCGGACCAAGGAGCCACTTCAAAAATGCTATCTGGAGCCTATTAGTTAAAGAAAAACAGCCGCATAAACTAATCTCGGATTGGATTATTCAGCGACCTAACGAACGTTGAGCACATCAAGATCCCCGATGGCAACTTCCTGGACCAAGACATATTGTTAAGAAGCTCGGCCTCGATACTGCCTATCCCATCGTGACGGAATTCTTCCTCCCTAACAGCAGGTTTCAGTGGTTATCGGAATACCCACGAGTTCAATAGTTCATTAAGAGCTTGGTTAGGGATTCAGAGAGCCTATATATCGTTCAGCGTCTTCTCACTAGGTTCTGACTCTATTTCCCCACAGTTTCAACAGCTTGCTTCTGGCTTTCGGGAAAACAGAAAGGAGAACAACAATCCAGTCCTTGAGAGCCTGGCTCCACGATCACTTCGGCTCTATCTCGGTGCCCATCTTTCCCTACGCTGACCTAGAGAGGCCTGGTATTTAAAAACATCACCACAAATGTGCTGTCAAATTTTATGTCCCTGAAACTGATGCTTGACTTTCTTGATAAACTAGCAGGGAGCATGAACAGTGTGCTAGGACAAAATAACATCAGGACTATATGGTCATCATGGCCAAAAATTTCGAAAAGCTTACTGGCCAGCCCACTGCCTGGTGCAATGAGGTAACCAGCTACGAACTCACTCGCGAGGGCTTACTTCGTATGGCGATGGCGGCAGTACGGGAGAAACGAGCCCCTACCCATCCCCCGGGCCCCTTTTCGGGATGGAGAGAATCGTTATTTCTTGTTCGAGTTGAACCCGCCGACCTCGGGTTGGCGAACTCAGACTGTTGTACTTGCAAATGGCCGCAATAATCCCACTTGACAATTGGCTCAGCGGGAAGTGCTGGTTGTTGGAAGGGGCGCCGCGGAAGGAATATGCATTGAGAAGGAGGGAGGACAGGCAGGACTGCCCATGGCGCTGTCCCCACTTCCTCGCAACCCAGAGCTTTGGTCCCATCAACTACTCAATATTCGAGGATGATATCCGACAGGCTGTGAATATTTCTTCCATCTGCCATCGTCCGAAAGATTGAGAAAACTAAGAAGATTCAGTCAGCTGATACTGATATACAAGTGTTGATGTTGCAGACGCGGTTGAAGTTGCCTGTGGGCCCGGGGAAAGCCAGCAGCCCTGTCGTCTCCATATGCCAAGAAATCTGCCGCGTGCCAAGACGGCCGAGGTCGTCCCCAAGCGAAATGACGTCGATGGCCGCCACCATGTGGGTCTAACTGGTTGCTGCCATTCTGCCGCGGAAGCACGCCATCGCCATCAGCTGGAAGAGACTTGAACATTAACTCCTTGATAAGGGTGCGATCGCCACTTCATAGGTAGACATAATAACAACCATGCTGTACAAAACAGTTTCAAAGTCAACAAGTTTAGGAATTCTGGAATCTTGGGGCACTCGAGGCTCTAGAGAATCGGACACATTGACGCAACGCCAGCCCTGAAGGCCAAACAACTCCGAACTTCAGCTAACCTTAACCTCGGCCTCGCCAAGCCCTTGAGCTCATCCTTCGTCACACGAAAAGCACCAGAACCACTATCCTGCCGCTCTGTTCCAGCGGCCTGTGCCAAACATCACATGGCTATGGAAGATGATTCGGATTACAAGTCAATCCATTCTCGGGCGGGGCATGACGATCCCGGTTCGAGCATTGCAGTCAGCGAGGTGCTGGATGGAGACGATATTTTGCTCGAGGAGGGCGGCGGGTCAAGGACAATCGGAGTGACGGGAGCTGTGTTTCTTATCCTGAACAAGATGATCGGAACTGGAAGTTCGTCACCCTCTCCTCGCCTGCTCAGCCCCTACCATTTGGAGAGCAATTAACATCATCGTCGTTGGCAGTATTCTCGACGCCCTCTAGTATCTTTGCCTCAACTGGCTCTGTTGGCATTTCGCTTCTTCTTTGGGCAGCGGGTGAGTACCTGTTTCGTGAGCGGAAAATTTTGTTACCCTGTAGAGATGGCTAGTATCACTGACGCGGACATTTTAGCTGGCCTACTTACCCTTTCAGGCCTGAGTGTCTACCTTTCCTTTGGGCTCGCCATTCCCCTCTCTGGAGGCGAGAAGAACTACCTCGAGCGCGTTTTCCGCCGACCCCGATACCTGGCAATGAGCATCTTCGCTGTTCAGATGGTTCTGCTCGGGTTTTCTGCAGGCAACTCACTTGCCTTTGGCCGGTATGTTCTTCTTGCTATTGGGCACCCCATGCCCGATGGATGGGTTCCGCGCGCGATTGCTGTCATCGCAGTCACACTGGTTGTGCTGCTCCATGCCGTTTTTCCCAGATGGGGGCTGCGGTTGACAAGCGCCCTGGGAGTGTTCAAGCTCATAGTGTTGGCTGTGATTGTGATTGCCGGATTTGCAGCATTAATGGGGCACCGACTCGTTTCAGATCCAGGTAATTTCAGGAATTTCTGGGGCATTGAAAAGGGGGATGGCTATGGAGGGGGTGGCGCGTATGCGTATGCCACCGCTCTCTTGCAGGTAGTGTACAGCTATAAAGGGTGGGAGAACGCTAACTACGTGATGGGCGAGCTCAAGAATCCACGCAGGACGCTTAAAATTGCGGCACCGTTAGCTGTCATTGGAGTGACTGTGCTGTACGTCCTCGCCAACGTGGCCTATTTTGCAGCTATCCCGAAGGCGGAGCTAGCAAAGTCTGAAGTCATTGTAGCAGGGCTGTTCTTTAGGAACATGTTTGGGGAGAGTACTGCCGCAAGGAGCTTACCGGCGTTTGTGGCCCTCAGCAATATCGGCAATGTGCTGGCTGTGAGCTTCGCACATTCTAGAGTAAACCAGGAGTTGGCCAGGGAAGGATTGCTGCCATGGAGCAAATTCTGGGCTTCCAGCAAGCCTTACGGCACCCCAGCAGCGTCAGTGAGTAACCATTTGACACAGTTTTGGATCTTGTGACTGACTGAAGCAGTTATTCCTCCACTGGATTGTCACCATCATCGTTCTCATCGCCCCTCCTCCAGGGCCGGCATATAATTTCCTTGTTAACTTGTAAGGACCTTGCTGACGTCATTTCAAAGGCCTCATAACTAACATTCACAGATATACTTATCCTGGTGCCTGGATCAACACGTTCGTCGCTGGTGGTCTCATCTACCTGCAATACAGCAAATCCGAAAACTGGTCCTCGCCTTGGCGGACAAGACTCCCTGTTGCTGTCACATTTTTACTTCTTAACCTCTTCCTCGTTATTACCCCATTTATTCCGCCGAACGGTGACTGGAACGCCGACGGCTACCCATATTACGCCTTCCCGCTGGTCGGCACTGGCGTTCTACTTTTAGGCGTTGTATACTGGCTGGTCTGGACCAATATCTTGCCAAGATATGGTGTTCATGTGACTCTCGGGAGAAAGCGTTCCGAGTTCGAGGTCGTTGTGAGTGAAATTGACGTGACGCCCTCACAGGTTGAGAGGAGGGGGCCAAACTGGACGAAGCAGCCGTTGCTGGGCGAGAGATCCGGCCAGGGTTCCGCTTACGGGAGTGTTACTTTATGATTAATGACGTTACGACTGTTTATATTCACGATAATCATACGTGGATGTGTAGGGCTTTTGGAATGGTTAGATTGAATTTATGATGATAATAATATTACATTCCCAATTCCACTTGGCATGTCGAAGAGGACTTGCATACCACAGGGTACATCACCACCAAAACGGAATATGAGACTTCATTGCCTGAGCACGCAGCAACATCTTCAGAACAATGCCAAAGCTTGGTAAGCACAAGATTCTGATCATTCAAGCGCCATGTTTTATTGAACATACTGGCCTTCAATCCGCGAATCGGAGACAAAACTCGTCGTTTCCTCCTTGGACTACCCATGAATATACCGTGTTGTGAAATCCTTATCGCGTAGCTTCCACCCGTCCTTATTAACGATAATTTCGCCTAGGACTGTCTCATATAGACAGTCTTTCGTTGAGAGTGGCGATGTTTTCCAATCCAAGATGAGCGACATGGCCTTCTCTGGACATAGATGACCATAGACTGATGTCGTTTAGGCCAATGTTGGCACTCTCATAAGTCGATCGGCACCCTTGTTTTCGCTATTGTCGTCCACGATCTACGTCTGCTCTTTACCAGTGGTAGTGTCCGCTGAATGATCCTTATAACCCTGCGCGACAGGCTTCGTCTGATGGGGATAGCTGTCAACATAGTGCAGAGTGCTTTGTTGAGGGTAACAGCTAGGACAAGCAGATTCGATGCAGCCAGCGATAAGGACGTTTACAGGACTGACTTGAAGAGATGGCGCACGAAAACTAAACTGAGAAGTGTGTGTCGCGGAGCCGGTTGGTCAGGTGTTAAATAAAACCGATAGTTGACTTGGTCATGATATGTTATGTGGTCGTCCACGAGCAACAGGATCAACCTTGAAATTTTCCAGTGAGCAGATATACAGAACTTGCTGACGCTCATACTTCCTCAGAACAACACCAACTCGAAGCCAACACCAAACAGTGCGGCAATTTGACTCCTTTGATGTGACTATAGTCTTACAAACTTACCGAATTCCCAAATGTCATCCTTTTTTTTTCGCTGACGATAACAAGTTTGCAATTGCAACCGTACCCCATTGATAGGAAACTCTCTAGGCGGCGCAGTAGCTCCGGCCTTGTGGCGTTGGTATTGTATCTCCCAACTTGCACGATATTGCGGTATCAGAGAGCTGTGCCACACAATGATCTGAAACATCGCAACCTCGTCAGCCAACGCTGCGTTTTGGAACATAGACTTAACTTTATCTGCTGACGGCCTGCTGTTATCCATCTTGCTTACATGCCTACCACTTTTAGTCGGACTTCCACACATCAGGGGCTGGTGACTGAGCCGCAAATATAACGTTGGTGTTAAATGTTGAGTTCTGCATTTGAGAGATCTTTACACTGAACGAGGAGCCGAGTACCTGTGTTATGTACAAGTCTGAAGCTCCATTGAGTTCTAATCTCACTTCGTCATCAAGAGGCTCAATATCACAGGCATCTGTCTGAGCAGGAGCTCTAATCAAGTGTTACCAGTGACGCAATTCATGGCTTCACCTCGAGCTTCCCACCGCTTACGCTGGCCGAACCAGACCACTGCAACTACCGAGGAACCTTCTTCTGGATGACACCAAGCTAAACAGTCTCATGCAGACCTGAACTTCCATCAACCGCCTTCGTTCTTAATTTCAAAGCTGCCAAGTTGCCCTGATCCATGCAGAATGGGCTATAAGAGCCCTCGAAGGGACCCACAACCCATGCAGACCAACCGATATACTCCACATTCTTGGCCATTTAGTCCAGCAGTGAGTCCAGCATGGTCGTACACTTTGTGGTGTTTGAACCACAAAATTTAGTGATGAAAGCTTTCTGTTTGTGCTGTTCGAGCTAGGCAGTCACTCCAACCAAGTTGCTCACAGGGGCCTGGCAGCATAAGGGGCGACTACCGCTAAAGTCCTCGTCAAGACACTTGTGGACGTCAATCGCGAGGTTGTTGAGAGAATCAACTAGCTTGCGAATACATTCATTGTTGGCCTCATAGCCGCCTTTAGTCCAAGAGTGACCACCGAACCAGTGGTTTCCGGGAGCCAGGATGAGATTGCTGGCGTGAGTGGCCCGGATGGTGTCGATAGCAGCCTGGAGGTTGGCCAGCAGCAAGGAGTTTCGTATATCATGAGGCTCGTTCATAGAGGCAAAAGATGACCTTTTAATTGTTCAGCACAGTGCCGGGCTAGCTCCCCCCCAAAAAGCAGCGGTTACAGCCTCGGGGTCAAACATGTCGTCAACAATGCTGCTGCTGAAGACTGTGAAGAGGGGCCATTGTAACTCGTGTGTGGGTCAAGAATTGCGTTTGCTATTTAACAGTCGTCTGCATACAGCCTAAGGGGAAACGCTGACACTCATAAGTTCCCATCATCTTTGTCGTGTAATTGATGGCCTCCTTGAAGTACTCAAAATGTATCTCGTTGTACTTGGCACCAAGGCCGTGGGACGAGGGGCACATGCGCTCAAGAAGGAATGCACTAAGTGGAGGTTGGCCTTATGCTGAGCTGTCATGATGTTGATATTAGAGGTGGTGATGAAGGCATAGTCAACTCCAAAACTGACCAGGAGGACCGATTCACTTGGTTTGATTAGGACTTATACATCAAATTCTCGGACTGGGCAACGCCTATGTAGCAGATGGTGGCTGGTGCCCCCTCGGAGACGGGCATACAAACTGCCAGTGAATACCAGTGTAACCACATTGCTAGCTACTATCATTCACTAGAAAATGCTTAGGTGAATGATGGGAACTCCCTAATGATGTTCGGATTTCAAGAGGCACTGGTTATTAATCTTACATACCGCTAAGCACTGGGCTTCAACCACAAGATCAGCTATTTGGGCGAGGTAATTTGGGTTCGCCCATGGCATCGAACGGTAAGCGAGCCTTCAGAAGTACTGCATATATCATATATGGAAGGTTACTGACTTTTTTGCCATTGAAACCCCTAGGACCGGATATCTCGAGTTTCAGAGCACCCAGTGATGACATTCCTTCTCAGCAGAATGTGAGGTTCTGCTTTCCGAACCCCCGGGAGGGCTTCCACCGAGTCATCCACTTAAGGTCCAGCCACATACATAGATATACATCCAGATCATAGAAGAATATGAAGTTGCCATGCAATGAGGCTGGCTCCATGAATTGAAGCGTAAGCTGCAGAGTATAGGCCCTGACACTCTCATTGTTTGTAAAGATAGTTAGGTAAGAAGGACTGAATCTTCCCTTCTGTGCGTAGCTTCTCTGATGCCATTCACATCTCTGGGCGATTAATTTGGAGTGTGATACTGAATGCACACAGTCACCCTTTACCGTCTCATACATTGTTTACAGAGGTACAAAAATTGGATGAGCAAGGCGATGTGCATACCTATTCGTCAAAAAGCAAAGAATTAAGAGAGAGAGAGAGATGAAGAGAAAGAGGGTGGATGATCAGACATGAAGTTGAACTCTCTGTGTTCTTTTCATGCTTTATATCGTCCATATACCACAGCACCAAATTCTGGAATTTGTTTTTGCAATGAAACATTCACTACCTTAAATACTGCCACAGAAAGTTTTCTAAAATCCATTATCTTGTGAACGATAGTATCACGGATACGGACAGACTTAATTTCCTGGAGCTCAAACAATCAAGTCCAGCTGAGATACTTGAGAAGGCCATTATCTTGGCTGCTAAGCTGGGCATCATCACCTTGAAAGTTGACAGAATTACAGATGACGATTTTTGGGGACTGAGAGGAAACCCATTCAGTGGATGTCAAGTGCATGCAGCTGGCGAGTCTTGTTGGGATCGGGACGATTTGCTCTTTGAGAATATTGGAAAGTGGGAAACAAGAGAAATTGACACCATCTAGTTGCCTTTTTTTTTCTTTCTGTATCGCCGAGAAACGATGGTCTAACCAGCTATGAGTCTCGGGTATGCTTTCTCCCCACTGGAGCAATACTGATACCATTCTGTTCAAGTCAGAAGCGTTACACACTGCTTCAATTAACAAAGGCCTCTTTGAAGATGATGTTCTTGTTTCTTCGAGATTAGAGAGATCAAAGAACGGTATGTCAAAGCGGGCTTTGTTCCTGCTGGCGAGAAGGCGATCGACGAAGCTGGGATTGTCGCAGCGAATAGCAGCAGCAATGAGATCTTGCCAGGAAAAGATATCGATGGTGCTGCTCCGTTCGGCGAGTAGAACGTCGAGGATGTCTCCATCATTGTTCGCAATGGCAACCTCGACTGGCAAATAAATTCGATGTAAAGTCTGTGCCGGACCGCGATCAATCAATGCACGAAGATCTACCCTTGCGCCTTTGTGCAACAACAATTCGATCATAGGTATATTCCGGATCTCCCGTAGTAACGAAAAGAGGTACCACTCGGGAGCTTCTCGGATGAGAACTTGTTCCTGTTCCCCCGGTAACGTCAACACCACGGTTGAGTAGTTGCTCCACCACACCCGTGTCCCCAGCTTCACCTGCAGCAAGCAGCGCTAGGTCACCAGAGAGATGATTCTCTTGTGTATGATGTGGAAAGTCATTGAGCTTCCGTGCTGTGGAATAAGCACCGGCTAGTAGAGGGTAGTCATTGCTGTCTGCTATTTCGACTTCAGAAGGCAAGAATAATCTTGAAATACCAGGAACGTTGGGTGATGGCGATTTGGAGGAAGAAGACGCTGGCTCAAGTACTCTCGGTCTTTTCTCTAGCCGCCTATAATCTTCCGATTTCCGCTTGTTTGTGGCAGATGTTAACGAATCTAAGGCGAATGGAAAAGATCGCAATGATTCCGTCAGAGTAGGTTCAGCGGTAACCGGGTTATAAGGGTTGCTAACTGGGGAAGGGGCTGGGAAGCATATTTGTTCTGACCCATGGCTGCCCAAGTGTGCACCAATATGCAGCAGGTCGTGCGATATGTACGGACAGAGAAAGCTCGAGTCTGTTGCAGGATATGTAGAGGAGAATTGTACCGATTCGGGTGTTGTGAATAGTTGGACTAACGAGCGTACATTTTCTTTAGGGTAATGTGTGAGCGAGAGTCCGAGGTAGTTAGCTCATAGTCCTCCACTCCCGTCTCCGACATTCTTATCGTTTTGTCAGATTTGTCCCCCTTTGCATCTTGAGACATCATGAATTCGACGCATCCACAACCCCCCTGGGATCTGTATGGCTGACTTGTCTTGCGTGTCTCTGAGTGCTGCGACGAGGAGGAAAGCAATGGAAGGTGGCAGATGATCTTTCAGATCCTGTAGAGTATGGGGCAGGGTCTGGCTTGAACCTGAGAGATTGAATAAGTTGAAATTTGAAGCGTCGTCGATCAATTGAAGCTCAGAAATGTGGATCGAAATGGGGCAGGAGATGTACGGGAGGTACCTCCTGCAACGCTCCTGGAACTCAACTTAGTTCTGCAGTGGCGCCAGGTGAAATAGCTTGGTGCGATTATCTTAAGACTTTGGCTGACGCCCGCTGCCCGTTTTGAGTGCCAGCAGGACACTTTTCCACATGCCATTCACATATTTTTGATTTGGTTTTCAACACTCGCTATCATAGTGTAAAGTATCATTAATCATTGATCAAACACCCTGATCAAACCTATGCTGTGAAGTTAGGGAGAATTTAGCTGACAGCGCCGTTTGGCGCGGACGTTGGAGATGCGTTTCCAAAACTTTGATGGGAGTGAGCAGTGTACATACCTGTTTCGGGGTGCTCTACCCAATTATAATCGAGCCCCTTTACCGCATCCGCATTCTTGCGATAAATCCGGTAGCAGTCTCTGGCGCTGTATTTGTACGATTAGGGCACATTCTCTTGCCTGAGGCCTCAAATCCAGAATGCAGAATGATATCGCAATACTTGTATTCGGTTACGAGGTTATCCAGCTCCGTAGGTAGGTATGTGGAGGGTAGAGGAAAGGCAAACAGGCAAACAGGATTCTCGCCCTGTTTCCAACAAGCAACCAAATCCTCAACGGCGGAAACCCCTATCGGCAGGCTCTGTCCAACCAGAGCTCTGGATAGGCAGATCTATAAAACCGATACAGCTAGGTTCAAAGTCATACAACGTTTTCTTCCTACACAATTATCCGAATAGATCTCGATGAAATATTCGAACGCTCGCAATAAAGGCGGCTCCAACGGAGTTACTGTGTGTTTGTGTTGTGAGTATTGCTTCAAGAGTGGGCCTGCTAAGTAGCTATGGGTTGGTGGTTGGTGTCTACTGTGGTGAAAAGGCTAATGGAAGTTCAGAGACCACCGTCACATACAGGCTTGGTACGGGCTTGGTACCCCTAACGAACTCAACATCTGCACATGTACACTAAGCCAAGAACATACTCAACCCGATTTAGCTTTATATACTTTGTATTTGCATTTGATCAATCCGTATCTCATATTACGTGATAATATTGAGTGTTTGATGAGTTTATTCAAGCTTGAAGTTTGGCGTAATGTACATGGGTGGTAGCCGTGTCAGTACCAGAGCAGGAGGAAAAGTTCAATGTACGACACCACAGTGTTGATACATGAGCTTTCTTTCACCAATAGTATGTAATACCATGTGCAAGGGGCTTGTCTGGTCAGCAAGTGTTCTCCACTCCCCCGCACTCAACAGTCTTGGCGTTTCTCCACAGTTGACGACAACTGCAGATCTGGCTTGGCGCAGGTCTGGAAGCAACCCAAACCCAGCTGTGCCGGGTGTCTCTGCTCATCATCCCGCCTGTCGCTAGAAGGTCAGTTCTTGTTGCTGTTGTACAACACAGATATACCATACAGTGCGTAGCTCATGAATAACCGCCGGGTATAATGGCGCTATCACATGAGATCCGAGTTATCTCCGCGCAGATGAGCGGGGTAGTTTGCAGAGCGTCATTGGATCAGAGCGAATCCAGAACGCTGCACATCCCATCCTTTCTGTCTCTTGACGTTCCATTACGCGCAGAGCTCTGACCTGCCAGACAGAGAGCGTGCATAGGCCAACGGTTCGCGGGGAGTATGTGTCCCGGGCAGTTATTAAGATGCCATTTGATCTCTTGGGTTAACCTCGAGACCCTTCAGACCCTCCCCTCACGTCTCCTGTTCACAATGACCACCTCTCTCGTCATTCCATCGTGATACGTGCGACACCATCTGGTGAAATGTCTTGATAACTCTGTCCATTGCCAGTACTCGTGTATGAAACAGCACTGGTGACGTACAGGTTTAATTTGCGGCTTTCCACAACCTTGATTTCATCCAGTGCCGTGTGCGCTTGACTGGAATCCTCCAAGGCGCTCGGCACTGTTTTTTTTTTTTTTTCATCCATCCCACGGATGGATAAACATTCAAATATCCTCAAGGCTGTAGCGACAATACCACGGCTCGACAGCAACGATGATGTTGCCCTTGCTGATCCGGCCAGCATCGGCCATTCAGGTCTGTTGGGTGTCGCGACAGTCGCAAATTGGCCTTCTTCAGAGGACTGCTCGTCTGCTTGGTAAGCATGGTCTTTGGCGATGCACTGCCTGCGCGATGAGGTGACGGTGACAACTAATATGAACTTAGACAATCACAAAACCCGAGTTGGTCTTCGCGCAACTGAAAGAGCATGGCACTCAACCATTCACAAGGGACAGCTAAGCACACCCTCTCTGGCGTTGGTCGCCAAACATAGGCCGTTGCAGCTCATTCGACACGCCTCTGTCATGTCCAGCATTCCGCTTAAACCATCTACAGCTGGTTTCGTCAGTTCAGCATCAAACCCAGCCACTGTGGTACCAACCACTCCGTACTCCCAACTTTCCATCGGAATCCCCAAAGAAACGTACCCCAATGAACGGCGCGTGGCCGTGACGCCACAGAATGTTGCCCTGCTTCTGAAGAAAGGCTTCAAGAGCGTCCTTGTCGAAAAGGGGGCAGGTGCTCAGGCCGATTTCCTCGACGAAGCTTATGCAGCCGCCGGAGCGACCTTAGTCGACGATGCTTCTGCGGTCTGGAGCCAGGCAGACATCGTCCTTAAGGTTAGAGGACCCAGCGCTGCCGAGGCCGAGAAGGCCCGCGAAGGTCAAACCATCATCAGCTTCCTTCAGCCAATTCAAAACAGGCCGCTGGTGGAGAAACTTGCTGCCCGCAAGGTCACTGTGTTTGCGATGGACATGATTCCCCGAATTTCCCGAGCACAGGTTTTCGATGCCCTCAGCAGCATGGCTAATATTGCCGGATACAAGGCTGTCCTGGAGGCTTCCAACAACTTTGGGCGCTTCCTGACTGGACAGGTGACTGCCGCAGGCAAGATCCCCCCCTGCAAAGTCTTGGTCATTGGTGCAGGTGTTGCTGGTCTCAGCGCGATCGCGACGGCGAGGAGGCTGGGAGCCATTGTGCGCGGGTTTGACACTCGTTCTGCTGCACGTGAGCAGGTCCAGTCTCTCGGCGCTGAATTCATCGAGGTCGACATCCAGGAAGAAGGGGCTGGAGCTGGCGGTTACGCCAAGGAGATGTCCAAGGAGTTCATCGAGGCTGAGATGAAGCTCTTTACCGACCAGGCCAAGGATGTGGATATCATCATCACCACGGCCCTAATCCCCGGGAAGCCTGCACCGAGGCTCATCACCAAGGAAATGGTTGAAGTTATGAAACCGGGTTCCGTTATCGTCGACCTTGCTGCAGAGTCTGGCGGCAATTGCGAACTGACTGCACCTGGCAAGATGATCACGCACAAGGATGTCAAAATCATCGGTAAGATTCCTTTCTCTGCTTGTTGACACTCCGGGTCCTCCCTATCTGACATCTTCAGGATACACTGACTTCCCCTCGCGGCTGCCGACCCAATCCTCGACACTCTACTCGAACAATATCACCAAGTTCCTCTTGTCCATGGCTCCCAAGGACAAGGAATACGGCATAGACCTGACGGACGAAGTCATCCGCGGCGCCATCGTCGTCCAGAATGGCGAGATCCTTCCCCCTGCGCCACGGCCTACCCCTCCGCCTGCTCCAACTCCGGCAACTGCCGCAAAGGAGACCGAGGTTGTCGCCTTGACCCCCTTCCAGAAGGTGTCTCGCGAAGTTGCCCTCGTAACAGGCGGCATGAGCTCCATCCTAGCCCTAGGCAAGTTCACAGGCCCAATGTTCATGAGCAACGCCTTCACCTTCGCGCTGGCTTCGCTGATCGGGTACCGCGTTGTATGGGGCGTCGTGCCGGCACTGCACTCGCCTCTCATGAGCGTCACCAACGCCATCTCAGGCATGGTAGCCGTCGGTGGTCTGTTCATTTTGGGTGGCGGATACTTGCCGGAGACAATACCGCAAGCATTTGGCGCTGCGTCAGTTCTACTAGCATTTGTGAACGTCTCGGGAGGGTTTATCATCACCAAGCGCATGCTTGACATGTTTCGGCGGCCTGGGGATCCTCCGGAGTACCCCTGGCTGTATGCCATTCCGGGTTTGCTCTTCGGTGGCGGGTTCATTGCGGCTGCTTCGACTGGTGCGGCTGGCCTCGTTCAGGCTGGTTATCTAGTGAGCTCTGTGCTCTGTATCCTCTCGATCTCGGGGTTGGCGTCACAGGCAACTGCGCGGATGGGAAACATGCTAGGCATGCTCGGTGTCGGTAGCGGTGTCCTGGCTTCGCTGCTGGCCGCAGGGTTTTCTCCCGAAGTTCTAGCCCAGTTCGCGGGCTTGGCAACCATCGGCAGTATTCTGGGCTTCATCATCGGCAAGCGCATCACGCCGACAGATCTTCCCCAGACTGTTGCCGCCCTGCACTCGGTCGTCGGTCTCGCTGCTGTGCTTACCAGCATTGGCAGTGTCATGGCTGACCTGTCCCATGTGTCCCTGCTTCATCTCATCACGGCATATTTGGGCGTCCTCATTGGCGGTATCACTTTCACCGGATCTATCGTTGCCTTCCTGAAGCTTGCCGGCAAGATGTCCTCGCGCCCAACAATCCTTCCCGGTCGCCATGCCATCAACTCCGGTCTGCTGGCAACTAACCTAGCCACCATGGTTCCCTTCCTGACAATGGCCCCTGGCTCCCCAATGATCGCAGCAGGCGCTCTAGCTGCCAACACTGCCCTGTCGTTCATCAAGGGTTACACCACCACCGCAGCCATCGGTGGCGCCGATATGCCTGTCGTCATCACTGTGCTAAACGCCTATAGCGGCTTCGCGCTCGTCGCTGAAGGCTTCATGCTTGATAACCCGCTTCTGACGACCGTCGGTGCTCTGATCGGCGTATCAGGCTCCATCCTCTCGTACATCATGTGCGTGGCGATGAACCGGTCGCTCATCAACGTCCTCTTCGGCGGCCTCTCCACTCCCACCACGCAGTCTAACTACAAGATCGATGGCAGTGTGACGCAGACGACGGCGGAGGACACGGCCGATGCGCTAGTGAATGCGGAGAGCGTTATCATTGTCGTTGGGTACGGTATGGCAGTGGCCAAGGCGCAGTATGCTATCTCGGAGATCACCCGCATGCTCCGGTCGAAGGGCATCAAGGTGCGGTTTGCCATTCATCCCGTGGCTGGCCGCATGCCGGGTCAGTGCAATGTGTTGCTCGCCGAGGCTAGCGTGCCATACGACATTGTCCTGGAGATGGACGAGATCAACGACGACTTTGGTGAGACTGATGTGACTCTTGTTATTGGTGCCAACGACACGGTCAATCCTATTGCTCTCGAGCCTGGCAGCCCCATCGCTGGTATGCCGGTGCTGCATGCTTGGAAGAGCAAGCAGGTTATTGTGATGAAGCGAAGCATGGCTAGCGGCTATGGTAAGCCTTTCTTTCTTTCTTTGAGGAATATGAGACGAACTGACCTGCGTGTAACAGCCGACGTCCCGAACCCCATGTTCTACATGCCGAACACCCGTATGCTGTTCGGAGATGCGAAAGTCACGACTGAAGGTGAGTAACCTGACGTTAGTTTTCACCCCCACTCCAACAAGCGCTAATGTTTGTCCAACAGCTATCAAGGCAGCCATTGAGGTTCGTCTCAAGTGAGCTCCTTGAGCGAGATACACTGCGGTATTTATCTATCAGCAGAATATATAGCAAGCACTTGTACATACGTTTCAGGCGGCCAGTCTCGGCTGTTCAAGTCAGCTGTTATAGTGAGTGTGCAGCGTTTAAGATGAGAGACGGTAAGGGGAGAGTGCAAAGAGGTTGTGTGTTGAGCCATGTGGGCCTATTTATGGCCTGTCCTCATTGTTGCAGGTTTTTTTGTATGCTGAAGAAATTACTGATAACTTTATGATTGGGATGAATCGAATCAGTATACTGGGCTTAGTGGCCATTCTACGCTGATGAATGGGTTTCTTGTGCTCTCTATCTGCAGTCAATTAGGCCTCTGAATTGATCATTTTCTCTTGAGCTCAGGCAAGAGACAACCAGTGATCTAAGCAATGATCTGGGGTGTGTTTTCCTGAATTGCCCAACGATGAACTCCCAAAGAGGACAGCCATTTCCCTCTCACCTGATCGAACTACAGCTGCTGTTGATTTACGCAAAACTTACACACCGCAAAGTCAATGAGAAGCTCATGTAGTGGCAGACTTGGTGTCTATTGAGAGCCATACGTCTGTGGCACATGTACACAGCTAATCTTCCTTTTTTATGTGCATAGGCACCCAACCTCAGCTGTCAAGCTCGGCCAGCCACCTCACCGCGGAGCAGCTTTCGGCTCCCAAGACTGAATCTTTGGTTGTGTCCTATGTTCCCCCGCATTACACGGGCTTGTTAGCAAGCAAGAACGGTATGCCGACAACATAACAAAGGAGCCCAGAAACTTGGAAATCCAATAGAGAAGCGTGAGGCGTACGTGTTATAGGGTTTGTATGCGCCGCGGGTAAACGAGCGGTTCGGTACGTGCTCTTTCGGTGCCCACGGGCGCTCAATCTGTGTCAGGGGCTCTCGTGTCGGAGGCGTATCGACCTGGTACGAGATCCAGGCATGCCACATGGGCTCGATGTGGGCACTATTTGCAGGTATTGTTGGAATCATATCCAGTTAAGTAAAGGACACACAGCGAAGTGAGGAACATACGCATCATAGTCGTGCTTGGCGTAGTCAACCCATCTAGTGCGCACTGGAGCCCTCATGTCAGCAACGAAGAATTGAATTAGGTTGACCAGGGTATGCCGTACGGGGAAGTTCCTCCTTGTTCTCGTAGAACTTGTTGCCAAACTTATCGACGCCTACGAGCTCGCCGTACTTGGTGTCACCTGTGCTGTCGTCAGCTACTGTGGCCACGTCGCTTGTCGAATATCAGGTGGTTGCTACCAATGTACTGTCCGGAGCGAGTGCCGTGGTCAGCAATATACGGTCGTCAAGGGTCTTGAAAGGGCCGACGAGGGGGAGAACAAACCAAGAGTTGGCGGAAGTATTCCTGCACATGGAATGGTCAGCTTCAAGTTCTTCCATTGATCCAAGAGGAGCACTCACCTTCAGGCCAATCTTGCGCAGATTGGCAAGGGTTCTCGTGGGATACGACATGGTGGCGGCGGCAGGCCAATCGACCGTGTAGCAGCTTGGTGGTGTTGACTTCGCCTGCTGAGGAGCTGAAGCCCGGATGCGCTCGCTGTGCTCATTGATGCTGCCCACGCTTGCGGCCAAGACCTGATGCAGTGGGGCACAGAGGGTGGGTCGTGACCGGGTCTTTCCGGCCCAATGGCGCACCAGGGAATTTCCATTGATGCCAAGACCAACTCCTTGTGCCAGCTCGCGGTTCTCGGCGGGTTGAAGACCGAGGCCCTGCTCCAAAAATCTGAGGACTTCAGACGACAACCTCCAGAAGACCTTTCGACCTTGCAAAACCGCTTCCACAGCTCCGGTTTCTGTGAGTAGCGGCTATGCTTGTCAGCAGTGTCTCACGATGCTCCGGTAGACTCAGCGCCCCGGTTTCGCGGCCGTTCCTCCGGCTTGTAAAGCCGCAACAGCCATGTCGCCGACATCTGTCGATGCCTTCGGCCGGGGCCAGTGCTCCGGCAGCTCACCCTCCCACCACCGCTGCGATGCTGGCCCCCTTTGTTAACGAGCTTGACCGCATTGCGCCCTCGTTCAGGATCAGCGGCTCCCAGATCCGCGTCCTCCAATCGCCCAGCGAGTTCTACGAGACCCTCAAAGAGAAGATCCGTAACGCTGAACGACGCATCTTCCTGTCGACCCTCTACATTGGAAAGTCTGAGCAAGAGCTGGTGAGTGCAGTTAGCACATCATCATGTTTTCTGGCAGTTCTGACTGGAAGTTCCTAGATTGTCACACTCCAAGAAGCACTGCGCGCGAAGCCCGATCTCAAGCTCAGCATTCTTACCGATGCCTTGCGGGGAACCCGCGAAGCCCCTAATCCGTCATGCGCTTCGCTTCTCGCTCCTCTAATCGCCGAGTTTGGATCAGATCGGGTCGAAATACGGATGTATCATACCCCCAACCTCACCGGGCTGAGGAAGAAGTACATACCCAAGAGGATCAATGAGGGCTGGGGCTTGCAGCATATGAAGCTGTACGGCGTCGACGACGAGATCATTATGTCAGGCGCCAATCTGTCCAATGATTATTTTACGAACAGACAGGACCGATATCATCTGTTCTCATCCAAGGATATCACCGAATACTTTGCGAATCTTCAAGATGCCGTGTCATCCCTTAGCTTCTTGGTCCGTCCCTCCGATTCGCCAGAGAAGTTCGAGCTAGTTTGGCCTCGGGACAATGCTGCACCGTCACCCTTGGAGGATCCACGGCAGTTCGTGAAAGAATCAACAAGCATCTTATCGGGCTTGATTTCCCCCAAAACGGCGCCCCTGACGTCTTATGATCCTACTCCGGAAGAAGACAAAGACACGTCCGTTTACATGCTTGCCCAGTTCTCCCAGCTACTGTCGCCAGACACGTCTACAGAGCTGCCAGCTGTTACCCATATTCTCAGAACATTGTCGTTGCCGCAGTATGCCAACTCATCTTGGATGTTTACTGCCGGGTATTTCAACCCCGATCCGTCCTTGACGAAGCTCCTTCTTTCCACCCAATCCCACAACAACACCGTAATAACGGCCTCGCCATATGCCAACGGCTTCTACAAATCTCCTGGAGTCTCCGGTCTCCTACCAGACGCATACACCCTCCTTGCCCGTCGCTTCGTCCAGGCTATCCATTGCCACAAAAAGCAGGACTCGACCGTTCTGCGTGAATGGAGAAAGGGCACAGTTGGTGAACCGGGGGGCTGGACATATCACGCCAAGGGTCTTTGGGTGACATTGCCTGGAGAGGAGAACCCATCCATCACCATGATTGGCAGCTCCAACTACACCAAACGAAGCTATTCGCTCGATCTTGAAGCAAACGCTCTAGTTGTGACGGAGAATAAGGAACTCAAGAAGCGCCTGGGAGAGGAGCAGCGCTGGCTGAAGGAGCACACCACTATAATGACAAGAGATGACTTTGCTACACCAGAGCGTCGCGTTGGAGTTCATGTGCGCATTGCAATGGCCATTGTCAAAATGCTTGGCGGCGCCCTATGAGATTGCCATAGGGGACACCAACAATGTCTTGAATATTAACTTGTACAGTATTGATACAGATGTCCGCTTAGAGAGGATATACCCCGTAGCGTCCCATTGGATAGGATAGAACAGTTTCTCAAACCACATGCTCCACGATTTGCTGTAGCAGAGGACGCCGTGTTTGAACTGGTCCTCCTAAACACAGATGTCAAGCTGGCAACTGCAGCCACTGGCAGGGAGGATCATGACGGCCCAATATCGATAGCCAAAAGATAAGCATACATGCAATTAGTTTTCCGATATGGGTTGGCAGCCATCACACTACCAAAATGGGTTACAACCATGCCTCTGCCATGCATCCGCATATTGAGGCCTGTAACCCTCGTCCCAGCAATCCTCCCGTCCATCCAAGACGAAAACCTAAGCGAACCAAGCGAAGTGCGCTGCAAAGAAGTGAACGAAGAAAACCCAGAGAGAGAGCCCCGCGGCTCGGATATCACTTTTCGATGCTGATCCCAACAAACCAGCGACAATAAATCTTGTACTAAGAAGCAAGTAGCACCCGCCCACTGACGTAAAAAGAAATACGAATGCAGCCAAACCAACCGAACAGAGCAGAAGACCGAACACAGAAGCCCAAACAAAATAGAACGCCCGTAAAATACGTAGGTGACCCAACAATAACAGATTTACCCGAAAACCCTCGCTTGAACCGTGAATGGAAGGATTAGTTCACTGTGACCTCAGAACCTCAAAGATGCTGCTCATGCTGGACATCGTCCGCAATCCTCTACCTCCAGGTGGCACCTTGTTATACGGCATCCGCATAGGGGATGGCTCAAGCAGGTCGAACCCTGGCGCAATCAACTCCGGCTCAGGCTCGCCATAGAAAGAGAGCGGGGCAGCAAAGCCATTGCCCCCAAGCATGTGAGCACTGTGAGGGGTTGTCGGAGACGGCGTAGCCGTTGTGTCAGATGGAGAGGAGGACAAGGGTAGCTCGTTGAAAAAGGCTTGGAGGAGCAAATGGAGCTCCGCTGTCGCAGTCGGGGAAAGCAGCGCCGGCCGGTTGATGCGCTTGTAAGAGCGGGGACGAGATAGTGAATGGGAAGGGGAGGGGGGCTGAGCCTTCTGTGACTGAGTTTGCGGTTGGGAAGTGGACACTGTTCCGGGGCGGCTGTTGTCGGCGTTCTGATTGTGTACCGGAGACTGAGGAGGAGGAAGCGTGAGTGAAGGCGGGTTGTTACGATCGTGACGGTCGGCCGAGGAATGATTGGTGGGAATGAGGGAAGGGTTCGGGTGAGCCGAAAGTGAAAACGAATGAGATATGTTGTCAGACGTCGGAGAAACAGCTGCTGTGGTCTGCGACAACTGGACTAGCTTGGGATCGGGCACAGAAATGCGTTTGCTGTGTCGCCGTTCCAGCTCGGTCTGCAATTTGATCATGGGAGGTTGCGAGGGCGGAATTGAAGACTTGCGCTTCTGCTTGGCGGCATGCTGCTCGAAAAGTGCAATGGCCTCGGCAACGGGCACATTGCTTGGGGTTGTGTGATTGAAATCCTCAAGAAGGAGTGCGATCTGGCTTTCTTCGAGGTCTGCCAGAAGATCGATAACCCGATCGATCGACGAGCGACGTCGGTGGTGGCCCTTGGACGTCATGACGGTCGTTGACGGCTGTGGCCGCGGCTCGAGATCAAGTCTGTAAAATAACGAGCGGCTGTCGGGCGAAGAACCAGACAAAACTAAATGAACGGCAGAACGGCTCGCGATGAGCACGGTCGATGGTCAGATGGGTGCAAACGAGGGTGCTGGGAGAAGGACGCTGGAGGGAAGAAGCAGGGTTGGAGATGGACAGGAGCGATACGTTAACGGAAATTACACCAGGTCACCCGCCAACTCCGGGGACCTGAAAGGAATCCTGGCTCTTGGGACGCGGTCGCGCTGGAACAACCCTGCAAACGCTAACCCCAACAGCTAAGTGTGGGGTCATCAACTCCACCTCTCTGCAGGGGCCACTAGACGAACCAGGGACTAGCGCTCGCTAACGTCTGAGCTTCACGCATCTGGGCACACCCTCCCTTAACCTCATCGACGGGGGGGTTGCAGCACTGCATCATCATCAGCACAACATCTGGAATCCTGCAAGACTTCGGACTACAAGTCAGCATGCATCACCAGCGGCCAGGTGCACAGCGCGTAGATCTTGGTCTCATCGGGTCCCTACTATCCCCTTTGTTTCTGTCTTCTGGACATCTTGCTTCCTGCCTAGTTGACTCCTTTTGGTTTACGACACCAGGCTCCGGGCAACGCCACGTCCAGCATTTGATGATGGCCTCGCATCCCCTTGGACCGCTACGCGTGCCTGTCTAACAACCCTGTAGCTTACATTCCATCACATGTTGACACCTTTTGACAGGTTGCCGGCTGTATGCGAATCATGCCGCTTGTTCGCAGGGCCTCAAAATCTCCGGTCCATCTACGGAGGGTTCTTGCCGCGACCTTTGTCCGGCTCCCTGCACAAGGCAGAGAGTGCCCCGGGTGTTTTCTCGGGTTAGGGTTAGACATGGCCAGCTTCACCACCAATGCCCTCCCCCCCCTTTTTTTCGAATGTCAACATGAGGAGTCTCCCTGCTAGCCTCTAGTGTGGTGGATAACACACATACACGCATTTCTCTAGATCGACACTCGCAGACATCGATTATTTCGTAAGGCGATTGGGTCTACGGAATCGATATTTATATTTTGGTCATCGTGGACGGACAATCCCACGGTGGTAAGACTTCTAGTCTCGACCACCAACCACCAGGCTTGTGCTGCCCGCTTGCGGACCCAGACATACATTAGCGTCATAGTTTGGCCACTCACTTGCTGTCTCTAGAGATGTGCTGGCTCTTGGAGGATGGGGGTACACAACGGATATGTTGACCCACGATAATAATACTCGCCAAATGGCAAACCGCCAGTCACCCCTTAGGCCCGAGGCCATACTGCACAGGACCACAGAGTTTCTCCTTCCTCTAGTCACATCTCTGGGGTACACGAAGCGGCATTCAATGTGCGTGATGAATTCCGCTGTTGGTCCCGCAACATAACCGCAGTTATCAGTCAGGCTGCCAGCCCTTCCGTGGGGTCTGCCTCTTCGATCCAAGCTTTTTGTCCGCTGGCCGAGGGGAGACCAAGCAATGGCTCCCTATAAATTTATCTAAAATGTTTGCCTTGCTCCCGGCGACTGACTGTTCGCCAGCTCCATTGGAAAAGTGTTACTCCCAAGTTCCCTAGAGCCATGAGCTATATGCCTTGGATTGTTCATTTGACCGGCGTCGGAGTCGCCATCGTATTTCTGTTCCTATTCATTGCCGTTCTGGTCGCCTTATGGATTCTAAACCGCCCCGGAAGACCTCCACTCCCTCCTGGTCCTCCAGCTGAACGCTTCTTTGGACATTACCGTCTTGTGCCCACGGATGCGGCTTTTAGACAGTACGCTGAATGGAGTAAAGAGTACGGTACGTTATCCGAATGCCCTTCGATGCTATCTAATGGCTCAATTAATATCACGATGCGTCCTACCCAAGGCAGCGATGTGCTCTTTTTCCATACGTTCGGCACCAAGTGGATCGTTCTGCATAGTTTCAGCTCGGCGACCGAACTGCTTGAAAGGCGTGGCTCGCTCTACGCAGACCGACCCCGATTTGTCATGTTTGAGGAGTATGTTTAAGACATGCTACGAGTATCACCGAGATACCTCACTCTAACTTCTGCAATAGAATGGGTTGGGCCCCTACTCTGACTTGGCTTCGCTGGGGACCTAGGTACAACTTACACCGGAGAACACTGCAGCCCCTTTTTACCAAGTCCAGGGTCAGTCAATATCAGGACCTGCAGCGAAAGGAAGCCCTTCGTTGTTGTAAGGGCATGCTTGATGACCCCATAAATTGGTTGACCGCTATCAGAAGGTTTTCGGTTGCAATTGTACTCAAGATAGCCTATGGGTTAGATGTCGACGGACCTCAAAGTCCATGGATCAAGCTAGCTGAAGACTCGTCCGAAGCTGTCGGGAAGTCTGGTGCCCCGGCGAGCTCCATTATGGATCGCTTCCCAGCTGGTAAGTGGCATATTCTTTGCTCATGTTTCCTCAGCTAATCAAGCTCCTCACCTGCAAGCCCGTTATCTGCCAAGCTGGTTGCCATTCATGGAACGCCTTCGGTATGCTCGTGCTTGGAGGCCAGCCATCGAGGCCATCACTCGGCTACCATTCGACGCTGCGATAAAACTGATGGTAAGTTATCCTTTGGCTTTGGCTCTGAAATAAGTTGTTAACGACTTAAATATTTCAGAACGCCGAGAAGGCTGAGGAGTCCTTCGTTCAGTCGAGAATGAAAATCTGGTTCGAGAACAGCCGTCAGGGATGTCCAAACAGATTCAGTTTGGAGGATATCAAAGGAGCTGCAGCTACCATTCTAATCGCAGGCAACGATACAGTATGTCGAACCTATACCCATGAGTATTTATGGGCAATGTCTTGTGTTCGGAAACTTCCTAACTACCTTCAAGACCGCAGCCACAGTCATGCTTCTTGTCCTTTACCTGATGCAGAACCAAGAAGTACAACGCAAAGCCCAGGAGGAAATCGAACGTATCGTTGGAAAGCACCGACTCCCGAGTTGGAACGATATCCCAAAGCTACGGTACACCAACTTGGTGCTTCAAGAGACTTACCGGATTAACCCTCTATCGCCCCTGGGCATTCCCCATGCTAGCATCGCCGATGACGTATACAATGGCATGTTCATTCCCAAGGGCACCATAGTGTACCCGAACGTCTGGGCTATGATGCACGATCCAAAAGTGTACTCCGATCCGTTCCGCTTTTGGCCGGACAGGTATCTGCCAAAGGAGGAGGGAGGGAATGGGGAGCCGTTGCCCATAGGTCACTTTGGCTTTGGCAGGCGGTAAGTTGTTTTTGCTGAAGCGATGACAGTCGGTTATACTAACGAACCCTTGTAGCATCTGTATCGGCAAATACCTCGCTGAAAACAGCCTGCTGATAATCTTGGCCACAATGCTGGCGACCATGAATATTGACTGGCCACTTGGGCCTGATGGTCAACCAACGCCGTTTGAGCCAGAGTGGTCTTTCAGGGGCCAAGCGTAAGTCGACTCGCTATTCTGTTATTCCCACTGCTTCATAACTAACTCGTATCACATAGCATCGTTTTACCCTTCGGCATTTCCATTACCAGCCGGTCGGAAAAAGCTATGGCCGCCTTAAACGAGGAGATTGACGCACTTCAGACTTGAGCTCCTATCTCAAGGTAGCCAACCCGCCGATGGATAGGATCCAACAACTAGTTCTTTATTTTCCGCGCATGTCCTTAGTGCCCTATTTACACACAACCTGCGTCATATTTTCTTAAATTCCCAGTTTACATCGTTTCCTTTGAGTCACAGAGTCACAGTGCCTCTTTTGGTCTCTTTCTCAAGCTCCCTCGCCTGCACCTCTTCGGAAGTCAGCCCCGAGTGCTTCTTTGTCTCCGAACTTCAGTTAAAGAAGTCCAAAGGGACAGCGTCCGCCATGGCCTGGAAACCTGCTACATTCGGATGCAAGTGGTCCCCGCCATCATACTCTCTGGCCAACTGGCTCTTCTGAGCTGGGTCAGCCAGAACAACTCCAAAGTCAACTGTTGCGTTGAAGGTGCCACTGTTCAAGATCCAGTTGTTCACCCGAACTCGGGTTTGCTCGCGCGCCGGGTTCGAGTACGACTGGCCACTGCCACTGAAAGGTGCGATAGTGGCTCCAATGGTTTTGATGCCTGCTGCATGGCAGTCGCGTGCAATTTGACCATATGCTTGCTGCAGCCGTATTGCCAGAGAATTTTGCGTCCCAGAGTCGGGGCTGCTGTTGCCGAGGTCATTAACGCCCTCGAAGATCATGACGTATTTGACGCCGGCTACCCCCAAAGCATCGCGCTTGTAACGGGAGAGAAGCGTGGGACCAAGACCACCCGAGAGAATGGCGTTCCCGCCGGCAGCCTGGTTGGCAATGCTAATGTGGTTGATGCCTTCCTTCTTCAGGCGAGCAAGGAGAAGATCCGGCCAGCTTATCTTCTGGTAAGCAAACGCTTTTGACTGCTTAGAAACTCTGGGAGAAAGGGGCTTACCGGTTGTTCCTATTGTCCGTGCTTCCTCTACCATCGGTAATACTATCGCCCAAAATCACAAACGCACTGTAGTTCTTAGGAACCCAAGCGTCGACTGCGCTGACAAAATACCAGTGATTGGTGTTGCCACCTGCCAGTGTCGCCTCGCGGATACGGTTCCCGGACTGCATATGAGACGTGGTCCTGCTGCCCGGGTGGCCGGTGATGCTGCTACCGGACTGGCCGTGCTGGAAATACAACGACACAGCTATATTCGTTTGGGAGGAGATCTTGAAGTCAATAGGATCCGTATAAGCAATCTGACCACGCGGGATCGTGGTCGATGGCGAACCATTGTTAAACGTCAGCTCCTTCAACGTCGACGTGTCAATCCCGGCCACGCCGGCCCCCCCACCAGCCGGCAAAGCAATGGTCGCTGCTGTAATAGGCAGATCACTGCCACCAAATGTGTTGCTGATCTGCAGGCGGATCCGCTCCGCATCAAGAGTCATGTAGAAGGTTTGGCGGAGGGTGGCATCACGAAAGACCCCACCACCTCCATTCTTGCACAAAGCGACTGGTCAGCTTACACGGCCGTCTACATCTTGAAACAAAGATCCGATTGACTTACAAATGGAGATGGAGGCATGTTATTTGGCTCTACCAACTGAGGCATCGATGTCCAGGCGGCTACCCAGTGGTAATCCTCATCCTCCACAGCTTGAGCATTCATTGTTGTCGGCATTGCCACGCTGTTCCATGGAAGAAGCATACAGCTGGCTGCAAGAGCAGCCCAATGAGAGATCAGTACCATTGCTGATATAATAAGACTGATAGGCGTGATCAGCGAAAAAAATGCTATCCGGATCAGTTCTTTGCGAGCTCTTTAACAAGAGTGTAACTTCAGCTATGATTCACCCTTGGGACTCGCTGGAGAGCTGGATCATTTTATAGTTACTAGTAGAGTTTTGATTCTCGGACGATTAATTCCTGAAACTATACTTCTACGGATGGTGACAGCAGTGTTCTATTTAGCCAAATGAGTAGTATCGGCCAGACTGACACTGGTTCGTGGATTTTCTTGGTGCGCAGCACTATTGGAAAGAAACGGAAAAGATTAAAATTCAGTGTCCTTATATTAACCACTGAGTAATTTTCTGCGTCTCAAACTTAAAACAACTAGGACAGTTTTGATCAAATAGAAATACAGCATGGACTTGACCAATGTACTTTCCACTGAATAACCAAATGTAAGGGGTGTTCCCTAAGTCTGCGAGGGTCTTGATTCCATGTGGACACCTGATCCCTGGTCTTCTGAATTATGTAACTTCTATCCTCGTGCGGGTTGTCATCTTTCGTTCAATCGAGGCTTCGTTCGAACAATTAGTCTATTCGACTTTGTATACAAGGTTGGCACAATTTTCAGTCGGAGACAAAGAGAGCTTGGCGCTATTCCCTGGATAATAATAGCTGTTGCTGGCTTTTATGCGTCTTTTGATCCCCAGTTCTTGTTGTCAATCGAGGTGCAATGTCTCTGTTCTTTCATGAGCTCCCAATCAAAATTTCATCATCGACAGTCCAGGGGGCTGACGAAGTTTAACGATTGTTCTTGACTCACTTGCCTCTGAGGCCTTCTCTGATAATATACGAAACTTCATTTGTACCGATCATGCCCTCTGACGCTGACCAGCTCCTAGATCTTGACGACACAGTTGAGGCCAAGCGTCAGGCATTACCTTCCGAACCCCCATATCAACAGGATCGACTTTTCTGCTTGTAGCTGGTACCTTATTAACAGGAAACAAGAGAAACGCTCACACTGTCTCAACTCCAGACGGAAACTTCCTAGGCCGCAAAACGTCGCACATTAGATAGCGACACTACACCCATAGCAAGTGATCTTGATCGCGAGCCCATGTGCAGAGTATATTGCTCCCGGTAGTTCAACAGTATCGTGAGAAAACTTTCAAGCACGGAGTTACAACCATGGATAGCCATGCTTTTTCATCACGACTACGTGTGTGAGTTGGACAACAACACGGTAATATATCCCTTACTGCACCATCCACAGCCAACAACCGGTATAAAACACTTACTGAGCTATCGGGAGTTTGGCAATGGTTCCACATTGGAGCAATAGTTAGGCAGCTATAAGAGATGGACAGTGGATGTTTGGCAGCTGAGGATGCCCACTGAGCCCGAATCGGTTGCTGCGGACGCAAATGTGAGACCTTGACAACCATAATTCCTGTCAGTTCCTTCTCTAGGCTCATCAGTCAACTATGCTCGACGATCCACTGCATGCATTATGAACCTCGCAATCGCTGATTTCATGAATTTTTGCACTTCCAAAATATTCTTGGTCATTGGGAAGAGCTTGGTCGACGCAATATGGACGGGAACATTTAGAGTAATTAGGAACGGCCCTTCATGTTACCAAACTTCTACATTTGCGACTTCAAGAACACTCGCGATCTTCGGGACATGATAAAGATGCATCAGGGGAGAACTGGATCGTCGACGACGCAACGAACGCCCTGGGATATCGAATGGTTCCTCAGTTGACTTAGGGACTCCACAAAAGAGGTTTTCTGGTCAAACCTCCGTCATACCCGCGAATCATCCATTCCGAATGCTTGAACAACTGCTCATAATGATGAAAACACTTAACTACGCCTACCATAGAATGGCTGAGACAACTCCGATTTTTAAGCCACAGTCGCTGATTGAGGTCATCAGGATGGCTGATCATCTTGAAGCGACGGCTCTCCAACAGGCAAAAGACAGCAAAGGATTCAAGCGGTTCATGGAGACAGATTGGTATCGAAATAGGGACATATGCTAAGTGCTCGATCAACTATGGATCTGTGCTACTTGACGCTTAAAGAAGCATGACTCAATGAGACCTTGTTGTTGTCTTGGCAGAAGTCCAGTGGTTAACTGGAGTGGCTGACCTTAGCAGGAAGATGACTCCTCCAAATGAAGTATGGGATGGTCAGCAAAAAGCGAACGGTCCAGTCAGATTGTTGCCAGTAGGACCCCGATTTCGATGATCACCATATATAACTTGTTTTTTGGTATCATATGGGATCCCATTTATCCAATTCTTTGATCTTTGGTCCATTCAGGTACTTGTGAGCAAGCGGGTTAACTAGAACCATGAACAGCTTGCCGAAATCAGTTGTCATTGTAAAGTTTTTCTCCAGAAGACCCCGATATCCGGATTACTGTTTCGGCTACTAACCAGTGCGATTTGCAATCTTCAGGTAGGGGGGTCACTCTCCGGTCTTTTTCACGGCCTTTATCTCAAGCGCAATGGTAGCAATGTAGTGATCCTTGAGCAAGATCCAAACAACTTTCGTAGTAGCCATCAAGCAGGGATCGCATATGGATACGCTGTGGAGGAGATACTACACAGATACGACGCGACAGGCCTGCAGCCCTGCACGCCGTCAGTGGCAACACGAATTGCTTACCATAGGCGTCAACACTTTATGCAACTAGGAATCATCCGCCATCTGACCAGCTGGGGCCTCCTCTATCGTATTCTTCGCGCAAACTTCGACGGAATGATGTCGGATGCCGTCCCGAACCCTCCCCTTCCCATGCCAGGGGATGGTGAAGGAGCATACCTCGTGGGACGCAGAGTTACGAGCCTCGAGCCCGAACATGGCATGGTTAAAGTTGGTTTCATAACTAGCGATGGGGAGGAGGGCTTTCTTTACGCAGATTTGGTCATTGGTGCCGATGGAGTGCATTCAACTATAAGGAACTTAGTCCACGCCCAAGTGACTAAGGAATACTCCGGCTATGTGGCATGGAGAGGCACAATCTGCGAATGTGAACTTGTGCCCGCCACAGCCCTGTATTTTGCTGATCGAACATCACTCAACTTCCTATCGGATACTTATGTTGTCTCGTAAGTTTTCTGCGCTCTTTGACTTAGCTAATGGTCAACTCACTTTATCTCCAGCTACATAATCCCTCCAGACTCGGGCTCCTTCACCCCCGGCACGCGCCTGGTCAACTGGGTGTGGTACTGCAACTTACCGACCACCTCCTCTCTCCACTCCCAAATCCTAACGGATATAAACGGCCACCAACATAACAATACCGTGCCAGCAGGCCTAGTAAACCCGAACCTCTGGCAACAGCACCTTGCAACCCACCTCGCAGGTCTCGCAGCCCCCTTTGCGGAAGCCATCTCCACCAGGCACCCGTTCATTACGAAGGTCAATGATGCGCTATGTGACAGGGCCGTGTTCTTCAACGGGAAGGTCATCTTGGTTGGCGATGCATTCGCCACATTCCGGCCGCACTTCGCCGTGGCGACGGAGCAAGCGGCGAGGCATTGCCTGGGGCTGGGTAGGGTCTGGGGTGGAGAGATGACCCTCCAGGAGTGGGAAGAGGAAGCAAAGACTTGGGGGAAGACGCAGTGGCTGCGTGGGAGAATATTGGGGGCGTTTGGCACGGGGAGATGGTGGGAGTTTGTCAAGGGATTGTGGAAGTATGTGGCGTTTGTGGTTGGGTTGAAAGTGAGGGGTATCAACTTTCAAGGGTTAGGAGGTCAACATTGAGACAATGCCCCGCCCTAAGTTGGGAATGACGGCATATCATGTACGCATTGGAAGTGAGTTTCGATATCGCCAGTAATTTGGCCAATTGAGGATGAATAGTACATAGAGCACCATAATGTTCATGCTTTGGCGGATGAGCATGAGTAGATGACATCCAAGAAGAGTTTACTGGACAGGCATTCAGAGACCACCCTAATCCTTATTCGCCCTCCTGTGGGGTTGCAGGAAGAAACATGTGAAATGCCAACGTGGTAGATCTGATGAATGGGGCTTTCGCTTATCACCTTCAGCCTTTTAGGCGGTGCCGTCCACTTGCAGTAAGCTGGCGGAAAAGTTATAAGCACGCCAGCTCTTGTTTGTCTGGACTGAAGCTTCAGAAGTTGGTCATCCAAGTTACAGAAGTTACAGCTTCAACCCTAACCCTTGATACATACTCCACAGCGAACAATGCGAACACATTTGATTGACTCAAGAATGTCACCAGCGACAAGCCTTGAGCTCCTCTGAGTCGTCAGGTTCTGAGCCCAGCTGGTTGAACCCTTTGTTTGATACGGTCTCACTTGTGACCGATGTAAGATCGTTTAATAAGGTACATCCAAGATTGCTTGCCTAACTTGAAAGTTTCAAGGACATCTACAGCCATTCAGCAAGCTTTCTGTTTTTTTTGTGCGATTTTTTTATCTATATCGAAGCTTGAGTCAGGACCTTCCTCTCAACCGCCTTCGTCACTCACCTCTTACACCTGATTGAAACTGCAACATCACCGCAACACCGCATGCTTCTATAACCACGTTGATCTCAACATGTCAGACCAGGACTCTCCAGAGCAATCACCGAACCCTCCAGAACAGGTGGACACTCTTATCGATAGAGACCATGGCCGCCGGTACTGGGAGGGTGTTGAGGCGACTGTAAACGGCATGCTGGGCGGCTTCCCACATGTCTCTCGCGTCGATCTGCAGGGATCAAAGAACTTTCTAGCTAAGCTTGGTTTTGGAAATAAGCCGGGGAAACGCGTTGCTCAAACTGCTCTGGAAGGAGGGGCTGGGTACGATCATCCTTCATTGAAAACGTTGGTCACAAAGCATTTAACTGACACGATAAACATGTAAAGCATCGGGCGCGTGACGGAAGGCTTGCTCCTCAGCGGCATTGCGGAGCAGGTCGATGTCATCGAGCCCATTGCTAAATTCACCGAGAGGCTGAAGGGCAAGCCGGGCGTGAGAAACATCTTTAACATGGGCCTCGAAGACTGGGAACCGGAAGAAGGCGTACAGTACGACCTGATCTGGATCCAGTGGTGCGTAGGTCATCTTACAGATGCCCAGCTTGTGGGTTTCCTGGAGCGTTGCAAGAGTGTATTGAACCCGGAGTGGGGCTTAATTGTCGTCAAGGAGAACAACAGCACGTCAGGAGGAGACGACTTCGATGAGACCGACAGTTCCGTCACCAGGTTCGTTCATCCAAGTTCCTAATATCGCGGTGATCGTGAGTCAGCGGCATGCTGATACGCTAGTTTCTCTCTCTCTAGGGAGGATGCCTCGTTCCGACGCATCTTTGAGCAGGCAGGCCTACGCCTTATTAAGGTTGAACTTCAAAAAGGCTTCCATGTCGCACCGATAGCCCTCCTGCCTGTCAGGATGTACGCACTGAAGCCGGTGCAACAGTAGCTTCGCACGGTCAAGACGATCCGCGAAAGCATGGCATACTGTCTTCGTTGATCATAACTAGGTCATGTCATTACCACTTGCACAATTATACCCTACATGTTCTCCCCCCTTAACTCTCAGTTCTTGTCGTCTCCTTATCCTTGCTCTCGCCCTCCCATTCCTCCAGCTTGACCCCCTCCACCCCAGCACTCAACTTATCCTCCTCCAAGCTCCCGCATTTTTTGGCGTCTTCCTCATCCTCTTCGTCATTGGGGTTCATCTTCGCAGGGTCCAGCCCTGCCTGTCTAAGGAAATACTCCACGACATCCTTCTTGTCACCGAAGTTTGCCAGATCTAGGGGCACATAGTTCTTGTCATTTGCAAGCGCAACTGAGGCGCCCGCTTCGACGAGCTGCTTGACGACGGGCAGGTGCCCGTTTAGCGCAGCCCAGTGAAGACCTGTATTGCCATACTCGTTGGCAGCATCTAGGAAAGCCTTCTTCTGCTCGGCGGAACTTGAGGCGAAATGAGATAGAAGGAGATTGACAGTGTCTGTTTGCGGAGTTAGCACCAGGGTCAGTGTTTCATTCTAAGCTTGTCACGGTATGTTATGGCCTTGTGTTGGCTCAGGAGCCATGGATGATGAAAGCCGGGCGAGTGACGTGAGAAGGTGGGGTTTTGTTGGCGGGGCAGACAAGGCTTAAAAAAGCAGGGAGGGCTGTGAGTTGTGTAGAGGAGCGACAAATCCCTGGAGAGCGAGAATGTTGTCTATGACTCACCAACATGGCCGTTTGCTGCTGCCATGTGCAGACATGTTGATTTGCCCTCGTCCTTTGCACTCAAAAGTATCTCTGCCGGCGACACCTTTTCCCGCTCCGCAAGTGATCCAAGGAATGTGGTCAGCTCCTCGTTCTCCCCAGTGCGCGCCAGATAAACGAGATCATCAATCTCATCCTCCGTTAGTTGTGGTGCCATAGTGATCTTATGAACCTTATTATGTCTAGCAATCTCTTTGGATTCCTTATTCGTAACCTTTGTCGCTTGAAAGTGGGATTGAGTCGATGTGTGACTCCCTGCTCACCTTACAGCCGTCAAAATTTTGGAAGGTCTGTGGTGACCCCAGACTGTGCAAAATTCGACACGTCCGAAATCCGCACTGTGTGTTGCCCCGTCAGCACCTAAGTCGCTGGTTAAGCAGGACGATGCAAAGGGAAGGAACACCGTTTCGCATGAAACCCATGACAAATCATACCCATATAATACTCGAATGACGCTTTTATTAGCCTTGAAGTCCCTTAATACTGTGCTATCCGGCATACAATCGGGTTTTGCACGTTCCCTACTGTCAGCTACCCCTTGTTTACTTTCCCCTGGGCTCCTTAGTCGCAGGAACGTCGAGCCGCGTTCTCCGGGTTCTGTAAATTTACCTGCTGCACATATCTTGATAGTATTCAGACACTTTAAGTTACAATGCTGAGTGAATACCTGTTCATGATACCCATTAGAGAGCGACTCACTAATGCATGAGCAATAGATCATATGTCACTTGAGAGCAGCGAGCAAGCACGGTCGACACCTGTGAGGTTTCTGTCGTACTTATGTGAAGCCAATAGGCTAAAGAATATATATCAGCACTTCTTCTGTAAACAAAGTCTGGGTTTACATCATTCTGGAAGAAGATTAGGTGTAGGTCATGTAAGCGTAACCGCTATAGATTTGCACTGCTAAAATTAGGACGGCGTAATCTAACAAACCGAAGGGCTGTCTATAATGCATATGTGGGAATCCTACGCAAAATACTTATAAAATATCATTATATTCGAAAATCTACCTAGAGCTATGATGCATGTTGTTGCTGTTTTCATCCGAAGTCATGTGAAAGATTGAGGTTTCTAATTCATGAGTGGATCACGCAAGACAATCAAGCTGTCAGCATCAAGTGCCAAAATTGGTCATGAAGGGGATACTCTGCAGCAATAAATGGCAATACAGTACCATTCCGTCTAATCCCGCTGACAGTCGGTGATTGTCACAGATTATGACGGTTTTCACGTTCACTTTTCATATAATGTGTCAATGATTCTGTTACCTCATGCCGACATTCTTCCTTATTTCAAAAACAAGGATTCAAATACGGCTTTTTTCTCCTCTCCGCGGAGCATAATCTCATTTTGTCCCCACTGAAATTGTCGAAGCCATACCGCAATATTCTTCATATCTCCGTCGAGTGAGGCTCGTTAATTCTGCAGCTTATGAGCTCTGGCTGGCCAAGAGGACCATTCTGGGCTCGAGGAAGAAGAGAAACAGAATTCGCGGCACGAAAAAAACTGTTGTGCAGAAACCCCGAGGTGGCCGCCGCAGGAACACAGCGGACCAACCCCAACAGGGGCCTGTCACTTCAAGCAGCTTCATCGATTTCTGGTTCGTCGGCTCCGCCAGCTGACGGTATCCCGTCATACCCGAAGCCAGCGAAGGCCTCTCGTGCCCGATCCCAGCCGACTGAGCAGCAGCCCGATGGGTTGACAACACAACCCGTCAATCAAGGTCTCAGCCGGCCTGTTACAATCAGCAAGCGGGTGCAAAACATCGTATTTTGGTATCCTGAATGGAAGATCATCAGTGAGAAGGGCCTATCCACAAAACATACAGGCCGTGGTGAAAAGGAATGTCCACATACATAAGAGACACAAATGCGGGCCGCTCCCGAAGTCTGGACATTGCCGCCAGCCTGTGTGAGGCTGCTTACAAGAGGTTTACTTCAGTCAAGGGCTTGTTGTGGGCTAAATTATCAGCATCAAGCAGCCAGACCCCGACTCCAATCTCTTCCATAGTTTCCAGCCATGGAAGTGACACAAGCATGTCTGATGTCACATGTCTAAAGTCTATGCGACAGGAGCGACGACAGCAAGACGATGCGTATGAAGAATCGGTTCACAAGAACCCCGGCTTGGCCGTATGTTTCAAAAAACGAAGAATCGGCCATGGAAGGTCTTCGCAAAACTTGTGGCTTTCTCTACGCTGATGTCTAGAAATATGTCCGGGAAAACCACCCAGACATCCTTGTAGTCAGTTGGCGTCACGGGACTTTTTTTATCAGTGACGGCAGGAAGGAGCTGAACGACACATTTTGAACTTGGACTTGTCCCGAGAACTACAAAGGCTGTCGTCGAATATTCAAAAGAAATCGAAGAGATGTCCAAGTTTAGGAGTTTCTTGGCGCACCTACGAGCCCAAAAATCTTCCGCATGGCACAACGCCTGGTTCCAGACCTGTGAGGAGATCTTAGCCAGGCCAGAAGACAAAAACTATGATTGAGAAAAGTTGCAATATCCGTGATAATGAGTGGTGAGAAGAGGCAAAATGTACACTAAATGGGGCAGAGCAGAGAGAGCTATAGGCTCACCTCGCCGTCTCCTTTGGTACCGTCAAAATATATGAGGCGTATTCCAAGCTTGTTAGTTGTGCTGCCGGAGCTTGGCAGAAACAAGGATGCACATGAATACACGGAAATAAGTGGTTTAGTGCATCGTTATAGAAAGGTCGAAGTATGACAAATTGGATGACCAGGGGTTATTTCCTTATCCAGGTAGCATATAACATTATAAACTATAATCCACAACAGAAGCGCCGCAAAATTAAGGCCATCTTGAAACCTGCTCAGAATCATTTATTCGTTAAGATGGTATCAACTGCTATTACCATTCATCAAGTCTCCTTAATTTGGAGTCCAACCATTCAGTCAAATCACCATAATTGTCCATCGTTTGTATTTCGGCTTTAACATTGAGCAGCAACATCCTCTGAAGTTCAAGCATCTGATCTGTCATATCGTCGCCTTTAGTCCCTGCTGCTTTATTTTCTATCTCTCTCATAATCTCAAGGGCTTTCTTTCGATCATTTGGTGTAAGGGACGAAACTACGGAGTCAAGAGGGCCTTTGTCCTTGGTAATCTTTGTTCGCTTGATCGGCCGATCTGGCTGGGAGTCTAGACAGGTACTGCGTTAGTCAACTTCCTCATTCTTTTTGGCCGGCTCTATGTAGGTTAGCGTTACCTTCAGGGAAGTCTTGCGCAAAGTTCTGGCTTGACTCTTCCGGATCGCCTTGATATTCATGTCCTGGAAACGCGACACTGCTCTCGGAAATATTTCCAGAAATGATGTCCTCACTACGAATTCCAACCCAGCGAAGCGAAGGAGTAGCGGCGCCTTCCTCGTGATCAAGTCGCTGACTGCCGTATTTATACGTCCTCATAATCGCGATACCATGTGGATCAAAGTCAACCAAGATTAAGAGCAGCAGATTAGTGTTAATGTTATGTACCGTGCAGAGAAACCGTCGTGTGGACAGATCTGGAAACCCCTTTGCCTGACGTGATGAGACAAAAGCGATCAGTAGATTGGAATTTTAAATGCAGGAGAAAGGGAGCTGCGCAAGGTGACGAACTGTTAAGAGAATGCCATGTCCTGCCTTAGAGGTCTTGCAGTATTGAGATGCGGCGAGAGTTCTAAAAGTTGCCTTGATTCCAATGAGATGTCTGTTCAAGTGATTAAACACAAAAACTTACTTCTTTCTCAATGACCAATAACCATCGAGTATGTCGAAAATTAATTTTGTCCACGGAGGCGATCGAGGGTAGCAACATCCCCTATATAGTGATCAGTTCCCTGGTTTGTGACATCCAAAAACACAATCTTACTGTTTCAGTCTGAGAAGCACACGCATGGACGGAACCGTCTTGGAGGATCAAATCGAAAGGGCCAGCAATAAGACCTTTAGCTGTCGCTACCTGAACCGTTGATTGCGATCAGAGGACTCCGTACTGCTGATGGAATGGAGGATACTTACAATGTTCAAATCCTCTCTGCTGACGCCCAAAGTAAATGCAAGGTTATTGACCATGTCATCCACCACGCTTTGCGACTTGAACAGATCTGGATTTTGGTAGTAGATGTTTCTAGGTGCTAGTCAGATTTGACATGAAGTAGCGATATCACAGAACGAACCTTTTTGTGATCAACTTCCCCGAAAGTAAAGCTTCGTGGGAAATGCTGATGATGTGGAATAGTGCTTCTGTGTGTTAAATGGCAAGGTAAGGAGGTAAGCCTTTCACTATTACCACGATACTGTAGGATGTACATCTGTCACTTCGTACCAAACTTCTTGGCCTCCTGCACACTTCTTCCTGGAAATTTCACGAAATCAGGTTGCCGGCTTTCCTTCCTAGCTGGTTCCGTTGTTTTGGAGGATTGTGCTGACCGGATAGTCTGATATGGGATGGAAAGCTCATCTCCAGCCTCCATTGCGTCCAGGATCCTTTCCAGGAGAGATTCGATTTTGGACAAAGCACTGCTTCGAGAATTTGGTGGTATCTCTCTGATAACTCCTTTGCAAAAAGTCGCGACTTTTGAGACTGAATCCTCGGCGCGAAGTTGAGAGTTGAAAGGAATTTTTTGGTAGTCCATAACTGCCAAGGCTGAACTTCGTTATCGTAGTAGTATGGTAATAGTACTAATGATAGTTTGATGTCTATGGCGATCAAAACTGACGGAGGATGCTGAAAAGCAGAACCAGATGAAGCGACCTCTTAAACATTTCAAGGGATGCAGACAGCATCGACACAACTGGAGACAGGAGTCCATCTGTCCGGCTTAGCCTGTGCCTTTTTGTTTTGGGAAGCTACTAGGGAACGCCAACTACCAAATGTGATCCTTCCGCCTGCCACGTTAAAAGAGGCTTCCGAAGCTCAACGATCGCTCATAACTGCGTTAAAACCAATTACTGCCTTGTAAATGTAGTGATCGTTGTGGAATGACATTCCGTGTTAAAGAGGGGCGTTGGTCCACTTTCGCAGCTTTTCAGGTCTCATGGAAGATGAGACTACTGCTGACGAGTTGCGGCGAGGGGAGCCGGGAGAGGACCTACCTACTTGGCGTTATGCCTTTGGGCTATTCACACTTCTGCCTCCTGCGGAGATACCACAGTATAAAACATCTCCTAAGGTCTTCAACATGAAACATCTCCGATCGCTTCAATCCTGGGTATCAATTTTCAAAGCTTCAGCATGTGATGATGTTTGGAGGTGGACCCAGAAGAGGCCAGATCCCCCGCTGCAGGTCCCTTCACGTTGTGATTGGCTGCAAGCTCTCTATAACGATCGCGTTCCGCCCGACCCGACCGCCAAGGAATGTGGGAATTGTGGTCCTCATTCAATTGGCCAATCAAGCTGTCTTTTCCTGTGGGTCTAGCAGGAACAGGCCGATGGACAGGCTGACATGAGGCTTGGACCCTGACCGCCCCAAGAGGTGTCTGGTAAGCCATGTGTCGTTCGTCCACGACCTCCCCCTCCTAGTTCCTGCCCAACCCGCCATACTTTTGGGAGACAACGACAGCTCGGTCAAAATGGCAAAGAAAAAGTCTAAGGCGGCAACATCCTCGGACGCCGAGCCGCTCCATGAAAAGGGCAACACAAGGAAACGGCTCAGCAATGCCGGCGATGAGGATCATACCACTAAAAGAGCCCGGATGCTTGAGACTAAGACTGACTACACGAGATGGCGCATGCGTGACGAGCGTGGCTGCCACACATGGCACTATCTCGAGGACGACGAGGCGGCGAAGAAGTGGCCGCAAACTTACTATGACAAGTACTACCTGGGTCTTCCTTTGGTATGTTCTTCTCGCCAACATGTCGTCAGTCCTTGCCCTGACGCTGCTAACGTTTCTACGCTCCAGGACCTCCCCGACCTTCCCAAAGCAAAAACGCCTCTTGATGCGGTCCGCAATGGTCTGGAGTTTTTCGAGAAGCTCCAGCTCCCTAGTGGCCATTGGGGTTGCGAGTATGGCGGTCCCATGTTTCTCCTTCCCTGCATCGTGATCTCTTGGTATGTGACGAAGACACCAATTCCCTGGTATGTCGCAACAGAGATCAAGAATTACCTCTTCGCCCGTGCTCATCCTGAGGACGGCGGATGGGGTCTGCACATCGAGGGCGAGAGCACGGTTTTCGGAACTTCGCTCAACTACACGGTTCTGAGAATTGTTGGCGTTGACCCCGACCACCCTGTCATGGTCAAGGCCCGGGCTACCCTTCACAAGCTCGGCGGTGCAACACACGCCCCGCATTGGGCGAAGTGGTGGTTCGCAGTAATGGGCGTTGCCGAGTGGGACATCGTCAACCCGGTCCCTCCAGAACTATGGCTGCTCCCTGACTGGGTTCCTTTCCATCCCTGGAGATGGTGGGTTCATATTCGCCAGGTCTTCTTGCCTATGAGTTATCTGTGGTCAAAGGGATGGCGTGCAGAGGAGACCGATCTTATCCGATCTCTTCGTAAGGAGTTGTACGTCGAGGATTACGACAAGATCGACTGGGCCGGGAACCGCAACACCATCAATCCAATTGACAACTATCACCCGAAAACATGGCTCCTCAACACTATCAACTGGTTCTTGGCTAACATTTGGAAGCCCTATTTCCGGGTCAAACCGCTCGTTGAACGTGCCGAGGAATGGGCCATGAAGTTGATTGAGATGGAGAATGAGAACACTGACCACTTAGATCTGGCTACTGTGTCCGGTCCAATGAATATGGTCTGCCTCTATGCCTGCTATGGCCCCGACTCATACGCTGTGCGCCGCCACCAGGAACGATCTGCCGAGTTCCTCTGGGTCAACCGCGAGGGCATGCTGGCCAACGGCACCAACGGTGTTCAATGCTGGGATACTGCATTCGCAGTTCAAGCCATTATGGATGCAGGTCTCACCGAAGATCCTCGGTGGCGGCCTATGTTGCTGAAGGCACTCAAGTTTCTGGACGACCAGCAGATCCGAGACAACGTAAAGGATCAGGAGAAGTGCTACCGCCAGCAACGCAAGGGTGCCTGGGCTTTCAGTAATAAGGATCAAGGTTATGCTGTCAGTGACTGTGTTTCAGAAGCACTTAAGGCTGTCATTATCCTGCAAAAAACGCCGGGCTTTCCCACGCTGATCGATGACCGCCGCATCTTTGACGCCATCGACACCCTCCTGACCTACCAGAACCCCAACGGCAGCTGCTCGTCCTATGAGCCACCCCGCGCAGGCAAGTGGATGGAGATGCTTAATGCGGCCGAGGTGTTTGGCAACATCATGGTTGAGTATGAGTATCCAGAGTGTACAACTGCGGTGGTGACAGCCCTGTCACTGTTCCACAAGCACTGGCCTGATTACCGTGCTGCTGAGATTGAGCGTTTCATTGAGCGCGCTGTCGCCTGGATCAAGACGGCCCAGAAGCCACATGGCGGTTGGTATGGCAGCTGGGGCATCTGCTTCACGTACGCTACCATGTTCGCGCTCGAAAGTCTGGCTAGCATTGGCGAGACATACGCCAATAGCGAGCATGCCCGCCGCGGCTGTGAGTTCCTCATCTCCAAGCAGCGCGAGGACGGCGGTTGGTCGGAGCATTATAAGGTATGTTCCTTTCCTTCAATCATCCTATATGTCGTGTTACTAATATACCATAGGCTTGTGAAACAGGAGAGTACCACGAGCACCCGACGGGCTCGCAGGTCGTCATGACCGCGTGGGCGCTCATCGGCCTCATGAAGGCGCAGTACCCCCATATCGAGCCGATCAAGAAGGGCATTCGCCTGATCATGGATCGGCAGCAGCCCAATGGTGAATGGTTGCAGGAGGCCATCGAGGGCGTTTTCAACAAGAGCTGCATGATCTCGTACCCCAACTACAAATTCACCTTTACGATGAAGGCTTTGGGCATGTTTGCACGCAAATACCCGGATGTAAAGATTTATGATGACTGAAGAGGAGAGGTTTGTCGTATGAATGGTATGACGAGTATTTTGGTGTGCATAATATATATAAAGCAGTTATTCCTCCCCCCCCCCCTTTTCAACGCAGTATTCTCTGAAGCATAAACAATAATTTAATAACTTTACGCCCTAGTTGGGGAAGTCTGCGAGTATATGCAACCAAGAATACTTTCCATGGTCTCACTTGTGCTATCATGATGCTATCAACCATCACAACCTATGCCATTGCGTTGATATTGGTATATTGCGGTTACACATGATCGATTCTTATATAAGTGTCATTCGACAATTAATATCACAACCTATTCCTCTCTATCGTTCTCAAAGCTATGATCTTTTCAACGACATCAGACCCTTGGGCCGCTGAACTCCTTAGTTTCGTCCCTTAGAGCCTTCAAATGTCCAGCAAAATCATCGTTAACCCACTCCAGGTAGCTGAGCCACACCTGACCAGCACCACCAGCTCCGCCAGAAGCATTCGCACCCGCTCCGCCCAGGACAGGGCTCTTGAGCTTATCGCTCAATAGCAGTGTCAAGCGCAGAACTGACTTAATAGCCTCATCCTGTTTTTCAATCTCCTGCTTAACGGCATTATCCTTAAGCTTGTGAGACAGAGTTTTGCGGAAGCCCTCGGCGATGGCGTCCAGGCGGCGAGCCGTCTCGTCAGGGTCGATATAGACCAGCTTGGCGATCATCAGGTTACAGAGCGCGCGAATGTCGTTGTCGTCCGACAGGCCGGCAATGATGCGCTCGTACAGATCGACGATGCTGACACGAGAAAAGGCCGTCTCCATGAGAGCGTAGAGGGTCTCGTAGGCAGCCTAGGGTGAGCAGGTCAGAAAACAATCCTTAAACGCAAAGCATCGCAGTGTAATGTATCACGTACCTTTCTCACTTCCAGACCGTCATCAATGATGTGCTTAAATGGGCCGAGCTGGACCTCACGGATAAGTTCAGGCTTCTTTACCGTCTCATCCATTACAAACGGCATTAGCTCACTGAGCTGGCTCAGGATGAGCTCGGGCTTGTTATGAGCGGCCGACGTGAGAGTCGACATGGCGTGGCGACGGATCTCCATTTCGCGGTCCGCAAGAGCCGTCTTGAGCATGTCGACAAGATGCTTCTTGAGGAAGGCATCAAAGACCTCGTTATCATCAGGAAGAGTGTATCGAAGGGCCTGGACAGCAATAGCCCTCAAAACAGACGACTGATTCTTGAGCAGACCCTAGTCACATGAAATGTCAGCATTCTGGAAAGACACTGTCCAAAGAGAGGACACAAACCTCCAACTTCGACATGTACGTCTTAGGATCAATGATCGCCATCCGACCGATGCACTCAGCCGCAACGGCCTTGTTGTCGTCCTTATCAGTGGCAGCGAGGATCTGGTCCCATGTGGCAGCTGAATACTGGCCAAGATCGGTCGAGTTCAAGGAGGCCTGCTGCAGGATCTCTTTGATTGACTGCAGCAGCAAGTACTGCTTGCCGCCCTCCTGGTTCATAGCGTCAAGAATGGCGGGAAGGTAGGTGGCGATATTGCCTGCGCCAGCCCGTCCAAGGGCGACGGCGGCAGCGACCGAAACTTTGTCATAATCATGGGAGAACTGCTTCAGGAAGAGACTCGGCAGAATGGGGAACTTGGTTCCAAGACGCAGACCTGCCTCACCGATAACAGAGAGAGCAAGACTGGCTCGGGCTTGGTCACCTGCGCTAGTCTCAATCTCCTTTACGAAGCTATCCAGAGTCACTCCAGCAGTGCTATCGCTGGCCACCAGCAGCGTGCCGATGACCTTGCCGACAACAGCAGGTTCGCCGGCAACGCCAACCTCCTTGAGAAGCGCCTTCATAAGAGGTCCTCCTTGGCCAGCCCGACCAGCGTTGGTAACCAGGACGAGCAGTGACTCGAGGACAGAACCAGAAACGGTTCCATGCAGCAGATGGCAAAGTGCGCTGATGAGTTGCGGAGTCATGACAACAGCCGGCATCTCCAAAACAAGATGGGCGAGCACGAGAAGGCCCGGTCCAAGGAGTTGGGCATCATTGTTTGTAATAACAGGAATTAAAGCACCAACGACATTCTGCACAGTCACTTGGTCGAGCGTGCCTTTGGACCCCGGAGAAAGGATGAGGTGCTTTAAGGCCATCACGCTGGAGCCCCTCAAGGCACGATTAGACTTCCGAAGCTGAGCAGCCAGCTCAACAACCACCTCACGAACCCACTGAGAGTCAAACTGAGCTGTGTCCTGCGACATGGCGGCCGCAGTATCAACCGCACGAACAGCAAACAGTCTGGTAGTCTCATTCTTAATCCGCTCCAGTAAGCAGTCAAAGGCTGCCTTACGCTTGTCTGCGGGCAGAAGAGACGAACCATCCGTGCCACTAGTTCGGGCCAACAGCGTTCCAAGCGCATGGATTGCCTTCTGGCGCACTTCAGCATCGGCATCATTCGCGGTCGTCCGGTCAATGACAACCTCGTAGATCTTTTGAAGATCGCCCTCGAACTTCTGAGATGTCATACGGGCGCGCGGCGGAGTAATGACCTTGGTAAGCTCCTCAGCCGTCTGAATGGCCTCGCCCGAGATCTTATAGAAGCGATCGTGCGCAACGGAAACCACTGCAACAACAATCTTGGAAAGGTATGGTTGTAGCACGGAGGAAGAGTGATGCTTCACAATGTCGCCTATAAGACGGAGCGCCGCAATTCTCAGAGTAACTGCAGTGGCCGAGGCATTGCCAGTAGTGGAGGTTAGACCACTAGAAGCTGATCCAGCTGAAGTCTTGACCGCATCGATGATGGGCTCGATGATTTGGTCGAAGTATGAGGCCAGCCCACCCCTCTGAACAGCAACCAAGTCATCCAACAAGTTGATACATGCCTGCTTGGTAGGAATCAGTTTGCTCTTGAGCCACTTCGTCAGGGACTTGATAATAGCAGGAGTGAGAGCGGCCAGGTCAGCACGAGGGCCAGTTGACGGGGCATTGACAGATGTAGGAGAAGCTAAACCAGCAGCAAACAAGTCCAAGGCCGCAGTCTCGGGGGCAAAAGTGGTCGCGCCAGCCACGCTGCTTTGACGGCGGCGCTTCCTGCTCGGAGGAGGTTGGCTAATGCTGATGAACTCACTCTGAGAGCTGTCCCCAGAGAGATCGGGCACCACCCCTTCGCCAGTCTTGCGGACAAGCAATGATAGTGCCGACAAAACTTCCAGGCGCACATTTTCCTCTCTCTCGTTCAGCCGCTTGACCAGAGCTGAACCCACCCTCTGGTAAAGAACGCCACTCTCGAGAAGGTCGCCACTGCTCCTCGTCGAAATAATGGCATGTAGGCCCTTAGCAGCAGCGCGACGAACCTTCCAGCTAGAGTCGTCATCATCGTCAAAGGTTCCAGCATCCTCGTATTCATCATCTTCATCGAACTCATCCTCTTCTTCTTCGTCTTCCATGACCTCATCCTCATCATTGAATGCATAGTTGGGATCGAATTTCAGATAACGATTGCAAGCCTCGATGGCATCCAAGGTGTAGTCGCGCATGGGGATTGGGCATGAAGAGAGGAAAGCCTCAAGGGTAACCAGGGCCGACTCTTGAATTTCGTTGAAGTCGAAAGCGCCAGCTCCGTTCTCATTGTATTCATCAAGATGAGCTTGGAGGTTATCTTCGCTAAGAACCTGAAGCAGATGAGGGACGAGAGTGGGAATGAAGCGGCCGAACCGATAAGGGATCGAGCGAGCCATGGAGCCTAGAACAGTGATGTAAAGGCGGCGAGTCTGATCCTTGATGTTGTCACTCGAAAGAACCTCGACACTCCTCCCGATGAAGTCAGCAAGGAGTTCATCAGGGAGATAATGAGCGAGCATGGAGAGGGCAACGACGGCTCGCTTCTTAACAACAGAGTTGCCTCGGTCCTTATCCAAGATTGTGACGACAGCGCTATGCAGAGCCTCGATCTCGAAGGACTGGAGAATGGGGCCGAAGCACCTCACCAGCTCGATAAGCACATCGACAGCATCGGAGTTAGGATCCTCGAGGTTAAGCAAGCCTGTCGTAGGCCTGCTGGAGGGACTTGGATGGCCAAGAAAGCGAGGAATAAGAACCCTGCTGACGCTGCCATAGGCCTCGTTCACCTCTTTGCCTTGCATAGCACCTGGCACGGGACGGGGAAGGGCTTCCACCACCGCGCGAAGGGCGAGGGCTTGCACGGAGTTGTCGACCGAGTTCTGAAGCTTCAGGCTGCAGATTTTCTCGATCAAAGCCCCCACGATTTGGGGGTTGATCTTCTTAACCATGGGGCCAATGCTGTTTTCAGTGACCGTTAGCATGCTCCATCTCATCTAGCGACAGGGTGAATGAGATCAGTAAACCATCTTCGTACCATTTGATTGCCTGGTTCTGGACTTCGCCATTCTGGTCGTCCAAAGCCTCCACCACGTGGTCGGCAGTCCGTCTGGACATGTTGAAGTCATGGCTTAGGAAGTCGATCTTGGAAGTAGTGAAAAGAGTAAGAAGGTCGTTCAGGGCCATGAAGCGGAAATCCGGGTCTGGATCCTTGATCTTGGACATCAAGCTCATGACCGTCTGAGGGGTCGGATTCGCCGGCAATGAGGTCGCCATTGTGCCTACCGCGACGTTGCTGACCCCGGGGATGGTAGGGACTATTGTCGATTGACGAATGGAATCAATTATAGATGTTGGAAAGGGATCAGTACTGCGTGATACAGGGTTGAGGAAAACAGTTCTTCATCCCCAAGTGGCCCTTGGATACAGTGGGTTGTCTTGAGCTTCAGGCAGTGTTGCAGCGCTGAAGGTGGGATGCCGGAAAGCACTGAAGACGAAAGACTCGCCGCCAAAACACCGCCCTTTGTTTGCGGACAAAAGAGAAAATGAAGTATTGAAGCGGGAAGTTGGCGGCTGCAAAAGCTCTGGCAAGATAATCGAAACGGAGGAATCTGTCTTAACGGGCCAAGGGTGGTGTTGGTCGCTAGCTCACCCCGCGGCAACCAGAAGGCAACGGCCAGGCTGAACCTGTGGAGACCTAAACAGGAACCTCTGGCGGGGCAACATCATGGCAGGTGGGGACCAGCGGGGCTGGTGCACGGGCCAAGCCAGCTTGCGATGGTGGAGGCAGGGGTGGATGCAGGGTGGGGAAAACAACAACACAACCGCATGTCTTGGCCCCGTCATCAATGATCGATCGACGATCTAGGAAGCGAGATTCATCCTCCAGAGAAGGATGTGTTCAGCGGTTAAATAAGGACTAAACCGGCTTCGTGCAACAACACACGAGACAAATTGAGAGTTTTTATGATTAAAGTACGAAGAATGATGTAGAATGGAAATGTCCCGGCTATATCAATGCTCCTTATGGCAACTGTCACAGCCAGAGTTCCTGAATGATGCGCCACGCGTCCCATGTGCTTGATTCATGCTATCCAGGTCCTCATAATTCTCCAGTGCTCGAGCGCCGAGTGAACGTCACTATGTACTCAGCCGTTTAAAACCATGACAGGATCCCTCCGTCGTGTGCCTTATCTTGCTATCCTCTGCTAATTCTGGACTTTGCCCAACACATATTGGCATCCCGAGTCACTGAAAGATCATTTGAAGTTCTTCATCTTGGTAGAAGCAGGATCCATTATAGCGAAATAAGATAGACAGAGATCATGTTCCGTTTAGCTGCCAAGCGTGTTACCCTACAGTTCAGGAGGGCCTTGGGTCGGCGAAGTTATGCCACTGAGCATCAGCCCGATCTCCAAGAGCGTATTGGAATGGCCAGCGATCGGCCTTGGTAAGATACCTTGTTGGATGAAGTCAAATATCGCAGCCATATTGTCAGTTAGAATCTCTGTATCTGACAAGCAAATAGGCAGATGGCCGCCCTGGCAATCACCATTCCCGGCGTCTACTATCTCAGGCGTGGCGCCACCCGTCATTTAGACGCCAAACACCCCGGCGAGATTCAGATTGGAAGCAAAAAGCTCAAGGATACTAAGCCAGGCAAAAAAGCGGCAGAGGCTATCTCTGACCTGATGACCGCTACGGAGCCGCTGAGGGATCAGGCATCCCAGGCCATGCAGTCGATGACTCCTGGAAGCAGCGGTAGCAGCTCTGCCGGCGCAAACACTCCGTCGAGCGGGTCTGTCTCCTCGGCCATGAGCTCGGCCGCTGGCACTGTGTCGGCCGTAAGTGATTGGACATCCTCTATCAATCTCGCAGCATGGTGCTGATTATTCTCAGACCGCTGAGAAGATGGGCGAAGCAGCCAAGGAGATGGTTGGTATGGGAAAGAAATAAAAAAGAGGGGATTTGAGTGGGGAGGTGTGATCGAGCAACGAACTTCAAAGCTGGCAAGTTGATAGCGGCTAAAGCGGTATCATTAAGTGAAGAATTAAGATATTTCAAAGATACTGGAAACGACAAAACCCCATTCCAGCTGTAGGGGTTAAAGCGTCTAGTCTACCAGAATGTCATACATACAGCTGTCCTGTGAATCAGACACCTGCGTGCTCCTCGTTTCGGAAGATAAAATGTTGGCACAGACCATGGTGAACACTGAACGGGAGGTAGCCCACGACTCCATGTGGCAAACAACCCATAGATGAGAGGCTATGAGTTCGATAGGAGACAAGAACGCTAGTTATGCGTTATTCTGGTGAATATCCAATCGATTTTCTTCAAAGTCAACCAAAGATCGAACCTTGCCAATGGATCGTAAGCAGGAAGGGGAATGGTCCCTATGGAGCGTTGGAGGGAAGAGGAGTACTTTTTTTTTATTAAAAAAAAAGTCCTGCGGAGGGGCAGTTAAGTTACCCCGCCCCCGCATTCTCCAAACTCCTGCCCCTGCTGGTTCTTAAAACTCTGCCCCGCCAGGGTTCCCGAACAACACCGAGGACCCTCTGCGACAGTCAGGAGAGTCCCCTGACGAACTTGACTCTCCAGCCTTGCGGCTTTGACTCACTTTGAACCAAGGTTGTTTCCATTCTCGCAGCCAAGCTACTTCTTTCTGTCACTTCCTGTCAACTATACACCAATATCTTCGCAGCTAATTTCTTTAGAAGTCCGTTACAATGTCCTCCCCTGGCCCCAAGACGATCCGAGTCGGCACCCGCCGCTCAGCCCTGGCGCTCGCGCAGACCAACCTCGTGATCGCGGCACTGCAGCGCGCCCACCCGGACCTCACCTTCGAGGTGCACGCGATGGCGACCATGGGCGATCGCGATAAGACGACGCCGCTACCTGCGCTGGGCAAGGGGTTGTGGACGTCAGAGCTCGAGGCGCGCCTGACCTCGGGCGAGATCGACATCATTGTGCACTCGCTCAAGGATATGCCGACGACTTTGCCGGAGGGCTGTGTCCTCGCCTGCGTTACGGCGCGCGAAGATCCCCGCGATGTGGTCGTCTTCAAGAAGCGGTATCAAGAGGAAGGACGTTACAAGAAGCTTTCAGACCTGCCGCAGGGCAGCGTGGTGGGCACGAGCAGTGTGCGCCGGGCGGCACAATTGCGCCGGAGGTATCCCGGCCTGGTCTTCCGGGATGTCAGGGGGAATGTGGAGACCAGGCTGGCGAAGTGCGACGCTGAGGTTGAGGAAGGGAAAGGGGAGAGGTATGACGCCCTCATTATTGCGGCAGCCGGCCTGAAGAGGTTGGGATATGAGGGGCGGATTTCGCAATACCTGGACTCTACGACTGAAAGTGGCGGGCTGCTCCATGCTGTCGGCCAGGGTGCACTGGGCATTGAGGCTCGAGAGGGAGACGAGGCAGTGATTCAATTGCTCAAGGCCGCAGAAGATCGGCCAACCATGCTGGCTACTTTCGCGGAGCGGGCTGTGATGAGGACCCTGGAGGGTGGCTGCAGCGTGCCAATTGGCGTGGAGACGGCCTGGGTTGAGGAAGATGGCAAGAAAAAACTGCGTCTGCGGGCAACGGTCGTCAGCTTGGACGGCAAGGAAGCCGTGGATGGCGAGCAGACGGCGGATGTGAACACTCTGGAGGAGGCCGAAGTGCTCGGCAAGGAGCTGGCCCAGCAGCTATCAACGAACGGAGCGCAGAAGATCCTCGACGACATCAACAAGGGCCGGGTCACCGGAGCCGCGCTCAAAGTGAGCGACGTCTAATGACTAATCCTGTACCTTATAGGCGTAAAGACAGGCAGGCATATCATAGATGGCGATGATTTTCTCTTTCTGATCTATTTTGTCTCACCCCACTGGGTTGAGGCTTTTGTTGTGTGGTTCATCGCCATCGAAAAGCAAGATGCAAAACCCACCAACACCGTTTTTACCATAGTGGCCGATCCCTCGTGGCACATAACCTCGACCCTAAGTATCTATCAGGTTGAACTGTTCCGCAGATAAACACAAGACAAAGAAAATGTGATGAATTGACTCCTCCACTGGCATGCTAACCTCACTCCATGCGTTCCCGCATAAAACCAACCCCTTGAAATATATGGAGCCCCTGAGCTTAGTGGTCGCTCTCGGCCGCAGTGAACTCAGCATAGGCATCGGCGTCCATGAGGGCCTCGAAGTCCTTCAGGCCCTGCTCAGTGAGCTGAACTTTGGCGATCCAGCCGCCACCATGGGAATCGTCCTCGGGAACCTGGTTGACCGTGCCAGGCTTCTCCTCGAGCAGCAGGTTGACCTGAGTGATCTTGCAGGCCACAGGAGAGTAGATGTCGGCGGCGCTCTTCACCGACTCGACAGCGCCAATGGCGTCACCGGCCTGAACCTCGAGGCCCTCCTCGGGCAGCTCGACGTAGACAATATCGCCGAGGGTCTTAGCAGCGTATTCGCTGATACCAACGACGCCGGTTTTCTTGTCGGCCGAGATGTCAATCCACTCGTGCTCCTTCGTATATTTCCGGATGGCGTCTGTCGTTTCCCATGGCGATGCCCGTGGTTAGCACTGGATGTTCACCCACCACCGTCTATTGGAGCAGGCGGGTTGGTTGGCTCACTTGAAGCGGTAACAGAGAAG
>Ga0065720_1018960_pt1 | contig 51363 bp, 37 predicted proteins | sample Thericmetagenome_FD_59107 | JGI IMG/M metagenome (GOLD analysis project Ga0065720, IMG submission 59107) | Thermophilic microbial communities from the Joint Bioenergy Institute, California, USA of rice/straw/compost enrichment - eDNA_2 v2... | ecosystem: Engineered > Solid waste > Grass >... | reverse complement strand
TTTTTTTTTTTTTTTGTTTTTTTCCTCCCAATCTCTTTTCCTGATCTTACCTTCTCCATCCCGCATCGTAACTTTTCATAGATGGTTCGCGGGGAAGACAGACATGTGGAATTCGGAATGGCGCGGGGTAAAAGTCAGGTTCCGTAGTCCCGGGAATGGTGACAGCGTGTTCAGCCAGGGGATTCTCAATTGTCGATCACTGACCGATCCTGCTTGCCTCTTTTATGTCACACACCGTGTTCTACCGCGTATACGTATTGTACGCTCATTCTACCATCTATGGCTAAGTGTCTACCACCTTACGCCACATCTCCCGCGATCACATCGAACCGCCGCCCTGCCTGTCAAAGACGCACGCGTCTGTCCCTAGCGAGCAAGTCTACGGTCGGAGAATATCCTGCGGGAAGGGGGGCCACAGCGTAGTGATGCTCCGGGTTCGGAAGAATGAGAGGACACGCTGGCGGTTGTGGTCATCTTTCTCATTGCTGTATACCGCTCCCAAATGGCGTGGAGAAGGCCCAGACAGGTGAAGACTCAGAAGTAAACCACTTAAGTACACACATCAGCTTACCAAAGTGCTGCTGTCCCCATAAGCGCTGCTGGAATGACTTTTTTTAGCGTATACATGCTTGTTTTTGACGCTGTTTCACTACATAAAAAATCCAACGATCCTGCCCAAGCCGCAAACGCAGATGATAACTTGACCAATGTGTAATTGACCATGCTCGTGTGTACCTTCTTGATCATCATAAACCCTAGGGTAACCGTCCTGAACTACCTAAGAATGATCCCGGGCTTTCTTGAAAGACCCACAGCCCCCTTCCCCCTCCCGCCCTTCCTTATGAACACCAAACTCCCTTCCTGTGATGCAAGCAAATGAACCGAACACACAAGGAATAAACACGAAAGCGTTAGAAGACACAATCCCCTTAGCCACCGAACTGCGCGCCGAACGGCCCGCCAAACGGGAACCCCGAGCCAAACTTGAACTGGAAGCCACCGCCGCCGGGCCCGCCCTGGTGGAACATGAACGGATGGCCGTGACCGAAGGGATTGCCCTGGAACGGCGGCGGCTGCTCGTGGTTGTTGGGGTCGTCGCCGCGGTCGAAGCGCGCGCGCAGCTCCGGGTTGCTGAGTACTTCGTATGCTTCGTTGATGGCGGCCATCTTCTTCTCGGCCTGCTCTTTGGTGAGGCCCTGCTTCGCCGCCTTGTCAGGGTGGTACTGCTTCGAGAGCTTGCGGTATGCTGACTTGATCTGGCGCTCATCCGCGTCGTGTGGCACGCCGAGGACTTTGTAGTAGTCCTTAGATTTGCTGCGCTTGAGGGCGATCTGGGCTTTTTGCATGAGCGGGTTGATGATGTCTTCCTTGCCGGGCCGCGCTTCGGCTGCCTTGCGGAGAGTGTTGATTGCGGCTTCGTATTCTTCCTCTTCCTGGAGCTGCTTGGCGCGGTAGAGCAGGCCGTAAAAAGAGTTCTCGTCCAGCTTGAGGGATTCATCGCAGTAGTCCTTGGCCTTCTTGCTGTTGGACTGAGGAAGAGAGTTAGCATGTGGCTAATGGGACTGGAAGGCTGTCGGTGCTCACCTCGTAGTATGCCTGGCACGCCATCTCGACTAACCTCGAGAGCAAGGCATTGCCTGCCCTCTTGGGCAGATGGCCCTCGTCCCTTAGCGCCTGGACCTGCTTCTTGACCTCGTTGATCAAACCCTCATCATCGGCACTTGGTACTAGTTGCCGCACTGCCGTCATATATTGGTTCTTCTCCAAAGCCTTGCTAATCTTCTGGACCGCCTTCTCAACCGCCTTCTCGTCCCTCAGCAACCTCTTGCACACCTTCGAGTCCGGATCGGAGTGCAGGCACTTCCGGATCGACGACATACCATCCTGCAGATCGCCCATACCATAGAACTGGATAGCCGAGATCATGACATGCGGCGCCGTGTTCCCGGGGCTCATCTGAAGAACATGCTGCAAATCGCCAATGGCCCGATCCAGAGAACCTCCCTCGAGCGCACACTTGGCGCGCAGTTGCCGCAGAGACAGCGCACGGTTTGCGACCACGATGGCGTCGTCGGCATGCTTGATACAGTCCTCCCACTTCTCCGCCTTAGCCGCCTTCTCGGCCTGCTTCTGCGCGCTCTTGGCCCCATCCACCTTAGCGATCTCCTCCGTCTTCTTCGCCTTCTTGTAGTGCGCCTTTGCGGCGTCCCAGTCGCCCGTGCGAGCCTTTAGTTTGCCCAGCTGGACATGGGCGCCCTCGAACCCGGGCTTCAGCTTGAGCACCTTCTCGAAGTCATCAGCGGCTTGCGCGGTGCGCCCAAGCGAGAGATATGTCGTCGCGCGCTTGAAGAAGGTCAAGTAGTTCGTAGGGTCCTTTGCGACGGCAGCATCGTAGTAGACCAGAGCATCGTTGGTCTCGCCCTTAGAGAGGTGAGCCTGAGCCGACGCAAGGAGCCGAGATACGGGAGTGTCCGCGGGTATATCGGCTGGAGAGAGTCCGTTCACCAGCGATGGCGTCGACAGAATACCGGCCGCAAAGGCCAGCGCTGAGAGGGAGACCAGCATCGTGGTGGTTGTGGAGATGCTGGGCAAAGTCGGGGGGTGCAGGGGGATGCAAACGGATGCAGTCAAGTCAAGTTGAGCGCTGTGACTAGTGGATGCGATTCTCAAGGAAACGCAGCGAAACTCGAAACTTGGTATGAACGTTGGCGCTCGGCCTGGTAGAGGCAACGAGGCGCTGAGCGAAAGGAGGTCCAACCAACAATTGGAAAGGGATCAAAGAGAACAGATTGTGATTTCAAGCTACCACAGAGCTAGATGTTGGACAAAAACCAGGATTTCTGCAAGTTACAAGACCGTATCAGCCCTCAGGGGCATTTGTTTGCACGGCCACGGGTCGCTGCGGCGACTTTGACAACCTGGCCACTGCTTTTTCTGGCATCTTTTCAGCGCAGGCTGCCATGCAATTGGCAGGCCGAAAATTGGTGAACCGTGTGAGATACAGTGCGAACAGGGTCCAGATTTGTTTGTCTTGGCAACACAAGGGATAGGTGTTAGGAGGTGGGCTGGCAGTGGTGGTCGGTGCACGCCTGCAGACCGTGCCCACTTAGAAAGAATGTGGGGCTTGCAGAACGGCAAAATTTTTGACCGCCCTCGAGTCGGGCCATGCTAGAACCGAAAAAATATCAACGTCTCGAAGTCCGAAAAGTTTCCAAGTCACAGACATCGAACGCGATCCTCCTGACTGGCGACATCAAGCGACCCACGACTTCCCCAATCAAACCGCCGATCCTTCCAAGCATCATCGGCGGATTCGATCGTCGCAATGGCGTCTAGAGGGGGTGCACGAGGCGGCCGCGGCGGCGGTTTCGGTCGCGGTGGTGGTAAGTCACAAGGAATCCGTCCGCAATTGCGGGCGAAACAAGACCATTGGCGACAGCAGGAATTCTGACATCCTGGAAAATAGGCCGCGGCGGCTTTCAGCAGCGCGATGCCGGCCCTCCGGCCACCGTCGTTGAGATGGGCACCTTCGTTCATGCCTGCGAGGGCGAGATGGTAGTTGCGTCGACCAACCCCAAGATTCCTCACTTCAACGCTCCGATCTACCTCGAGAACAAGGTGCGCATCGCCAATTTTACGACTTTTGCCTTTCGTTCTTCGACTTTACTAACTTTACCCCACTACAGACTGCGATTGGCAAGGTCGATGAAGTACTCGGGCCTATTAATCAAGTCTACTTCACGATCAAGCCTTCCGAGGGTGTCCAGGCGACCTCTTTCAAGCCCGGCGACAAGTTCTACATTTCGACCGAGAAGCTGCTTCCCATGGAGAAGTTCCTTCCTAAGCCCAAGCCCCCGCCGAACGCGGCCAACAAGGTCAAGAAGCCCGGCCAGAAGGGTGGTGCTGCCGGTCGGGGCGGCCGCGGCGGTGCGCGCGGTGGTCGCGGTGGCGGCCGCGGCGGCGCTCGTGGTGGTGCCCGTGGCGGTGGTGCCGGTAGGGGTGGTCGCGGCGGCGGTGGTTTCTCGCGCGGTGGTTTCCGTGGTGGCCGGGGCAAATGAGTGCTTTGTGTGTCACTCGGGGATGGCGTTTGAGAGGAGTATGATACCATCATGCATGTATTGAAGGACGACTGGCATTGCTGTTGTCTGTCGAGGTTGACAGTGCGGCTTCTCTATAATCGTGGGAACGCTGTCTTTGTCATTCCAGCACTAACAACAGCACGGTCCTCTGCTCTTGTTAAGGTGGAAAGCCGGGCCTTTCTTCAACTATACCGTGGGAGGACCGACTGCATTTTCTATCTACCTTCGACAACAGCGAGGCCTGGCAGCGTTCAATGACTAGAAAGGTGGTGTCTTCGGAGCCGTAGGGCATGGTTCGGTTGTATGGGCGTTTTTCGGAATGGGATCATCTGGGTTTGTCTTTTAATTTCTGGGAGGTGCAACGCTTCTTCGGACCATTTCAGCTCTCATGTGTATGCTACGAAAAGGGCGCAATAGGTTGGGATTTGGGCGGTCTCTGGTTTCTTGCTGGGGGCTGTCCTTTTCACGCCAACTAACGGCCAGCCGCCAAATTAACGTCAGTCATCTTGTATCTTGTGCGAGGCGTGCAGTGAGATGAGGACGAAAATAAAGATCACGGGGTAAAGGCATATTGGAAAATGTGCTACGAGCTTGTCTCATGTCATCGTAATATCAGGAGCAGCCCGATCCTAAGCAGACTACTGCTGGCTACATCATCTCAACAAGTCATAGGTCCTGTGTACATCTCTGCCTTACGAGGGCGCAACTTTGTACAGTCAAAAGGTTGAACTGCCCAAAGGCCTGATACGAACCCCGGGTTAGGCAGGCAGCCAAGTAACTCCCGACGACGATCAATCCATAAATGATACTGTCTCCTTCAGAAACCCAGGAGTCCTGTCCTTATATGGCCTAGCCCGGTCGGTACGTAGAACTCCAGGCAGGCAAGCATGTGGTATCTATCTGTGTTCCCATATCCGTTTTGTCGTGGTCAAAGCGACAACCCTTGGCCACTCTCTGTGGTTCGTAGAAATACCTCGCCTACTCTTCTCCCCTATTGCGCGAGATAACCCAAAACCTTTTACTTCGGATACTCCCCCGGTATATGCAAAGGGATGCTGTTCGTTCTGTTAAGAGGACCACTCTGGACTGGGGGAGATGACCCAATAGCAGGCACCACATTGTTGGGGTCATCCGCAACAGCGACTATCCCAGCCCGTTGCTGAACCTGTCCGCCTGAATCATACGCAGCAGCCCGAGAACTGCTGGGGTCTTGACCGAGAATCCCTCCTCCACCACCACTACTACTACCACCACCACCACCACCACCACCGTTTGTCATCTGAGAAAGGTTGCTAGTACCCGTATTGTGGGCTTTAACCTGCAGATGTGAAATAGGAGGGCTGTAAACGTCGCCAATGCTGCCGCCGCCATGCGGTGGCGAAGACGTCAGCTGTTGGTGATAAACATTCCCATGCGGCATGGGACTTGGGGTCATGGGCACCGCCGCAGGAACGGCTCTCGCCCAAGGAGATGATACATCATGGCCATCCGTGACGACCTGCGCGGGCACATAACCGCCATCACGCTGTTGTTGCTGTCCATGAAGATGCTGAGTTTGCTGCACGTCCCCAAGCCGTTCATTGGCCGTAGCATACTCATGCCCGCCAAAGACCTCGTCATATCCCGAATGCGCGCTCAACGGCGACGAGATGGGCGGCGCCTGCATCGCCCGCTGCAGATTGATTTGAATATCCGACGGGAACCGTCCGGCAGCAGCCGGCCGCTGCTGTCTCGGCTGTTGCTGTTGTGACTGTTGACCCTGCTGCTGTCCGATAACTGCGCCACTGCTAAACGGTGGTTCCTGGTCATCATCGTCGTCGTCCACGACACCTCCATCGCTACTGGTGGCCGAGCGCTGCGACGAGCGACTAACACTTCGCGACGACGTGCCGCCGCCATTGCGCATCAGGTTGTTGCGCTCCTCAGGGGTGCGTTCAGTGAGAGCTTTGATGTCCTCGTACCAAGCCATCATGGTGTCGTGGCTCTCGGCACGGAAAACCCAGGTGTGACCACGGTGCATGTGGCCGGTCTGCCGGCCCTTGAGGATGAACTTGTTGGAACTGCTTCCTTCCTCGGAGTGCGAGCCGAGCTTCTGCTCGGGCAGATAGAGTGACATAACCGGCGCTTGAGTCTTATCGGCGGATTTAAACTCATGGAGATGAGTTGGAGAGAGGACATACCTAGTAAAGCGTTAGTTTGGTGTCAAATGAGCGAGGTGGGCCCAGTCAAGATACTCACCACCCCGGTGTGTAGCTCTTCAAGTACTTGCTCTTGCGCTCCAAGAGCCCCGCGCGGATTTCCTGGCAGGCATAATGATCGCGGCCGGGGTAATGGATGAACTCAGCGGAGCGCATAGGAACCTCCGGGTCAACGAACCGGTCATCCCGCCGAATAAGGTCGTTCCATTCCTTATCCTTAGGCATGGAAATTGGGCCCATTCGGAGCTCTTCGACCGCATTGTAGGCGTTATCCGCCTCACGCTTGAGAATACCCGCATACGCATTGTACGCTTTTTGAATCTCGCCCACAACGATGGACTCAAGCTCCCTTCCGGAATTTTCTAGGTTCAGGTAGGCCTAGAAGAAAAAAAAAAGGATGTCAGCAGGAAGCTAAAGAGCAACCAGATACCATGGACTAACTTGATGGAGGTAATTTTCCTCATCGATTTGCCGCTCGAGCTGCCGATCAACCGCCAACCTCAAAAGATACGGATCTTGCTTGCCTGTGGTCAATGACGGGTCAAGCTCGGCCTGACCAAGGACCTCTTGAAGCTGATTGACGGCCTTCCTGGTGCTATCCATCTCCTTCTCGACCGAATTCTTAAAGTCGCCAGCCAGCCCCTTAATCTCCTTGATCTTCGCGTGGAGATCGTTGCGTAAGCCGATGAGGGCCAGGATCACGTCCTCCTCGATCTCCTTTGCCTTAGTCGCTTCGGTGACGGCCTGCTTGTTGAAGTTGCGCAGGATTTGCAGAGCGTCATCGATGCCACCTTCGCTAAGGAACCCCGGCGGAGTACCGATGTTGTTCAACACGGTTGACAGCTTTGACAGGGATTTTGCCCGCTGCTCGTAATGCGACTGAACCTCTCGGAAGTATGCGATCAGATCCTTGAGGATCTTGCGCCAAGCTATTCCATACCAGGTCAGCAAATGTCGGTCGTCGTCAGCGAGAGCGCTCGGGAGAAACAGGAACCGATCCTAAGTCCTACTCACCCTGGAATCGATTCGCAAGTACCTCAGTAGGGTTCCCGTTCGTCGGCACCGGGCAATAGAAAGCACTATGCATCAGCTCCTCATCATGGTCGGCGGCCGGCTGTAGGGCCAGGCTCCTAACGCTCCCAGCCTTCATGCTCCGGCGACTGCCGCTGCGCCTGAGGCTCACGCTCCTCCGCAGTGACGCCCTCTTCTTGAGCGTATTGCTGCGCGAAAGAGCAGTCGCCGCCGAGGCGACATCACCTCCTCCGATGCTACCCCCAGTTGTCGCGCTTGCGCTTGAGGCAATGCCGCCGCCGGTACCCGGGAGGCCGACATACGAAGCTGGTCGCGATTGCGACATAGTATTGTTGGTGGTGTTGTTATTGTTCAGGTTGTTGTTTGCGACAGCTCCGCTGCTGCCGCCGCTAGCGCCAATGCCGCTACCAGAGACCGCGGGACCGTCAAGAATGATAGAGCTGCCGCGCTGGCTGATGTCCCACTCTTCGGTGAATCGCGTGGGCCGGGTAGCGACGGGAGCAATAATGTGGTTTGTGTAGTGTTGCGAATTGGCGGCCGCGTTGGGCGGCGCGTCGGGATCGACGGGCGCTGTGCGAAACTCCTGTTGTTGTTGTTGTTGTGGTTGTGGTTGTGGTTGTTGCGACTGCGGTTGTGGCTGCGGTCGCTGTTGTTGTTGATATTGTTGCTGGGGAAAGTAGCTCGGCGAGCTGTATGCGACGGGATGTTGTTGTTGTTGTTGTGGTTGTGGTTGTGGTTGTGGTTGCTGGGGTGGTTGCGGAGACGGGGTGGCCGCGATGGAAGCTCTAGCGGTCGACATGGCAAGGGGAGACGGGGCGACGCTGCGATCGCATTAGAGAAAGGAGCTGCTGGATGTGCACACAAGCAATGCGAAGGGCGAAGTGCATAATTCCGTCTCTTGTGGTCGTGGTACTGGTGCCGGTGTTGGTATTCACCAACGGCATTGAGGGGTCGCCCAAGGATACAGGACTAGAGCAGGACACAGCAAGGTCACGCCGTGGGAGAGGGACGAAGGCACTGGGAGCATGTGTTGGATATCTGGGATATTGGTATGTATTTGGTGGTTGAAGGATTTTGGCTGTGGATGATCAGGCGGCTCGACTGTGCCCCGAAAGAAATGCCGCCGGTGTGGCAGCTCCACGGGAACAAACCGGGCGTCGGGAGCAGCGCGGTCTCCTGAGTGCAGTGAGCTGCAAGTGGTGTCGAGTTAAGGTCGCCGTCGAGGATCGGGGATGGAGCCCCTGGACTAAGTTGACCCTCACCAGATAGCGGACCAGAGCGTCTCGGCCGAGTTGCTACGGTGCTTGCAGCCAGTGCACGCATCAGGCGGATTTGGCGTACTGGCGGGTCATCGGCTGGCCTAGCCGGAAACGGGGCAGTGGACCTGAGTCTTGGCCTTTTCCAAGCCGGTGGATGGGTGCTGTTGCTTCTGGGCTCAAGCAACTTCAACAGGAAGGGAAAGGGGCCAGGCGGTGTAAGTAGTGATGTTTACGGCCATAGCCCCAGGAGATTTTTAACGCGAGACAATACTAATCACATCGCTCGAAGTCCAAATCCTGCTTTATTTCATCAATGGCCAAGGAAAAGATGAGCTGAAGGACGGGCTAAGTGACCCCAAGCCAAGACGGTGGTGACCTGGACTGTCCTTGTTTCCAAACTCCTCCTGTGCTAGCCCGCGTGCCACCGATGACGTATTACGGCGTTGAACCGTTACAAACTTGGAGCTTCTCGTCTCTGCACCCTCTGTCCCTCTTGTCCCCTCTCCTGCGTGCGTGCGTGCTGCATGCAGCTGGAGGTTGCCAACCCAAGTCTCTTTCCGAGTAGGACATGTGATTTGGCAGCACGTTGCATTCTTTGCGTGGCAGTCGCTGCTCCGGCTCTATTCGCTGTGTTCTCCTTCAGTCTACTGTACAGAGGAACTGTCTATCACTCTGCTGAATCTCTTCACTGCCCCGTGGTTCCGTAAGAAAAAAGGGATCACCAAAGTTGGGTGTGCCACATGGAGGTCGAATCCTTTTAACATATGGTTTTCAACTGGGTTTGGGTAGTCCGCAAATCCTGAAACCATTTGCTCAATGCCCCTCGCAACATGCTTCTTGCATGTACTATGTACACAGAACAGCATCATGCATAACGATGCAGAAGCCGAGCGTTTGTTGAACCACACGAGAAAACTCCCAAGTTGCAAGTGTAATTAACTCTCCAGAAATATTGGAACAGACAAGGAGTCTTTCGGTCTTTAAAACCACCACATCCCAAAAGACAAGCACTTCGAAGTTTTAACCACATGCTTTCAATCTCCCTCACTGCCGGAAAGCAGCGAGTGTAGGTATTGTTGGGCCCCCCTCCCCAGGCGCCATAGCCTGTTCCCTTTTCTTTCCTTGTGTCTGTTGTGGGTGGGGCTTCAGATGTTGGAGAAAGCCGATGACATTGCTAACCGCGTTGTTCTCATGAACGTTATCACCCCATCTTCTACCGTTCTCTTTGTCTGGGCAAAAACTGTCTAAATCCATAACAACCGCCTGTATTTCTTCCATTTCCTCGATTATCGCCGTTTCTGGTCTCACCAATTCCACAATAGTGTGGTTGTCCTTGTCACACTCCATGCGATCAGGATCAGGATTACTGGACCCGGCTGAACAAGTTTGGTCACTGCTGTAGAACTCTTTCCTCCATCACTGGCAGCAAGAATATTAGCATCTGCATTCTAAATAGTAGTAACCGAACGCAGGAAAACTAAGCATATCCCTGGGACACAGTTATGGAAAAAGGCCGGCGGTTCGCAGCCGAGGCCCCTCTACCGTCGCCGTTGTCGTTGATGCCTTTGAAGAAGACAACGTAGTTGGCTTTAACAGGTCTGATAACCTAGGCGTTTCCAATGATTATACCATTCTTCAGCTGCTACGGCGCGCCATAATAGGCGGCGATCAGCTTACCAAATACCAAATCCCTAACTTCGATGTCTCTGATGCAATACCGAAATTATTCCATGACCTTGTGCTATCGCCATTCGGTCGGTTATCTGAAACAATTGACGTCATCCCCAGTTCCTCTGGGCTCCGGTCAAGAGTTGACAATTAAGGAGTCAGGAAGTCTTCCCTGTCATTATCGTAACACCACCATTAGTGCTATGGAAGCCATTCGTGATTGTTTGGCCCCCAGTGGAGTTGACCAAATGATATCGGGTCCGGGTGACGGAGACTGAGTTGGACCACAGTCAACAGAACATCTCATCAGTGGACAAGCCAGCTGAAACCAAGTCCGGTTTGTCTTGGTCACTAATCCATGCCTGGGTGGTAGCTATAATTGACAGCAAACAAATAGAACATCTTGTCCGTTATCATCCTGTGTGGGGAGCAAAAGCACAGTGGCTGAACTAGCCTACAATGGCACCTCAAACCAAAACAATTATCACCATGGCTATTGGAAAAAAAATGCGCCAGAGATATGCAAAGGAAGCAAAATGCATGGGGAGGCACCAAGAGATGATAGGGAGAAGGACCGGTGGACATAGAAACGACATACGACCTATATCACCAGATCGGCGGCTACCTACTAAGCATTTGGAACAGGTAATGCTGCACACCTGAGCACACAACGATGAAGGCTAATACACAATGCGTATCTCCGATTGGGTGAATACAAGCCATTGATAGGGCACAGTATTATGCTCTGGTAAGCTCTTCTGCTAGACAGCATCAATAACCAAGGAAGTGAATTGACAGTCCAAACATCAACCATTTATCAACATAAAGCAGCATCTGCCAATACCAATAGCTCGGTTTCGCCACGTTTATCAGTTTTGACCCGTCAGCCGCCAATATATTGTACAATGAGCTTAACATCAAGTATGGTCAGATATAGGTTAATAGCCTGGCCATACGGTCATGACCAACAGCATCCTTTAATGGAAATGCTGCCTCGGGACGTTGCCTGCGTGAACGCAGATAGTGTCGAGCACGGTTATTAGAAAGTCTCAGTCGCCTCGACTTTTGTCAGGATAAGAAAACATAGCTGGGCTCTGGATTCGGTGAAAGTGTGGCGAGTATCGCAGTCTGAAGATGCAAAATGCGACTTTTCCAAGACAAACCCCTAGGCTTTTGAAGTGCAAGGCTATTGACCTCACCACTGTTAGGAGATGTTGACAAGCTGGCTTACCTATGAAGAGACCAACTGTGTTCAGTGATACACAGTAAAATCAATTTATGTATCGGTATCCATTGGATGGACAGGCAGAGCGGGCTGAACTAGGGCAGGTTGAACGGGACTGGTGTTATCTTAGCACCATGCAACAACGAGGGGCTCTCCTGTAGTCAAGGATGGTCCGAAGGTCGGATGCACGTTGCCTTCTCAAGGAGCCCTATCTTTTGCGATAACTGCCACAATAGGAGAGGAGCGTGGGTGCCACTAAAGATGAGGCTGCGAGGATCTATGCTGCCAGCAACACATTTCCAGTGTCTTCGCAGCAGTATGTGTTGCAGCATATCTTGGATCGATCCGGAGGTCTCAATTTTCGGTAGAGATATTTCTCTCGGGTTTGAGGCGCCGACAGGTCGGAAACTGTTTCCAACTCTTGGTGACCAAGGCCCCCACAGTTCCCACAACCGGAACGGAGCGTGGATCGGAGATCGAAAGACTAGGGGGCTCCGTTTCGGATCTCAAAATGGGTCCTGTTTGGTGTGCGGGGGGCCACTGGACACCTCACATGCACTAAAAAATTTGGGGCGGGCGATTGATCCAAGCATCAATTCATCGATCCATCGACCCGCGTGCCAAGAAAAAAGAGAACTTAGTGGTCCGCACAACGCAACCTGGGGCAAACTGTCAGAACTTCTGCAAGAATTGCTTGTCGGTCGGTGTGCTGCGCCGGTCTGCTGTCAATTTTTCATCCTTTTTTTTCTTCAAAAGAAGCGCCGCCTCCTGTTCTTTCGAACATTCACCGAACCCACAAAACCATTTATACCTCTCGGTCAATTGGTGCGAACGAGGCCATCCTTGGTACTCGATAATATTTATCTCGATTCTATCATATATAGAAATCGGTTTTGACATCGGCTTCTCGCAGACAAACGACAAGTCTTCGAGCATGTCTTCCTCTCCTGAGTACCGTGCTGGCAAGCGCCCAAGTAAGTCCAATTGCACTTGGTTGATCTGTTTTCTGGGTCTGTTTAAAAAGTCGAAAGGCACGAGGCTATGAAGCGAAGCGTTGGGTTGCTTGTTGGCCTTGGTTAACTAGGAACCTGGCATTTCATCTCATCCTTTCACTGTTCGGTGAAATGCCTCCGAGCACGCCACCACCACGACGGTGGGATGTGAGTGGAAAGGCTGCTGAGGGGAAACTTTTTCAGGCATGCAAACGCGCGGGCCCCGCATTGGGCAAAAGTCGAGTCCGTGTCCAGCAACATTCTTGCCAGACATTTTGTCTTCCAATCATCGCCATCTCTTAACGTGTTTCCCATGTTTTTTTTGCCAATCGCTCCCTCCTACGAGGAGACGCATAAAAGCTCTCACCTATCGGACCTATACTCGTTGCTTCGATAACGTTCTCTGACCATGCAATCCCAAACGGCAGGAACCCAGTCGCTTCCTCCTCCAGCGCTTCCTCAACTTGTCGCCGAGCAGCACGTCCCGATTCCCCCCAATGACAAGGACACCAAGCGGCTCATTGTCGTTCTTTCCAATGCCAGTCTCGAGACTTACAAGGCATCGCACGGGACCAACCGCAATGGCGTCCGGGAAGAGAAGTACACGCTCCTTAATAGCGACGAACACATCGGTATCATGCGCAAGATGAACCGCGACATCAGCGATGCTCGGCCGGATATTACCCATCAGGTTTGCCGGACCCAACGTATTCCCCTTCAAGGGTCTAAAGCGCTGACGGTCCGACTATTTTTTCGTTCATCGTAGTGCCTCCTCACACTTCTTGATTCGCCCATCAACAAGGCTGGCAAGCTCCAGATCTACATTCAGACGGCAAAGGGCGTTCTCATCGAGGTTTCGCCAACCGTCCGCATTCCTCGCACTTTCAAGCGTTTTGCTGGTTTGATGGTCCAGCTTCTCCACCGCCTTTCGATTAAGGGCACCAACACGAACGAGAAGCTCCTCAAGGTTATTCAGAATCCCATTACCGACCACCTACCCCCAAACTGCAGAAAGGTTACCCTCAGCTTCGATGCTCCGCTTGTGAGAGTGCGCGACTATGTCGATACCCTTGGTCCAAATGAGAGCATTTGCGTCTTCGTTGGTGCCATGGCTAAGGGCCCCGACAATTTCGCGGACGCTTACGTGGATGAGAAGATCTCGATCAGCAACTACAGTTTGTCGGCAAGTGTTGCATGCAGCAAGTTCTGTCATGCATGCGAAGATGCCTGGGATATCATCTAAACCGGACCACGAAGTCACGCTCGGTCACTGTTACGATGACGACGACGATCTGCTTTGTGAACCATAGGTAACATTCGTCCGGTCTGCTGCCTACCGGGCCAGGTGCCCGGGGTTTGCCGGCTACCACTGTTGACAGGGAAATGGGGGTTGGATGGAAAGATCGCCAGCCTCTCGCCTTTTCTCACGTAGGGTGCTGCGGGAGCACTGGGCCTGTTCCGCGATACAACATCGTGGCTAACACCCGGTGACTTCCGGAACTTGGGACCTCTGTGCTTGAGCTGTCGGTGTTTTTGCAACCAAAACATGGGGCATTCAACAACGGATCCCAAGACGCTTTCGTCGTCTGCGCGGCGCTACTTCAACTTGGCCCGCGTCTTCCCCCTTTTCCTTGTTGTACCTCGACTGGTGTTTTCTTCTCACCTGTCTTCTACCTTGCCGGTGTGTATACTAAACCAAACCAACGGCCTTAATTGACCTGCCAACAATAAAGGTCGAAAATGTCAGTTGGGTTGAGAGGTGGCTCATATAAAGGACTGGGTTATGGGCCAGGATGTGGTTGGGTTTGGATGGTTAAGATGACGAAGGTGATACGCTCAACTCTGGGCCACAATCGTTGTCAGGCATGAAAGATGGTGACTACGAAGGCAGTCGGGTACTACTTCTCCCAAATAGAATTTATTATGATGAATTCGCGTGTTGTTGCTGGGTTTTCTGCTTTGTTGCATGTCCCCTGGTCAGAACATAGTCATGATTGTACTACCGACGGGTACACAGATGTCAGTTGGTAGTGTTGGGCAGGACTCGAACCGTGGTGCGACGGTCACACACAGGACTCAAAACAGCAACAAGGAATCAGTGCAAATGGTGGAGGGACGGCATTTTCGTTACCAAGCGATTCCAAGCTCATAATCCCCCACGCGAAATCCGGTTCTGCCCTGCTCACATGGATCGATAGCCGTCGTGAATACCTGGAGTATGGAATGAAGCAAAAGCAAGTTTGCTGATGAGGACACGTGATTCCGGTGGGTCATATGGATGGGTCTGCCAAGACTCCGATCGAAGCAAGAAGGGAGGGGAACAGAGAGTCTTGGCTTTTGACCTACTGGGCTGCTTCTAAGTTCCAGGAGGGAGCCCAGAGGAGTCCAAGAAAGTCCGGATGAGCTGTCTCAAAGGGCAGCAGAGCGGCTCCGGGCCCAATCGAGCAAAATCCTAACAAAGCAGGGATGGCTGAAACGGTGCAAGCGGCATCTGCCACGAGTCTTCAATGTTCGGATGGGGCGTGGTGCAGAGAGTTATGCGTACTGATTAGCGCTGACGGGAGTGGCTCGTCGTTCGCTTCACTGGCTGGCACACACCCCCAAGTCCAATCTTTTCCGCGCTTGCGGGCTGTCTTCGGAATGCGCATCCGCACATGCGGGTTCATCGTGAGAGACATCAGCAATTTGTCTGGATGTTTGGATCACTAGATTTCCATGGATTCCCGGAAATTGGAGGTAAACCGCTAGCCGGCCACCTCCAGAGCCTTCGGCAATGACAACATATTTGCCCGGCTCTGGCCCTCGGCTGCTGGTGACCTGTGGCTGAGAGAAAACGATGCTGGCCACATATGACGGCCATTTTGCGCTTGGTGTCTCCTGGAGGTGATCTGTTTGGTCGACATGCATCAATCGCTGCGGGGCTCAGGGTTGGATCAGCCCTCCGTCCCTTTCAGCCCGCTGGCCCCGTTGGGCACCATCGAACCTTTTTTGCCCAGCATGTGCTCGCATATGCAGGCAAGCGTCGCACGTTTCACTCTATACTGCTTGCTGGTCTGCTTGCTGGCTAGTGTGCGATCTCTTGGTTTCTGCCCCAGGCTATTGCAGTCTGGCCGAGCGTTGACTGGTTCTGGACGATCCGAGACCCTTCCTCTGCGACACCATTTTTTCATCCAGTTTCCCACGTCCCTAGTTTCCACTCCTCCATCTCATAGACCCCCCGCTTCCAAAGCACCAAGCATTAGGGCAAAGCATTGTCGCTCAGTAGTCTGCCGCGTGTGAAGTTGAGAGCGGTCGGCCAGGGTAAACCACAGAGACAACCTGGAAGCCAGACAACGGTTGACCGTCGACCTTCGCGCGTCGAGCGGTCTACGGATTACTTACCAACTCACCTACCTACGTCCGTGCTGACCAGATTACTCTGACCGTTCACCCCTTAGCTGCTTTGCAGCTACTCGCAGCGTGCAGCCTCCTGCAGAAAGCAGCCGTGCACAACAGGACGCAGCAAGACGCAGCCTGCTGTCACGCAGCGACCAGCGCCCATCAAAGATCGCCTCAGATTTGCTAGGCTCTTCAAAGCCCCCTCCAAGCTACCTCCACGCTCAAGCACCCCAAGCTGCTCAGCCCCGTGGCGTGTCGCTTGCGAGGGATTTGCTTGGATTTTTCTTGGATATCCCGTCACAAATCATAGCCCTTGAACGGCTCGCCCCGTCACGCCACAGCGCACACCCAGCCCTGACAAACGTCCTCGGCGGCCACAACTGACCATTATCGAGCCTCCAGCTCTTGCTCCTCACTTTTTCGGGCTTTCACTTTGAGATACGATCAGGCTCCGAGTGTCCAGAGGCCTGCTTCCGTGGTGAAACGCACGCTTTACCTCTCATTGTGTCTCTCGAGGTCGCTGCCGCTACACGGCACACCTCGGTTCAACTATAACATCCAAATGGCGCCCTACTTAGAGGTCTCACACCTCCCTTCCGCCTCGTCATTTTATTCCGCTATCATACAACCGCTTGGACTCCATTACCACACCACCGAGGACGGTAACTACCCCGCAATCTCGTTTGGCATCTCGCCTCGCGCACCGCCCTATTTCAAGATCATCCAGGTCTTTCCCACCAGAGAACGTCCATTGAAAAGAGGCCGAATTGTCTTGGGCTGTCCCTCGGCCACAGCAATCGACCAGACTTACGAGCGTGCAGTACAGGTGACTGCAGACGCCTGGGCAGCATACGAGCGCCATTTACCGGAAGGTTACACGGCCCCCGGTGCCCCTTCTGTCCGCCGGTACCCTACACGTGTTGGTGCAGTTTGTCTGGAGATTTTTGACTTCGATGGCAACATGTCACAGATTGTCTATGTACCTCCACCTGACTATCCACCCGACTACGACGGCTCGACTCTGCGCCGCACAAAGGTGACCGACGAGCAGGCGACTCGTATTCTGGATTGGAGCTACGAAATTGCAGACACTGAGCGGAAAGCAGATTTAGAACGCGATATGGACTCAGATTCCACTGAATCCCCTCGCACCAGATCTCGACGGTCATACTCAGTCAGACATCCGGAAGACGAACGTGACGACGGACGACTCAGCCGCAAACGGAGTTTGAAGCGTCGCTCCTCTATCTACGATCCTGCCACGTCTGCCCGAGAGGACGAGGAAGAACTGGAAGGTTCTTATCGCATGAGCAAGAGCTCTCGTAGGCGGTCTTCCCGCCACGAGTACGACTATGATGAGGATGCTCCTGCCTATTCCCCGCGCTCTCCGTACGCGGACTACCACGATGATGATCGTGAAGAGCGAGTGATCGAAGTCGAGCGCAGCATTGAAAAGGTTCGGCATCCTGGCGACTATGCTGCTCTTGCCAACTTCCGTCGGCCGCTCCCCGAGGTCATGGCTCGCTACAGCCAGGTCGGCTCCTCACGGTCTCCCAGAGATGATGATGATCTCTACGACGAATACCGCCGGGGCCGTCACTCCTCATCCCGATCGCGTCATTCTCGCACACGCAGTGAGGCTGCTGCCCAAAGGGAGCCGTACCCTCCGGAGCTCGAGCATCGCAGCTATGTAAGCCTGCGCAGCTCGCGTTACCCTCCCCCCGTGCAACGCACCTACACGTACGACCTGCCTCCCGAGCGTGATGGCAATTACTTTGGCCGCAGCCATCGCTCTGTCAGCACCCTGCGCGCAGAGGCCACCATGCCACCTCCGCCTCCTCCACTGCCGACCGATCCATACTTCCTGAGTAGCCGCAGCTCGCATCACCGCAGTTACTCCTCTCGCGAGGGCAGCTACACCTCTGCCTCACGTGGAATTGCCCCACCCCCTCCTGCTGGGTACTATCCTCCTCCTCCTCCTCCTCCTCCTCCGCCTGCGACTAGAGACTACTACCCCCCGCCCCCGCCCCCGCCCCCGCCGGCGGCGGCTGGATATTACCCTGCTCCAAGGGACTATCCTCCCCTGGGCTCGGCGGCTGTGCCCGGGTATCCCATGCCGGGCAGGCACGCGCCGCTGCCGTTAAGTGGCCACCGGAGGAGCAAGTCGAGGACAAGGGGACGGTATGAGAGCAGTGAGGATGAGATGAACGATGATGACAGCATTGTGCCGGATGACAGCATTAGCTGCGTTGGGCGGTGAAAAGTGTCACGGAAGAGCTGTTCTGGGGTTGGGATGAGATACATTGATGTTGGGGAACATGAAGTGCAATGATTTACTGAGTCTATGTGCTAAGAGGATGACATCAATCGAAAACTTTTGGATATCAGCGGAGCAATCCACTTCCTTTGCGAAGATGAGCATTATGTACTGAGCGATGTCTTGTTAACAGCCATATTTTTTGCATTTGTTTGGATATTGCTTTTACATGTTGTGTCTGTCTTGTTTAGCATTCATCTGTCTATTTAGGTAGTCAGGTCGGAGGTACATAATTGGTTTTGTTTATCATGTTGAAACACAAGCTTTATGCTGTGGGCAGTTGTGTCATAGATACAGATCATCGAATTGTGAGGCCATTGTTTTACCAAGGACAATGTATGAGTGATGATAGATTTCGCTTTAAATGATGGCTTGTGCTCAGCATTGGTTCTTTTCATAGTTTTTAACAATTATGAGATGAAGTCTGCTCCGTTGGGGCGGTAGTATAGTTCCATCTATCTGGGAAACTCACTTGCAAGCATCAAGTTCCAGGATAACTAAGTTCCTTAACCCCTTCAAGGCATATGCAGCTACTCCTCTTTCCTATCACCACGAATCTCGGGTAGTCGTCTTCTCTTAGTCATATGCCACCTCGAACCCCTCCTCTGTGCGCCCTCGGCTGCCCCACCATCGAAGATCTGACCCCATGTTTTAACCCACGCGGCGGCGATCCACGTGGGGCCTGCCTCCAGGGTGTCTCAAGCATCAACGGGTTGCCCAGGCTTGGCATTGCGGGATGACAGTCCTTCGCCCATCATCACTCTCCCAACGAACTGTGCTCCAACAACAGACTTTGCGTCATGGTTCCCGTAGTTTCATGAAACTCGACTGCAGAAAGGAACTTTGATATACGCCGTACCGTTCTGCCCAAAGCTCACTGCGATGTCAACAGATGTCAGGTTCTCGGGTTTACCGGTAGTTAGTGACGGGAAAAGCCGACACTATTTTTTTTTTTCCCCCAAAATGCCCATGGTCTGTTTCTGTCTCGCTCGCCTCCGATGGTCGGCGAAATCTCAAAATCCCATTCCCTGTACTACGGTGGTTGCAATTCCTTCCATACCTGTCGGACTGCTTCTTAGCAGCCACACTTCGTCAACCCACTCTTCATGCTTCAGACCGGCTGTGACCTAGACACGGATGTGACATTGACTGTTTGCTGGTTGTGAGAATGTGCATGGCAAAAACATTGTCATAGTTAAAATCCATCATCGCTCACCGTCTCTTGTTACTGGCTCACAAACTTATTCTTACCTAAGAGGTACCTACTGGTTTTCCTGTAGTGTATTGTTTTGTACCTTTTTTTTGTGACCAGCTATATCTGGTATCCACCCCTTCAGGTTCATCAAGCAGTGAGCCCGAGCTCCCCCAATCTCGTCTTGTTGATCCCACAACCTTAAGAACATACTGTTATACCCTCACCGGTCTCTCACCTGACCCTACTTGAGCCTGAGCTCCCGGACACATCCTATCTCGATAGTCGGATCCCTTACAATGTTTTAAATAGTCATAGGTGCTAGTATCAAACTTCATGTTCTCACGGCCTCGTTATCATCATGCCGCATTTTGAGCTCGGGGAAGCCATCCCTCCTGATACGGCTCATGTGAGTAGTTCAAATCCTTCCTCTCAACAAGTTTGGAGACCTTTGCTAATTAATATGCATCCAGGCCGTGAGTGTCTCGTTGCCAACCTGGAGGTCCAACATTGGTTATGAGGAGGGCGAAGATTGGGTTGTTAGCCGCATGCAAACAGGCTATCCTCGGTATGAACTCCTTGAGTCAAATCACCCCAGTCTGCTCGGGTAATCGACTCATCATTTTGACGGTCGAAGTCCATCCTCCTTGTACCCGAACCACTTTTTACTAACGTTTATCTAGCTTCGTCATCCACAAGAGCATCCAAAACTTCGCCAGTGATATCGTGGCTAAGTTCGGAACTCCCGGCCACAAAGCTTTCCTCTTTCCAACTCGCCGGATCGCTGTCAGGTGTTTGGCTTTTGTCAAGTCACTCGCTCCTCCTGCCATCGCTGCCACCCTAGACACTGTCCATCTCGTTCTGGACACGTCGAAACCCAGCGCCAGGGCCCTGGTATCCCTTTCTCCTAACATTTCGGCAGTCATCTGCTCTCAGGAAGCGTTTCCTTATGTGAAGCAGTACTGGCAGCACACTGGCGACGGTGTTTCAAGCCGCAGAGCCGAATTTTGCCACGGGCTCTTCAAGGATGGTTTGCTTCGCCGTGACGATGACTTGCCTGCCTCTATTCCCGCAAGTCCTAAGCCATGTAAGGGCCCCAAGCGCTACCAGCGGACGCCCGGCGTCCAGACTCCCAAGTCGACTCCCTCCCCCGGGCTCAGTCCCGATAGAGATCTCGAGACTACAGCCAGTGCTATTCCAGATGTCCAGGAATCCTCGCGCTTCCTAGAAGAGCGCTTCGGCCGCAACCTCGACGTCTCTTTCGTCGAGCCTGCCAAGTCAGCCATCAAGCGGCGCATCGCGGGTGCGCTGCGCAGCAACCACGAGCTCACGACGGCGCCACCACCGGAAGGCGAGATGGCGGCCAACACCCGTGGGGTGGTCAACTTGCGCGAAGAAGATATCTACCTGTTCCCGTCGGGCATGAGCGCCATCTTCAACTCTCACCGGGCGCTGCTCGGTGCGCGGGGCAACATGAAGAGCATCAACTTCGGCTTCCCCTACGTCGACACGCTGAAAATATTGCAGAAGTTCGGTCCAGGCTGTGCCTTCTACGGCCACGCGTCCGAGGCCGATTTGGACGAGATCGAGCGGCGGCTCGAGAGCGGCGAGCGCTTCCTTGCTCTCTTCTGCGAGTTCCCTGGCAACCCGCTGCTGACTTGCCCCAATTTACGGCGCATCCGGGAGTTGGCCGACCGCTACGACTTCGCCGTCGTGGTCGACGAGACCATCGGCACTTTCGCCAACATAAACGTGCTGCCGTTCGCTGATATTGTTGTCAGCAGCCTGACCAAGATCTTCTCGGGCGACTGCAATGTCATGGGCGGTAGTGCCGTCTTTAACCCTAACGGCCGGTACTATAGCGCTCTCAAGCAATTTGCGCACGCCGAGTTCGAGGACACGTACTGGCCTGAGGACGTCATGTTCATGGAGCGCAACAGCCGTGACTTCGTGTCGCGTATTGACCGTATTAACGCCAACGCTGAGGCCATTTGCCATGTTTTCCGCGCCAGCCCTCTGATCAAAACGCTCTTTTACCCCAAGTACAACGAATCTCGCGCCAACTACGAGGCTTGTAAGGTCGCCAATGGCGGGTATGGAGGTCTGATCTCGGTCGTCTTCCATGATCGCAGGCAAGCAATTGCCTTTTACGATGCCATTGACACGGCCAAGGGCCCAAGTCTGGGTACCAACTTTACGCTTACTTCTCCCTACGTTTTACTAGCGCACTACCAAGAGCTGGACTGGGCTAAGCAGTTTGGTGTCGATCCCGATCTGATCCGCATTAGTGTTGGCCTTGAGGAGACGGAGCACATTGTAGCCGTGTTCAAGGAGGCGTTGAAAGTGGCTGAACAGAGTGTAGAGGGCAATGGTGACGGCAATGGCGCCAAGACAATCGATTCTTAGACTGATGCTGTTGACCGAAGAGAGAATTGGGGGTATTCAATTATAGTATTCTCTGGAACTAGTGGGTATCTTGAATGCTGGCTGGCAATGCCAATAAGTGAAGAATGAAAAGGTCTTTCCCATGAACAAACGCGATCACATGACGATGCAGGGGGGAGCATCTTCTCGTACGAGAGCCTCACCCAGCAACTCCTTGCGCCGTTCCAGTTCATTCCATGCTTGCTTTTCTTTGGTTTCCTTTGGAAACCAACGCTCCAGGAAGCGCACCATCTCGTCATCGATGTGATCTAGGTAAGCATTAGCAATGCGAGATGACAGTTGCAGAAAACCTCATGAAGACGTACTCTCGTTCGCACGCTGAATCACATCAGCACGACATAGAGGGCAAAAGCGTTTGTTCTGATTCTGCATCTTAATCATGCAGCGGATGCAGAATACATGATCACAGTCCAGACGGACGGGAATCCAGCAAATAGACATGCCTAGATCGTGTTAGCCGCATGTACACTCGTGTAGATGCATGTCTTGGTAGTCTGCCTTCCTGAAGAGGCGTCATGATTCGCTCGCTCTTTTGCCGTCGTTACGTCGTGCAGTCGGAGCAATTGCAGTCAGCTGGGTGGCATGGTGCAGTCTGGACTCACAAATTGTGCATGAGTAATCCACGACTTGTGGAACCAAATTAATAACCTCCCGGCTCAGTTGAGCGCAGATATCTTTGGAGACAGACTCTGAAATGAAATGTGCCGTGTACATGAGCTTTGGGAAAACCTGCTTGACCCCGAGCGAAGTGCGCTTGTCGAATTCTGCCTTGAAGTCAGAACGGTTGACAAAGGATATGTTGAGGAAGCACCTCAGGGGCACTTCTTTGGCTTACTCTTGATGATCTTTGTGACGGCTGTCTGGTTAAGTTCCTGAAACTGAAGATTTTGCAGGAGCGTGGCGTTCAAATTCAGAAAATGCATGTAAGCGATGGCGCTGGATTCGATTTTGAATCTTTGAGGAAGTTGTCTCTTATTAACCTCTTCCTGGAACCAAATAAGCTGCTGTCGGGCCTTCTCGCTGTTGCGAAGCCCCCCATGCTGCTCGCTAGTGGAAAAGAAGACTTCGGCAGCAAGATAGATCTCGAAGATTTCACGCCAACGGTAGAGGTCCGATTTGGACAAATTTACTAGGCCCTTACGAGGCTTTGCAACCTGGGATATCTCTGCCCCTAGGTCGTGGATCTTCAAGGTCATTGACTGCTGCTCTTGAGTCTGCAGCACATCCAGTTCGTTGACATCTGATGACAAAAGGTTGAAGAACCTCTCATCCGCGTCCATGGGAATCTTGACCCATCCATCCTCGTCGACCTGCTGCAGGGAGCGGGATGCCTGGGGATGCTCGGAAGAAGAGGAATTGAGGCTATCCACTGCCGGTGGGATCGCCTCGGACACAGACTCGCCCTCCTTCACCTCTTCCTTAGCGTTTTCTGGGGCAGGAAGAGTGCGAACTCCGGAGCGCACGATCAGCTTAGGGTGAAGCAGATGAGCGTCGTCCGGCTCAAGATGATACTCGGCTTTGTGGTCAGCGAGCAGCTGGCGGAGAGTATCGGGATCGTAGCCATTTTTATGAAGCTCCTCACGAACTTTTCCCAAGATCTTCTTGAGCTGGCGGTAGGGGATGGCCTTTTCAACCCAGTGCTGAGGGTAGCGCTCTTTGGCCAGGGCCTCTTGGAACGTGTGTCCGAACTTCATCGCAGCAAGTACGCCGGCCGGGCTGGAGCTAATTCATACGTTTCGGAGAGGTGCCGGTGCATGGCGCAGGGCAACGTCATGTAAGTCGTCTGTGCTCCTCCAGGCCCAAGACTATATGATCGGAGTCGAGGGGCTGCTGAGGAGGCAGGCAGAAATGCTCAAGTAAAAACGATTAGTGTATGGTGACAGTTATGAGAAGACCTCAGCAGCGGCTCAAAGAGGGAATTGTGTAAAACGTGAGGCGCTGCTCATCCTGCACTTGGGGGAATGGTGCGCTAATATGAGAGAAGTTGAGAAAGGCTTAAGCGCGTGCACATTTAGAAGGGCAGGACAAATGCCCAGATTATATGTATATGGGGTTGCTATTCTCGCCGTCAAGCCCCAGGTCCCCACTGCAGCCAGCACTTCCCGCTTTTCATCCAAACCCCTATCCACGCATAGATCGCCTGGCATTGTATCCCAATACAGCAATACAGATCTGTACCTCAAGCGTGGCGTAGCCTGTACCGCGGGTAAAAGGCACCAGACCGCCTGCGGACTCCAGTCACATCCGTCCATCCATGTCATCCATATAATTCATCACCTGATGGCTCCTTGTGATTAGTTTCCCAGGAATGCAACACAGACTTGTGTGGCAACCCCGCGCCGCACCTTGATTAGCCCCATCCCCTGCAGCTAGAGCTTCTGAAGAAAAAGACCCTAGAGGCTGGCGGTTGGTGGACTGTCATCTCTGCTGTTTTACGGATTACGTTACCAAATGGCATCATACTGCGTATAATACAAGGCCCCACCAGCAAGGAACCCCTCCCCCGCCAAAACTTTTCCCTGCCCAAGGACATCCAGAGACTGGACCACGAGGGAAAGGGGGGGAAGCCACGGACAGGTCAATCTTTGACAGAGATCGACCAACAGCTCAGACGCCACGCACTACCACAAACAGTAGTCAAGTCCCTGAGCATGTGAATTAGACGAGAGACGAATTGCAATATACGCGCCTTTGTGTTGCAATCACCGTAAAAGCAAGTGTTGCATCGCAGCCATGGGAGCCGAACAGTCAACTCCGCGAGTCGGCGGCAACCAGACAGCCACTCCGCGCAAGACGTGCTACTACGAGCTGCTCGGCGTTGATCGCAATGCTACAGACGAAGAGTGAGTGCATCGTTTGCTCAGTTGCTTGCTACTTCCGGGGGCACCATTGCTCCGCGTGTTTAGATCAGCCCCTAACCCCATCTACTCTCAGAATCCGGAGAGCATACAAGCGAAAGGCTCTCGAGCTGCACCCGGACCGCAACCTTAACGATGTCGAGAACGCCACGAAACGATTCGCTGAGGTCCAGACTGCCTACGAGATTCTATCTGATCCGCAGGAGCGAGCTTGGTATGACTCTCATCGCGATGCCATTCTCAGCGGCGAGGACGACATTAGCTCTGGCGCTCCAGGCACCGAAAGGTCCCCCGGAGGCCACACATCTGCCAGCGCAATCTTCGATTTGATGAGCCGGTTCAACAAGAGTGTACCGATGGATGATAGCCCAAGGGGCTTTTTTAGCATCCTCAACGAGTTCTTCGACCAGCTTGCTGCGGAGGAAACCGCGGCATCTGAATACAATGGTGCTGAGCCAGTGCTATACCCCCCTTTTGGCAAGTCTACCGACGACTATGAGACCGTTGCAAAGCCATTCTACAGTGTGTGGTCCAGCTTTTCAACCCGGAAGTCGTTCAGCTGGAGGGATAAATACCGTCTCTCGGATGCCCCTGACCGCCGTGTTCGCCGCTTGATGGAGAAGGAGAATAAAAAGTTTCGCGAGGAGGGGATTCGGGAATTCAATGACGCTGTCCTGTCCCTGGTGGCCTTTGTCAAGAAGAGGGACCCGCGATATAGGCCTAATAAGCAGTCTGAGGCCGAAAGGCAACAGCTTCTGCGGAATTCTGTAGCAGCTCAGGCAGCACGGCAACGGGCAGCGAACAAAGAGAAGTTGGCTGAGTTTGTCATGCCTGAATGGGTTCAATCCAGGGAAGTTGATGAGAACGAGGGCGGCTTCTCGCTTTCGGAGGAAGAGGAGGAAATCGAGGAGATCGAATGTGTTGTGTGTAACAAGACATTCAAGAGCGAAAAGCAATTTGAGGCTCATGAAAAGAGCAAAAAGCACATTAAAGCGGTACAGCAGCTCAAAAGGCAAATGAGGAAAGAGGACCAGAACTTTGACCTTCAAGACCCATCTCCTTCGCGGTCTGCACCTGCCGAACCTGAGGATGAAGAGGAGGGCATCACTGAAGTGCCCAATGTGCACCTTGGGATTACCGTGGAAGATACCAAGCACATCTCTCCACAACTAGATCAGAAGGAGGAAGAAGGGCAACCCGAAGTCTCATCCAGTGAAGAAGATGACGAGTACGCCCCCAGATCAAAGGTTGAGGAACGAATTTTAGGGGGCAATAAGAAAGGCAAAACACCAAAGGATAACATCGCCAAGGTTGTCGACACCGCAACTGCCAGCCTTGAAGACCTTACATTGGAGGATGACAGCATTGCTAAGCCAGATGGTGCAAAGAAAATCGGCAAAGCCAAGTTGAAAAGAGAGAAGAAAGCCGCTCGCCAGGCATCTGAGGCACAGGCTGCAAATGTAAGTCGTTATGCGCATTACGTCCATACGATCCATGCCCCTATGTACACGTGAAGCCGTACAAGGTCAAAATATCTGACGCCCCCCATAAACATTAGCAGCACAAATGCGCTGTCTGCAACGCTACGTTTGAGTCACGAAACAAACTCTTCCAGCATGTTAAGGAGCTGGATCACGCCACCTACGTTCCCAATACAAACAAGGGAAGTGGCAGCAACAAAAAAAAGCGGCGCTGAACCAGTCCCCGATCTGCAGACTGAACTGCGATTTGCTCATCCCGAGACCCGCACTATCTCTCATGCAGAAAGATCTTCGTGGCTCTGGTGTCAGCTCATCAAAGCGTAGAGCAAGTTCACCCGGCCGACATCAATGCATACGTATCTTAGCCGATATGTATACCAGTTTTCAGAAAAGATGCTTCATGCCTGAAGCACGGTATCACCATCGTCGTTGTCGTCATCGCTCAAAGTCTCCACCTCATCGATGGCTTCAGCCCGACCAGACCCGGTGCCACCGAGCGCGGGATCATGTGGAGAGACAGTGATGATGGCCTTACCCTGAACATGCTTCACTGCGCTCTTCCACGTATCCCAGTCATCTTCATCCTTAATCAGGAAGCCGATTAACATGCTAGGATCCAGGTCTTCGACGTGAAGATGTCGCAGGCGTCGAGTATGACATGAATCTACCTCTTCTTGGGTATAGTCTTCAGGGTTTTCACGATACGGAAGCATGGGTCTGGGGTAATGAGGATCGAGATAGAACAGCCACTGGTCCTGAACGCCAATGAAGTAGTGAGATTGAGAAGGACGACCACTAAAAGATATGTTAGCCAACAGGGCGAGGAAAGCCGAGATATTAGGAAGGCTCACCCTGCAATGCCGATGGACTGCTCCATTTGGAGGGTGGAAATCAAGGCCTGTTCATAGACCTTGTTGATTTTATCAATTCCCAATCTCGTGCATACCAAGACAAGGGTCGGATGGAAATGCTGGCCGTCAGGGTTGGCAATCGCCATAAAGCTGTCCTCGTACACATCGGGTAGATCACCGGTAGAGTACACCCGCAGTTCACTCTCATGCTTGTTGGCCAAGGCCCTGTGGGAACGTTAACAAACGTCCTCTGAGACCGCGAACTGCAGCTAGGTCATGGACTTACTGAATGCAACGTGCCGTCGCCGACGGACCAAACCACTCCCCCGGGAACTTACCACACGCCTCCGCCCCGTGTTTGACAAAATTATGTAAGGAATAGGGGGCCCTTGGGTCGTCGGCGAACAACGAGAGAATCTCACGCTCGGCTTTCGGGTTTTGACCTCGTCTCCACTCTGCAAAATAGTTGCGACGTTAGCTATAATTTTAACGCCTCGAGAACGCCAGCAACAACCTACCACGGCCCAAACGCGAGATCAACAATGCGTTAGCCAGGAGGCTCTGTCCAGATCGGATCATGCACCCCCAACCAGTGTCAGAGGAGAAACCTGCCTGGTCCGCCCCGAAGGATGTCTTTAGACGCATGCTAAACGACAGCGCCGACGTGGCCCGCGGATCTGTCGAACGCGGGATCAGTTCGAAACCCGTCCGGTATGTCATCCATATCCGCGACTCGAAGTCGTCCAGGAAAGCCGGCGGCCAGCCGCCGTCGGTAGTACCATCTGCGTCCCCGTAGGCAAGCGCCGATTCCACACTACTCGCACTCAAATCCGCGGGGGTCTCGGGAGTTTGCTGTTGCGAATGGCCGCTGTTGGTGTCGGGGAAAGCAGTAGGAACTGGCGCCGAAGACGTGGATACGGCGGTGTCGGCAGGAGGGCTGCTGGATAGGATCAATGATGATGTTACGGACGAGGAAGAGGAATAGGACTGCGGCGGCGCTTTTGTCGAGAACTTCTTGTTTGCTATGTAGGAGCGACCCAGACACCACACAGGCTGATTACTGTCATTGACGGGCTCTGGATCCCATATCTTCTGCAAGATGCGTCGGCTCACGCGGCTAACTTCGGCGCCAGCGGCCATGGCGACCTCCATTGCGCTCGCCAGCTTTGGTGATGTGCTCGAAACAGCCGACTGCCAAGATCCTGCCGACATTGGTGTTGTTAACGCTCCTAGTTGCCTCTACAGGCTGCTGGCCGCGGTTCAAAATATTGACTTGTGAGCAGGCAGAAAGTCTAAAGGACTATATATGTATTTCCCGTCACGATGCCTAAACGCTGGTCGCGTGAGCTAACAGCAGGAGGGATCGGGCGGACCCCTTCTGCCTTGTTTACCGTTGGCCCCGTGCAAGCAGGCCAAACGCTGACGTAATGGCCGTTGAATGAGCGGTCGGCCTTTGTTTTCAGTGTGTTCTTGGACTCTGATCAAGCAGAGCTCTAGGGCGCCAGAGCACAGGGAACTTGTGCAATGGAGTTTTTGTGTGAGTCGCGAAGCTTGAAGGGGTTGCTTGGACGAAGCTACAGGGGAAATAGCGATGGCGATGATAGCAAGAGGATGCGTTAAGAACGTGCCTGTGTTCCGCGCTGCGTCGCTGTCATCTGGGTTGCTGGCCCCACATCTCCGCGTTGATCAGCCAGCCAGCCTTACCGTTTTCGGATCATGCATGGGAGTCACCGACAGTAAATGTGTTCCTCGTAAGCGTCTCGTTTCTAACACTCACTTAGACGCAAATTTCACGCCGTCGCGTTAGATATCCTTTTTTCTGCTTGGTTACCATTTGAAAGAAGAATTTCCCCTTAAAATTTGTGCGGTCGGATGAGCTCGCATATCTGCAGCGGTCAGTCAGCGGAACATTCCAAACGGAGACGGTGCGGGAAAGCCAGGAAAGATCATTGTAAAATATGTAACTCCACTAAAAGTACGTAACATGACGTAAGATAACGTGGAAGAGTGGGTGAGAACCCTAACCCGACAGCAGTTTCCTTCTGACATGGGCAAGGGACTTCAGTGGCCAAACAAACGTCTATCTTTTTATCCAGCAGAGACTTTCCAACCCCAACCGACTACATTACATAACCATTCAACACCGGAAAAGCAAGTTGGAAAGGGCCAGAAACACCATTCTGGCTTGGACTGACAAGCTCCCCAGCTAAGGTCTTTGAATGCGACCATATTGGCATCTGTATCTTCCGCATAAGGAGCTTGCATCGACTTAGTTCAGCATTTGGTTTTAGTCTGGGTTTTGCGTGCTGGACTGACTGCTTAGATATGCCGCCAAAGAGAGGGAAATGGGCGCCTCCCTGCGCCAGTCGTGGTCGCGGTCAGCCCTCATCATCCCGGCCCTTCAGGCCCCAGTCATTCACTCCTACACTACCTCCTTCCAAGGAGCATGCATCACATGGTATGAGCCAACTGAGAACTATGGCTACCCCCCTTGTACATCCAACTCTTCATTCTGACCTTATTAGGCTTTTCAATGAGAGACGAGGCTAGGAACACAGCTTCCCATAGGTCAGAGTGGGCATGGTTGGAAGGAGATGCCAAGCTTAGGCATAAGCCCATTGCCTTCATCAGTGCTGGCTTCGTCGAGCCACTCAAAGAATTGAAGGAGCTGGAACGCCCTGAGTCCGGAGAAGTGACCGAATCTGTGAATGATAATCCGGAAACCAATGGAAACATTGATGCGTCCGCATATCCTAATGCAGCAACTCCCGAAACTGAAGTACTCAATCGTGTCACTGTTGAAACAACTGTCGAGACAACTATCCGCTTCATCGAACAACCAAGACTCAACCAAAGTGCTGTTATCTCCAAGTCTGTCACAGCAGTCGGCAATGGCTCCTCCGCAGCTGAAGAGGTTGAACAGGTCGAAAAGTGTGGAGTCGAAGAGATCACAACAGCCAAAGAGACCATACAGACCGATAAAGAAATCCAGTCTAATGACGGGCTTTTTGTTTTCGACCTTGAAGGAGACGAGTCCATGTTGGAAAAATTAACCCAGGCCCCACCCCCAAAGCCTCCTCCAGCAGAAAAGGAAAAAAAGACGTCATCAAAACCTGCTTCTCCGAGAGCATCATGTGGCTCCGACTCGAGCGAGGAAGTCATTCTATTTAAAGGTCGGCTGGCAGCCGCTAAGGGGACAAGTAAACGGCTTGATCAGTCCTCTACACCCGAATTGTCCACATTTCAGAAGTCATTTCAAGATAGCAAACCATCTGCGGAACAAAAGTCCTCAAACGCAAGAAAGACCAGAGCGCTCGTAGTGGCCCCTCACAACAGGACTTCTCAAAACGATACATTGGCCTTTGGGATGTCCCGCAAAAAGCAGTTGAAGGGAAGACGAAACAGCCGTCACCCTCCCCCTATGGAGGAAGATTCCGAAGAAGATGCAATCTTGGCAGATTACATCGAAAACATAGCCGCAAATGACGAAGACGATTTCTTTTCTCAACAGCTGCAGGCCCTCTCTAGCTACAGAGACCTGGGAGGCGATCATGATTCTGTCAATTTTGGGAGGGAGGACGAGTTTGGACTTTTCAAGACTGGCGACTCTCTAGGAGAAGATAGCGGGTCAGAGGTGTCGGGAGCTAGTGGCACTAGTGATGTCGAAACCACCGACATGTTGAACGAAGAGAAGAGTGAAAGCGAGGAGGACGAGAGTATGGCTGAAGATATGGATGATGAAACGCTTGCCCAGCTTCTTGCTAAGCAAGAAGAGCATGGGATGGGAAGAGATAAGCTACTCTTGTTCAACAGCTCCGCAGCCGCAAAAAGGGACAAGGGGAGGCAGCAAAAACAGCATACGACTCTTCCTTCTGCCAGTCAGGTCGCCGACGCACTTGATAACCTGGAAATTGGGGAATGGGGTGCACCCTACCTCCGACATCCTCGCAAGCGGCGTAGCAAGCAGCCACCCAATTTCAACGTTTCCGATTCCGAAGTCGAAGCTGCCCTTCGAGCTGCGTGGCAGCGCGATAGGGAGCGTAAAAAGGAACGCAAGATGGCCCGTGAGGCACTTCGCAGTCAGGGTTTGTTGGGGAAAAACGCAGACTTGAACGATCTGCGCGTCAAGTATCCTCATGGTATGAAGTTGGATGACATGAAAGCTGAACTGGTTTCTTTCCTACTCAGCTCAGCAGAACGGTAAGCAAATACTGTTCATCCGCAACAATATTGTTCCTGCATACTGATTTCATGACCTCCAGACTCGAGTTCCCTCCTCTTGACAAACACGCTCGCAAGATCCTCCACGAACTTGCGAATAAGTTTAACATCACATCCAAATCGACCGGATCGGGTGATCAGAGGCGCCCCGTGTTTTACAGGACCAAGCGCACCGTCCGATACGCTTCGACAAAGGTCGAGGAGGCAACTAACCATGTCGACAAGGCAGCTATGCGCATCCACCGCAAGTACTTCCACCGCGTCGATATTCGGGGCCACAAGCCTTCTAAGTTACCCAGTGTTACTGGTGAGAGCAAAGCTCGAAGCAGCTACAAAGCTCTCATTTTGCGCGATGGAGAGATTGTAGGAGCTTCAGTTCCAGAACTCGGGCAGGATAACAAGGGACGTGCAATGTTGGAAAAAATGGGCTGGACCAAGGGCATGGCGTTGGGAGCGGCAGACAACAAGGGCATCCTGGAGCCCGTCGCTCAAGTCGTCAAACGCTCGAAGGCAGGCTTGGGATAACGACTTTCTGGGTGCGAATTCTGGACATGCTGGCTCTGATGCCACGAGCGCAATACTCAAACAGTTTTATGTTAGATATCTAATGGAGAAGTGCTTAAAACCGGCACTTGGTCGCGCTAGCTTCGCGCATCGACAAGGGCCCAAATCCGCAGCATGGTCCAACCAGAACCCTGGTCAGACGCGGCGTGTACAGACGCGCCGCGTACTGCAGTCACGACATCACTGACCACGCAGAAATTGCGGAAAACCACAAGTGATCATATGCACGATTCATTTCGCCCGAAACCCTGATATCAAGGTATGTTATTGTACAACCGCAAACCCCATAAAACCCTGAGAAAAAACAGAGCCCCCATAAAAGCAGACCATCCGTAACGCATTGCATTAAGAGACCCTCAAGGCGCGCTGTACCTTGACCAGCCTCGTCATGACTCCCAAATGCCAAGCAATCCCGGTACCCTAAGAGAAAAGAACAAGAAAAGGAAAGAATCACGTCGCTTATTTCGTGCTGGAAGAGTACTTGGTGACGGCCTTGGTACCTTCCGAGACAGCGTGCTTGGCCAGCTCGCCAGGAAGGATGAGGCGGACAGCGGTCTGAATCTCGCGGGAGGAGATGGTAGACTTCTTGTTGTAGGCAGCGAGCTTAGAAGCCTCAGTAGCAACGCGCTCAAAAATGTCTTCGGCCAGAGTCAGCAAAGAAAGTCGAATTGTGCCAAAGAGGCATGGGAGCTGTGACTCACCGTTCACGAAGGAGTTGAGGATAGACATCGCCCGGTTGGAGATACCAGTGTCGGGGTGGACCTGCTTCAGGACTGGACTCGAGTCAGCAAAAATGTCTCGAAGCTCATAACAGGTGGAGATGCGTGCTGGTATTGTGCTACACCTCCACATGTTGTGCGGAACACGTCCTGGATGTGCCAAACTTACCCTTGTAGATGTAGGAGGAGTAGGTCTCCTTGCGGGCCTTGGTCCGCTTCTTCTTCTCGCCAGAGGCGGCGGTCTTCTTACCGGCATCCTTCTTCTCAGAAGGAGCCTTGGAAGCAGTGCTAGCCGGGGCCTTGGAGGCGGGCTTCTTCTGAGCATCAGCCTTGGGCGCCATTTTTGATATCTGAAAAGTCGAAGTTGATGATGCAGAAAAGTAATGCGACTTGAAAAGTCTCGATGGATTTGGGGCCTGGGAGGGGCGTGGATGTTGCGGGAGGAAAAGTTGGTTGATGAGAAGAATTGAAGTCGGCGAGGGGACTGGGCCCTTTTGTACTGGACGCGACTGGCAGGAGGCGTCCTGCTGATTTGGGCGGGATTGATTTGGAGGGACCGCGCGAAGAAGTGGGGACTGTCGCCAGCCGCCAACGTGATTTGGCGAAAAATCCCCCTAGATCGACGCAGCGAAGCAACAAGGTAACGCGATGGCCCGAGCGCCACAACAACCCGAAAATGGCAAATTCCAGCTTGCCAGGGCCCAAGGAGAGCTTCCGGAACCTTGACAGGCAGGTTAGGTACGAGAACTGGAGCTCACCAGGCATGCCATCATAGAAGGTACGTACCTTGCACCGCGGGGCTGTTGTCATCCGTTCTGTGGCCCTAGGCCTGCTCATCAGAACGTCGCAGAGCACACTCAGCAACAATGGCCTCTTCTCCCTGCGGCAGCGAGATAACTTCTTTGAGGCTCAAGAGAGCTTTCATAACACATGGACCCGCATTGAGCATGACTCCCTCTCAATTGACGGAGAACTGGACATAGAGGGCCCTTTGACATGGCTCTCCTCCAAACCTGTTGCCGAGCATGTGCACTCAATCTAGAGCATCCAGGCTGTCATACATATGTGCTCTGAATTTAGAGTATCACGACACTAAGCGCAACGTCCCTTGCCAGGCCTCTGCATGGCGGCATCGCTTCGATGGAGACACTGCGGGCAGATCTCGGGGTATGGAGGGACATCAGGACCTCAGGACCTCCAGCCCTACGCATCTCCAAGGTCCATCGCCTCATCGTGATTGGCTCCCGAGAGGACAGACTCGTTGTGAACTGCTCCCCGAGACTTGGGGAAGAGCCACCCGGCTCCGATTTTACGGAAGAGACGGACTGTCACAACGGGAACAGCCGTTGGAAAGGGTACCCGAGACGCACTCTGGCTCCGCCGTGAGCCTACTGACCGGGGAGGACAGCCCCAGTTCTGCCCTACGGGGCTCGTTTTGCACGAGCTGGATAAGATTCATTGGCTTCTGAGACCAAAATCCCGACCCAAGTTCTATAGCTACATCCGGGCCCAGGCTACCGAGCCCATCGTGACGTCCGACTATGTCGTTCGACCCCTTTTAGTCCGGAAATACCACTCCTACCTGAAAATGGGTCCGAAACCCGCTGGGCATCGCTTTCAACGCCCCAATACTGGAATCGGAATCCATTTGGCCGGTCAAACTTGAATTTCCAGCCAAGGAAAGGAGGTCTGAGCCAATAGACATCGCTCTGGATTTGAGGTGGCTCATAATCATCTCATAGACATGGCTCATATATCTAAGGCATTGAGTCACGGTCAGGAACACCAACCGGAATAGCCGACATGGAAGTGTCCCGAGCTTTGGGTGACCATTTGTCAAACAGGGCCAGACAGGACAGGGATTGTGGAGGGTTTGGGGTTCTGGGACATCGAGGGACGGAAGCGGCTGTCGAGAGTATTCGGGTCGAAAATGCACGAAGGGAAAGGACCAAGAGAATAGAAGGCCGAACAATTCAAGGTCGACCAGGTTGTGGTGACAATGATGGTGGAAGTGGGGAGTGGGCAGCAATGAGTGCGCTGGCCATCAAAGAATGTTGTTGGTTTGCTGATGCTAAAAACGCTGGAGCCTTGGGCGGGTAACAAGCATGACAAAAAAATGCTGATGAGGCGTCGTCATTTTTGGATGTGTTTTTTTGGCCGGGGAGTGCCCTGATCTTAAACCCTCCGAAAGCAAGCCAGATGCAATCCAATGATTGGAAGCGCCGGATTGGCCCGATTTTTCGAACGCCAGCCAGCGGCGCGGCAGGCCTAAACCCCACCCATAGCTGTGGACCGTTTTTGGACTAGCCCCAACAGTTCCGATCAATCGCCAAGGGAGGCGCGAGTGATTCGTGATCTTGCACGCTTACGCGAAAACTACTTAACGTGCCTCATCCCCCACCGCCGACGACCGTCTTCCTCCCCATTTTCACTCCTTCATCAACCAAACTGTCGACGCATTGATTGCCCACACGGCACCCGCGATACCAAGCCTCTCTCACCACACATTTTAATTTGTACATTTCATTTTACATCAAAAACCATCAAAATGACTGGCGGCAAGTCTGGTGGCAAGGCCTCTGGCACCAAGAGCGCTCAATCGTGAGTTTCCCTCATCGACCACGGGCCGTCCTCGGCGGCTGACTATCCATCGCGAATCCCATACTTTTCTGGCGTCCCAGCTCAGTTTGTCACATCTTTCGCGTTTTGGACATGCTAACATCATCTATAGTCGCTCCTCTAAGGCCGGTCTCGCGTTCCCTGTCGGTCGTGTGCACCGTCTCCTCCGCAAGGGCAACTATGCCCAGCGTGTCGGTGCTGGTGCTCCCGTCTACCTAGCTGCTGTCCTTGAGTACCTCGCCGCCGAAATTCTTGAGCTGGCTGGCAATGCCGCTCGTGACAACAAGAAGACCCGTATCATCCCGCGCCACCTTCAGCTCGCCATCCGCAACGATGAGGAGCTGAATAAGCTCCTGGGCCACGTCACCATCGCCCAGGGTGGTGTCCTTCCCAACATCCATCAGAGTACGTCGGCCACATCGAATGTTTTGCCTACTACGGATGACTAACTTGATTCCAGACCTTCTTCCCAAGAAGACAGCGAAGACTGGCAAGAACTTGTCTCAGGAGCTTTGATTTTTCGGGGGTTCGGTTCTTTTCCAGTTTGCTTTCCTTTTTTGGTCGGCTTTGGGTTCATGATATTGGGGTCACACGGTATCGGGTCATCGGTTGTCTTTTATGCACGTTCGGGTTGTACATTAATACCATGATGGGCATGGTCATGGTCATGAATGAGAATACCTTTTAAATATTTGATCATGATCTCTCGCTGTTGCCTCGAGAACTGTGTGACTTGGTAGGTTTCAGACGCGTTCCACGTAGATTGGTAGCAGGTCAGTATTGGCTTGGGATTACCCACAGCATTTGAACTCAGCTGTGGCCTTCAGACGCGACGTGCTTAGACGATGACGCGATCATGATAACTACCAAAAAAGCTTTCAAATCACAATGCTGAATTCAAGTCAAATGCCAGAAAGCGTGTATTTTGGTTCTCTATGTGACTGCTCGCGAACACCATTCCATTGTATTCATCAGAACTTGAGCGGCGGGGGGGCTGCCGACAGAAATTGAGGGTCAGCCACGAAGGCAATGCAGCCTAGATTTCGCAATTGAAGGAAAAACTTACGTTCGAGGTTGGGAACAGGCAGATTCCTTTCGTACTTGGAACCTGTTACCGTTGTCAGGGCGGTCCCGTTTTTTGAAAAAGAACGTGAATTTAGGGCAATGCAGACCTCCAGGAGCAGTCGGTGGGCAGTACGGATCTGGGTGCTTCCACTTCTCCAACAACTTCTCCGTCTCCTTCAGCAGTGCCTGCACGATCCCTCCTGGTCAGCGCTTCCTGTCTTGCGTGCAACCTCAGGATACTGTTGATATTTCGCACCCGTTGCAGACGTGGATCGGTAACATTGCGGTTCTTCTCGAAGAGGGAGCGGATGTAAAGCGCCTGGCCCCGCCAGAGGTTGCGATGCACCGTCCAGTCGAGAGCGAGCTTCAATGCCCGGCGGTAGAGCGAGCTGGGGCCATAGTGTCAGCAACAAGGTTCGGCTTGTCAATGGACGCCAACATGGAGGCAGGCGGCATCAAGACGGAAGGAGTGGGCATGACTGACAGAGCGGCCTGCCTGTTCGACATGGTGGGCGGCTGTGGCGACGTAACTGTGCTAAGGTTTCGGCGTCTGGTAACCACTTCTACAAATCGAGACCCTCCAGAACCGTTGTATGTGTCAGCCGGAAAGCCCGGATATCGAGTCGCAGCACCCACGGACCGGTCGCGGGGTCGTGGCGGGGATATACCTAGGCTGCGTGTTTGCGATAGCAGGGCGTGGTGACGGCTCGAGCACTTTGAGCTCAATCAGAATTGACAGCAATTGGGCGGGACAGCTTCGCCGCGGGTTTGTGCCTCAGGCCACATCAGGGACCCGAGGCTGCGCTGGTGGGATTGCTTGGCATTAATGACAATTGGCGAATGGACTGACAAGGCTCTGGCGAGAAGCCAAGCGCCCCGCCCCTTTCCCCCTTCCAAGTGCTGCAGTGTTCGATCCTCAGGCATCGATCGCTCACGGCTGGCGAGCTGGTTCCAACAACCATTCAAGCTTCGACGGACGTTCCTCCGTTCCGTTCCCTTTTGCCGAGACTGCACAACAGTTGCCGTGCACGCCTGCCTTGGCGCGTCCGGCGAGCTTCCCGTGCCTGGATCCCTGCGATGAAGGCGGTGCGGGCTGAGGTCACCGGACCAGTGGGTGTTCTGTGTCCGTGCCAGCACCAGTTGCGGCCCAGTGTTCCAGTGAGGAGCGGAGATCGCGTTGCGTGCCGGCAGCGCCGCTCACAGGCTGGGTTTTTGCAATCCCTGACACAATTGGAAGCCGGCTTTGGGCTCTGCCAGCGAGCGAGCGAGGGGTGCCGTGGTCATTTTTTTTTTCTCATGCCCGCATTGCCCGGTGCTAGACTTCCTGGCTCCTGGGTCCTGGCTCTTGTAAGCAAACGGCGCAAATCCGCTGCCCTCAGTGCCCTGTCCACTTCGGCTCGGGCTTTAAACTTCTCCATAATTTGTGTCCCTCGTTATCTTTCCTCCTAATCGATCTTTCCTTTCGCCTGCACCGTCCAGAAGACATCTCGGTGCTTTCTTCCCCTCCCCCCTGCCCGCTTGCTCTGCGATTCATATTGCCGGGGCCTGTGTTGTGCGCTTTTGCCGTCTGAGCAGTTACACCAATCCTTTCTCTGCCTTACGCCGCTTGCGACCCAAGTTGTCCTGCAGATCTTTTTAGCATCCTCAATTCGCGCAACGCACGGCCGGCAACCACTTCCTCCTCTCCCTCACCCCCCTGAGCCCATACACACACCTTCGCAGTCAGGATGCTGTATCGCGGTCTTCGCATGGCGGCGCGTGCCGCTCCTAAGTTCGCTGTCCTCAACACCCACGCAGCCCTACGCCAGCTCCCCCTGCAGTTCCAGCATGTCCGGACCTATGCCGACAAGATCATCAAGGTGCCTCAGATGGCCGAGTCGATCACCGAGGGCACGTTGAAACAGTGGAACAAGGCCGTTGGTGACTACGTTGAGGCGGACGAGGAGATTGCGACCATTGAGACCGACAAGGTGGGTGTGGCACCGTGCCATGACGTTGTTGGTCGGGTCGCCTGAGTACTGGCGCTAACTCGCTGTCATGCTAGATCGACGTTGCTGTCAACGCCCCCGAAGCTGGTGTTATCAAGGAATTCTTTGTGAATGAGGAGGACACCGTTCTCGTCGGCCAAGACCTTGTGCGCCTGGAGGTCGGTGGCGAAAAGCCGGCTGAGGCAGCCAAAGAGCAGCCCAAGGCTGCGGCCCCGGAGCCGAAGGTTGAAGAGAAGAAGGTTCCGGAGGCCCCGGCTCCTGAACCTTCCAAGACTGCTGCTCCGGCTCCTGCTCCGCCAAAGCAAGAGGCTCCCGCCTCTCCCAAGCCGGCCAGCAAGCCTGCTGAGACTCCCGCGGTTACCCTCGGCAACCGTGAGGAGCGGAGGGTAAGTAGTGCCTCGCTCGAACTTTTGAGAAATAACCGCAGTTGTCCATGTGCTTGATCTGACCGGATGCGTGTAGGTCAAGATGAACCGAATGCGTCTCCGCATTGCCGAGCGTCTCAAGCAATCGCAGAACACCGCCGCGTCGCTGACGACCTTCAACGAGGTCGACATGTCGGCTCTGATCGAGTTCCGCAACAAGTATAAGGATGAGGTCCTCAAGAAGACAGGAGTTAAGCTTGGCTTCATGAGCGCCTTCTCCCGTGCCGTCGTCCTCGCCATTCGTGACCTTCCTGTCGTCAACGCTTCGATTGAGGGTCCCAACGGTGGTGATACTATCGTCTACAGGGACTATGTTGATATTAGCGTTGCCGTCGCGACCGAGAAGGGTCTTGTCACTCCTGTTGTGCGCAACGCTGAGACCATGGACTTGATCACTATCGAGAAGACTATTGCCGAACTGGGAAAGAAGGTATGGCTTCATCCACATACGTTGCTTTGTCTTCTGTGCTTGACGTTCGAGTTCTGACCTCATGCTTTGGTAATAGGCCCGTGACGGCAAGCTCACCATTGAGGATATGGCCGGCGGCACCTTCACGATTAGCAACGGTGGCGTCTTCGGGTCCCTTATGGGCACCCCTATCATTAACCTCCCCCAGTCTGCTGTGCTCGGCCTGCACGCTATTAAAGAGCGTCCCGTCGCCGTCAATGGCAAGGTGGAAATCCGTCCTATGATGTACCTTGCGCTTACATATGACCACCGCCTGCTGGACGGCAGGGAGGCCGTGCAATTCCTGGTCAAGGTCAAGGAGTACATTGAGGATCCCAGGAAGATGCTACTTTAAAGTGGGGCATCTCTGATCTGGCTCGAGAGTTTTGGGGATGCGGGGGTTGGTAGATTGTCGACGGTTAGTGGCTGGAAAGTGCTCTTGGGTAGCACTTTTGCACCAAAAAAAAAAGAAAAACAAAATTAACTGCGCTTGGTTGTGTAATATAAGATTCTGAGGGCCTATTCCCTTGGGTACAGTGCATTCCTGGGCGTTTCCAATTTAGACAAGGGTTTGATTTTTTTACACGTTGCGACTTGTTCAGCAACATACATTCCGGGTATTCAGTGCGCTGAATAGAGTTTTTCGGTGTTATTATGTCCCAGACTTGGGGGCTTGTGTCAGCATAGGGATGAACTCCTCAACCTATGTGTGTACAGACAGCCCATAATAATCTACTGTGTTTATAGATCGAATGAAAATTAGCCAAGTAATACCTAAGACCTTGCAACGCCATATCTAGGTTGACTGTGTAGAAACATATAACAACAAATATTGACGTGACTTTCAAGCTCTGCTTTTGCAAAAGCATCGGTGATGGGTCACTGGGGCGCTGTATGAAAGTGCCAACCATCAGGATTGGTTGAATTCCATGCTGTCGATCACCTTTGTTTTGTCGTTTAGGGTATGTGTCTGGGTTGTCTTATGTCTGGTTTTGTTGATATCCAAGAACACCCACAAAGCCTGGCTCTGGGAGGGGGATAGTAATGGATGCGCACTTACATACTGTCACACATCCCGCCTATTGTATGAAAAAAAAAGCACTTGATATGAGCCCTAAAGCCAACTGGTGCTTCCAGCCAAACAATACTCGCTTGCTATGGGTTTATCCTCGTGTATGATAAGGTCCCCATCGAAAAGACTAGTTGTCTCAACCACAGGCCCTACTTGTTAAAGCTGAAACAAAGCACTTGGTCGTAATTCTTGTACCAAGATTGATTCCTTGGACTGGTTTCCTTGCCACCGTGTCGCACATCAGATTCCTGTTGGATTACCAGCACATCTGCCGTGCCCAGCATGGTAATCACAAAGAATTTTCAGAGCACGGCCAATTGCCTCAATACTACGTTAGCGCCCGGCATAAGTTCTGTGGATGTGTGCTAGAAAATGGCACTAAGAAGCAGAAACCATCATTTAGTATACTGTTAATTTCCAAAGGGCAGTAGTGTCTGGAAATAGAGATATCTTTGGCAGGAGTTAAACTGGGCGACTAAACCACAACATGTCTACGTACGTCTAAGCTAATGATTACTGATTTAAGTCACTGCTTCTCGACTTCTTGAAACGGCAACCCATTTGTGCTCTAACTGTTTTCCCTGATAGTCTCTAGTGTTGAACACAGGTAGTTGCTCCCTCGACGGATATGGACCTGTTGAAGATAGTCTACGTAGATACTATACTATGAAGCATTGCATCTTATGAATTACAGTACATGAATATACTCTAGAAGTAGATACGGGGTTGATGAAGCACAAGAGCTTACCACCTGCCTTTAGCCCTTCTTCCCGAGCCGTGACGAATTAATTGACAGTTAATGGATAGAAACGGACTACTTATTTCAGCCACACCAAAACCCATTCGCCAAATGCTCGTAAGTTGTCCTTGGTAAGGCCAGAGTCGGGGAATTCCAACCGACCCTTTCGTTTCAAGCTGCTAGCCTGTACCGTGTTGCTGAGATCACCAGACTTGTCCGTCCACCAATCCGCAAAGCGAAAGCCATGTTTGTGGATGTTATAACCTAGAATCAAAATTATGAAAACGGGAAGCTGTATAAAACCCATGTTAGCCATATCAGAACCCTACCAACCGGAGTAAAATCTATGATGTTGATTGATTAAGGATTTTACTGACGCTGATGTATGCCGACACGAATTTACGGGGGCTAAACGGCGTGATAAAGGCGCTGACACCGTTAAATAGTGTCAAGATAATACAAGCTATGAGACCGAATGCTGCCTTGAGCCACTGGCCATGAGACTTGTAAGGATACAGGGGGTGATTTCTGTCGTAACTGGCTGCTTGAGCTTCAGAAGTATTGCCATACAATTTGGCCTCCTCGAGCCTGGAACTCGTTTGGTTAGTCTGCACGTTCTCTCGGTGAACAGAACCCCGACTTCAAGTCGCTCTTGGATATTGATGATACTGACGTTTTGAAAAAGAATAGGTACGTTGCGCAGATAGAGGCATACATGATGAGACAGGAAACCGTGCAGTTATTGGCAAGTTCGTCGAGGCGCTATATTCAATTATGGTCAGATAAGACTACCAAATGGCCGAGCATTTTGAATCGACTTACCGCTCCAGGGTTGCCTGAGCGACCCATGTATGCTATCATCATGACAGCGCCGGTGACGAGGACTGCTCTAACCGGCACTCCCATGCGGCACTGGCGCAACCGCCTAGTAATGAATTCCGGCCCAGTTTGCCCTCGAAGAGCAAGTGTATGGAGGACTCTCGTCGCGATATACATGGAATTGATAGCGCAGGTAAATGCTGAAAATACAAAGACGGCATTGAAAAAATGGGCGAGCTTTGGCATACCAGCCTCAACGACGGCAATAATGAATACTGATCGAGCACTGACTGAGGTCGCCTCGCCATTCAGGAAAGGATGGTCCATCGGGACGACAAAGGATGCAGTCATGACAGCGAGGGAATATAAAGTCACGACTCGAAGATTGATTTTCCGAGCGGCCATCTTCATAGCCTCGACATCAGCTAACGCTCGGCTCTCAGCAGCGGTAGCTGCCATGATGTCCATGCCGATATAGGAGAACATGACGCTGGTAAACGTGGTCCTATGGTTAACCAAGTTAGTGAACACCGGGCAACCAGCATCAAGATACCAGCTTTGGAAAGATATTGCAATAGAGGGAACTTTGCAATAGCATACCAGACACCCAAAAGTGTCCCAAGGGATCCGGTAATTGTCTGTTTCACTTCTAGATCATCGGTTCTAGCCCGGTAAACTGTACTGAAGAACGAGTAAGGGTCGTTCCAGTCTTTACGAACTGTTAGTTTATAGTGTCCTTTTTGGGTAGCTCCGGACGTAACAGCAAGACATACAGCGAGTACCTAGAGGTTCGTGGTAGTATGCATTGGAACGTGCTGTTTGAAAGATGAACAATTAGCCAGATCTTATGTAGCCGGGTTGTAGTATCCGGGTGACCAACGCTCAATGATGGACAAGAAAAACATCAACTATTCGAACGCTTGTTAATCAGGTTATATTCATTTCAGGCGAGGTAAAAACCTACCAAAATCAGAAACGATATGAATATCAGCTTGAAGGTACCGAATATATATTCCAGCTCGCCGAACCACTACAAGACTCTAGGCGTTAGTAACCCTTTTCGAAGCACAGAAGTTGCCAGTTTGGAACGTACTCGGACTGGAAACATGTTGAAGATGATAACAAGTACTAGGAACACAGTAATCCACACGGCATTATCGACATCCACTCCGGTTTGCCAGATGAGATGGGTTTTGCCATCGTCGTAGCGGAACTTGATAGCATTTGTAATGGCAACCAGTTGCTCACCAGCAAGAATGGTATAGGCAAACCTGTTTCCCCAGCACACTGGTATTAGCACATGCCTTACTTAAAACGAGATAAAGTCGCTGGGGCTGCCTACCAATAAACCCAACCAACGCCAAACCCAACGCCCCGGCTAACGAATCGACGAGGAAACTCCATGACAGGAGCATTGACTGGCATCAAGGCAGTCATCTCTCCGAGGCAACTTATCACGGATGAAATCACAATTCCCATAAGGATGTACGCCATGACAGCACCGCCAGGACCGGCACTAGCGATTGATCTCCCACAGCCCAGGAACAATCCTGCAGATAATGCGTGAGTAGCTATGCGACTAGATTCACAAGTCAATAGCACTTATACCATTTCCGATAGTGCTGACAAATGTCGATACAATCAGTCTAAGTTGATCTTAAGAGTAAACAGTTCCCAGGCCTTACCCAGAAAATGCAATCATCTACCGCAAAGAGCCAGGGAAGTCAACCAATGCCGCATGCAAGGCATATCATAATACAAGTCCGGAGGAGAACACTCACATTGATGTGTCTCTCATGCAACACTCGCCTGGGCAAGAGCAATTTGTGAGTGACATGCGACTAGGAGAATATTGGTTGTGCTCTCAACTCACCAGAGGCTGTCTCCACGGAATTCGCGTCGATCCTCGGGAGTCGGCGGCTCATCGAAACCGCCGTGTAGCGTTGCCTCCCCGTCTGGGATAGGGCTCTGATGGCCGGTGTGGGGATAAAGTTGAGGATTAACAGCCTCTGGCTTCTCGTAGTCCATCGTAATGGCGCCTGTAATGGATAAGAAGTTCAGCCAGACAGGATGGCACCGCCCTTCGATCAAAGAGGCATTCAAGTCGCAAAAAGTATGCGTCTGAGAGACAGAGGCAAGTTAGAACAAGAATGCCGGGATATAACCCGAGCGCAAGCAAGCCCGAACCACCATTCGATGTTCCAGTATAATAAACCAGTTCCACGCCTTATGACCCGTTCCCTGGGCAGCACCCCATGGTCTCCTGCCCCTGCCCTGCAGCAGGGTAAAAATAATCAGCTAATCATACACCACACGACGTTATCTGCATTACCCAGCCCTGCGAGACACGGCGATCGAATATCTCCACTCCATATAGTCTGGCGGACAACCATGCAGCCAAGAGTGGCGGAGAAGAACGTCGACCTCGGTTAGCTGCTGGTTGATGCATGCTTGTACGAGGATACGTTGGGTTGCCTTCCGCTTCTAGGTAGTAGTCGGCCAAACAATATCCCTTTCTTACCCCTCAAGCTTCTCACTTGTCGGGTCCCAGTTCCAGAGGGCTAAATAAACGGCAAGTAATACCCCTTTCATGCATGCCCCCAGGCCCTCCACAAGGCCTTTTTTTTTTCACCAGTTTTCACTGACCCGACAGTGTCACATCATGAGTTGATCAGTGTGTATCATGCTGATGCCTACATGTCATTTTAGTGGAATTAGGCAGATATGCCTTATGGATGAAGGTTTCCTTCTGCATATATGTTTGCAAGTTGCAGGCTTGATGTGTTCGACGGAATCGTGTTTGCGTAGGCCAGAACTGTGGTATGTCTAGGGTCTTCCACTCCAGTTCAGCCTAACAGTTGCATATTGCAAAGATAGCAAACGCATTCCTAGCTGTCCGCAAATAGTAGCGTCCCGCAGGCTATTTTGATCGAGCTCAAGATAGTGACGTTGGGTCTTGGTTGGAAAGCGGTTGATAAGCCACACAATCGTTCCCTTTGGCGGGTCATTCTCCGCAGGCACTGTAACCTTATTTTTTAGCGAAAGCTTGGCGAACAACGGCGACTGGCCGGGGCGGGTCCGGCACACGCTGTTCGACGGCTTGGCCCAGCCCTGCCGTCCTTGGCACTAGGTCGCCCAACTTGCGGAACGCGACAACCACAGAATACTTGCTTACTTTTCTCCATCCATTGTTCCCCTCCAATCCGGGGTCCGTCCCGCTCATGGGGACTCTCTGCCCAGGACGCAATGTCCACCACCCACCCACCAAGCTATCGGGTTTGGGGTTGGAATCCGGCATACGTATCTGCGCAGCACGCGCCCCACGCGACCGTGGGTAATCTACTTGTAAGATCTGCCTTGGTGGTCGGTTTGGCAAACCCAGAACTCATGAAGCAGCCCTACTGGGCGGGATTTCATCCGAATGAAGGGCTCAGCCACTCGGATCCCAGGTGGGCGGCACGCAAGGCCATGTCCAAGACAAGGGAGGGCGATGAAGACGGAAACGCTGTAAGAAAGGACCGTTAGTGTGCTCGCCTGCCTTGATTGTCTATCAACAGAGACACCGGCGCAACGCAGACGTCGAGCCTTGCTAGCCAATGGCCAAGTAGACGAGCGGCTGAGTTGGTGACAGCGTGTGTCTAGAATGCTGGGCTTGTTAACCACGCCGACGGTTCATTTGGTGGGTATCTTGCTTGGCAGAATATTTGGTAAGACTAAATTCAATCCATTGGCCTGCCCTGCCACCTACCCCCTGGCCGACGACTGCCTAGTTCCCCAAAGTCCACATGTTAATATGGATGCAAGTCAAGTCGCTCCCTGTTGCGCCAAGTCGACACCAGCACTAGTCTTTCCTGCTCTCGACTCGTACTAGAAGACCACCCCTCATTGGCGATTCAGCCACGAGCCCGACACAGGGCTGGCGCTGGCTTTCTTGCCCACGCTCCATGAGCCATCCTGCTGTGGAGTTTGCTTGTAACTACCACTACTCATCAACGGACTGCTCGTCATTCTACCATTCTAGTGCTCATCGGCTCGGTATCTCATTGACTTTAGTCCCCATATCGACGCTCGCGTCTTATGCAGACCAGTCTGGTATCGGCAGAAGGCATTCATGCTCGGTACACATAATTTTGTGCAGAGAGAGATCACCGGGGCTTACACGTCGGCCATTCTGTCATTGTTGGAACCCCACATCCCCGCATTAGGTGCCTGTTGCGCAACATCTCTCACGTAAAGAAGCCATCCGGGATCTTTGGTAGATCATAATATTGCGCCAAAGAGTTTCTGCATATACATATATATACTCAAGGGACCCACGCAGGCGTCGTTGTTCGTGTGGTATGGCTTCTCAGGCTTCGACTCTTTTCGATAGCTTGGCCAATGTCTGGAGACAGCTGGTGCTGCGTAGCGATGTCGATGACATCGTGCTGGAGCTCTTGGGTCGATTCTCTCTCGAGAGGCTCTACGCGAGCTCTGCCGACCGCGAAGCATACCAGCACCTGGTCATTTCGCTCCTCGTTCAGCTCAAGGCCATCTTCGATCTCCAGCGTCTGACGATACCAGCAGAGCGCGAGCATTCCCATCTTAGCTGGTACCTGGGCTTCCTTGTGAGCTGGGAAGTTGCTCTCCGCTCAGTCGAATTTGTCCTCCAGATTATCATCGACAGCCGTGAGAGTCTCTGGGCACACCGCGAACTACGCGACCGGTACTTGGCCGAGTTTCTTCTCTCCGCCCTCCGGGTCCTTACGCTTCATCCTAAAGCCCCCACCAACCAACGGTCTAAAGACCGACGTGAGCGCTTTGCCCGAATACATGGCGCCATCGAGCAAGTATACGACAGTTATCCCGGGCCCAAGTCATTTCTTCTGGAGGTTTGCAAGGAGGTTGCCGGACAGCTTCATGCCGACCCAAACAGTCTTGGTCTTCCCGCCCCTCTCAAGTCCGAACTACCAAATGTGACAAAAGAACTGGTATGGATTCGATTAAACAGAATATAGTTTAAGCCATCGAGGTTGCTAACGTCACGTTCTTAGTATCCGCTCCCCCCCTGTCTGCACTCGAGTTCCATCAGTGAGCTTGTGCCAGCCAGCGGATTCGGGAACTGGCTAGTGCAGTTCCTTGCGTTGAGGGATGTCTCGCAGTTCGTAGTGGCCGCTTGGATCCAGTATCATGTCAACAGGGAGATGAGGGATGTGCGCCTACATGCTTCGTCCGCTCGTGCTCGCAATGCCGTCCTCAGCGCTCTGAATAACTTGCGCCTGCCCCCAAACTTAACCAAAGTTGATATGGTAACCACCTTCAGTACTACCTTTCGTATTATTCTACCGGACACGCTCGACCTCGCGCGCCACAATGCTCCTGGGCCCCGGATCGACGAATGTGAGCTCGACGCGCTCGACGCCCTAAGCAACAGGTTAAGAGAACGACAGGTTGTCTACCGCATAAGCGATCGCGAAATAGCCCATAGCCTATCCCAAGTGATTGCAAACATTGCACTACAAGATGACCCTTCTGGCCGCTATACCCCTGGTACACGGCCAAGCCTTTATGCCCTCAATTGTCCTAGTTGTCATCTAGTTGGTGCTTCGCAGTTGAGGTCTTCAGGCATCCAAGTGCCCGTACGTCATGTGCAATCCTGTCATCAGTATTATCTACTCTATGCTAACATCATGAACCTTCTCCAGATGAGTACGCCAGATTCACCAGAAATCCGTCTTCCTCCTCAGTCAAGGTGTATGTACTGCGGAGAGGGCGTCACTCTGGCCCGCGAGGTGACAATTGCGAGGCAAACCTGGGAGTTGATTGAACCGTTGCGGCCCGATGCTGATACAATCAACGTTGAGCGACATCTTCGCCCTCCATTCCAGATGTGGCCACCAAAATTGGATCCTTCTGGTATGGTGGTTCCTCCGACAACCAGTAGTGGCATTGTCACTTCGGGATACGAGATGGTCAATGGGCCATTGTCGTCTCTTAACCCCCCTGGAACCCAAATTCTTGCAAGTCCAGCAGTTGACCAGCCCGGTTCCGGAAACGCAGGGTTGGTCAGCCCTGACTCACCCACGGTCCCACATGCATCGCCAATCCCAATGCAGACTGTGCCTTTTCACCCTGATATATCTACTGGCTCGGGGAAGAGGACACAGGAGGAAACAGATTTAAGCCATGTTAATGGGGAGGCCACGATGTCTAGTGACCCGCTATCGTCTTCAGGTGGTTCAGCCGGCGTTCAACGGCCGGTAGACACAGAGCAACCCCGTTCCCCCCCAACCCCGCAAACGAATCCCGTAACCCCTGGGCAGGAAAAGAATAGGTTTGCAGGATTCCTGTCAAAACTTAGACCGTCTAATAGCAATACAAGCCCTGGGGATTCGAGTTCGTCGTCTTCCGGCTCTCTCGAGGCCCAAAAACAAGAGCTTATCTCTCTCGGCTCCCTCCTAAGTGCCCAAAGACAGACAAGAGTGAGACCTTCCAAAAATATCAGTGTTGCTCTCTCACAAACGTCGGCTCTCGCGCTTTTCTGGACACAGTTCGCAATACAGGTTTGGGATGTTGGAACTTCACCGCCCAGACCAGTGCGTACGATAACGCCGGAAAGCACATGTCTTCTCGCAACTGTTGCAAAGGAGCATCTTGCCTATATTGTGGGCAACCGTGATCAAAAACTGACGGTAAGATGGCCGAGTTCTGCTGCTGATCTGATGTTTCACTCTGTCAAAGTGAGCTTCTGCTGATGTTCGTCGTACTTGATAGCTACGCATTATAAACCTCGTACAACCAACCGTTCCCGCTGTGGAGTACCGTATCCCGTCCTCCCTGTGGTGCAGAAGCATTGCAATAGACAGACGGGAAAATTACGTTGTGGTCGGCTTTGAGAATGCGACTGTCCGGTTCTTCAACGCGAGAATCGCAGAACAGCCTCGAGAGGACCGCCTGCATACCGCCTACCATCCCGAATGTAAGAGTTGTCCTAGCGTTGACACTTTATCGTTTTCCAACGACGGGCTTGTTCTTCTTGCCAGCACTCGTAACAAGAAAGATGGCACGATACAGATCTGGTGCTGGCGCTTCCCGTTTCATGTGTTCCACGAGCTTTACACGTGCCGCTACACCGTCCGTCTCCATGAGTCAGAAGACAACGGAGTCTCTTCAGCAGTCTTCCGCTCTGGTGTCAACGGCGAAGACGACCTTGTCTGCATTACTACCTGGACACAATCAGGTTATCCCATTTTGATTCAGCCTCGTGATGGCCATAGGACAGAGGTGCGCAAAGACCAGTCAGGAAGAAGCAGCAGCAGGCTCGGCAGCAGGATCCAGTGTGCTGTTTTTTCGCCGTCTGGGAGAGAGCTCGTCATGGTCAATGACAAGGGCTGTGTATTTCAAGTTTCAAACTTGAATTCCAGCCCTCTTGATGTGCGAAAAATCTCAACAACGAAGGAGTTAACTGCAAAGACCGACAGCTTTGCTCTGTCATTCATGAACATATCAGACGACGAATACATAGTACTGGCATGGACTGACTCAAAAGAGAAGGGATGGATAAAGAAGATCCCTGTATCGTCAAGGGTAAGTTTAAGTTTATTAATCTATCGCTTACTATGGTGTGGACTGCCAAATGCTGAGATTGGAGTACAGAATGAATCAAACACCCCTGGATTCGTCTACGAAGCATCGACGTTTAGCGAACCAAGAGATGCATTTGCACCTCCAAACGAGCCAGTTGAACTAGAGAACACTGAGAGAAGACCCGAAGAGATCTATCGAAGATTACAAGGGAGCAATCTTCGGACTAACAGGTAGTTAATCTGATGCTAAATGAAAAGCTTTTCTATATAAGATAGTCTTAAGCTATAGGCTTCCTGTTAGGTAACTTGCACTAAGCCCTTCATATAAAGGACTTGCAAAGGTAATGGATTTGATATTCGTCCAACACAGACGTGACAATTCCACAACCTCCTGAGATGGGTTGAAGGTAGTAGCCAGGTTGTGGAACCTGAGGAACTGGAATTATCACCGGTGATACTGAAGTATCCCGTTATGATAATTTGGCGTTGGCGGTGATTAATGACTTGACTGCTCTGTCCATTTGGCATATCCCGCCCCGCTTTTTCCTTGGCAAGGCCACCTTCATTCCCGCTGGCCGTAAAATGGAGAGAACTATAATAGAGATTCAAGAGAGTTTAGCTAAGCTTATTTACCCAGTGCAGGTCATAAATTACACCATGGCTGTGTTATATTAGATTTCTTTTTATAGCATTCTTTGATAGATTCAAATTTACCATGCATGATATTCCCATTTATATTCGTGACTCTATCTGCATGTCTTAAGTTACTTATCAATATCGGCATGAGTTGCAGTTTCTAGTCTAATCAAGCGTAGAATGCTAGTTACCATAATCGAGGTATTCACATTAATATATAGTTAAAGCTCTGCTAGGACACCCCTAGAGTGCTGCCATACCAATCGGCAGGGTATTGCATCGCACATCTAGCTTCCTACTACTCAAATAACACAGGGTACCGAAAGATAGTATTTTCGGTGGCTGTTAAAGTTACGCCCCTATTGAAAAGGTCTTATGCATACATATTTGAGCTTTTTTTATATCAAGATTGAAATAACATATATCATAACTATCATATATACTGGATATAATATTGTGGCCAAAGCTTTATGTAAAAAGCTATTTAGCTGGGTTTATAAGAAGCTACCCTAGAAGTAGATCATTGATAACTGAGCTAAGCCTTGCCGAGTTGGTCCTCCATTGGCTTCCTATCGCGCCGCTGACAAACCATCACTCTGTCCATGGGATGGCTGGTTATCCAAGGCCTTTTTAGAACTTCTTAGGCACGTTCTAGGCCGTTAGATATAGGATGATGATGATGGTGGTTCTATTTTTGGCCACGTTCTACTCAGAGGGGGTACTGGGCCGTGCCCACGACGACGGCTGGCATAGCTGTACAATGTTAACTACTTACAACTGAACCCTTGTGCGCGAGGGAAAGCTTCCTGGCAGAAACCTTCGCGTAGATTACTAGAAGAGAGGAGAGACATTCTTTGCAATCAACAAGAGCAAAGGAAATTCAACCATTGGGGGAGCTTGTGGAACAACAATCTCGAGTGGTTCTGACGCCTCCTCTTCGTCTGCTCTAACTGCAAGCGAGGGAAGACGAGGAAGAATATTTAGAGGAATAGGGAGTGGCTCTAGTGTTGATAAGTCATTGAATCTTACCATATTAGCGAAGCTCATTGACACGTCTCAAGTATAGATTGAAGGTTTTGTGGAAAGCTTGAGCATCGAGCCGGGCTGCGTCTGGGTTGCTCCAAGTAGCGATAGGACACACCAAGATGTCCGCGGCGAACTACCTGACTGCACATGCATGTCTTAATGGCCTCCGGAGGGTAGGCGAAGCGTTGATGATACTCGGGAAAATCTCCATGGCCAGAAACCTCCTGAATCCAACGGCCTAGAACGTGTCTAGGAAGTTCCAGGAAGCCCTTGGGTGACCAGCCATCCCAAAGACAGGAAGCTGGTTTATTCTCTGCCCACCATCGTTGCATGTCAAATGGTGGCGCTCGAAGAGGTTTGGATTGCGAAGCTATTAATAAAAGATCTCCAGAACTAAAAAATTTCTGATGGAAGACTAAAAGACTTGTAGTACGAGAAACAGAAAAGTTTCGAGTATAACAGGTAGATGGATGAAAGAGTTC
>Ga0065720_1018959_pt1 | contig 51436 bp, 34 predicted proteins | sample Thericmetagenome_FD_59107 | JGI IMG/M metagenome (GOLD analysis project Ga0065720, IMG submission 59107) | Thermophilic microbial communities from the Joint Bioenergy Institute, California, USA of rice/straw/compost enrichment - eDNA_2 v2... | ecosystem: Engineered > Solid waste > Grass >... | reverse complement strand
GGGGGCGCATTTGGGCATGGTGGGCGGAGTGGGCTGCATCGGCCGCTGCATCACCGGATACCATGCCATTTTCTGCGCATTGCCCGCGATCCGGCCTTCTTTGCCGTTCCAGAGCCGACTTACGATTTGCTCGGGTCAAGGGAGCCAGTGGGATCAGCGATCGTCGGTGTCCTTCTGGGCGAGCGATGTGCGTCTATCGTCTTATTCTTACCGGTTTCCAGAAGCCACAAATCTCCGACAGGCCAGCTGAATCTGGTCCCCAGAGATAGGGCGCGCGGATGTGGCTGTCGGCGTCCAGCAAGCATCTGCGACGGAGCTGCGTGTCGGTGATCGAGAAGGTTTTCCGGAAAGCATCGGGAGAAGGTTGAAACGCTGTGCTTGAGCCCCTTCTTGAATCGTGCAAGCCTTGCTCAGACAGGTTTAATCCTGCCCAATGCATCAGAGATGCAGGCTATGCAGGTACGAGATTGGTTGGCGAACAGATGCAGCAGCGGACGAACCCAGGCCAAGCTTGGGATCACTGGATACATCTCCAATGGCCCAGCGACTTTCCGAGGAGGATTCCATTAAGTGCGACCTAAGAAGAAGCCGAGACAATACCGCATAACTTTCGCGAGTCCGGGGGTGCACCTGCCCATCAGACCTTTTTACAGCCATCACCGCGGCTTGTAAATCTCAGCAACTGTTGTACCGTCATTTATTGGCAATGCCTCTTGCTTGAGAGAACCCGGAGGGGGAAATCGGCGTATAACATGGAACTTATTCCTGTTCTAGAGCTTTCTCGGGCCAGGGAAAGATCAAGGCTCAAAAAGCAAGGGTAGTAATAAAAGAGCGACAAGCGGTCCCGGCGGTTGCATTTAAAGAGGTGGCGGATAGCCTACAGTAAGAGTTGGGGGAAAAAAAAGCTATTGCCCAGGCAATTGCAACTTGAGAGCGACCAATTCCTACTTGAATCTTTAGAAATGCAAGTGTAGCTAGCAATATATGTCGTCAATTTCTCTTACAATGCGTGGTCCATTCTAGGTATCTGGCCAGAATAAGTCTTTCCTAACATTTGATCGAGTCCAGCCGTCATCGCCAGTGGGTCCCTCCGGGAGCTGGTCGCTGGCTGCACTTCACATAGCAGCAGAAGGCGGTAGCGAGGGGCACTTCACTCACAGAAAACTGTTAGATAATAAGTCGAAGCGTAAAAATACATCAACTTATGACTACCTTCTCCCAGGCAACATTGGTGAAACCGCAGCTTGCAATCTAATGTCGCGTTAGTCAAGAGCAGTAAGGTGCAATGCTTACTTTGAACCTGTGGTTGCCAGAGCAACAAGTATTTAGAAAAGGGGCTAAAGAGGGGAGAATCGAGCGTTGGCACCAACTACACTGCCGGTGAGTCAATATCACTAACCACGCATACATTGAGCAGCAAAAGAACACATGTGTCAGTACTGTGTAAGACACGATAGTGCGGTTTTGATTGTCGCTGCCTTGGTTACACGAGCATGCAAGCTTACAGAGTCCTACCCAAAATTTATCCGACCTTACTGGCATGTACCGGGTGTGATACTCATTAGGAAATGGCGCATCACTTAGCAATGATTTGCTCGCGACATGTCTTGAGTACTGCGCCAGTCAGCACTGATGGCCACTCAGCAATCTCGATTTTGTTGACAAGACAGCATGAACGTCTGTGGCCGAAAACCTGGAGTAGCGGGTAAGACTGGATGCAAGGATCTTATGTAGGCAGGTAGGGTTACAATGCTTTTCGAGAAAAAAAAACCTTACATAGTAAAAGTTGTCAGCAAATCGTTCGAGGCTGGTAAGAGCCGTTTCGTGGTCGAATAGCAACAAAAAAGTTGACCGCCAAAAGGTACTCCTTCACGCTGCACATTGTGGATTGCCAGTTCCGTTTTCCGGCCTTATTTGCCTAACCACGTCACTACCAAACGCTTTTAATCCAGCCATCCAGCTTTCTTGGTTCTTCCTGTTTTATTTACCTTCAAAGAGTTGCAGATTACCATGGCAAAAGATCGATTCCGCGTCATCATTGTTGGGGGAGGCGTAGCTGGACTCACACTAGCTAATGCTCTTGAGGTCAGCCTCTTTGCGACCTTTCTCTGGGATCAGAAAGGGCATGCTTTAACTGTGTTTAGCAAGCTGGTGTGGATTATCTACTCCTCGAAGCACGAGATACTGTGGCACCGGACCTTGGGGCCACAATCGGCATCCATCCTAATGGAGCCCGGGTAGGTAATTTTGATGACAGGCCTTGGCCACCAAAACGATTTTGTTGACAATACTCGTAGATTCTTGATCAGCTTGGCATCTGGGCCAAGATAGAGGTAGCAGAGAGAATGGTAAGTTCTTAAAGAATTGCACTACCAAGGTTGAAGCTGCATATTAACAGTCGATGGATGACAGACTCCGCGCAAATTGGGCATGGTATACTATCACCGTGATAACAAAGGCAATCTGATTTGCCCTGCCGACAATATACCGAAACTGCTCACCGCCAGGTATGGTCTTCATCATATTTGGGTGCCCACTGACACTGATGTTCTCTTCTTTCGACCGCAGAACGGGTTATTTCCTTCGGTTTCTCGAACGATGGGAACTTCTTGCGATCATCCGTGACAATCTGAAAGACCAAAGTAAAATCCTTGTGAACAAGAAGGTCACTGATATCAAGGATGGAGACGATATTGCAACAGTAATCTGTGAAGACGGCTCCCTGTTCCACGGCGACCTTGTTGTTGGCGCAGATGGGGTATTCAGCAAGACACGGGCGAAGATTTGGGAGCTTGCCGAACCCGAGAATCCGGGACTGGTGAAGTCAGAAAGAAATCGTATAGAACTTTATAACATCTCTTGCCATGGTTCTTTTACTGACTACTTGAAGGTCTGCAGGCGAATTATGTGTGCGTCTTCGGGATCTCCCGGGACTATCCTTTCAAAGAACCCGCGGTAGGAAACGCAGAAGTGTTTTATGACCGCAACCGTTGTCTCTTTGTATTCATCGGAGAGGGGCGCTCAGTGTATTGGCTACTCCAAGAACGCCTTCCCAAGACACACAGGCTCGGCGATATCCCGCGGTACACAGACAAGGAAGTCTGCAAGGTTGAAGCCCGGAAGCTTGTCACAAGGAATCTTGATATCGTGATTCGGTCTTCCCCAGAGCGCATCACCATGAAAGACATTTGGGAAACGACAGTAAAGTACAACGTGACCGCTACAGAGGAGGCAACGTTCAGGCTATGGCACTGGGGCCGCCTGGTATGCGTTGGCGACAGCGTCCATAAAACAACACCTAACATGGCAGCCGGCGGGAACATGGCAATTGAGAGCGTGGCTGCTCTCGCCAATGGCATTAAACAACTTGCAGACTCATTCGCCGCAACAAAACGCCGCCCAACTCGTGCTGAGATCGAACAGGTGATGTCGGAGTACCAGAAACGGCGCTATGCCCGTGCCAAAAGGGGAGTCGAAGATTCGGGTGTTTATACACAGGCCAACAATATGGACAGCTTACCCGGACTTGTGTTTAGGTACTCGCTACCCTTGATGATGGACGTCCTTCCCGAGCTTGCCGCAAACACGATGATCGCGGCCGAGAAACTCGATTTCCTCCCGCTCCCTTCGACCTCGCTAACGGGCACCATGCCGTACAACCAATCTCAAGGATCCGAGAAGCGCGAAGGCATTCTCAAGCGAATGGCATTCGGCTTTCCCATGTTGCTCCTCCTAGTCTTGGCAGTATATGTCATGGATTTGAACCCAGCGGTGCCCCTCATAGAGGAAGTGCTGGCCAAGGGCAGCGTGGAGGTGGATGGCATCACCGTCCCAATTCAGCGGACCTTCTTTGGGCAGCAAGGCGTAGATGACTGGACGTCTGCGATCAATACGTTCTTTTTTCCATGCATCTATGACCTCGTTGAAGGCGCCTGGCACCAAATCCTTTCGTTTTTGACGGATGGCGTGGTGCTATTGACGGTCTTAATCTATGAGGCGAATCGCAGGGCGAATCACCTCACACTGTTGCAATGGTAAATACCCCTGAACCCCCCTCCATCACTTATTGAGTTGCTTGGGAAGTAACGAACGACACTTAGGCCCATGCTTTTCGCTTTCGCGGCCCAGTTTGTCGGGATTGGCCTCATCGGCCCTATCTACACATTCATCCACTATGTGCTTTCTCCTTTGGACAAGTACGCTGCTTCCGATCAGCGGCTAACAAATGTCCGCGCCACCAAAGCTGCTCTTCCTGCTGTAGCTCTGGGTCTTCTCGTTCCAGTTTACTTAAGCAATGGCATTCCTCCTATCCCACTCTCTCTAAACCCGGAACCCCTCTCTCCAGATCAACGGCTTCGGCAATTTCAATGGCAACAAACCATGCTCGGCATCTTTTTCCAGCCCTATCCGATTCTGGTCTCTGTCTTCCTGTTCTTTATCTCTCGGATTTGGAATGACACCACGGAGGAAGACAAGTATAAAAACACAGGGCGCGACTTGCCAGTAATAGAGTGGTCTGTTGGGCTGGCCAGTATATTCTCTGCTGCACTGTGGATCTGGTCAACGTCGCTCTCTCCCACAAGAATGCAACAAGTCTTCATCCCTAAGGGTCTGCTGAAGGATATTGACAGCATGTGGATTTTCGCGGCAGAGTTCCTGAAGTGGGACGAGGTCTTCGGTCTAGGATCGTACCTTCTCTGGCTCGCCTACCTCTTTTGGGACTTAAAGGTTGCGGGTATGCTAAAGGAGGGCTGGCTGAAGGTTGTAGGGCTTGGATTGCTGTGCTTGTATTGCTTCGGACCTGGAGCCACCATCGGGGCAGGATGGTTGTTCAGGGAGCATATCCTGGCGACTCGAAGGCACAAGGACGCCTTAACACTTGAGAGTGTTGGGAGGCTGCATAAGATGGGGTATCGTCAGGATTAGGATTGGACGGAAGTGAATGTGGTGAACTACGGGATCCCGTAGTTACAACCGCACATGAAGTCGCCAGTGCCTGGAATCAAGTTCTGTCGATGGGCTATTTTGTCGAGGAATAGTTTCATTTACTCAAAATATCTTAGCTTGGCTTGTATGAAGCTGCAGACGTTTAACCCGTAGTTTCCCGGTGATGTTCTGTGAACTTGCTGGTCAGAGCCTGGCCTCGGTGGGCCAGCCGGACCTGAGCAGTATAGGGCCGCAACCACTGGCGGAATCCAGGGTGCGGACACAACACCACTCTCCACGCTGGGGCCGAAGTATGAGCAAGCTCTCACGATAACCGGTTAAAAGCAGACATCTCGGCATGCTTGTCTCTGCAGCAGGTCCTTGCAATTTTCTTGGACTAAACGGAGATAATTATGACAAAGAATTTGAAAAGATGAAGCTACCTCTTTTCGGAATCGAGAAATAGCAGGCAAATACTTTAAGTTCTGAGACATGCTATCTAAGTCCCAATTTTTCAAGCCCCGCCCCACTCATTTCTCCCTGTCCCATGCAGCCAAGCCATGCCATTCTCCTGGTAAATACACTCCAATACACGTAACTTACAACGTAACGTAGCACTAGAATCCATTTTCTTGCATCCGAGCCCGAACCACTAACCCCTAACCACTAACCCAAACCTTAATCTAACCATTACCTACTTGATCTAACCATTCAGGAGTTGTTTGTTGAGTTTTTGTTGGCGATTCTGAAGCTTCTTTGACAGTGGTGCTGTGAATGTAGCCGCGTAGCGTCTTTCTCACAGCGGTGGGGCATTGTTGGGAGGGAGAAAGTTAGGGCTTGATAGACTTGCGTTCTAAAAAAGGACAAGTTGGGCTTCAAGTTTCCTTAGTCAGTGACCCCAAAATTCAGACATCTCTGACAAATATTTGTATCAACACGGTAGGTGCGTGAAACACCTTGCGTCTCCAGTCGTAATCCGATAATGATAAGTTATAAAATGTCATCATGTGCTGGTTTTGCGGGCTTTCCTAGGTTGTTCAATATCTACTACCTATGCTTATCGGAGACCAGGATGGCTTTCCTGCTGACTTCGCAGTGCTCAGCAAATGGGAATGGCAAAAATGCATCGTGGGCAAGCAGCTCAGTCGCTACTCCAGGTTAATAATTCCCCACGGTATCCGAAACTCAGCTATTTTTAACTCGCCTAATACAAATACAGGTCGATATGTGATGCTTGCGTAGCTGTGTGATGTGTAGAAGCAAAAGCGGATGGCTCTCAAAACATGGAGTAAATTGCTTGAACAGCGCGATCGAGTCAAGATTTGATACCAGTACTACGGGCCATGAGTGGCAACGGAACTCCTGATCTCTTCGGCGGGTCGCCACGTGCCACACACAGGAACCAGGAGGATAAGGGGAGCCGAGCCAAGGAAATCCCAGGCGGACTCGGATCCGACGATAACTAATTGCCGCGCCTGTCATTCCGCAGCCACCGAGTCCGCCTGAATCCAGGAGCTCCGGATGCTGTCATCAATGCTGCCCAACAGCTCTGTTCCCTCTTAAAGTTCGACCATGTGTATCTTGTGAGAGCCAGCGCCCACCCCCCCAATCTTTCAATACACTCTTTCAGCGCACAGCGAGCGGTCGAAAATGGCACTATGCGTGACATGTAGAATGCTACTTCGGCGGGGAATAGATGCGCTCCAGAGTTTGCGACAGCGACGCGCATTTTCGGGCACAGGAAGGCTATCGAAACCACCAACTGCGCGAGAGCAAGGTCAGATCCCGACACCAAACAATGTCCCAACACTGCCGTTCTGGCAACGGCTCGGCCCGTTGACGAGGGCGGCCGAGGGCTATGCCCGCGCGCAGCGTAAGAGGCCTTACATCACCCAAGTGTGCACGTCACTCTTCATCTATTTATGCTCCGACAGTATGTTATCCCACGTCCGCAGCTTTATTCGCAGCTGTCTCTGACCGTCAGCACAGTCTCTGCGCAAAGCATGGGCGGCAAAGATTACGATCCTATGCGGACAGCGCGGTCGCTCTTGATCGGGTCGATATCGTCGATTCCCAGCTACGAATGGTAAGGATTCCTGTGTTGTGGGTTGATTGATTGTATGCAATGAGCTAATAAGTCCACCTCGACAGGTTCGTGTGGCTCTCGAATAACTTCAACTACCCGTCGCGCTTCCTCTCGCTTGCCACGAAGGTCGTCATCAACCAGATCTGCTTCACGCCCGTGTTCAACACATACTTCTTTGGCATGCAAGCTCTGCTTTCGGGAGCGACGTTGCCGGAGACATGGGAGCGCATCACGCAGACGGTCCCTGTCAGCTGTGTGAACTCGTGCAAGCTGTGGCCTGCCGTGACCGCGTTCAGCTTCGCGTTTCTTCCCCTCGAGTACCGGCCGCTTTTCGGTGGCGCCATCGCTGTTGCCTGGCAGACGTATCTCAGCTACCTCAACCGGATCGCGGAGCAGAGCATGAGGGAAAAGCATAAGCTGCTAGGGCAGGCTGGTGCGGCGCAGGCAGAACGAGTGCCGGTGGCTGCATAAGCACTACCTAGCACTATCTCGTATCTAGAGGGCGTATGGCTGTGTTCTATTTGGTCTTTTGGCAGAAGGCATAAATTCCCTGCAGAAGTTGGTGCACATTGGATAGACTTATTACGGGGGCGATATGGCGTTTGGATACACGGATTGGCCGGTTGTTGATACACTTCAAGATTAGTGGTGAGACCAGGTCAAAAAGATCTCCGGTACAGTGTGGATAGCTTCGTTAATTACACTGTATAGTCTTGGCTTGGCATAGGGCGCTTGCTCGACCCCTCGGAGTCGGCATCAAAACCAGCCGAAATTTCCCATCGCATCCCCTCGAGCGACGAGCAACCACCCACCGTCCTCCACCGCCGTCCTCGCTTCCATCGAGCCATTGACCGCTGGCTTCGGCCGGCTCTCGGTGTTCACCATGGCGAGCTCATCCCTCCGGGCCCGACACGCGTTCTCAGTGGCAGTTCGGCCTTTTCTGTGCCAGCCCTCGGTCTTTAGCCATGCTGGTCTTCGCCCCGCATCTACCGAGTCCTCGCCTACCACGCCATCATCAGGCCCCGGCTCGGCCAGTGTTGCGCGTAAACTGTCCTACTTCCTTGGCGCTGCCACCGGAGCCCTCGCTGTTGGTGGCATCTACTATTATGTCACAGACACCCGGGCATCCATCCATCGCTGGCTGGTGCCCCCTCTTCTCCGCGTGATCTTCCCCGACGCCGAAGATGCTCACCACGCCGGAACTGCCGCCCTCAAGTTCCTCTACTCCCTTAACCTCCATCCCCGCGAACGCCCGACGCCCGAAACCTCTGAGAATCCCAACCCCCTCGCGGTCAAAGTTTTCGGGCACGAGCTCTCCAATCCAATTGGCATCTCTGCCGGTCTGGATAAAGATGCCGAGATCCCTGACGCTCTCTTCGCCCTCGGCGCCGGCGTTGTCGAGGTCGGCGGCTGCACGCCGCTACCGCAGGAGGGTAACCCCCGGCCGCGTGTGTTCCGTGTGCCGGCCGTTGACGGCCTCGTCAACCGCTACGGGCTAAACTCGCGCGGTGCCGACGCCATGGCAGCTCGTCTGAGGGAGCGCCTGCGCAAATTCGCCATGGGCCTGGGCTTGACGGAACGCGACATGCTGGACCACGAGCCGCTCGGGGATGTGCCGATTGGCAGCCTGCAGCGCGGGCGTCTGCTGTGCGTGCAGATCGCCAAGAACAAAAAAACAGACGAGAAAGACGTAGATGCGGTCATCCGGGACTATGTACACTGCGTCAAGCGGTTGGCGCCATACGCGGATGTCCTGGTTGTCAACGTCAGCAGCCCAAACACCCCGGGCTTGCGTGACCTGCAGGCGGCGGAGCCGCTCGCGAGGCTGTTGCATGCTGTCGTTGAAGAGGCTAAGAGGACGGACCGGAAGACGAAGCCGCGGGTTATGGTCAAGGTGTCACCCGATGAGGACCACGACACCCAGATCGAGGGCGTTGTGCAGGCCGTGTGGATGAGCGGTGTAGATGGCGTTATTGTGGGCAACACGACGAAGCGGAGGGCCGGGCTGATCCCCCCTGGCATCAAGCTTACTTCCAAGGAGCAGCGGGCTCTGCAGGAGGAGGGAGGATTCTCCGGCCCGGCGATGTTTGAGAGGACACTGGACCTTGTTGGAAGGTATCGCAAGATGCTGGACAGCTACACGCTTAAGTCCGCAGAGTTGGACGACTCGTTCCCCCACCAGAAGGTTATCTTCGCTACTGGCGGTATCACAAACGGCGAGCAGGCCCTCAAGGTCCTCAATGCCGGTGCCAGCGTCGCCATGGTCTATACCGGTCTTGTGTACGGCGGTTCTGGTACGATTACCAGGATGAAGAATGAGATGAGAGCAGAGCTGGCAAAGAAGGCCGCAGCAAAAGCTATAGCTGAGAAGACAGATGCGTGATGCCCGATAGTTGATGGAAGGACAGAGCTTTTAAGGACGGTACATATGTACTAAAAACGGTGCTTGTATATCCCGTAACCCCTACCAAGCTGATTTCCTGGCGCAGTATACAGTGTTTCAACATCACTCAACGGATGTTTTTAGACATTTGCTCTTGTGCTATTCAGGAGTATGTACAAAGGAGCCAATTAGAACATGAAAGACAATAGCTCGTTATCGAGTTCTGCCTGGGTCCAAGGCCTAAGATCAGTTGTTCGCTTGTCTGGATAAGGTCCTCAAGATCGTTTGCAAGGAGCACTGCGAGAAGGGCATTGACTTAAAAACTTGATTCCTCCCAGCTCTTCTGCTTTCCTTTTCAGCAAGTGAATGCAGCAGGGCTAGGGATGATATGATTGAGCTAGGCCAGTACGTCAGCAAGTCTCCAATCCTTCTCTCCCAACCGACTCTGTCTTTCGGAAGAGAAACTTACCTTTGTAGGTATCGTTTGTAATAACTGAGCCTGTGGTTCTGTGGGCGCCGGGAACGACACAAGGTTGGTGCTCGGGACAACCGACCCGTCGCCAGAAACGTTAAGCTGGTGGCATACCGGATAGAACTGCGCATCCGGGTAGGTCCACTACGCGTGCAGCACGATGATCTTGTGACGGACAAAATAGTAGACCTTTCTGAGGGAGCCAGGAATGGTGTAGGTGTAGGAAGTTGGGACTTTCATGAGGGCAGTCTGGAAGCGTGAAGTGTCAGTAAGCGGATGCTCAAACCAAGGCTAAATTTGTGAATTGGGAAACTGACAGCTGCCCAGACGTTTGAAGTCTGCTCACGGCCGCCCTCCTTGATCTTGAACCAGACGGGATTATGTTACCACTTGTTAACACTGTTATCTGGAATGGAATGCGGTGAATATGATCATACGCGGTACAAGGTTCCCAGTCCTGGCAGCCAGTGTCAAGGCAACGAGCCATGTGAGTGATGACGGGGCCAACATGGGAGTCGGGCCAAAGTGTCCAACGTAGTGTCACAGTAGACCCTGCTGGGGCAGTAACATGCAGCGGCGCAGGGATAGAGCCTTGATGGCATTGAACATCAATGGGGTTCACGTCTTCAACAGGACTATTGCCAGAAATAGAGCGGGAGACCCTTAGGGGCTTGCCAAGTTGTTGTTAACTAAAAACTACTACGAGTCGGTCAGTTTAGGAGAGATCATCACCTTGTTGTTGCCCATGTAATGGTCCATTATATGGCTAAGTGATCAGTGTTTACTGGCATGTTTCACTGTAAGCCCCCCATCATACCTAATAGAACTCCATTGCCCAGTCAGCTAACGATGATAATCCTTAGACTCACAAGTAGCTTTGTCTTAACTGCTAAAATTGACCACCGATTGTAGCATTGTCGACGTAACCATGCGCAACCCAGCAGGCCAATTGTGGCCAAAATGGTTGTCAACGTCCTCATTGTGGCAACTTTAAGAATTATGCTTGCAAACACAACCGGTTTTAGGTTCCTCTTTTGACTCGTGTCTTAAACTTGTCTTTTGGGCTGTGGGGAGGGCCATCGTTCAAACTTGCATCTTTTAGACATCGACAATAGCCCCATGGACCCAAGGAGTACCCCAACTCCACGAACTCCTTCAATGTCTTCAGGCATCTTCAGCATGCTAAAACAAGTCTATGTCAGAAAACTAACTAATTGTCCACAATAGCCACGCTCATGCTCAAACCCCTTCAGGAGTGAATGCCGATGCGAGCGAACGGTGGATTTTTTAGGACAGGCAATATGACACCTTACGATCTGCATACCACATAGACGTCCTCCATAAAAGCGAAACCTTGGACTTGATGTAAAGGATGTTCTTGTGAGGCTACTCATTTTGGGGTTAGAGCATAGCTCTAGCCATAAACTGTAAATGTCTTGATGGAACATCATGTTCTGAAGCACTTAAACACAAGACTGCGTAAGCAAGTTTTACCTACGAATTCATATGGCATAATGAGGATATGATGACGATAGCAGGATCAACATCCTGGGAGCTAGTTGCGTTGAGTCTCAGTAGGATTCCGAGATGGTCCACAGCCTGGTGAACCAAGCTGAGAGAGCGACGCCTGCCAGCTTCACGTGCATGCATAATGCTCCAGTGCCTTGATCACACAATGTTCTGTAACCACCGGAACCATCTCTACGAGAGTGATCCTCGATGTCAGTTGAAACATGGAGCATTAGGATCCAATTATCAAGGGCGAGCGCTCAAACAAAACACCATCCATAGAGAACCCCGGCGACAGCTCGACGTATCCTACCTTATATGTGGTATATTATCTCTAAGTTGCTGCTATATCACTGACTGTATTGACCTTTTTTTCTTGAAATGATCAACCCTGGCTCCTTGTTTCCTGATCGCTTTGTTTCAGCAACGCTTTCTCATGCAGTAAATACAGGGAGGCCACTGTAGCATTGACTGACTGAAAGCCCGGCTGGCGCAATGGTAGCGCGTAAGACTTCTATTCTACTTTCTCCAGAGTATCTTAAGGTTGTGGGTTCGACCCCCACGTCGGGTGTGGTCAGGCATCTTTTTCTCAGGGGCTCCATCGTTCAGTGCAGGTCTCAGTTGGTCTGTGCAACACTCTTTTTGGATAGAATTCGCGTTGGTGCCTGATGCCGTTCACAGCGTTGTGGACGTGATGCTTTTTGACGCCCTTTTCACTCGATGCAATACTCAATTGGAGACTGCACGTCAGTGGCGCCGGTTCTTCATGAAGAGTATTTCAGGCTGCATCCTACTAATTTCGACAACATTGCATGAGCGCGCGCTCTCTGACGGTCCTAGGACTTTTTGGCACTTAATTGACTCCACCCTAACAGAACCTCAGTTCTCAACATCTTGGTGGCCTTCCTGGCCATAACGTCATGCTTCATCCAGCTTCGTCTTTTCATAAGTCTCCGATCCGAATCTCAACGGAAGACATACCCCCTTGTTGTCCTCCCACAGCCCTGTGAAGCAAACCTTTCCCTCGTCACAATGATCCTACCCCCCCTCACACTAGTCGGTCTTAGGCAAGCAGATCCCAAGTTCATCGCACATTGGCCCTCAGCGATCGAGACGTTGAGGGTCAGAAATACAAGTTTCGATCTTCTCAACGCAGTTATCATACATGTGCCATCTCCCACAGAGAGTGTAGATCTTCTGGGTCGAGATGTCGACTTTTAGGCAGGTACCTAAACAGCTTGGAGACTTTCAGGTTGGTCCAAACATCGTGCAGTTTTTTGAGATAGGAATGCAAGTCAACGTCGGACAGTCCCTGTGTTCCATCCCGCATGGCTTTTAGCTTTCATCGAGGCCCGACAAGGTCAAAGGCAGGCTGTTCCCGAACGGCAACCAGACTTGCTGCGAGACGAGTTCGTGCTCTCTTGTTGCAGCGGTAATGATGGAGTCTCCTTGAGGCTGGAAAGTGTCAGGCACAGGAGATGATATTTATGATTGAAAAGACTGGGGTGCTCTTCCCTCCGCTTCACCCACTCCTATCGCTGGAATGATGCTCTGCCGAAGACACATCACTTTATCACATTTTTTTCTTACAAATTCTCATGGGCCGTCGACCACCCAGCTATTAGCTTGCAGCCGGTTAAGCGAGAGTAGCTACCTAATGGGAAGTCAAAGTCGATTCAGAGCCTATTGCATACCACACGTTGGTAATGATACCATAACACGTTGCAACGGAGTTATTGCCATTACCATTCAATTCTCGGGCCCCCAACCAGAAGGATGATAGAGGAAAGTATCGAGAGCAACTGCAGATACTATTGATCCTACTTAGCAGGATGCATCAATCAACTCTCTTAGAACAATACTCACTGCCCCCTAACAGATTGTGCCACCTCCACCTCAAAAAGGAATTACGAAACCCGCTTTATGACCTCTGCTTACAGCTTATCTAAAAGTTACCGGTCATTCCGGTGTCTCCTAGTGTCCATTGAAACTTTTAACCCTGCTAAGAGGCTTTGAGAGGAACGAGCATGCCAACACCCTCAAAGTAACCCCTGAGGCCATCCTCATCTTCTAGATCCATCACAGCTCCAATATAGCCGTCAGGACGGATCGCAGCGCAGCATCCCCTTTTCTTGTCTATTTCCAGTCGTTCAAAAGCTCTGCCGTGGCCATCATGGGCGCTTTCCCCGTCGGCGAAGACCCGCCAGTAGTCGTATCCGATCTTTTCGCTCCAAGGCCGGTAGATCTCATGAAGATCAGTCAAGTGGAAGCGGAAGCGGTCGGATGAATGTATGAGGAGGACTTCAATTGCAGGTTGATCCTCCGACTCAGGGGCTCCAGGCCGGTTAGGAGACATCATAGTCAGTGAACCAAGTCCCCTGGTATGGTTCGCTAAAAAATCTCCTAGGCGTTGCACCTTGCTAAACTGCTCTGCATCATCGATGTCTCCCGCAAAGACTATAACGCGGAAGGAGCCTGTGGCCTTCATCCTACTCTGCAGTCGAACGGGTATTCCATCTGCATGATAAACAACCTGGACATCCTGCAAACGCTTTCCAGGAACCAAATCAGCCTTGAGTAAGCTCTCTCCTAGCTCTCCGACCCCTCTAGGAAGCTGGACAAGGCATGAGGGAGGATATCGAATTGACAAACCAGTCGTGAACCTCATTGCCTGAATAATCTCTCTGTTCAAGCTTGGAGAAGGCTCAGCGAATAGTTTCAGGTAGCCACGATCGAAAGCAATAAGGTCCTGGGCAATTGGTCGGCGTTCTGTCTCGTATGTCTTGAGTAGTCGCTCAGGATGGGCCATAATCCGACCTTGAAGGACAAGCCGGAGTTTAAACCCAAGATTGTACGCATCTTGGATTGAGGTGTTCATACCTTGCCCAGCCTTTGGGGAATGCGTGTGAACAGCGTCACCCACAAGGAATGCCCGTTCATTATGAGTCGAAAATTTACTGCCCACTCGTTGGCCAACACGGTAGGATGACCACCAGGATACGAAGCCCGCTTCAAGAGTGTAAGGGGCCATCATTCGGCGAGCAGCTTCCATGATTTGGGGAAATGTGACATTTCCGGGGTCCGATAGAGCCCCCCCTTTTTCAACGGGGATGTATAGACGAACTTCTTTGTTACTTCTTGGGATAACGAGGATCGTGCCGCCAGTAGCATTTCGGATGTAACACGCTCTTCGAATATCAGGGAAGTTCGTCTTTGGGATAATATCGATCACGCCTAGACCTCCCAGGTCAGCAGATAAAATCCAACTGAGCCAACCCGTCTCATTCAGGAACACCAACCAAAAACTGAATCTGTTAAGTCACCCTCAAGAATAACGCCCAGTTGCTTGCGCAACCAACTATGCGCTCCATCACAGCCAACAATGTACTTCGCTCGTATAGTCTCTTCGAAGCCTTCTTCCCGAACCGGCTGCCCCAATGTTGACTCATTGCCCTGGTCCTGGATGGAAGTAAATGTGATGGTCACTGGGTAGGAGGAAGCATCGTGTGGACAATGTGGGTCGATGGTAACAGCCACGGGAGCCTTGCCGTACCTGATTTTGATATTGTCATGAGAAATGAGGTTGTTCAACAAGTGATACTCGACGACACCTACGGCAGTTTAGAACCATGTGTTCATAACAGAAGGGTTTACAAGGCTTGTTTGCCCACCTTGCTGAAGTATGCTCTCTCGAGGCTTTCCAAGTTCAGGGACCTTATCAAAAAGGATTTCCTCTCTGACGATACCAGGCTCAGTAGCTGAAGGACCCCAGATTGCAATTTCTTCGATCCTCCAGGATTCTGCTTCAATCTGGGGACCAATGCCAAATGTCTCGAAGATCTCATTTGTTGTACTTTTAAGGCCATCTGCCTTCCCACGACATGTTGGGCCATGCTTTTTGTCGATTACTAAAACCGTGATGTTGGAATGTCGGAACCAATTGGCCAGTGTGAGTCTGTAAACCATTATCTGTCAGCTGATTAAGTTCCAAGAGTGTATCATCATCTAAGTTCAGAAGCATATGACAAACCCAGCCGGTCCTGCCCCAATGATTATCACATCCACTTCTTTGATCGCAGTCATCATTATGAAAGTCGCACGTGGAGGGTCCAAGGGTTAGATACTACCGCTAGACATACGATGATGGCTTGCGTGCCGCAGGAAGATTGTTAAGAGTATATGGGTGGCGGAAAAAAATGCAAAGGTGCCGTAATAGGTGTCATGCCGCTGGGCCCCCACCTTAGGCTACCCTCTTGGGGAAAATGTTGAATATATAAGTGAGAGTGAATGAGGGTCCAGGGAGTGGTATGAAGTAAAATAGCCAAGACAATGGCGTGAAAGAGCTTGATGGCTCCTTTCTTCTAGAGCAGAGTGAAGAGTCAGATGAGGCTAAATGCAGATCATAACCCCACCCAACACACCCTTTTGGCAAACAAAAACAATGCCCCTTTTAGGGCTATCCCATCGTTCAAGCGACAAGGCACCTACCGACTTGAAGAAAATCAAGGGAAAAGCGTTGTTTTAGGGCTGGAAGGTGCTAACCAGGTCGAGTGCAAAGTTCAGGTATGGTTTGTAGGATGAAATTCCCGGAACTGCCTTTCTATTCACATCCCGAGATCATAACTCCCTTGATTCTAAGTAGGATAATGTAGAGAACTTCACCGAACCGGCTACTCACATATCCCTGGATAAACATGTCATGCAGTAATCTATCTGTGCTCGTTGCCCGTCATTAATCGGAGACAGGCTATATTGGCTTGGTACCGGAGGACTCAAATTCAACTGTGATATCTCTATTGATGTTGTGAAGCTAGGCTTTTCCATGAAACTTACAATGATGATCGATCAGTAGGCATCGAGACTTTATAGAACGTACAGAAAATACTTATTAGAGTTGCGTCTAAGAAAAAGGGGTCCCCAACTTAATGCAAAGACAACAGCCCCATCATATTGATATTTCATGCTAGGTGTGGCAATGAGGACATATGTGGTTGTCAGTATACGGACAGCAATCCTGAGACATAAGATTGTAAGTAGAAAGGTGACACTGCAGCTGGTTTGTATGCCACTGTTTGACACATCAGTTGTGTCAACTACGAATTCCAGTGAAGAAATATCCCGTTGAATTGAACATAGAACCAGAAAGCATGTTTTGAACTGATGTCAAGAGAGAGAACTATAAAGATTTCGGGCCCAATGTAGTCACAAAAGGGTTTGAGAATGTAACACGTGCTGAGATCAAACTTGACACCAAAAGACAACTCACTTATGGGCCTCATGTCTGGGTGCCGAATATCAAAGATCAGGATACAACTCGGCCTGTGTGTGCCAAACAGGGCCCTCCTATTTCGTATTCGGAACAATAAGTTCCCATGGACCAGGAACATGAGCACACGAACTTTTCCGGCTCCAAGTGAAAAGGGAGCTTGAGGGTGGAGTTTGCTCTGGATTCGTCCATGAAGCACAACATGTTCTGTGCAACAGATCTATGGCCATCCAGAGCTAGCCTGTGTTTGATTGCTGATATGGCTTCCTGGACCCTAGCCCCTTCCCAAACCAGGAGGTCTCGGCATCGGCCTCTTCTTTGATTGGCTTGCATGACCAATATAATGCCTGTTTCTTTTGTTGATATCTTCTTTCAGCTCTTTACAGGATGCAAGCGCTGACTGGATGCAAGGGTCTCTCATGGTGACATCAAACCCCAGTAGGACAAGTCAAAGCGGGGTAAATTTACTAAATCCCATCCTCCTGAGACTATTTAGCCTCGTGTCCCTGGTTGTGCGACCCGCTGGGCATGTTTGCTTCTTCATCCCGGGAGACTTTGGCATCGGGAACTTGAATTCGCCTGAGATTTGTTGTGCTTACCTCATCTAACCAAAACGGGGCCACAAGAATTGGCAAGTATGTACAATCCCGTGTCGCGATTGCAACCACCTTCAATCTCTCCTGCCATCGTCGGTCTGAGCCCATCAAAGCTGGAGCGCCTTCGCCGTTGTTGGTTGTGATGCTCCGACTAGCTGCTAAATGTCCGAGAAAATAGCAGGACAGCTGACGAGTGACCACTCTGTTGAGTCTCAATCAAGAATCACGTCAAAACTCGTCAAGCGCCACCGAAGTTCCTATAGCAAAATGTCGACTCCAGCATTTGATCCCACCAAGGCATACAAGAGATTCGAAGTCAATGGAGCATTTGTCAGTATTTCCGTGAATGCCAACATGTTTTCATGACCAGACAGCCATGCTGATCACAACGCTTGACTACAGTTGGGTGATGGCCGAGAGGTCGCGCTTCTCGAATATGTGTATAGCCGACCGGACCTTGACCAGCTCAGGGGGAATCCATCGAGAGTCCTTCAAGCTATAGATGAGTTTGCCAGGACGCACACTGGTCTGATCAATGTCGGCGAGATCAAGGGTGCCATTGTCTGCGATACCATTGCCAAGTATAAGCCTGCTATCATGGTTGAGTTGGGCAGCTACGTGGGCTATTCAGCCATTTTATTTGGCAATGCTTTGAAGAAGGCTGGTGGGAAGGCTTACTACAGCATCGAAAAGAGTCCCCTTTTTGCTGCCATTTCCACAAGTCTCGTGGACCTTGCCGGTCTCCGCGATACGGTGCGAGTCATCGTTGGCACAGGCGAAGAAGGGATTATGCGGTTGCATAAAGAGGGTGTCCTTGAGCCGAAGGTCGACATGTTTTTTTTTGACCATCACAAACCCTCCTATACGCCGGATCTCAAAGTTTGTGAGCGGCTAGGGTTGGTTGGAGTAGGCACGGTTCTGGTGGCCGACAACATGATTCAGCCAGGTAACCCAGCCTACATGGCATATGTGCGCGCCAGTGTTGCGGAGAAACGGGAGTTGGACAAAGAATCGACGGAGAAGGGGAATCCGAATCTCCAATACCGTAGTCAATTTATCAAAAGCTTCGACCCATCCGGCGACGAGGATGCACTGGAAATCACGGAATGTGTCGGGGTTGAGGCTTGATTGACAGCAGAGGAAGCATAAGGGAATGCATTTTTGGTTGAGCCTTTTGAGAGTCAGCTGAATAATGACTGGTTGAAGTTATATGTCGCTGAAAGATGGTTGTTCTGCAGTTAGGTGACAGCATGGATGCATCCAGCGTTCCAAGAGTCCGTCCCGGTCTTGTTATCTTGTCGCTTCTGGTGATCTCGTACATCAAGGATAATATTGGCGTTAGTTGACTTTGCGTTTGCTTTCACCATTGTCACTAATGCTCCATGAATGCTAGATGTGGTTGCGTCACTAAGACCTCAGTGTTGGTAAAGGGATGCCAGGTTCCCAAATGTTTCTGCTTTTTTCCAACGAACAAACTTGGATACCAGTCTGGTTCCAGGAGCTTTTGAAGTTAGTTGGGAATGCCGGCACCAACTCTCCAGGTAAACACATATCAGCCGCAAAGTCAAGGAGACATGAAAGCGCGACAAGACGTGTGCCGGAACTTTGGCAGGCTACTGATGGTGCGTACATTACAGAGATGCGGAGCTGATTTATTCGCTGCTTATCTGACATCTGCAATACAGCAGATACAATGGCCAAGTGAGTCAAACTAGAAAGTAAACCTAAGGGGTGAAGAGCCTGATCAGATGATAAAATGGATCATTGGGCTCTGAGTCCAGGGCGACATGGGACGCTTATTGAAATCCGGGTTAGAAAATCCAGCCCTGCTATGAATTGGCAAGATTTAGCGTGACCGGAGAAGCGAAAGCCATCCAGTTTTCTGAATGCTTTGTTTTGAGTATGTTCCTTATCAGAGTCCCGGATCATGGTCCTAGATTGCGGTGTTGATAGCGTTGAGGTTGACTGACAACGGCCTTACAATAGTTCCGGGAAGTAGGCATCTTGGGGTTGAAAGAAATCGGAACCTACGAGCCGAGTTATTTGATTCAGACACTCTAATTTACACTTAAGGAATCCCAAAAGTGATCTTGGCTTGGTACCAGGAAGCACGGTCGTGGTATAGAGTACGTATGAAGCTGAGAAACTGGGAGTGCAGATAACATGATGATTTATTACATATGCATTAGTGCCCTACCTAACAGCAGTTGTTTCGATGATTCTAGAACGGCCTGTTGTAAAAATTCTTCTGGCTAAGGCAGCACGCATGAATGTTTACGCTAGCGGCAGCTACTTTAAGTAGAGTGGACCCCTAACCCTGATGATGGCCCACATCAGATCTCGGGTCTGCCAGAGATCACTCCGCATGGGGAGCGGGGTGGGGGGTTTCAATCTCCATGCGTCCACTCTTGTGGATTTACTGTTGGAATTCAACGACAGGTCCCTGGTAGAAATCTGGGTTCTTCGTCTAAAGAAAGATACTAAATTGGGCCAGAGACATTGAAAAACTACGGATGACGAGATCGTCGAGCCTTTTCCAAAAGTCAGATGATCTTCGAATAAGACCCGTCTGTGGTGGCTGTTTGGCTATACAGCTGGGAAATTGTTAAGGCAGGAGTGGAATAACGTGAAGCCGAAACACAAACGGCCACGCAAGACTGTTTGAGTTGGCTTCGACGGTTGCGTGAGATGCCCAAACAGGTGGCATATTGATGACGGCGCTCGTCACCCGCAGCTCTCCTCTGTTGTCGCTGAGGCTGAACACGTTGATGGCTGCCTCTCGCTCGCCTTGCCGGTATCACTTCCCGCTGCACGTCGTGTTCCCTCGCTTCGCAGTAGCTTCCCCGTTTCACTTTGGTGGGACAGCCCTAGAGGACCCCCTGCTAGCTATCGCTGCATCTGGTAGCCGGCCCCGCGCCACCTTTCGTCATAGATCAGGGCCAACAGAGCTGGTTTCTCTAGGCTTCTTCCCCGTTTGGCCGCTGCATCCTTTTCCGATCCGATATCAACAAAAATTTTTTTTTATTGCGTCGAGGCCCCCCCTCGAGGGACGCACAGAATGGCGTGGGAACTGAATCGCCGCCTGCTACTTCGAGTCCTCAACCACAGATACATCTATGGCAGAGTTGTAAGTGGTCTTCTTGGCTCGGTGGTCGCGTGGGTCAACTGGCCGGTGGCAACTTTTCATCACTTTTCATCCCAATCCGCCGACCCTGTATCATCCATATTGTCATGCCTATTCCTACGGCTTTTTGGCTTTTAGTCCTCGCCGCTCGCCGTTTCTGCAGAAGCAGATGCTAACTAGAGTGTGTGACCACTTAGCCGCTGTTGCATGCCATCGTTCTACTGGTACAGATGGCTATCATGGCGCGGCTCATAAGCCGGTTCAACACGTACTACGATGAACGGCCTCGTGCGTACCCTCAAAGCTGTTGACGCTTAGTCCCGTTTGATGTTATGCCAATCTTAGTCATTCGGGAGGAATCAATAGACGCTAATGGTGATGTTCAACAGTCCTGACTATGATGGTTTCCAACTCCATACTTGGAGGGATTGCCGACACTGTCGCCCAGACGATCACTGCGATCCGACAGCGAGCCCTCAGAAAGCATCCAAATGGTCGGCTGGACCCGCGTGAAGATGCCCTTGCTATTGAAATCCATGAGCTGGACCGCAAGAATCCGTTTAGCAAGCATGAACTAATCCCCGAATCGAAACTGTTGCCGCCGCCGTTCGACTTTGAACGGCTAACTCGTTTCATGGCGTACGGCTTCTTCATGGCCCCAATCCAGTTTCGTTGGTTTAAGTTCCTGGAACGGTCGTTTCCTATTACGAAGTCCAGTGCCTTCCTGCCCGCCATGAAACGAGTGGCCTTCGACCAGCTGATTTTCGCACCATTTGGTGTCGCTTGCTTTTTCACAGTTATGACAATTGCCGAAGGAGGAGGTCGCCGCGCCGTTTACCACAAGATGAGGGATATGTATGTGCCAACTTTGAAGGCAAACTATATGATTTGGCCAGCTGTGCAGGTGATCAACTTCCGCTTGATGCCAGTCCAGTTCCAGCTGGTAAGTTGGTTTTGCACTGCCATTCTCTGTCTGTAATGTCGCTCTGCACGATTCTGTTTACTAACTACTCCTCCCATAGCCGTTTGTATCAACAGTTGGAATCGCTTGGACCGCCTATTTGTCCCTCACAAATGCCGCTGGAGATGTACAAGAAAGTCGACTTCTGCAGCCGGGGGAAATTCGACTGCCGTAGAACTCCAAGGTTCAATGCCTCCACCCTGACGCTTAAAGTAAGTGATGGAAAGCATACAGTGTTCTTTGGATAGGGAAGGCGGCAGTACCTTTTTTTCCCTCCTCAGCATTGGCAAGCCTTTGAGATGGGATTGGCTTGTCCGGATACTGATTAACTTTGATATTGATAAAAAGACATGGGCGTCATTGGGTACATGACTTGACGACATGAGTCCCTTGGCGAATGGAGTTTTGGCGCGTCATCGTTTCCATTTTACGTTCTGATTATGGGCAAGCGACGCCCATGTAGTTTACAATTGAGTTCGGGTTACAGTTGTCTTCCTCGAACATCAGCTCTCTTTTATTTCTATAGAATGCCTATGTGCAGTGATAACAATATTCTTTTATCCAATTGAGATACTTGGAAGTCTATTGATTCGCCGATATTTCGATTTTGACAATAATTTGTTCCTGACAAGCATCTGACTTTCTTTCTCAGAGTCAGAAAGTTCCCTCTGTGGCCACAGTATCTGTTCCCTGGTGGCCTGACAGCCATATGTGGTTTGCCCTCAAGATGATAGGCAGGTTTGCCATGCACGCGGAGCGGCAAGTGAACGAAAGACGATCAAGTGCCCCGAAGACACCGTGATGGCCACATGCTTAACTGGGCTGATCCGGGGTTCTTTTCTTTTCTGTGATAAGCGGAGCGCGTCTTGGCTGCCTGTCACCGGGGCATAGCCGAAAACCGGCGAGCAGGAGCCTGTCTCGTTAACATAAAGCTTTTGGAGTGGATCATTAGCGAGGAAACCTATCGTGGCGACAAGTAGAGCATATTTGAAGATAGATAGGAGCAGGCTGTTGGCGGCATGATATTGATGAAGCAAAATCGCATGAGGTAGGGCGAAATGAAAGGTTTGCTAGGCGTCGACCAAGCTCCGTACTCGGCTCTCCGATTGCTTAAACTTATTTTGTCGAACTCTGGAAGCGAAGCTAGCAGAAGGAAACCAATCAGCCAACCATCGGGCGACGTCACAGCTCAAGCAGGCAACCCCACCAAGTTTTATTACCCCTCTACCCCTCCACCCCCCTCCATCTCACCAAGCACCACCAGCTCAGCCTCTCTTCACTGCGCCTTTTTGCACCAACTTCCTGCAAAATACTGGACCTTGTATCGCGATTGAGAACATTCTTCATTCGACAAACACTGAAAAGAGTTGTCAAGATGTCGCTTGCAAACAAACTGTCGATTGAGGACGTCGATCTCCAGGGCAAGCGTGTCCTGATCCGCGTACGTGCCAGATGGACCCCCACGCTGTCACTATGGCAATTGAGCAGCTGAAGGCTGACACGATCTGCATCACAGGTTGACTTCAACGTGCCTCTCGACGCTGACAAGAAGGTCACAAACAACCAGCGCATTGTTGGCGCCCTTCCGACCATTAAGTACGCCATTGAGCATGGCGCTAAGGCTGTTATCCTCATGTCTCACCTCGGCCGCCCCAATGGCAATCCGAACCCCAAGTACTCCCTGAAGCCGGTCGTCCCTGAGCTCGAGAAGCTCCTGGGTAAGAGCGTCACCTTTGCTCCGGATTGCGTTGGGCCCGAGGTTGAGGAGATCGTCAACAAGGCCGATAACGGTGATGTTGTTCTGCTCGAGAACTTGCGCTTCCACATCGAGGAGGAAGGCAAGGGCACTGATGCCGAGGGCAACAAAATTAAGGCGGATAAGGCCAAGGTTGAGGAGTTCCGCAAGGGGTTGACCAAGCTGGGTGATGTCTATATCAGTAAGTTTCAAGACTCGCGCTTAATCAGAATGTGACGCAATGCTAATCCATTACTCTCTTACAGACGATGCCTTCGGTACTGCGCATCGCGCCCACTCTTCAATGGTCGGCGTCGACCTCCCGCAGAAAGCTGCTGGCTTCCTCATGAAGAAGGAGCTCGACTACTTCGCTAAGGCGCTCGAGAACCCCAAGCGGCCATTCCTGGCCATCCTGGGCGGTGCCAAGGTGTCTGACAAGATCCAGCTGATCGATAACCTGCTGGACAAGGTCAACACACTCATCATTTGCGGTGGCATGGCCTTCACTTTCAAGAAGACCCTGTACGGTGTCTCGATTGGCAACTCGCTCTTCGACGAGGAGGGCTCCAAGACTGTTGCCGATTTGATGAAGAAGGCCGAGAAAAACAACGTGAAGGTTGTGTTACCGGTTGACTACATCACTGCTGACAAGTTTGACAAGGACGCCAACACCAGTACGGCTACTGATGCCACCGGCATTCCTGATGGCTGGATGGGTCTCGACTGCGGTGAGGAGTCCGTCAAGCTCTACAAGGCTGCCATTGAGGAGGCCGAGACCATTGTCTGGAATGGCCCTGCTGGTGTTTTTGAGTTCGACAAGTTCGCCTCGGGCACCAAGGCCACCCTTGATGCGGCTGTCGCTGCCGCCCAGAACGGCAAGATCGTCATCATTGGCGGTGGTGATACCGCTACTGTTGCAGCGAAGTACGGCGTCGAGGACAAGCTCAGCCACGTCTCGACTGGCGGTGGTGCCAGCTTGGAGCTGCTCGAGGGCAAGGCTCTGCCTGGTGTTGTTGCGCTGAGCGAGCGGAACTAAATTGTTGCTGTTTGATTGGGGTGTTGTGTTTCCATGGGTTACATATGTCACATTGCTGTGATATGAATAGCACTAGTTGAGCTGGAGCCAGGCTTCCAGCAGCTCAAATACCTCAGTGTTGCTAAACGTATGCCTTACTTGGCTGTAATAAAAAGATTTGATCCCAACCTCCGTTTCTGAGAGACGATGCCCCCCGAGGATGTCACAGTTCTGATCATGCACATCCAATCAGAGAGGATGGGGAATATAACCCGGTTAGGGTTTAGCAGAAAATAACATGCTGCTCACTAGATTCATCGTGCCGTTCCATCTTCTCTCACTTTGTTTTTCTATTTTTTTGGTATAGTGGCATTCTCGAAAGCTGTCCTGATGAAAACGGCACGTCCCGTCAACAGATTTTACCGCTTTCTTGCCGCTTCGACCTTCTTCAACTCCTCCCTATTGCAACGTATTGTCAGCTACTGTCCTCTGAAACTCTAGAGTCCTCGGTCAATAAACATACTTGAGTTGTGTTGAGAAATCGTCAGTAGTATCATCGTCGTCCCACGACTCCTCCCACAAGTGCTGTGTCGCCCCGCCGCCATTGGCAGCTTCTGTCTCCTCCGCCGGCCAGTCTAGATGCGGATTGCATGTCAGCCCTCTAAACCTTAAATACGGTAAAGGCTGTTGTCCTTTTTGCACGTACCATCGACAGGGAAGTCCTCAAACTCGTCGTCCTCCTCCAGCACTGCCGGCTTCTGCTCAACAACAGTCTGCTCTTGCTTCGTGTCGGCGGCGGACTTGTCGTCCTTCTTGGCAGCAGTTTGTGATGACGCCATTTTGAATAGTACCTGGTGGGAAGTAGGAGGATGTGTCTCCTTAGAATGGGAGAAGAGATTGAGTTCTGGCTCTTCTGCTCGGGGGTATTGGAGCCTAATCGAGATGAGGTTCGCGGCCAGATAACGACGCAAAGAAAAGGCGAGGGGTTATGATCTGGCGTAGAGTATTCCAAACAATGGATTAATATGCTGTCTGTGGCCAGAGCTGAACAAGGTGAATGTAGGAGGTCTCAATGCGAGGACACGATTGATGCGGGATGGACTTTAAAGGTTGCTGGCAGTTGGTGATGCAGGTCGGCGCTGCGCGATCGCTGAGGCCTTGTTCCTGGTGGGTTGACTGTCGCCAAGACTCGGACCCGCTGAGCGCGGACAGTGCTCAAAAGTGCCATGTGGACTGTATCAAACACGTATTAGACACTGTACTTATGGTTTTCTTTTGTTCTTTTTGCCTGCCTTATGTTATTGAAACTGTCCATAACTGCAGACTTCGGACGAATTTACCGACTGAACTGAGTTGGGCCTTGATTTTGTCGCCTTTCGAACTTTGAAATTCGCGATAATCTCCCCGTACCTGTCTCATGAGACCAGCGCTTCCAAGATAGCACTCACCTGGGCCAACCGGCTTACATCTGTACAAAAGGGCTGAAAAGACAGGATTTGACTGCCGGTGACTCTTCCAACAACGTATCCGTGTCCGTAGAGGGATGGACCATATGTTTACGCTGTTGATTCATGATGTTTAACAACGGAAATTTTCAGCCATAGCGCATTGTTGAGTCAGATATTGCAGTATATATAAAACATTACCTGCACCACTGCATGTTTGAAAACGTTGGGATCGAGATTGTCGAACCGACCTGGTATTTTGATGGCGGGGCTTCAGGCTCACGCTGCGGATCGGGAGAGGACCCCGTCTGGGCGTGTCCACCGTGCCCACCACGCGAACAAGGCCCTGCGGCTCTGCCGACAACGCGAAACTTCGGCCTTCCAGGTTACCTGGTTGACGCTTCTTCGCTGCCCGGCCGTTCAAAGCCGGGTTTGCCGGCTCGCCTCTCAAGTTCTGCGGGCTTTTCCATTTGCATTTTAACCCGCCGATGTGACGAGGAGGCAGACCGGCTTCTCTACCCCAACTACTTGCCTTCCTGCCGCCGATACAGTCCCGTACTCTCCGCAAGCCACGCAGGCTTCCCTCTAAATGGCCAGTCTGCGCGCCTGGTTTCGCGGCACATCCGCTGCCCCGACCTCAAAGCCTACCTCCAAGTCCACGACCCCCAACTCCAGCCCACGACCCAGCACATCCAGCCGAGATGGCAGAACAAAGCCAGTCGAAAGCCTCGTCGAGCGTCGAGCCCGGGATATCGAAGATGCAATGGCGGCCGCCGAACTTATCATGAACGACGACATGGAGGGTGCCGATGTGCGGCTCCGTCTGAGAGAGGACTCTTCTACGTTTCATCAGTTCGGTTTGGGCGTCTCGACGTTTGTGAGGAGCATTCTTGGATTCGAGAAGGAAACAATGACAGAGGCTGCCAATCGGCTGAATGAAACCGAAACCCGAGCATCGGAAGATATGAAGAGGGTACAAAAAGAAGCAGCAGTTCCTGGATGGCAGGGAAGCAAGGTCTATCCCCCGGGATCCGAGTTTGCCCTTGTCCATGCTGAAGCCCAGGTGATGAATGCCGTGGTCGGCGTCATGCATGAAAGTTTGACGGAGGCAATTAAAGGCTTTTACAAGTTGCGCAAGGCCTATGTCACGCTAAATAGCATTATCGAGGCCGAGGAGCGGTATCTTGCTTCTGCTGGGGTTGCTCTTGGTCATGAGAAGCCATCTCCGCGGCGACCAAGTTTTGCTGAGGATCCCATGCCTGGGACGTTTGACGAGTCGGAGTTCGCAGATTTAGAAGACTCACAACCAGACAGTCAAGATTGGACATTAGTCGCTAACAACAAGAGTCCGACTTCTAACGGTTCCGCGACGGTGGTACCGGATGCTACAGAGTTGAGCGAGAAACTCGACGGTCTAAGCGTTAGCTCAGAGTCCCTGAAACCTCCACAGCCTTCACCATCACAGTCCAATTCGCAATTACGTGCCAGAAATGGTTCGAACCACCTCGACTCTGAAAAGGATCTCTTCAAATCTACCGCCGATATCTGGGTACACAGCGGTGCAAACATGTGCTTCGGTGTCATGCTTCTGCTCCTCTCTCTCGTGCCACCGGCCTTCTATCGTTTGCTGTACATTATCGGATTCAAGGGCGACCGCGACAAAGGACTTCGCTTATTGTGGCAGTCCACCAAATTCCCAAACATCAATGGCGCCATGGCAGGATTAGTGCTGCTCAACTACTACAATACCTTCCTCGGCATGGCAGATATCCTTCCCTCTGACCATGATCTCAACGAACTTCCTGGCTCCATTTCGGACAATAACGGCACTAGCATCCGTGATGATGAACTAGAAACAGTGGGGTATCCGGTAGAAAGGTGTGCCTCTTTGCTTGCTGAGTTGAGGAAGCGGTACCCTGACGCCGGTCTTTGGAAGTTGGAAGAAGCGCGAATGCTGGCCAATTCGCGAAGGCTTGATGAGGCCATCCAACTCCTGTCTACTAATATGGATAACAAGATGCGTCAAATTACAGCACTGAACAACTTCGAGCTCAGCATGAGCACTCTTTACGTCATGGATTGGCCTGCAATGCGAGACAATTTCTTGAGGTGTGTTGAGCTGAACAATTGGAGCCACGCATTGTATTACTACATTGCCGGCTGCGCAGAGATCGAGATGTACCGCGATAGTTTCCATCGTGCTGCAGCTCTTCAAGGAGACGATAAGCAAAAGGAGAGGATATCTCTTCAGGCAGAAGCTCTGAAGCACAAGAAGATGGCTGAGGAATATCTGCGCAAGGCGCCCACCACGGCCGGTAGGAAGCGGTTCATGACACGCCAACTGCCGTTTGAGGTGTTTGTATGCCGGAAGCTGCAGAAGTGGGAAGAGAGAGCCAAGAGTTTGGGAATTGACCTTGCCGATGCTGTCGCCGTCAGTCCTGCGATGGAGATGATCTATCTATGGAATGGTAGCAAACGGATGGCGCCCAAGTACCTGGAGAAGGCTAGGACTCTTTTGTCGTGGGACCGCTGCACCACGACAGCAGAAAAGGTGGCCAAGATCAAGCAGGAACAGGATGAGGTTGCGATCGCTCTGCTCTCAGAATCAGCGCTGTTGAGGCAGCTGGGTAGAGGACAAGAGGCGCGGGCTTTGGTTGAACCTCTGTTAACCATGGACAAGTATGCTCCCCTATGCTTAGTCCTCCTAATGAATTTGTGCTAACTTAACTTATCAGATATGCATTCAAGGGCGCCACACGAGACGACTACTGCCAAGCTGCAGCTCACTACGAAGTCGCCGCAATAGCGTGGATGGATCTTTGCAATCCTTCTTCCTGGCCGAATGGATCTGCTGCGGATGTCGACGCTTTTCGTCAGCAAAAGGCGAATGAGTGTCAGCAGTACCTCGACAAAGTCTCTAAATGGGAAGGCTTTGTCTTAGACGCCCGCTTTGGGATGAGGGTCAAGGCCGGCTTGGAGACAGTACAGTGGCTGAAGGCTAAGAGGAAGTGGGCATGATCATATATACACAACTGACGGCACATCTCGGGTCATCGTATTCAATCTCTATGCCAGAAGATTTTCCTTTGACTGGAGATTGATTATTGAATGAGCTTGTGTGCTTTTTGAAGATCGGGGAATGTGATCTCCAGCAAGCGTGTGTTTCTGGCTATGCGTGAAACAGTAAAGGTCATGAAGCATATGTCGCAGGGTAAGGGGAACGGGTCTGGTTTGAGCTTAAGCATTTATACTGCATCGTTATAGAGTACTGCAATACCCAGATGATACAATGCTTTTTTTACTCTTCACCTACCGTTTATCTCCAGGTCCCATGCCCCCACGATTGCTCTGTAGGAATAATTCTTTCACCCTCCAACCTTCAGAAAGCATATTGTGTCATGAAGAGCTTCCACTAATATGTATAATTGAAGGATCAAGTGCCATACGTACCTATGCGATATGTGAAATGTGCTGTCAACGGCCATGGCTCCAAAGGCTACCAGATTAGGCGAGCATCCTTGGGAGAACAACGGTGCTCTTGCGACCCTGTTCCTTCGAAGAGACCATATGACGTCAGTCAGACCAAGCAACCGAACTCCTGGGCGGTCGGAGTTGGCAAAATCCCAAACCCTCGGAACGCCCGAAACCAAAGGAACGGCAGACCGTGTGTATAAGGTCCGAACGACACGGCATGAAATTGACGGTTCCGTTCTTGAAGTCTGAAGGTTCTGCCCATATATTTGAGATTTTATCTTTACAGGAGAACGTGAATATTACAAGACCTTTGTGCATTATATGCGAAACGTCTGGCTTTGCAGAGAGACACTCGTATGTTCATTGGTTTCAATTCATATTTTCGAGTGTCTCAAACGATAACACGGTGTGCAGTACAGCGGCAGACCGACAGCCCCAAGCTCTTAGTCGCTTTTTTTTTTTTTGGCTGGACTTGGAACCAGGCTGTTGCACAAGATGGGGAAAGACCTATTATTAATAATAAGTACACTTGGAACTCCTCCCCTTCCCCCCCAACGTTGCACTGAGAAATGCACATACTCGTCGTAGGAGCTCGTCCCAAGACAGTATCTACCAGCCTGGATCCAGGGGCTTAATGATTCTCAAAAGTCTTATGTGTGTTACGGTATTCTAATGCCTCACAATGCCTCCCTACACATGTATATTTGATAGGAAAAATCACGAAATTCACTGCCGATGCTCCCAGGATGGCCACAGCCTGGCTCCCACCAACCGGGTGCGCGGATTCGGCACTGCAGGGAGAATTGGAGGGACCCGTGAGGGCCAGGGAAAGGCAGCTGCAGTTGCACTCGCTCTGGGTTGGTGGAAGCGTGAGATGCATGCATGGGGGAGTGGAGCAGCTGGAGATCACATCCAGGGGTTGAGAGCACAGGCCAATATTAGAGGTCAATGCGCGTCCTCCTCCGCTCACTGGTCCCTCGCGTCATTTCACCTTAGCTTCCAACCTTCTGCGCCTTTCTTTGCGCAAACAAGCATCTGTTGCTGCAGCTTGCTGTCGGCTGCTGCCTCCTCCCCACTTCTCACACATCCAGCTTTTCTGGTTGGGGCCTGAGAGAGCATCGCAGCTTGAGATTGACGCTGAGCGAGGAGAGACGGGATTACGCTTCTCGAGGGCTGCTTCAGCAAGCTTAAAATTACGGACCTGCCCACGAAATCCAGGAATCCATTGGATCCAGTACATGGCACGGCACGCTTCCGCAGACCATTCTTAGCACTGTTCGCTTCCGCAGCGTCACGGGTTCCACGGTTCCCGATCCGGCGTGACAGCTTCGAACTTCAAAGGCACCCTTTACCACATCTCCCCCACCTCTCGTGCCCAGGGACACTGGGACATCCTGCATGCAGGCCTTCTGCAGGAGACAAGTCTCATCCCTCCCATGTCTCCGAGACACCCAAACGGCGATCTTGGACTCAGCCTGTGAGACTCGCAACTTCTGATACCCACGTGTTGAGCGACGCAAGGTCTCCCTCTCCGTACCCCTGAAAACCCCTCCGGCTGTTCACTCGCTGGGGGGAACTAGCTCAACAAACTGCAGCTCGATCCCAATCCCCCACGTGTCCTGGTGCCGCCGCTGCTGCTTTAACGATGGAGCACACTTCCTTGTCTGCAGCATCATCCTCCGTTCACCTTAAATCCCGGGATAGGGAACATGATCCCCTCAGCGACTGGACTTCCCGAGATCGCTCCCGCCACTCCAAAAGTACTCGCGAAGAGCCTGACGATTACCAAGCTGCCCCGGTTCCGCCCGCATCTCCCGAGGTTATCTCGTCGCTGATCACATCGTTGTCGGCCATATCACGGCCCGTGAGCAACCACTTCGACGGCCCATCATACCTGAGCCCCATCGGCATTGGAAGTCCCCTGAGCTCCGTCCCTGGATCACCCACCGCTGGCTCCTTTGGTGTCGACTATGGCACGTACAATCAGCCTTCTTTAAAAGAGTTACGAGAAGAAGATGAGATTCCCCTAGATGAACTTCCGGCCAGCCCTCCCGTCGTGCGGACGTCGAAGCTGCCAAGCAGCCTATCGACTCTGACAGCGCCAAAATCTCCGAGAAGTCCCGGAGCAAGAGAGTCGACTGGATTTCTGAGCATTCGGTCCCGACGAAGCAGTGGCGGTGTGTCTCGTCCTTCGAGCAGAGGATCCTTCACATCGGGTGCAGAAAGCATTGGCAAACCCAGCGTCGAACGGGCACCAGACGCGCTGTCTCCCCCACGTCACAGTCTAAGAAAACAGAAGTCATATGACAGCTGGGGATTCAAGGGTCACCGAAGCCTTATCTATATGGGAAGCAAGGAAAAGCTTCGTGATAAAGCAACAGAAAAGAAGAGAGCCAGCATAGGTGCAGTTGGCGGCGATATTAACATCCTTGGGTCCAAGACTGAGCCGCCCACACCACGTCTGCAGCCTAGTTTTACCGACTCAGCAATCAGTGAAGAACCTGCTACTATCGCGCTTGAGACCAGCGCACTGCAACCTGCTCCTGTCTTTCATGACAGTCTGCCCAGTCCTGGACTTATTCCGACTAGAGATTCGTCCCTCAGGAAGACTGGTAACAACGCCAAACGCTCATCGGTTCGCACTTCGCGACACTCCAGGAAGGATAGCGAAAGCGACGCCTACGACGCGATACCAGAACTCGACGAACAGAACGCAAAACCTCGGGATTCCCGCAGCGAGAAGAGCAAGCGGCGACACTCAGGACGTAAACAAAATTTAGGGCTTGATCCGTTAAAGTTATCTGCAGATCTCGCTAAGGACGCTGCGCTTCCAGGCCCCTCAACTCCAGCCGCGGCTATGTTTCCAGACGGCATCGACGATGGCGCCCCGTCACCAGCAGTCGCTCAGGGACGACGTAGGGACCGTGAGACCAGCATCGATTTCAGACGCCGTTCTGGCCGTCTCACTCCTGACCCATTCGGCGGCTATGCCAGTGAAGGCGGGAACCCTACAGTCAAGCTGAAGAGGAGCAGCACCCGATTGAAACGACGTTCTGGGGCAGCTACCCCAACATCCGAGAAGTCAGGCGCTGGCGGCAGTAATTATGACCATCCGCATGTTGCATACGAGCGACCCCGGAGCGCAGACAGCATTGACGATGCCGTTGAGAGCTACCTCTGCAGCCCTCGTCTCAGCCAAAAGATCCGGCACCCCCAGACTGGCAGAATCATCAGCTTCAGTGAAGTTGGTGACCCTAATGGAAGCGCCGTCTTCTGTTGTGTTGGAATGGGATTAACAAGATACATCACTGCGTTCTACGATGAATTGGCCTTGACACTCAAATTGCGTCTGATAACCCCAGATCGTCCAGGTGTCGGCGACAGCGAGCCTTACCCTGACGGCAATGCCACGCCGCTTGGCTGGCCTGGTTAGTTCATTTGTTGATCCCGAATCGTCTTCCGTGATAACTAACTAACCATCTACTTAGACGACGTCTACGCAATTTGCCAGTCGCTCAAGATCACGAAGTTCTCCATTTTGGCTCATTCTGCTGGTGCCATCTACGCTCTCGCAACCGCTTTACGAATGCCTCAACATATCCGCGGTCGGATACATCTCCTTGCGCCTTGGATCCCGCCCTCCCAGTTGAACGTTATTGGAGCCACTTCGCAGACGCCGCTGCCACCAACGAATGCCATTCCTACTAGCCAAAAGATCTTGCGTGCACTCCCGACCCCTATCTTGAAAGCGGCAAACAGCAGTTTTGTGACGGCCACTTCTTCGAGTCTCACAAGTTCTTTGCCCAAACAAAAACGGACAAAGAGAGAAAAGAGGCACACCGACACCAAAGAAAACAAAGATCAACCGAAAGGAATCCTACATTCTCCCATGGATAAGGAGAATATCAACCAGACAAATGACTTATCCAAGAGCTTACCTGAACTCCCTGCTCCTGATGAAGACATGGACCGTATCCGACCAACCCCTGCAAATGGGAACAGCCACGATCCTTCTTTACCGCGAGCGCGCGGCATCGGTCACCGACATCGCAGGTCCAATTCCCAAGGGCTTCGACGAAGATCCGAACAGGATGCACATCTTCTCTCCTCGGCAGCCTCTCTCGCAACTTCGCAGGCAGATAAGGAGCGACAGGAGTTATACGACAGCCGTTTGACCCATGCCATCTGGCAGCTGGCCACAACTGGAGCGAATCCCGCTGTCGACCTGCTTGTATGCCTCGAGCGCCGACACACGATTGGCTTCCGCTATGTAGATATCACACGGCCGGTTGTCATCCATCATGGGAGCAAAGACACACGAGTCCCCGTCGAGAATGTCCGCTGGCTGGGAAAGATGATGCGTAGATGCGAAGTGCGTGTTTTGGAAGGGGAGGGACATGGACTGATGGCCAGCGCACAGGTCATGAGCAACGTCTTAATGGAGATCTCACGCGAATGGGAAGAATGGAGTCGCGTCACAGGAGCGAACAAGAGGGAGAATGAAAAGGGTAGGAGAGGGACCATTGGACAGGGCCGGTAATCGGTTCTGGCCATGGCTACGTCAATGTCGGATTTCCTATTTCATTTCATTTCATTTCATGATATTGTTCTTAACTATATACCCATCTTAGAGATGTGTTACATAATTTAATTCTTAATATTTTTTCTTGCAGAACTCCGATCTTGTTTATATCGCTTTTGGGTTTGGCGCTTGCTCCCTTCCAGTTCGGCTCTCAGGTCCTCTCCCTTGCCCTTCGGCCTCTATCGCGACTATAACTGTCATCCACTCACTTCCTTGATGCTCCATCTGGACTTTTTGACTAAAGTCCTTTACAACTTCGTACCCTCGCAAATCAGGAAGGGAAATACCATTGTCGGGCCCATCACCCCGCTGCCTGGTTCCGTCTCGATTTGTTTCTCCAGCTCGAACGCCGTTTCAATCTTAACGTCCACGAATCCTGCCTCTTCTAACACTGTCTTGATCTCATCCCTCAAAATCCCATGTCTCTCTACGCCATCCATCTTCGATTCCGGGTGAAATTTCCTCGCCTCAGGCCCAAAGTTCTCAAAATCTGTCACCATTACCTTACCCCCCTTCTTCACACACCCGAAAATCGTAGCAAACAGCTTGCGCAGGTCCAAAATATGATGCAGCACCAAATGCGACACAACCACGTCGAACCTTCTCCCCGTCACCTTCTCCTTCGTCACGGGATCCACAGCAATCCTCTCATCATCCGGGTCCTCGAGCATCGCACATATAGGTAATACATTCTTGGCTGCGTCTTCAGCAGTCAGCTTGGCTTCTAGGGCGCCAATCATGCCCTCGGCTGCGTCAACAGCGGTGACGGAGCGTACTGAGGGCGCGAGGGCTAGCGACAGCAGGCCGGTGCCGCAGCCCAGATCGAGGATGTCGTAGGTTGAGAGGATGGCAGGGTCGGAGGGAAGATGAGAGAGATAGGCTTTGTGCGCTAGGCGAGTTGCTTGCTGAATGTCGGGGTTGGAGTCCCATTGCGCGGCTTCGGCGTTGAAGCGGGCTTTGTTGGCGTCGGTCATGGAGGGATGAAATGTGCGGTACAGTGTTGGTGTGTAAGCTTGTCAGGGATGATGAAGTGGGATGGCGTTTGCTGTTGAAAAGCACTGTTCGTTTTCAAGGAGAATTAGGGGCAATTGGCAAAAGGTTTTGTTCTAGTGCAGATGATTGAAATGATTACCTTGACTTTTAAGAGGGGTAGGTGTCGAGAAAAGTGTAACGTTGCGCTAGTAACATGACTTATCCGCCTGTCCGGCGCCGAGAGGCTACCTGCTGGTGATGCACATGTGGAGGTGGGTGGAGAGGGGAAACAGCATTGCCCTCCCGATACCTAGATATTTAGGAAAATAGGTAAGCAGAGGAGCGCTTTTGCGTACCCTTGTTCATGCAACCGCCCATGCCTATGACCAGGACCATTTGCAAAACTCTTTTATATATTGATCTCAAGATTCCAACGACTTAAAGGGTTTGATTGTGAACACGAATACAGGATTCCGTTTATTGACGAGCTACCATCACGGTCCTCTGATTTTGTTTTGTTGGTAAACGAACTAAGATGTCAAAAACGAGGAGTAGGGATTTAGTTCGAACAACAAAAAGCGCATCGAACGAAGGTAAGGTAGATCCGAGAGCGGGAAAAATAGAAAAAACATGCCAATCTCATCATGGTACTCAGCTACCTCATCCACTAACGATAAAACAATGTCTGCAGTTTTGTTCCAGTAACTGCTCCAAAACTTTGTCTCCAAACCCTTATCCGTTATCCTCCCCTTCTGGTACCTTCAAGAGAAAGCTAGGTCACGTGATTGCATTCAAGTGATGTGAGTTTATGGATATTGAATTCCTCGCCATTCGTTGTTTTTACTCAAAGTTGTGTAATGTAAATGTGAGCCGTGTGTGTATGCCAATCATGCCGGTCCCGGACAATTACCACTGCCTTGATGATTATGGGGAAGAATGGTGGAAAACCCCATTTAGGCGGGAGAGGACCCTGCTATGGGCCTGTATTCATTCTCATCACCAGGAGTCTGCCCCAGTGCTGAAGCAGGAAAACTCTGGACGTTCTAGACATAGTATATATAAGGTGCGCAAGAGCAATAAGACTCCACTGACATATTCGATCGTCTTTCGAAGTTTTTATCCTGCACTTGGATTCGTTTCAACCTCCCCAGGTGTCTCAACTTGGATACCTGTTCTAATCGACAGTAGAAGGTCGGCTTCTCGGTGTCGAACATCAGGCAATATCAATTGAGATCCCCAATTGCCACATTGACAGGACAATTGTGATAGACTGCTCCGTCAATGAGTGATACTCTGGTTTCTTCTTGAATAAAAGGCTTGAATTACCGTGAAGTCGCATATGTTGCTCGTGCTCTGACAAACAGATTAGGTTGAATTATGCCTTTCATGTTCAAAGCGTCGAAAACACAGGAATTCTAATGACGTTGATTCCAATTACGCTTCCCAGCATTTAAGCTTATTGGAAGGGTCATCCGATATCAAGAACCGATAAGGTTCTTTATTGATATTAGATCAGTGGACCATGTTAGCTGATACCCTTATCGCAAAATCCGAGACTCACTTGTTTCTTCATTAGGCTATGCTCTGATGTAACTTGCCAGAATGATAGTAAATTCGTAACTACAGCACAAGAGGGATTATTGTCTTTGGGTTAGGCCCTGAACATGTCACACGGGCACGGCAGTCCAAGGGAAATGGGTATCCCTGACTGTTAAACACAAGGGACACCGGAGATAGCATGATTGTGAGCGGCACAAACCCGTGGTTGATCCCAAGAGATATCTGGCAGCCGCATGACTGAAAGGAATGAGCCGGATGGCCGGGAAGATTCTATAAAGGAAGCTAGTCGGGCACGGTAGACTTCTCTTGGTTTTGCTCTCCCTAACATAAGGACACTGAGGACCAAGAAAGATTATTACACGTATTAATTAACTTCGTTGTGCACCCCACATCGTCAATGGCCATCATCTAACCCATTTGACTCATTTTCGATCCCTGCCTGCACCAGACCAAGTCACCCATTACAGAACACTGGTCCGTATCTCAGTGTAGAGCCAGCTTTCGGGCTCTTTGCCCAAAGAAATTCATGGCTCAATATATAAAACATTCTTGGAAATGGCGGCTTTGTTTGGCATCAGAGTAATTATAAGTCACGGCCCTTTGAAGAAACTTTGAAGACCATGTTTCGCGAGGGTCTCTTGTTTGGAATACATCACATTGCAACTGTGAAGGCAAGAGGAGACGGATCAAAGTAGCTGTGACTTCGTCCAAGGGAATTGAACATTGGCACTCCGTCATAATTTAAGAATGACATGATCGGAGCTTCAAATTGAATCTAATGTGATATGAATATAGTTGACGGCTTAAAGGGGTTGGTTTGTGTTGATTGTTGGTATGGTACATGTATTAATCGTCTGAATCGAAGATATAACATGTTTCTACAATAATATCAAAGAAATCTTGGATTTGAATGAGGTTTCCAAGTTGATTCTCAATCTCTTGGAGTGCTCCATATTCAACATAGCCATCATGAAAAATAATGCACCCTCCAACGCCAAATGGTTCTAAATGTATGCAGACTGGAGAGATTGAATGCAACATCTGCCAGAAGAGAAAGGCCAGGATCTGATTTCGTACAGGTTGTCCCCACCTGTGTTTCAAAGGCATGGATGCATGAGGTACAGATAACATGGCTTCACAAAAGTGAGTCCTCAGGAACGTTGCGTAGGTAGCAGAAGCAGCTTGGGTGACTGACTAACTTGGCCCTGCCGATTCTGCTGGCAATTGCACTAAAGAACTGTTGCAAGAATTTCTTACGGAGCTGAACATCTTCTCCATTCGAAGAACGCTTCTTTGTCTCTGTGGTTTGGTTTTCAGGTATTCAAGGTGCTAAAAATCATCTTTTCCCACCTTGCATAGAAGAACGGAAGGGAGATAATCATATTCGCATTCTCCCTTCAAAAGAACTGGCCAATTTTGGACTGATGACCCTTTGTGTGCGATTTTCTCACACTAACACAAGCGTGGTCACCAGTCTTTGTAACGAGTGACTTGGTCTAATGCAGGCAGGGATCGAAAATGGGTCAAATGGGTTAGATGATGGCCACTGACGATGTGGGGTGTATAGCGAAGTCAATTACTACATGTAATAATTTTTCTCGGTCCTCAGTATCCTTGCGTTGGGGAGAGGAAAACAAAGAGAAATCCTTCATCGTATCTAAGCAGCTCCCTTTATAAAATTCCTTTACCCTTGTGAGTACCTCGCATCTCTCATGCAATCTTCAGGGGCTCTCCTCACCATGGCAAGGTTATCTAGCTCATTCTTGCCACCCCCTCATATTTCCCGGACTCTACCAATCACATATGCCTTTGCCCTTCTCAGCTCTTGCATCACTGGTGTTCTATATGTCGGCTGTCAAGGATGTTTCTTCTCCTTGGGCTGCCATGTCCATGTGACAGTCTTATATGTGCAGCGCAGTCATTGCTCACGCTAGTTATAGGAATTTGTTATGAGGCACGAATTCTTCATGATCATGGTACAAAAACAGGATAAGATTCAAGATATGACCACCGAAGTCCTGTGGCATGAAGTTATGTGTCTCAGTCCCTGCTTGACAAAGTCGAATGGTTTGTCCCAGCGAGGTAAGAAATGATCACAGGCCAAAATAATATAGCTTCTTTGAATCTAGCAGCATTCAAACTGACTTCTTGGCTTGCAATGACTCTGCGTACTTGGCCTGACGATATTGTGCAGCTTAGTTGAGCCTTTATCTGCATGTATCTGGCTTTGGTTAGTACGCGAACGACAGTGCTAGAGGAGTAGTACTGCTTAAGCAGTGCCTTTGTCGAACTGACTTCATTTCTGATCTGTGCCAATTGGGAAACCAGAATGTTGAGCCTCTTAACATGAAAAGAAATAACTCTATATAGTCCACCAATAGCTTCAAGTAGCCCAGTCGGGATCCCATTGCCACTCCTCCAGAAAACCTTCACTTGCATTCAGAACAAGGATAACGTGTGGAAGGTATGATTGGTTGATACATCTCTTGAGAGAAGTGCGTGTCCATTCTACCAGCCTCAACAACACTTTAGATTCAAAGGCTCTAAATTTTCGCAAATTTGCATATCAGAGTCTTGAGCATACTCAACCTACAGGCCAAGAGAAAAGCAAATTTGGCTCACGGAGGACGAAAACAATAACATCAAAAAAGGTGGAGAGGATCTTGGGATAGAGCTCCTGGACGACAAACTGCCTTGATTGAGAGCTTGCCACGGTGCCCCAGAGGAGCGGTTTTCGAAGCTTGCTCCGCTTCGAAGCAAAAACTGCTGTCTTTGCCAAAGCTACTGGGAGCTTCTCGCTGCCGCTGAGTTCTGCACAATCAGCGTAGAGAATCGGGCACAGGTTGCGACGTGTTTCTGGGTCTGAGAAGAGATGCACATCTGCTGTTATCGGAACCATATCCCTGGAAGTCCTAGGACGGGACTCGGAAACATCAGGGAATTAGAGAATCGGTCTCTCTACTCAAAAGGCTGACCCGACTAAATTTGCTCGATTGAAAACTTGAGAGTATTTTCCCCAGCTCCTATGGAAAGCCCAGAACTGTTAGTAAAAACCTCATTAGTACAGGAAAAGCAGAATGCATGAGCTGCTGATTGCTAACCAATTGCCCAACAAAGAAAATAAGATGAGGATACCGTTCTTTAACGGCCGGTGCAGATTTTTTTGATCAACATCGGCCACATGCATCTCCGCTTGTTCATCTTGGTTCCGTGAGCCTTGAAATGCCCGTTCCGGTCTTGAGACAACATCAAGAGCCATGCCACGTGGACACGGCAGTCCAAGGAAAGGGATGTCCCCGACTGCCAACGAAAGGGACACCAGAGACAGGATGATTGTGAGTGGCACAAACACGTGGTGGATCCCGGAAGATGTCTAGAGCCGGATGACCGAAGAGAATGAGCCATATGGCCGAGGAATGATGAGGATTCTATAAAGGAAGCTGCCCAGTCATGATAGACTTCTCTTAGTTTCTCCTCTCCCTAACACAAGGACACTGAGAACCTAGAAAGATTATTACACGTAGTAATTGACTTCGCTGTGCACCCCATATCTTCAGTGGCCATCATCTAACCCATTTGACCCATTGTCGATACCTGTCTGCACCAGACCAAGTCACCCGTTACAAGCCACTTTTTTTATGAAAATAATGATTGTAGAACCCAGAACGATCAGCATGGCGCTTGTGAGCCCGTTGAGTTGTCAAGCAACCATCACAGAACGCTTCGTGGACGCATTGGACGCATATTTGAATTTGAACAACCTGTCTCTTTCACGCGTAACAAAGTTGTTGTGATACCGACATTGACATGGTAAGAAAAGAGACATGTCAAACCATATAACAACGTGCGAGTTAAGGGTCGATAGATGTGATAGAATGAAGATATGATTAAGTGGAAGAAAACGTGATCATCTGGGAGATAAGGTGCTTCGACCCAAGCATTTGACATGCGAAGTTGCTGAGTAAATATGTGTGAGTGTAATAAGCAGATTGCCAGGATGCGTTTCAAGATTGATTTTAAAAGCCGGGTGCTGGGGAGAAATGTGCATTGAAATAGCCTCAACTGAATACGGGTCAGTGTTATCAGGAATGACCTTCAGTCACTTCCCACTCGGGCATGCCAATTAATTTCTGATATGTCACGAGGCATTAATTGTCTGGCTGCCCTTCTTATCGTCTCGTGGTGGTGGTTTGATGGCCTTATACCTTGGTTAAACTTCAGACAGTCTAGAGGTTTCCAGGAAGGCTTTGACATTTACGTAAAGCTCTGACCTCAGATAAGAGAAATCATACATCGAATGGACCACCTACTGGGCAGCCTGCTTGACACCCTAGGCTCTTGTGACGGGTGACTTCGATCACAGATCTGACTCAGTCACTTCAAGTCAACCTTTTGTGTAGGTGTAACCATTACCGTGATCAAAGTCGAGATTGATAAACAATTGCAAAATCTCAAGGGCTTCCAAGGACCAAAGGCCTATCTCTGATGATCAAAGTCAGTTACCACTCATGGCATTAGGATTTGGTAATCTGGAGTCTAACAGGCAGTAAGTGGGACTTCCTACAAATATGGAATTCACTACAGGCGTAGGGCTTACAGCAAAGTGGAATAACTTTCTAAAGCAAGTGATCAACCCGCTCAAACTTTCCGCGGTGGTCATTGTTTCTGAATCAGACCACTGCCTACTTTGGGTAGGTGTTGGGGAATACTGCATTCTCTCCCTCCGTTGAGACAGGTTGTGTTGTCCAGGCCTACCAACATTGCTGCGGAGAGAGAAAACATCGAGAAGAGATAGAGAAAGGAAAAGGGGCGGGCGCGAAGGAAGAACCAAAAACAAAAGACAAAGGAGAAACGATGTGAGCACTGTTACCTTACCGCACCTGTCTTTCCCAGCTAGCATTATCACTAAGTGGTGGACAGGAAATCAAGAGCCTTAAGGGGCTATGAAAGGTCCCACAAAAGTAAAGTACATCTGCTCTGAAGCTGCATCAGCCGCGAATCGAACGCGGGGCTCATCGATGGCAACGATGAATTTTACCACTAAACCACTGATGCTAAAACAAATATTTTTAGGTTTTTCAACATCATAACTTAGGCAAGTAAGCAAGCTTCTATCCCAGAGGAGCCTGTGAGCAAGAATGAAACCGCCCACAAAACATCTAGTGACCTAAGGCCAGCCAAGAATCAATTTGCTGCCCAATAATCCCGAAGCTAAAGCGTACATTACCCTTGCTCTGAAACCTTCGGTTAAGGCACCCTTGCCGCACTTCACGTGTTCTAACCCTGGCTTATCGATAGGTCCATTGACAGTGGGGGACTTGAGGGGTCCACTTGCTCAAGCCACCCGTGCCACAGGGCCAGTGGCCCTCGTGCTCTGTCGCAAGGCGCAGACACTTACATAAGAGCTTCCCGGGCTAGAGAGTCACTAAAGCGACTCACACAGATTACGTGGCCACCAGTTTTGCTATATTCATGTAGAGGACTCCTTCGCATAGGCGGTGAGCTCTTGACAATGTGAAAAGCTCAAGGGATCAGAAGACATTCAAAGGAACATAATGATGTCACAGCCCATCTTGGTTGCAACTCTGCACCCATGCAAGCTGGAATGCGGGATGCAACAAACTGTGAGCCAATCACACCAACCGTGGAGTGATGCAGCCGTGGAGGAGACTCGCATCACTGGATTGCGCGATTCATGGCAAGGTTGATGTGACCTACTAGCACTAACAGCACAGGAACCTTTTTCGCAGGGAAACAGCATTGCATCTGTTAAGGACAGAACTGTCAACCCGATACCCTTGCTGAAGACTACACCAAGAATCGACACCCAACGCGATATGTTGCCCAAATGAGAGCTCCAAGTTTCAATACAGCAACCCAGAGGCGCGGGTCACCGGATAAAGGTGCATTAGGCTAACGTCTCGGCAACCATGTTTCTGTTGATGCCAACCACCCTCTTGGAGCTGAATTATGGTCCAGACCCTCGGGAGCAAGCAACATAAACATTGGATTGCCCAGGGGAGGGTCTGCATCTCGACTCTATTTCTAAGTGGTCTCGCCCTTTGAAGGCCGGGCTTGTGGGCAGGATCCTGTCTACTGTCCCTGCTCGATAACCGATCACACAAGAAACTTTTGATCCAGTTGACATCTCCATCCGCACGGTTTATTATAGCTCGACCTATCAAAGACGTCAGCCTCACCTGCTTTCACACAATGCTGTTCCCTTTGAAGGGAGACACTCAGCCTTCCAAGGCCAAGGATGACGAAGCTGTCATTGCCAGCAATGGCTCTGACTCCGACGACTTCCGCGAGATTGACCCTAACAGCGGTGTCAAGCGCGGCCTTAAGACCAGACATCTCTCCATGATGGCATTGGCTGGTATCATTGGCCCTGGTCTGCTTGTCGGGTCAGGCGGTGCCCTGTCATCTGGCGGTCCGGCCTCCCTCCTGATCGGATTCGGTGTTATTGGCATTGTTGCTTTCTCTATCATGCAGAGTCTCGGCGAGCTCACAACCCTCTACCCCACTGGCGGCGCCTTCACCTCTTTGAGTGACCGTTTCGTCGACAAGGCTTTTGGTGTGGCAGTCGGCTGGAACTACTTCATCATTTGGTTCTGCGTCTTGGCCAACGAGTATAATGTCATTTCCAGCATCATGACCTTCTGGAGTGAGAAGGTTCCCATTTGGGGGTACTTCCTAATCTTCTGGGTAAGCTTGTTCATTAACGTGGCTACTTTTGAGTAGAGGCATTGACAAAGGTCTCAGTTTGCATTCTTGGCCTTCCAGCTACTTGGCGTTGAAACCTTCGGTGAAGCTGAGTTTTGGTTGGCGTTGATCAAGATCGTAGGGCTCATCGCCTACTTTTTCTTCAGCATCATCTACGCTTCTGGTGGCGTTAAGGGCGCCCCGGCCATCGGGTTCAAATATTGGCATGACCCAGGCGCTTTCGCAGACGGGTTCAGGGGCGTTGCCTCTGTCTTCGTCTTCTGCAGCACTTTTTACGCCGGTGTTGAGGCTGTCGCCGTTGCTGCGACCGAGACCAGGAATCCAGGCCGTGCCGTTCCCCTCGCTATTCGTCAAGTCTTTATCCGCATCATTGTCGTATACATGGGTAGTGCCTTCTTCTTCGGTCTAACCTGTCCTTCCAACGCTGAGGGCCTCATCGGCGGCGCACAGCGTGCCCTCAGAAGTCCCATGACAATTGCCATCCAGAATGCGGGCTGGCAAAGCGGAGTTCACCTCATCAATGCGTTCATATTCATCACCACTCTTAGCGCCATCAACAGCTCCATCTACATTGCCAGTCGTACCATCCTGTTCATGGCTCAGGATGGCAAGGCTCCCAAGTTCTTCGGCTGGACCGACAAGCGTGGTGTCCCAATTCCCGCCATCGTCTTCACCAACCTGTGCGGTGCTCTGAGCATGATGAACGTTAGCACCGGTGCCAGCAAGGCCTACAGTTACATCGTCAACCTCAGCGGTGTCTCGACCTTCCTCGTCTGGGGAGCTATTAGCTTCACTCACATCCGCTTCCGCTCAGCTTGGAAGGCTCAGGGTTACTCAGAGTCAGATCTCCCGTTTGTTTCTCTCTGGTATCCCTGGAACGCTTACTTCGGTCTGGCCTCTAACATCTTCCTGGCTCTGATCCAAGGTTGGAAGACCCTTGCCCCGTTCAGCGCTGGCGATTTTGTGGATGCGTACATCCTCCTCCCTCTCTTTGGTGTCATCTACGTCGTCTACAAGTTTGTTTTTAAGACCAAGTTCTGGAGCTCTCTCGAGGTCGACCTCCAGTCAGGAAGGCGCAAGGATTTGGACTCGGCAAAGTATGCTCAAAAGGCCCAAGATGTTGAGTCTTTGCCATGGTGGAAGAAAGCCTGGAAGAGCCTCTGAATGGTGCTACGCAACGAAGATGTTTTGGATGGCTATGCAGTACCGGTTACTGGTTGAGTTTGGCTTTTTGGATACCCTTTTTGAGCAAGTCCTTCACAGCACACTTGGGAGAGTAGGGAATCATGGCTTGATCCGGGTCATTATGTGATAACGCAGACTGCAAGTTAATAACGAGCCTAGTTATTTAATGCTCAGTATGTGGGCTTGCCTCTGTACTAGCGAACTCTTATGTTAAGAGATCACAGGGAGCCGGATGTGAGCCACTGTGCATTTTTCTCTTCTTAGTCTAAGGCTTCCGCTGCCGGCATGATATGTGCAACATTGCCAACACATAGCTGTAACAGAACGTAGAACATTAGGGTCCTGGGACTTGTTAACAACGTACTATATTGTACCTCAAGCTAACATACAAGCAAACAAAAAACGATCTCTATCCAGAGTGCATGTGACATAGTACACATTGATTGTACAAAAGCTGACAATTCTTCCGAACCCTACACTCAGGCCTTGAACTCAACGGCTCTCCTCATCTTCATTCGGTACTCAATAGCCCGCTTCCTGGCGGCAGGGCTCTGCGTAAAGGCGGCACTGCCACCAAAAGGACCAGCCGCAGCATTATTGCGGACGCGAACGATGCATACATTAGAGACGCCAGCAACTGTAGCATCACAAGTCATACCCTCTGGCATCTGAACACGCAAGGGGAAGTCCCTGCTGGTGGCCAGGCTGAGGCCCTGGAAGCCAAACCCGGGAACGTCTTGGATAACACGAGCGGGCTTGAAGGCAGCAAGGTCGGTGCCACCTGAAGTGCCATCAACCATGGCTTCCAAGGGACCAGCACCATCTTGGTTGACCTGAATCAACTCTGTTAGCTTGCACTGAACTCCTCAAGACCTTGGTGACCATGTTTGCCATAGCCCCACAACCCTTGTGTACCCCTGAATGTTAACCCTGAACGCCCCACGCCAAACACCAGCAATGGGGCACAAAGTAAACAAACCCAACAAAGCTGAACGAAGGCAAACCCACCTGATGAAACACCATCTCAATCGTGCCATCATCCGCACAAGTAGGCAACCCGGCTGTAGCGCCAAGCCCAGCCAGAGCAGCAACATTCCTCTCCACCTCCTCGGTACTCGCAGTCCCACCGCGGCCAAGACCCTCACGCAACCTGCTCAGGAACTGCCTTGCAACCATCAACATCCCACGCTTCTGATTATTCCTCCCACCTCTTTCACGACCCGCATCAGCAAGCCTGCTCAGCCTTGACACGTCGATGGGATCCTCCGCGGGATCGTCAAACTCGAGCGAAGTGTTGGTCCGTAAGGTCGTAGCACCGGTGCTGGTGCCCATAAATCGGGCGATCATGACCGCAGCATCAACCGGCCCACTACCTTGCGTGCGGCCGAGAGGGCCGACCCGGCCGGAACGGATCTCACGGTCACGGATGATGGCTGTGTCAGCCTGAGAGCCGCAGCGGTTTGTGGAACAAGTGCGGGGAGTACCGTCAATGACTGGATGATCTATTTGTCAGTATTCTGCCCTTAGAACGACGTTACTTCCAGGATTTTCTGGGTGCCAGGGAATATGAGGTCAGTTCACAAAGGGAACAATACTTGAAAGGCCTGGCATATCAACGCCATTGGCTCCACGGATGAGGGTGACGACACCATGGGCTGCCGAGGGGCCAACCAGGCTGATAAGAGCACAGAGAGCAGAAATATGCATGGTGATTGTGAGAAAGCGGTGATCAAAAGAAACAAGTACAATCGATGTAAGTAAAGAAACCAAAGCCACCAGGGCTACTGTCAAACAAGTCCGGACTCGCCAGATGATTAATTGAAGAATGAGAGAGCGATGAGCTTGCTGGCAAAAGCATCGAGGGCTAAGACGCGATCGAGAAGAGCAGATTTATACTTGATGGATGTCGTCCAAGACACTGTGAATAGTATTCAGACCTATCGCAACATAGCTCAGAATTGGGGTATAAGCCAAATCTGGAAAGTCGCTAGCATGAAACAAGACCCAACACCATCATGAGACTGCCACTGATCGCCATAAAGCAAAACATTTAAAACAATTGACAAATCATATTTGTGCCAGCCGATCTTCCGTGCGCTTTTCCGTTAAAAGATTCATAAAGATTCCTAAGATGTGTTGCGGCACGGATGATCGTTGAAACGATTTGCCCAGTCTTGGCAAATGTCTAAGCCACCAGCTAGATTCTTGGCAGACGCCAGCAGTTGGGCTCCTGATGCGCATCAGTGATGCGTTTCAGATCGCTGACGATCGTCCACGCGGGGCTAAAGATTAACGAACCAAAACTCCAAGGTCGAAGGTGCTAGTTCGCGGAAACTATGAACTTCCGGTGATGGTGTTGTTTCAATTGCAGGAGATTTAAAATACGAGAGGCAGATGTAATTGACATGCACCTCGCCCTCGAGTACTTTCATCGTGCGTCCTAAACCGTTGATCTCCGAAACATCACGGAGTCGACTGGACGAGTGTCGAGAGAAGCCAGGTTCTGTGTTTCAAATGCACTGGCCATTTGTGCATCAAACACCCAAGAGGCATCTGTCAGCATGAACAGGTACCCAAAATAGCAATATACCAAGACACTCGATTTTTGGCTTCCAGGGATCGCAGATATCATCTGCCCCTGAGAAGGAAGGATGTCAAGCTCCTTGGAGTTGTTTGAATTGTGCCGCTCCAATCATCACTGGATTACGAGCAGCGCATCCTGCAGTTCAGGTCCTGGTCCATATGATCTTGTATCGAAAACGGGTTGCCTCTGTCTCTAGGTGTCATCCCTATGAGGTTTCCATACGTTGTCCCTGCAAGAAAAGGCTTCGCGGGTTGTTGTCTAGGGAGTTCTGCGGCGACAGCAGTGCCGAGAGAGCTCATGGCGATTTCGGATGTGATCTCAACCTTGTCAAATAGGTTCGAATCAACGCCCACGACAAAGTAAATCCCTTCATTGTCGAACGTGTCAACACCTTTACCCGTTGAACCGTCGTACTGGACAATGAACACAAGGTTGTTGGCCTTCTCTACCACGTATTCTAAAACCCATGGGGGCTCACCCCGGCAGAGTGTATGGGCTGAGACTGGGGTGCCAAAACCTTTGTCCCGTACTTCGACTGTCAAGCAAGCATCGGACTGATATTCCCGGGAAGCCATCACGTAACGAATAGTGAAGGTGACCTGCTCGCCGGAGGAGACAGGGTACTCAAAGACCTTTTCCTGAATGGCAGGACTCACCAAGTCGGTGAGGACGATTCCAGAGTAAAGCCTCGTGTTATCTGGGCTACTCACATCATCCGTGGCTGTCAGACCCCTGTTCATGATCAAATCGATCAACTTGCTGGGTGTGTGGATGTCAGGAATGGTGACGATGGCAACAACACCTCCTGTTCCCAACGCATTCCGCAACATCTCCAAGCCGCAGTCATCCCACATATTGTTGCTCTCGATGCCCTGCCGCGTGGTTTCTTGGATGTCGATACAAGCGTAGTGCACCCGAATTCCCTCATCTTTGGCACGTTTCACTTGAGCCAGCACGTTGCTGGAAGATTCTCGACTTTTGGATCTGGAACACAAAAGGAGTACTGCCCCACGATCGGCATATGTTTCAGGCTGAGCATTGATATTCTCCGCAATTGCTAGGTCGAGTGCATTGTCGATGCGTCGATAGCCAACAGGGTTCGAAGAGCCAATGATGGCAAACTTAGGATATCCCATCGGGTAGACAAGCCTTGGTGCTTCGTCAAATTCTAGCACAGCCACTTTATCCAATGCATGCATGGCCAGTCGGGAGTTGAGCTCCTGCGCAAAGATACGCTCTAGCTGGATGGCGCCGTTGACACCACTGCCCCATGATTTGTCAAGTGCGATTGCTACGGTGCGGTTGCGGCAATCCTTGATCGGGTTATCACGGATCAAGGCACATATCATCAAGTTCCCACGAATAGCACCATACCTGTCGCGTATGGCATCTTGAAGGGCGGCCCAAGTATCACGGGAGCTCTGAACGGCAGCTTCAACGGCGCGACGAAAGTTGTCAGAAATCCTAGAACGAGGTGAGCCCAGCCATACTTCACCAAAACTACCGTCCAGGTGAATAACGCCATTGTCCTTGCTGAGTGTATGATGCGTGATACGTCCTTCACACTCACCGACCCCGGGGTAAGTATCCGGCAATGCAAAGCATCCGGTTGACAGATTGATGGGAATTTGATGAGCTGGTATGGGGCCTGTAGCACGGAGATCCAGGAATGGAGCAGTCACAGCGATACCAAGTCCCGGAGGATTGGAAACACCGATGGGCAGGTTCGGGTCTGCAGAATCGACCCAATTGCTGTGGGAGTAAAAGTCTTGAACGCCATGCAACGCCCTGCCAAGCCCTTCCAAGGTCCGACATTTGGCCCGACCAGACGTATCCCCTTGTAGCTTCGGAAATGCATACGTGCAGTCACCAAACAAGGGGCTCGATATGTCGACCATATCCTCGCGGATTCTCTTCCTGTCGTCCAGCAAGCGCGCCGCAGCAACGAGTGCCTGATGGAAGCGAGTGCGAAGATGGTCGATACAAACCTGTAGTCGGGCTGTAGCCTGCGCGCGGGTCTGTGGGTAGCCAGGAATGTCGAGATAGTCGGCGTCGTCACAGTGGGCCTCGGGGCCTTCAGGAATCGGGTCCAAAGTATCTGGTGCACCGACAGCGCCGTTGAAGCCGGCACCAGGGATGGCCCAGCCGAGAACATGGAGATGATAGCCAGCCAACTGATCGAGTGAACGCGGTTCGAAGCAAACACCGTCTGACTTGCGACCTTTGGGACACTGGAACGCGAGACGGGTGATCATTTCGTGCTCGTTATGCTGCCCGAGCAGGACGGGCTCGTTGATAGTGCCAAAGGCACCTACTCGCAAGCAACATTGTGTAATGAGCAACGCGAGGGCAGAAAACCAAGAGAAGTGGCGCATTACGGGATGTTCGAAGCGAGGGCTTCAGGGCGATCCCGGGTTCTGTGCCCTGTGCCCTGTGGTCAGCATGGGCGCGTGGGAATAGGACCGGGTCGGACGACTTTTTGCCGATGGGGCAGGTCCCGTCGATGGCAGGCAGCAAGGAAGACGGATATTCGATGCTGGAAATTGGTCGCGATGATCGCCATGGATGGAGGGGAATGGCTAAGGTGAAGCAAGGTTTACGCCCTCTTTCGTTCGTCAGTCGTTGGGCTGTCGATGTTGAGGATGGTGTTGGCAGTGCATGAGGATAAAAATGAGAGGTAGATTTCTGGTTAGGTGGTCAGACCAGTGGAGGTCTCTTCCCTACAGGGCCTAGCCGGTCATGTGATGACGTCATGCTGTCTTTCACTGCTTGCTGTAAATCAACACATAGGAAGCAAATTTCATCAGGAAATGGTCATCAATTAATGGTATCATGAAGAAGGAGAATTAGAATAAGAATAAAAGAGGATAAACACGCAAATAGAATATTTGAGAGAAACTGAAGACAGTGGTGGGAAATTTGCCAAGTCGCAGGTCGGATTGCTGGTTGATGTGGGGCAGCTGTGCCAAGCATACCCAAACTGGTGTTGTTTGCCGCGCTCGCGGGCCGAGGAAAGATCGTCGACGCGAAGAGCTCGGGAGGGAAGACCTTCGAAAAATCCACGTCTGCTTCTCATCCGCTCCCTGAGTCCTCGCTGGTATGACTCCTACCAGACACGGTTTGCCGTTCACCACAGGCGCAGTGGTGCTATTCGTGCTGCTGCCCCCGTGCTGACAGATGATAGAGCAGTGCCCTGTTGCGAACCACCATCGGGCGTTGCTGTGGGCGTGGGACCTGTTGGATCACCCAAAAAGCATCCTTGTCAGCAACCAGAACCTAAACCAGGTTGGCAGAGAGGGGAAATCGCTCAGTCTGGACGGCACTCACATTCCTTGCCTTGTGAGGTGACGACGGTGTAGACAGTCCTGCACCCGAGCCCATCACAGCCTTGGCTGCAGTCGTGCGAACGATAGATGGTGGCTGGATTTACCGGGCAGGTGCCGCAACCGGCTGTGATGGTGACTGGGACGACGCATGCAGCTGTTAAACAGGTGCTGCAGATGGCTGTCGTCTCCACAACGGCAGCGCACCCAGACACTGACTCGATCTTAGGGGCATCCGTGATCTGCTGAGAAAAGGCCGCGTGGGTTCTGGGGGATGTTAGCAGGGTATGTGTAGTTGTGGTGTGTTGGGCGTGGCGACCCTGCTTACATGGCCAGGCCAAAGATGAGTGTTGTGAGTGATCGCTGCATTGCTAAAGCAGCCTTGCTGAGTGCACTTCTTAAAGGTCAGGTTACAACAGAGAAAAAGTAGCAAGTGGCCAGATGGCAGAAGCTGAAATAGTTTAATGAGGGTTTTAGAACGCGACCAAGAAAATGTGGTACCAGGAACAGGCTGTTGATTGTGGTCTGGGTCTCGGCGGTTTAGGGACCAGAACGTTAGGGTTGGACAAGGTGAAAAGGGCAGAAGCATATAGGGGATAAGGCACGGAGCTGCACCGGGACGATTAAAATGAAATTCCAGGTCCAAACTGATAGCTTGCATGGTATCTCCGTGTCTCTCCGTCTTGCACTTCTCGGTACGTCATGGTGTGACCTTCCATGGTCAGGAGGGTCACCTGCGCAACATTAACCGATTTACCGGGAATGGCTGATAACGGCCATGATTGGTAGCGGAGCTTTGGGTGGGATGGTTCCTTATGCGTTTGATGAGGCTCGGCGCTCGGGTTCTAGCTTTTCATTTGTTCTTCAAAATGTCCAACCAGGGCACACCACCTGGACTTCCATCTCTACTACGATTGACATGTTGAGCATTAGCACAAGTGTGAAGACTAGCTAATTGGCCTTGTTGCTTGAGAGTCTTGAGATGTAGGGTTCAGCTTTGTTACTGATGTTAGAATATATGGAGAGGTTTCAAGACTTCGAGGTTCAAATGTACATCGGCCATGGCTTGGTTGACAGAGGTATTGTATCAGTTGACTGGACCTCCACGTTATGACAATCAGGCACATCAGTTCATCCAGCTATGACTCTGCAATCATGATTAGCAATAGCATACTCTGTGATTTACGTACTAGAAATTCTGTACATTTTGTTGTGCTGAGCCTCTCACTTGAGACCCCAGTTGTCAATCAGACTTAGCCAAATGCTCGACAAACATGATTCCTCCTCATCTCACGTAGATCGATAGTGAGGAAACACACACCGTACCGATCCATACTTATTCGAGCACAAAATCATACTTTTTCTGGATTCATCAAGCCTTCGAAGCAATGAATACCAAGCAGACCCATCACCATTGCTTTAGGATTCCTCTGGTGAAGCTAAAAGAGAGAGAGAACACAGCGTGCTGGCAAGGAGATGCCACAACTATCAATTCTTTATTGCAACCCCCCC
>Ga0065720_1018958_pt1 | contig 51474 bp, 57 predicted proteins | sample Thericmetagenome_FD_59107 | JGI IMG/M metagenome (GOLD analysis project Ga0065720, IMG submission 59107) | Thermophilic microbial communities from the Joint Bioenergy Institute, California, USA of rice/straw/compost enrichment - eDNA_2 v2... | ecosystem: Engineered > Solid waste > Grass >... | reverse complement strand
GAGCCGGATGACCGAAGAGAATGAGCCATATGGCCGAGGCATGATGAGGATTCTATAAAGGAAGCTGCCCAGGCCTACAAGCTACCTGCGCCCCACTTGTCCAGCCGTACCAGAGTCCCTTCAGGAGGTCACTTTCCTGCAACCTGAGAGCTAGCAACGTGGGGCTGAGACCTTCAGCGCCCGCTTGGGGCTGGGGTCTTGGTCGTCTCAGGCACCAACACCGCGCCACTCCGCTTGTTGCCCGCTCCGTCCCCTCAACATGGATGGTGATGCTGTCCATTTCCGGTGGAGCAGAAAAGGTCGTGGTATTGAGTGTGCGAACGCTCAGGGTAACCAGCCCTTAGTGGTTATCCCGTCAAGCCTTCCTCTGATTGGTCACGAGGTCCTTGTTTGCGCAGGCAAGCGCATAGGCTTCGGAAGCCATTTTTCATCAGTGGAATACAGGGCAACTCGTGTGCCTTCCTCGCATTGCCTCCAAGATATGTAATGATCTACAGTCAACGAATTCAAAAAGGTAAAAGAGCAGAAACAGTGAGAGACTGAGTCCTTGGGCTGTTGCTCAGATCAGCTGCGTTTCCGGTCCCAATCTATCTTTGCGCCTCCGTAATCCCTGCCTGCTGAACCCAACACCTAATCATCAGCATGCATCTTAGCTCTTTGGGCATCGACGTTATCTGAGGCCACTATTCATGCGAAACCATGACAGCGGTCATCCCCACCGGTTACTCCAAGGCTACCGTACCGATGTCGAGTTCAAGTCCATTGATAGGGTGAGTATTCCACGTCATAGATCATACAATAGCTGATCGTTATATTACCGTAGAAGCATCCTAAGTATCGTGATGCTTAATGTACGTATACTGATGACATATCGGATATATCATTGGTTATGGCTCAATGGCCCATCAGGAAGATCTTAGATACAGCAAGTTCCAGCCCGCTCGTAGCTAGCGATACCTCATTCTCGTTATGGTGTATACATGTACAGTGACAATGTATACCATTGGTTATAGCCCATAGTCTGATTGCGCAGATCGCACGCAGAGCTAGTGACAGCACGCTCGCAGCTAGCTGAAAACACACACTAGTCATAATGCACGCAGGTGCATACAGTGACGACATGTACTATTGCTTGGCTGCGACCCATAGACCCATTCACATTAGACCGGTGATCAATCACAAGTACACTCTGGCAAGCCTCAGCACGCTGGTAGCCAGCTGAAAAACTCACTCTCATGCGAGTTTGGACGCTAGCTCTGTATCGTCAATGTAGAGCAACTTGGGGACATTGTCACAGGAGTATCTCCTCCAGAGGCTGTCTTATTGCTTCTGCTCTCTCCACATCAGGTAGTTTTTACTCCTTACTTATACCCTTTGATCTCTCTTTTCCTCAGTGCCCTGTCCCCCTTTTAGCGACTACAATACACTTCTCAAAGTTTTCTTTCAAAATACCAGAGTCACAAGCTTTTTCATTTCTACCACGAGTCTTCCTAGCAATGGCCACCGAAGTGGAAGCGCCCCCGCCGTACGATGTGGGAGCACCTCCCTCATACGAATCGATCATCGCCAAGCTCGATGCCAAACTCAAAGCTAACCCGACGATCGAGGGTGCTAAGGAGGCGGTCGAGTCCCTCACCGACGTTGAGAAGGAGTTTCTTGCGTCTCATACCCCCGAAAGTTTCAAAATCGAGGCCGACGAGGCTATGAAACTCGAGTTCAACATGCGAGCGCTCGAGGCCATTAAACACGCAGAATCCCATCTTCAGTGGAGCGCTGAGGATTGTGCCACGAGCTGTAAGAAGGCCCAGCAGGATTTTGATGCCTTGTTGTCCAAACTGGCCTCCATCTCCGCTGTGGACGGTGGCGAAGAATCCAAGAAGCTCTTGGATGACTTGGAAGCTCTTAAGCAGGCATGACCCACTGCCCTTGTTTATTATGCTTTGAAACCAGGACTGATACTCCTAGTAGCGCTTTGAGGGCCTCATAGACAGGAGTCGTGACTCAGCCGTTAGCATCGCTCACCAGGCTCGCGGTATGTCATATGTCACCCTCCTGCCCATTATCAAAAGCTAACCTTCGTAACAGACTTTGACGAGGAGGTTGTGCCTATCGCTCTGGACAAAACCATCCCAAAGGACATCAAAGTAAAGAAGGTCGAGCTTTGGATCGCGGTATGCTTAAGCTCGTCCCTGCAATCAAGAAGCAGCGCTAACCCTGTTGTTTTAGAAAGCTGAAGGGCTCGAGAAGACAGCCAAAGATATCACTGTTGATTTCAATCGCTTCCTTGACGACATGAGGAAGTATGTTGGTCGCTTCAGCGCCTGGTCCACTAAGAAGGAACAGGCTATCGATATGGAGATTGACCAGCTTCGCGGGGAGGTTGCCGACTTGGAGCTAAAGATCAACAACATATCCAAGGCCATGGGTATAGTTGGCGGAGCGACTGCCGGCGTTGCTAGCATCGTCATTCCAGCCATCGGGTGCCTGCTTGCCCTGATGGAAATACCCGTCAGCTGGCCCTTGATCATTGGTGCTATGTTTGCCGTGGGTCTTGCCGGAGCCGTCAGCGTCGTTAGCTTGGCCGTTGCAATAGAAGGTTGGTTGCTTCACGTCCGTTCAAACTCCCCTAAATATGTTTTCCGTTGGCGATTTAGTTATCTGACCCGATCTGCAGTCCTTCGGGAGCGAGTTAAAGCCAGGAAGGAAAAGATAACAGAACTTCAGAACGAAAAGGAAACGATTCAGCAGACCCGCGAAGAGCTCAAAGACCTCGGGAAGAAGCTGGAAACTGATATCACCCATGCCGTCAACCTTATGCTAACCGCTTGGGACTACTGCAAAGATGATGCAAAAGACATCAAGAAGTACCTTGAATCAGCAGAAGAGGATATTAATCTTCAAGTCCCTCCATACCTGGCCTTAAAGGGCTTAGCCAAGGCAGATGGTGCCTGTAAGCAACGCTTTCTTGATAATCCCGCCACTCTTCAACTTGGCCGAGCGGTTTCTGACAGGACTCTGCTAGATTTTGTGGTCAACAAGTACTTGACCACGTTTGCCAATTGTTTGGCTGATCACCGCCAGCCTGTGCTCACTTCCCAGTAGAGCAGCAGCCTGGAGATGTCATAGCTTGTCGTTCTTCCTGGTCTTTGTTTCTAACCTAGATAGGTAGCTAGTTCAATGCCCAACACATCACTCGAGTGCTCAATTGCCTAGTTCCTGATTTGGCCGACCACTGCGTTAGTCAAAAGCCCGGCTGCCCTGACTTCGTACCTCGCTTGTCCAGATACATGATGGTTCCCAGGCAGTCTCTGTAACGGGTGACTTGGTCTGGTGCAGGCAGGGATCGACAATAGGTCAAATGGGTTATATGATAGCCACTGACGATGTGGGGTGCACAACGAAGTCAATTACTACGTGTAATAATCTCTCTTGGTCCTCAGTGTCCTTGTGTCAGGGAGAGGAGGAACCAAGGGAAGTCTATCATGACCTGTCTTTTGTTTTATCTACTTATCTCTTACATTTATCGATGTCTTAATGAGGAGCAAGCCCCTCATGTTCTCCAACGTAGCTCATCCATCATCCTACTACGCGTTGACGAGACGATCTATTAATATGGATAAAGTAAGAAATTACTTTGCAAACAAGCTCTTCCATGCCCTTGAGGCGCCCAAGAGCATCAGCATAGGCGGCGTGCAGATTCCTGGTATGCCTTCTCGAGCGAAGATGAAGTGACGGGCCACTAGGGTGAACCTGTTCATTCTCCTCCTCCTCCGAGTAGCTGCTGCTAGGACGGTCCCAGGCATTAGGGATGAGGATATCCTTCTCCTCAAGCAGACGCCGGAGGGAAGCAATCTCCTCCTGAGCCCGGTCAAGATCCATCTTCAAACATATCGGACCCTTCTCGACCTGGAACTTCTGCTCAATGGCCTCCTCGGCGCGGCGACGCAGCACATTAATCTCGTCACGAAGCTTGGTCACCTCGTGCTCGTAGCCCGCCTTCTTGGGAGACGCCGACAGCAGTCGGTCGCGCTCCATCTCGAGCTGCCGGATGCGCTTAGCATTCTCGCGGTTCTGGGGCCCCTGCCGCTCCAGCAGGCTCTTGAGGGCGCTGTGCAGGGCATCGCGCTGCGCCTCGACGTTCCTGAGCCTCTCTCGGACAGCACCTGGCGCGACTCGCCCTGCTTGATGGTGTTGGACCTAGCCAACAACTGTGGCCGATTCTTGCGCAGGCCGGGGCTACCGGTGACAGACGCTGACCGCGATAGACCCATCGACATGCGTGTCGGCGGCGGCGGCGGGCTCCCGATAGAAGTTGACATTTTGAGCTCGGCATTCTCGGAACGCAGCATCTGCAATTCGTGCTGCAACCGGGAAGCTTCCTGGGCGCGTCGGGCATGCTCGGCACACTCGGCACGCAGGGCCTCGATCTCTTTCTGCAGCTTTGCCGTGTCGGCGATGAGCCGCTCGCGTTCGGCCTGTTCGGAACGGAGCTGCTCGAGCTCCTGCTGCATCTTGTGTATTTATTATTCATTTATTTATTTATATTTTTCAACCGTTCACCACTGGGGGTGCTAAGTCGTGCCCACGGCGTCGGCGGGCAAGAGCTATCTAAGATATAATAATCACATGTGATGCCGAAGGAAATACCCGCGTGGGAAAAAAAACAACGTGAAGTATTAAAGGGCTGTTATGCCACATAGTTGACGGGAGGGAGGCTACATTCTGGTTGTATCGTAGGCGAGCTTGGAATTCCTAGTCGCTTCGGCCTCGAGGCCCTCGACGCGGGCCTGTAACTGCAGGATGATCCCATCGCGCGGATTGTCGCGCTCGTCTGTAGCCGTTTCCAACTCATCCTTCAGGGCACTGAGCAGATCCTCAAAGTTAGCTCTTCGTTCAACCTGCGGCTCAAATCCTCGCACTGGGCCTCGAGCTCCTTGACGCGCTGGGTGATGGATGCATTGTTAATCTGCTTAACGTCGATCTGCGACGCTCGCCTCGACAGCTCCTAGATCTGTTGGTCTAATAGCCGCCGCTTCTCGCGAGTTTTTGTGGTGCCTTTTTGAGTTCATGGGCGGCATTTTTTTTCCTTTGTTGATTACTCTTTCTTTGCTTTTTTGAAGTTGTATGAACGACAAAAGAAAAGGGGTTTGGATAGATTTTCTAGAGACGAACAAGTGGGAGACAAAGGTGGGTAGGTAACAAGCAGAATTGAACGACGAGCCAGGCTTGAAGCAAATCAAGCAAAAAACCAACCCGACCAACCGGCCAGCCAACCAACAACTGAGGAACGAAAGGTACAGCGAACGAAAAAGGACATAATATCTACACACACCATCTAATGTCGAAAGGGAAAAACTATTATCGCTGAAACACAGAGTTTTTGTCTACTATGTTAGAAAGATAATAGAAAGGGGAGGATGGAGAAGAGAAGACACGGTTTTGGTTGGAAATGATGTAATAATACCTCCTCATTATCATTCATCATCTTGAGAGGTATTCCTAACTTGAAAATAGCCACACTATAACTAGTTAATATCCCTCATTGTTCGCATCGGGCCCTGTTTTTAGCACTTCTCTAGTTTGGGTTAGGTACGCGTTTAGACTAGATCTCTGAAGGAAGGGTAAACCCTAAGGGACAGGGTTTGCTGGCCATTGGAGGAGCATTTGCATGTGATTCGGCCCGAGCAGTTTAGAGTGATGTTCTGTAAGATGGATGGGAGCACAAGGATCTTGAGATTCAAGAATTAAAATTTCCATGACCGGATTCTAGATCTTGAGTCAGAGAAGACTCGAACAACAAATTCTAAACCCCAGTTTTCTAACTTAGCAATACCTATTAAAAACCTCTGCTCCTGTATTGCCACGGTTTACAAGACAATGATGGCCAAGCGCCGTTAAGTTGGGCTGCATTCAATGGCCAGAAGGAGGTTGTTAAAGCTCTGTTATGTGATGGCAAGTTGACCCAGACCGACAAGACAAATATGGCCAAACACCGCTGCATTTTGCTGCATACGATGACTAGACGGAGGTTGTTAAAGCTCTATTATGTGATGGCCGAGCTGATCCAGACCGACAAGACAAATATGGCCAAACATCGTTCATTTCTGCTGCATTCAATGGCTATACGGAGGTTGTTAAAGCTCTGTTGTGAGTGGCTCGGCCTCCCAGGCTTTTCAGAGGTCTCGTCTTCCTGCCTCGGCCATCCGGATCACTCAGCCGTGTGGCTTCGTATATCTTCCGGGATCAGCTAGCCGCGCCAGCGGATAAGAAAGCGCCCTTTTTCACAAGCGGGCGACAAACGGGAGTAAACTGCTGCGAGAACTTGGGAGGGTAGATCTCGTACCATGAAAAGCCCTAAAGAGAATAGGCCGGTAGCGGAGCGACAAAGTCATAACCAATAGGCATACAAACAAAACCTACATCTCTCTAGACCGCACGATCAGCCTCCTCGGACCGTAGGGAGTTTTGTCTTGGGGTGCTCTATTCCTATGCAAGGGCAACAGCGGGCCGTGGATAAAATCATTAGAGGTAACGGCTCTCGGCCAGGCAATTCGGGGAGTAAACTCCGGGAAAGCAGATGGCGGGGTTGTTACACCTTGGCAACGAATAAGAATAATAACGCGGACAAGGACAGCGGCTGGGGTTGACTCCTGGGGTGACGTGGAGAGAGCATTTGGGGGACGGTTCAGCAGATGTTGTTCGGCAGAATTTGAAGGGAGAAAAACAGTCCACACAATCCCAGGGTTGAAAGATAAATATCAAGAAGACTGGCTACCCCTTGTGTAAACAGTAAAGCAAATCCACAGCAGCGAGGAAGCAACCAGGAGTGCTCAGCGAAGGGCCAGAGAGGAGGGCAGCTTCCATAAGGCCCTCTAGTGTTTCACGCTCACTGTTTCACGTCCGCGAGTCTTCTGCATCGGCCAAGATAAGCAAAGCTCTTTTGCGCTCTTTCATTATAGATGACAAAAGCATTTCCGTCATCGTTTGATCGTTGCCAAGCCAGCCCTCCGAGCGATCCTCGGTACTTCTTAGGGGATAGTTTTTGATCCAAGGAACGCCAGGGAGAGGGTAATATTTGTCAATGAGTGGGCGTTGTGTAAGACATTCGAACCGTTGAAACGCTGCAACCTGCAACATGGCACTGTAGCTCCTGGTATAGAGACTCAGAACAGTATCCGTGACGCTATGGAGGGAGGCCTGAATTTGCTGGAAGCGTTGCCCAAATCAGGATTCAGGTAATCGCACTCCTCAAAAAAGATAAACCAGGCTCTCTCCCATCGATATATATTTACACCGCTCTCCCCAACTAACTGAGCTGCTCAAAGTGATTTCAGCCAACTTGGCCCTTTCACAGTTCTCAACCGCCTTCCACTCCTAAAACATTCACTCGTGAGGATACCTGTTCCAGAGCTGGAGCCATTTCATCCGTGGATACGGTATCTTGACTAGAGCTTGGCTCTTCCTCTACCAGAGATTCTCGGTCGCTTGGCTTGGCTTGACTTGGGCTTGCTTGCTGACTACACGTGACTTGGAGAGAAGCTTACATGAACCAGAGGAGACTTGACCGGCCAGGCGACTCACGACTGGGGGTACATGCTAGATACACTGGGTGGAATAGGTAAGCCACTCTCGTACCATACACATGCTCTATTTAAGTCCAGCAAGCAAGTCCGCTGGCTGGATTTGGATTGGGCAAGCCCAAAAATTGACGACTTGACTTGGCTTACTAGTTGTGGGCTCTTTGGGGAGTATTCTTACTAAAGAGCTACCTATGTAAAATAGGTAGGTAATAACAAACCCCGGTACATGTTGTAGTGACACCCTCAGTGCCCGCTGGGTCACAATCTCCCTGTTAAAAGACAGCCGAGGCATACCATGCTGCAGATCAAAACATATGAATTAATGCTCCCGAACCTAACCTTAACCGCCAACCCAAACCCTAACCACTGACAAGTTGAAGTTTGGTTGATTGTGGTGGTTCTGTAAGTGCAGTTGTGCGATAGTTTTTTTCGTGTGAGTTGCGAGGACTCATCGGAACTGGCTACGAGCGCTAAGCGGAGTCCCCAGCTCAAAGGGAAGTGCGCAGCACCGAGTACTTTGCTGCGGACGAAGCACGAACGACATGCCGTTGGCAAGGTCTCCAATCTGGAAAAGCATTACAAGGCTTCCATCTCGGCAATGGGGCGTCGCAGGCGGTGGAATGGAGCAAAATTCAAGGTCAGTGAAAAGCCCAAAAGATCAAAGAGCCCAAAGGAAGGGTGTTTCTAAAAGAAGCTAAAGAATTTCAAATAAAAACCTTACATTTTCCCACCCTCACGCAACGTGGCTAACGGGTTTACACGGTTTGCATTCTTGGCGCCAGCTGTTTTGAGTTTTTGACAAGTTTAGTCCAACGGCTGTCACCGCCTGATAAACGTTGATCGATCCTGACTCTCGATCATCGCCGCTGCGAGCAGTGACGTCTTCCAAGCCCCGCCCCAGCCAAGCCAATGATGGCGAGGCAGACATTGTGGGGTTGGCTCGCCGGATGGGTCGGCACGAGGAGCCAAGAGATCTTTAGCGCGTACCAAAAATAGAGAAAGTCCCCACTGGGCTAAAGCTTGTCATTCGTATTTGATCCACGTTTTCAGGATTTTGAACTTCGGACGAAGGCTGTGGGCTGATGATGACTTCAAGAGAAGAGAGAGGCGTGGTGCGTAGGCAGGAAGACTGGAAGAGGGGAAGTCTCGTTCAGCCGTTGAGCAGAAAGCATGTTAGGGCGTTGGGCTGAGATCGGCCGCTTCGGCGCTCGTGTCGGCCTATGACTTGCGAGTTGCTCAGTTGACGAAGGATCATGGCTATGCCCAGCAAACACTGGGCCTTGAAGCCCTTTGCTGCCAAATCTGTTGTCAAACTTCGACTTGTTGACTCTCCCGTCTCGTCATCAGCCGTTGCTCGATCGATTCTTTGTCTCTAATTTCTGTCTTCGCCGAATCGCCGATGTGTAGTCGCAGAGTTGGCGGCGATGGCGCTGCAGGCTAAGTGACTGACCGCCGTTGGCCTATTACGTACAGAATGGCAAATCCAGCCAATGGACTTTAGAAATCGACTTTACATCCCGAGTCTCAATATCGACGTCTTCACAGCCCATCGGATGGCCAGCCACTGGGTCTCTGTCTCTCCGAGCTCGGATTGCCACATTTGAAATATGGTGATCATACTTGGCTGCTCGAGCTATTGACCGTGACAACTGGCCTGGCTCGTATTGAGCTCGTCTTGGTTGGCATGCAGCTCTAACTCCACGCATCCGGCTCGATTCTTACCATTGCTGACAATCCAGCATCTCACTATGTTGGCAAAAGGTTGTGTGGCAGGGCTGCAGTATGATGTCGGAGTTGGGTATCTGGGCTGGTGATCCATCTTTGGCATCCACCGTTGACTCGGTAGTGTGTGGACTTGAGGAAGACATGACTGAGGAGTTTTGTGTATAAGAATCCCAAGACCTCCTTTCGATCCGGTCCTCTTCTCTGTTGCTATCACAACCCAGAATTACAACATCAGCAGCAGTCACACAAAGCTTCTTGACTCTCATCTACAACACCCAACCGATACCCAAACACTTCTCATCAGCATTCCAATTTCACACTCAACCAACTGAAAATGAAGTTCTTCACCGCCCTCCTCGCCCTGGCTATCACCGCCCTCGCGGCCCCTCATAATCCCAACAACAACGCTGACATCTCCGCCCGCAACGGCGGCGGCGAAACTTGCACGTTCGGCACCTACCGCTGCACGACCCCCAACACTGGTATTGAGATCTGCAATGTCACCAACAAGTGGGAACTCGTGGGCGACTGCCCGCAGGGCACGGAGTGCACCAACCTGGCGCAGAACGGCTACGAGCTGCCCTTCTGCACGACCAAGCCCAAGACTATCGACTCGCGCGACCCAGGCCACCACGGCGGTAGTGGCAGCAGCGGCGGCTGGTGGCCTGGCAGCTGGTGCCCTACCCCCGGCCGCTATGATTGCCTGGGCTGGGGCGCCATCCAGGTCTGCGATGTGACGCATATTTCGCGGTTTGTCGGGACGTGCCCTGCTGGCTCGCACTGCGCATATCTGCATGGTATTCCATACTGCGTTGCGAACTAATTGGATGTGAGAGAGACGGATGGAGAGAACTATTTGGATGGAGCATGATCATGGTTGTGGTCATGGGTCATGACATGAAGGGGAACTGAGAGGAACAGGTCACCGGAGATGGAAGCTGGGAGCGGGGAGCTTGGGAGGTCTGAATTCTTGTCATTCCTTGTTTGTATTTTTTGAGGCGCCTCTTTGAATTTTTGGTAATGATGATGAGCATCTAATCGAAGAAGTATCACTTAGTCGGCTTGTTCCCTAGATGCTAAAGCGAACACGGAGCATCTGTGTCTAGGTTATCTCACAATAACATGCCCTAGAATCGGCAAATGCAACCTCGGTGAATACCTAGTGTTTTCTAATTATTCCCATGTATCAGCAGTCTATGGAAGCCTCCAATTTACCACACAATCTTTTAGAAAGATATCATATCAGTCATATGCACCTTGGATGCTAATTCCGTTTATCAATGTCATTATGCAATATATCACATAAGGGGGGATGGGTGGGGGGAAGACAGGAAGAGTAAAACAATGCACGATCAGAAGAGGGGATACGATGGATGTTATAAGTAAACCAAGAGGAAGAAGTCCAAGTGACATGGGAAACAGTCAAACGATCACAGGCCTGAAGTCCCACGGAAGCTCCAGTACTGCGATTCCACGCCCGAGCTCACCCCAGTGAGTCCAGCATGGAAGCCAGCAACACTGGTGCCAGTCAGGCCAAAGTCGGCTTCCCACGGCAGTCTGCCCAAGGTATTGTAGTCCGGGGCAAATGCGTTCAGGTCATCGGAAGGGGGCGTGATGAAGCAGCCAGTTGTCGCAGTAAACGCAGGACCATCTGGACTTGATCCTGATATAGTTTCTATCAGGCCAAGCTCTGCCCTATTGTTGAGCTGTAGGAAGCTGCCATTCGAGACTGCGGGGTACGGGATGGCCTGGTGTGTATCTAATGGTGGTGCCAAGGTATACGACGCCGTTGTAACTGGCGTGTCTGGCAGGAAGCATTGTGACACAGCAGTCGCATCGGCCGTAGGGACATTGTTTCCTCTGTCCTCCCAGGCTTTGAAGGCTCTCCTCAGCGAGTCCTGGAGAAGCTTGGATATCGACTCCATGGGGATAGCATCTTGTGGCTGCATATGTCGGCCAACCAACTCTTCCGCCGCTCGGGTGAAAATACGCGGCATTTCTGTCAGGAGGAAGTGCTGAAAGGTAAGACGGCAGCGATCCTCCTCAGTCAGAATCGGAGCGACATCTTCGGCTACCTCTGGGTCTAGTGCTTATTCAGCACATACGAAATCACAAAACTTCGGGGGAGTGTTTAGAGCTCAACAAGGGTACTTACAGGGTGACGGCACTTCCTCGTTGGGAAAAAGGAGCTGGTAGATATCTCTCCACTTATCCTCATCCGACTGCTTTCTGGAGGTGTGCTTCCTGGACTTGAGCTTCTTCTCTTGGTCTGTTGTGATGTCTCCCGGATGGGCCAGGTCGTTGACTTCGCATTTGATGACTGCCCTTTCGTGGTCAGCCAACTCTTTGGAATCGTCGAACGTTTGCTTGCATCTCTGGCAGTGAATCGTATAGTGTCTCCGGTACAAGTGCTCTTTTAACCTGGATATTGTGGTCCATGACCTGATGGCGCACACCTCATGATCGCGGATATTGTAGGTTTGTGGATCATGCTTCCGAAATGGGCATGCAAACCTCTTTGTACCACTTGAGTTGGGCCTTGCGAGTGACGATGGAGGGCGGTAACCCTCATCCTCCTCCTCCTCCTCATCATCATCGTCACGCGGCAAGCGGCCTGCTGGACGGAGCCCGCCTTTTCCAGCTCCTCTCCAGGAGGAAGACGACTTTTGAACTCGCCCACCAACAACCCGCGATGGCGGAGAAACGTGTCCCCTTTCTCCAGCACATTGGTGGATTATGGTAGCCCAATACGAATTGTAACTAGCCCACAGCGATCTCATTCCTCGATTGACAGCGAGGTAAAAGGGTGTTACACATTCTTCTGCGATTACCGAGCCGCTATCTGACTCCAGCCAAGAACCTTGCTCAGAAAGGCTATCGTCTGCTGTCATATCTGGGCTAGAATGATGTGTAGAGGAGCTGCTGGATGTGAAGGTTGACAGAGCGTCTGAGCTAGCGTGGGGTCTGACTGGTGGCGTCCCAGGTTTTAAGAGAGTATCATTGTGCAGTTGGGTCTCCTTAAGTCCTTTGATGTCTCGTGTGATTCTGATACCAGAATGCTCATTTGAAGTTCGAATGGAGATAAGAGGAGCGCGGATTGCTGATTTCGGCCATGATGGCTCCAGATCACGAGCCGCTTGTCGCGCAGAGAACGATCTTCCTGATGCTGGGCTGTGATCCGACAGGGCAAGGTTCCGGTCACTCTCTACGCGGTGGAGGGTGCGCAGTTGAGAGAAATGAGAGCTCAAGTGGTGCAAGGGATCATATGATCCTCCACTCTCCATCCGGGTAGATGAAGGGATATACTTCTTTCCCTCCATGACATCTTGCTTGTCTGGCGCTGCACGTTTCGATGTGGAAAGTGCTGTGAGGTCCAAAAAGGTAGGCTTGAAAGGGGAGAGCTCTTCTGCGGACTTCGATCGCAGGCCAGAAGGGAAACTCATCAGCGGAGGCAATAGTGACATTGGAGACGAATCCTCACGCGATGGTGACTGTTCGATAGCTGATGGTCCCAGCTTTGGTGATTGATCAGGACTCTGAGCAGGCTTCGGGTCCAGAGTTCTCAAGAACAGTTTGCTGACAAGGGTGCTGACGTTGGTCTCCGTTCGGATGCGGGCGGCATCAAATGCAGCAGTAGCAACCTCGAGTGCTGATCGTTTCCCCATGGAAAAGAACTCGAGAAGGTCCTGGAGTTTGGGTGGTTCGTGATCGAGTGATCGGCCAGTCGTATTTGGGTCCCAGGAGAACCTGAGTTTTGCTCCTCGAGCCTTCTCTTCTTGCATTACCTTCTCTGTCCAAGCTTCCTGCACCTTTGGTTGATGAAGAAGGGCCTCTATGACTCGAGTGTGTTGCCATTCAGACTTCCCTTTACCCTCATCGTAATGCCTACCCACATGCTCCAAGTAATCGTTTCTGGAGGAGATAAATGCTGCACAGAAGCCGCACCCCCAAGCACTGCGAATGGAACTGTACCTGACTGACTCGGCCATATTGGGCCTTTGTTCGATGGAGTGGACGACGCTTTCATGCTCGACCAACAGGCCTGCTCGTGAGAAAACGGATGAGCAATAACGGCAGTGATACTGCTCCTTGCGATCATGGAGCTCCAGCTCATGGAGCTTCCAATCGGTCTTCGAGTCAAAAGAGGCATCGCAAAACGTGCACCAGTAGCGAGGGCAGAGGTCGAAGCAGGGTTCCTCGAATTCATTTAGAGGACTTGCTGGGATTGGTGACTCAAGAACTGAATCGTGGATTGAGTAGCGGGTTGCCGCAGAAAGAGTAGATGCTCTTGCTGAGAAAAGGCTGGGAACGGCCGAATCTCTACTTCGATTGCTCGAGGCAAATGAAAGCCATGAACTGCGGATGGTGTCTTCCTGGACTGAGTTGATATTGTCTTCAACGGATCCCTGGAAGGGATGCTGAGAAGGAGTCTGTTTCTGAGGAATCATAACATCCTCTGCAGTTTGGTGATGCTTGTTGACATCAGGATTGACCCCTACAGCATCCGGTGAGCCCTTTAGGGCTTTGATATCTTGTTGAGAACCGTGCGGGTTCATTGTGGCCAGGGGAAGTGTGATGAACCTGATGATGAGAAGATCACGAACCTGTGGCCATAATGAAGGACATCAGGCCGTAAGAAGATATGATGTTAAAGAATGAGGCTGTCTTCACTGTTACACAGCCGACGTCATGAGAAAAATGGGGAGAACAGAAAAGGTTGGCTGGCACTGGACATTTGCAGAGGTGAAGTGTTATCCGATATGGAGAAGCAGGCAGCAATGCAGCCATCCCGGCTTGGTTCTTTGTGAGATTGTTATATGGTTCCTGGAGGACGATATACGGTAGGGCAGACGTTCATCGCAGCTGCGCATGACCACACCTTGACTGCCCTTGTCACAGCCTAGCTTACAAGCAAGGTGTGGAAGTGTCAGGGCACTTGGTGTGTAATTGGTAGTGGAGCGTTGATGATTGGTCAGATCGAGTGCCTAAGGGACGGCATCCAGTTGTGAGCTCAAGGGCTGCTTGGCTGCCTCTTCCGGCTGATGGAAGGCATCTACGCTCACCAAGGCAGTAGACGTAACGGCTTAATTCGCCCCACTTAGAAGATGCTAGTGCTTTTAATAATACGTCGTCATGCGGGGTCAAGTTGATGCTTCACTTGAAGGTATCAGACTGGTCTTTTCCCGAACGTCTTCGGGGAGTCGCCGACATGGCGGTGGCTCAGGCTTGTCGAGGATGCAAATGCTACAAACTGCGCGGGTGGGGGAAGGGGGGTATCATCGAGGATTCGTTAGCTCAGCCTTCCAAGGCACTCCATAAGGCCCAGTGATTCAAAAGCCGAAGGATGACAGCTGTGCCAAACTTTGACAAACATCGGTTCAAGACCAATGATTGACTGCTTAAAAGTGACATGAAGGGATAAACAGAAGCAGAGCAACCGTCCATATTTACCACAAATGATTGATCAAAGATGCGGCTGATGAAGACAACCCACGTCTTAGCATTGTAAAGCAGATCACCGTCGGCATCTTGTTGAATCCTGGTCCAATGATACTAGTACTTTGATCTAGTTAACTGAGCAGTAGGGCTGAAACTGCGAGCCGACACTTCAAATTGGGTTGCATGCTTCCTATCGGATCGGATCATGGCATGCATTCTTTGGGAAGATGCTGTGCACACAATTTTTTGGTGTCCAAGGTGTCCAAGTGCTAGCAGCTCTTGTGCTGTCAAAGGCAAACGCTGAACAGTTATTGGACATGAATCGAGCAGCTGCTACCGGCTGGCAGAACTTTCACCCCAATAATCTGTCGTCAGATAGGTACTTCTGCTGGCATGGCTGTTAATGCTGCAAGAGAGATGATAAAAACAACGACCAGGAAAGAAAAGTGGAAAGGAATTAAGCTATTTAGTCTCGATGAAATCATTGGTTTTTATTTATGATCTTGGGATCAAGAATATAGAACAAGTAAATCTATTTATCAAAGGCTTCTGATGTCAACAGCAGATCTGTCCTCCGAGGATCACCTTATCGGTATATCGAGGTACGATAATGCATTGAGAGTAAGGCGGTTTATGCCAAGAAGCTCATCAACCCCACTTCGCGTGGTGGCTCGTGCGTGAGCTTGCCAAAAAATTTCAAAACTTCGGCGGTGGGAAAAATATTGAAGCTCAAGATTTGTCAAACGTCGGAATTAGTGGCCCATTGAACGTTTACGACAGCTTTGCGCAGGGTCAATCCGCCGCCATTGCATCCGACGACATCATACCTGTGCCTGCTGTCATCAAAACGAGCCGCGATCTTATTCGGTCAAGATGGTAGTGGTCAACTTCTTGCTCTTCGAGAGCGCGGTAGGCTTCTCGCTCTTCGAGGTCGTTCACCAGGCCGACACTGTCGGTCTGGAACTTCCTGAGGTCAAGGATGCGATGAAGACCCTCGACAAGTTTGGCAAGATGGTCAAGTTGCGCAGCTTCAATCCGTGGACGTAAGTTTTCGTCGAGCGTTGCGCGCGCCGTGTCTGTTGTATTGCCGACTGACCGATTTCGCTCTGTCCAGCTCTGCCGCGCAGGGTTTGGAAGCGATTAACCTCATTTCTGAGGGTATTATGCCCGAGTATCTTAAGAGTGCTCTTGAGATGAACCTTCCCCAGACCAGCGGAAAGAAGAGCAAGGTCGTGCTTGGCGTCGCCGACAAGAAACTTGCTGGCGAAATTACTGCTGCGTTCCCCGGTGTTCAATGCGAGGCTGCCGATACTTCTGAGGTCGTCGCGGCGCTGCTGCGCGGAATCCGCACCCATGCCAATAAGCTGCACAAGAGCCTCCAAGAGGGCGACATTGGCCGTGCGCAGCTCGGTCTCGGTCACGCCTATTCTCGCGCTAAGGTCAAGTTCAGCGTTCACAAGAACGACAACCACATTATTCAAGGCATTGCTACTCTTGATGCGCTCGACAAGTCGATCAACCAGGGTGCCATGCGAGTGAGGGAGTGGTACGGCTGGCACTTCCCTGAGCTTATCCGCATCGTTTCCGACAACATCACCTATGCGAAGGTTGTTCTTGCCATCGGCAATAAGTCGTCCTTGACTGACGAGAGTGTTGATGACCTCGCGAACGTGCTCAATCAAGATCAGGATAAGGCTCTTGCTATTATCCAGGCTGCTAAGGTGTCCATGGGTCAGGACATTAGCGAGGTTGATCTCCAGATGGTCAGGGATCTGGCTTCGAACGTCACCAGCATGGCCGATTACCGCCGTATCCTTGCCGAGTCTCTGGACAAGAAGATGAGTGAAGTTGCCCCCAACCTGCAAGTCATTTTGGGCACTCCGGTCGCTGCCCGCCTGATCGCCCATGCTGGCTCTCTCACCAATCTTGCCAAGTACCCGGCTTCCACCCTCCAAATCCTCGGTGCCGAGAAGGCCCTCTTCCGCGCCCTCAAGACCAAGGGTGCTACTCCCAAGTATGGTCTCCTCTACCAGAGCTCATTCATCGGTCGTGCCGGCCCTAAGGTTAAGGGCCGCATCTCCCGCTATCTGGCCAACAAGTGTTCTATTGCTAGCCGTATCGACAACTTCTCTGAAAAACCGACTCGTTACTTCGGTGAGGTCTTGCGCCAGCAGCTTGAGCAGCGTCTTGAGTGGTACGCCAAGGGCACTAAGCCCATGAAGAACAGCGAGGCCATGGAGAAGGCCATCAAGGCGGTCATGGCTGATGACGAGGAGACCTTGCCTGTTGCTGTTGATGCGATGGACATCGATAACAAGAGCCCGGCTAAAGAGAAGAAGGATAAAAAGGAGAAGAAGGAGAAGAAAGAGAAGAAGGAGAAGAAGAAGGAGGATAAGGAAGAGAAAAAGAAGGACAAGAAGAGGAAGAGCCTGGGCGGCGAGGATGTCGAGATGGCGGACGCCGATGTTGGAGAAAACAAGAAAAAGAAGAAGAGGAAGTCTGAGATCGCCGAGTAAGTGCTCGACGTTCCTAAACATAATGCTTTCTCTTTCTGGTGGTCATTTGTTTGCTTTAATGTGTCTCTGTTTTCCTTATTTCATGGAGTTCGCGCGGGTTCGGGGTCTGGCAGATGGAGTTACCGGGTTGTTGGTCTGAACACACCTGATTTTCCAGTGGGATGTATCATACCAGATGGCATGGAAGTCGGAATCAAGGTAGTATCTGCCTGCAAAAGTCATCACTAGATTTGGCCAACTGTGATTGTATGTGATTGAGATGAACCCAAAATGGAGTTGTAATGCCTTGTGTAAGTAGCGGAGGGCATAGTTGTCATTGTCTCAATTCGCATACATTTATCATCAATTACGATAAGGAAATCAGAAGTGGCCGGCTCCCAATGATACATGCTACGGCAGGAGAGCCTTGGCATCTCCTATGTGCAAGCAAGGAAAACAAACGCCACACGCCGAGCACCCGCCTTAAAGGTAAGAGAGGCACTCTATGTACCCGTCCAGTCCACATAACCCAACGCCCAAGGGAAGGGCACAGAGGCAAAGCGCCCACCTCTTTCAAAATGGAAACGAAACAGACGAACTGAGGAGATTATGCGCCCTCGCTGCCGAACTCTCTTGTCCATTCTTCGTTGCGTTTAAGGTCCTCTTCTGACACGGTCGGTCTGCTAGCCTTGATGGCCCGCAGGAAGTCTCTCTTCTCAACAAGAGGCTCGAGAAGCTGGTCGGCCTCAACCTGCTCCCATGTCATCTCAATAGCGGCTGGGTCGCCTGGAGAGCAGGGGGTGAGTTTCTCTTGGCCGTCGACGACGACCTGGTATGGGGTCAGCAACTTTGCCCAAAAAGAGGTCATACAGAGCGGGACTAGTGAGAGAGTACCTTCTTGAAGTGCGTCGCCTGCTGGATTTTCCGCACAGGCTGCATCAGCGCGTCCTGTACAACAATACTGATATCCGACCCGGAGTAGCCCTCCGATGCGCGGGCCAGCTCACGGAAGTCTTCGGGCTTGAGGGCGGTCCTGGTGTCGCCGACGGCAAGCTTGAACATGGTGGTACGCGCAGCAAGATCGGGCAGGCCGATGTGTATTCGGCGCTGGAACCGTCGACGAATGGCAGCGTCGAGTTGCCACGGGATGTTGGTGGCACCCAGGATTAGCACGCCCGAGCTGTCCTTGCCCACGCCGTCCATTTGCACGAGCATCTCGGTCTTGATGCGGCGCGAGGCTTCCGACTCGCCTTCGCCACGTGGCCCGCAGAGGGCGTCGATCTCGTCGATGAAGATGATTGAGGGCTTGTTTTCGCGAGCCATCGCAAAGAGTTGTTTTACGAGCCTGGCGGTGGGATTATATCAGCAATAACCCAATGGGCATGTGCAGGTAATATCTGGCTTACCTTTCGCTCTCACCCATCCACTTGCTTACCAGATCTGAGCTGCTGATGCTGAAGAATGTGCTCTTCGCCTCGGTGGCCACAGCCTTGGCAAGATAACTCTTACCCGTTCCTGGCGGCCCGTAGAGCAAGATACCCCTCCACGGCTGCCTCTTACCGTGAAAAAGGTGCGGGAACTTGATAGGAAGCAGGACAGCCTCCTTGAGCGCCTCCTTTGCGCTGTCAAGACCAGCCACGTCGTCCCACCTGACGTTCGGCCTCTCCTGCAGGATAGCGCCAGCCAGGGCGTTACGCAGCTTTTTGCTGTCCTCGTCCAGACCATCATCGTCTTCGCCAGCAACTTTTCCTTTCCCTGTCCCTCCGGTGGTCGTGCCGTTAGCACCGACCATGCCCGGTTTCTTTCGTTTCGCCTCCATGTCTTGTAAATGTGCTTTCAGTTTCTCGGCCCGGTCCATGTACTCGCTTGTCTTGGCGCGGATCATCTCCTTGGATTTGGGGTTCTTCTCCCACTTGAGCGCGAGCATGAACAGCTCGAGGGCTTGGTAGTAGAGTTGGTAGGCCTTCTCGTACTGTGCGGCATTGTCGGCGTCGATTGCTAAGCGGACCTGCTTGATCGCACGGTCGAGGAAGTCTGTGTTGGACATGGCGGGCAGCAGGTGATGTATGGTTGACTGGTATCAGTCGGGTGGGATGGGCGGATTCGACCCTTGGACGGATGTTTTCTGTCGCCAACTAGGGGTGGGGTATCAGAGACAGATGCAGAGGTTTTCTCCGTGTTGTAGACAAGGTGTGGCAATGATGGAATAGAAGCGATTGGACAACGGCGTCTGAGGCCTGGGCCTATTGAAGCAGCCCCAGCGCGAGGAGAGTGGTATTGTTTGTCTTGACTTTGAGAAGGGGACGATGCCACCCATCCGTTCGCTGGTCGTCGGTCTGGGCACAGGGCAGGCCGTCGACCAGGAAGCAGAGCCACAACGCCGGGCTGGCGCCACTTGTTTGACTTGGCAACCGGGGAGCGGATTTGGTGTTAGGGTTATGTATGGGGCTTGCATACTAGTCGCTATCTGAGATTAACCCTCGACAGCGAGGAGCATCCACATTCAAGCTGCTGTCCTGCTCAATTACCAACAGCGAGCCAACCATCATCTAGTTGAAGTGCTTTTGACCTCTGTGCAGAAACTAGACTAGCGGGAATTTGATACTCCCTTCGTGAATTATCATCAGAAACCATCGTCTCACGTTGCCAAATATTTGATCAAAAACGGGTGCCATGGCTGAAATCCAGGCCCGCCTTCAAGCCCTCTCTGAGGAGTTCAGCAAGCTCCAACAAGGTGTGATGAGTCCTGCCCCTCTCAACCCAAACTTGCTGACATATCAAAGATCTCCAAGATGCTCTGCAGTCAAGACAAAAGCTCGAGGCACAGAAGCAAGAGAACCTCGGGGTGCAGAAGGCATGTTTGTATGATGCCAGGGATCATGAACTCATACTGACCATGTTGTAGGAGTTCACGAAGCTCAAGGAAGGAGAAAACATCTACAAATTGATCGGCCCTGTTCTTCTCAAGCAAGACAAGGCCGATGCAGAAAGCACAGTCAATGGTCGTCTAGACTTTATTAACAAAGAAATGTGAGTTTGATATAAGAATCTAATCTCAGTCCTAGTCAAAAGCCGCTAACACTAAAACCACAGCAACCGGGTAGAAACTCTCATCAAGGAACTGCAGGGCAAGGTAGAAAAGAAGAAGGGGGAAATTATCCAGGTGCAAAGTGGTTTGCAAGCAGCGGCAGCTCAAGCCGTCAAGGCATGACGGAACCACTAGAGAGCGACATGATGGAGTTGTGCCCACTTTCATCGACTCGAAATGCCTTAAGCCATTACCTAAGTTGATTACCAAGCAATACCGATACAACCCCCAACGCCACGCTTCCCTTCTATCCGGAATGGAGATTATCCCTCTAAAAATACAAACCAAATTCCATCCGTGTCATACTGTCATTAATTGAGAGCCATAACAGTGAAGCCCCATGGGACACCAAGGTTCTTGCCCCATGCAGCATTCACAGACTGGTCTTCCGTCTTCTGCTCCTTCTTGCGACCCTCAATAACCCCAGAGATGAAGTCAACCACAGCTCGCTTGGCAAAGCAGGAGTTGATAATATCGGTTGTGTCGATTGTCTCGAGAACGGACTCACGCTGGTCGCTCTCAGCAAATAGCTGAAGCTCCCGAGAGAACAGACGCTGTGAGAGCTCGGGACCGGCAGCCTCCAGACGTTGGAAGATCAAGACCATGCCAGCAACGGCCTGCAGATACAAGCTGGACTTTTCATGATCGTCCAAGTCGGCAAGCACATGGGTCGACTTCTCGGTGACGAAAGAACGATGGAAGGTATCAAAGGTAACCTTCAGCATGCTATCGAGAGCATCCGGCTGGCCGAGCACATTTTCAGGGTCGTTAAGGCCAAAGATATCACGGATCTTAGTGTAGCATTCGCTCAGAAGTGTGAAAATACAGGTCTCTGTGGGAATGGAGAGGTGCCCGTCAACGATGCTTAGCGGCTCAAGTGCTGCCTCAACACTGGCTGTTGGAGTTCAAACAACTGTCAGGCATGTCCCGTACAAACATCTACAAACATCGTAAGGAGCTACTGCTTATCGTGATACCACATACCATGGCACTTGAAGCTGTCAAGCTCAGGGCGGGTAGACATTGTGGGGACTCTTGTTGATAAGGTTTCCGTCTGATGGAGTCGCTGGGGTGGTTGGATGGGATGGATAGAAAATGGGACAGAATTGCAAAAGGTATTGGAAGGCAGGAGAAGAGCTGAAGGAAAGAGTGATACAGCGCCCAGCAGCTGTCTTATAAGCCCATTACTCGGCCCCCTTACCTCAGCTAAGGGCTAGAATTTTATGGGCCATGCCACCCTTGTCAGGCTGACCGCTTCACGAACTGACAGCCGGGAGCACGAACCGAGAACTGGGCCTAAACCAGGTGGGCGGGCATGGTTTGGGACACCGAGCACATCAAAATAGTGATTAAGAGGGGACAAGCGATGGATTTTCCATGCCGATAACTCCCGAAGGCTTTCATTTCCCCGAGAAAGTGCCATATCTTGCGGCGTGCATACCACAGGAGGTGGGATCGCGGCTGGGGTTTATCAACAAACGAGATTTGGCCAGTGAATTTTCCCATCCAGCCTTCTCGATTTAAGATCCGACAACGGTGGGTTGAGCAAAGAGCGCGCGGACTGGGTAAACCACTTCGTCGCAGTGCCCAAGAACATGCACCTCATACAGTGCGCGTGACTTTTAGCGATCGAGCTATTTTTTTCTCTTGTTTGTTGGCTCCCGTGGCCCGAACGGACAGATGGTTGGCCATCATTGCAGAACTTAAAGACGATGGGAAAATGAGAAAGTCCAAAAAATGCATCTCGTCCAGCGCATGGTCCCACCGCTGCGTGCTCGGTTGCTGCTGTAAATGCTGTCACGGTGCGCGGCACACCGATGCAGGCGTCCATGATCCGTCTTGGCCGTCTTGGCCTCTTCCCGCTTGCCAAGGCTGTAATTCTTGGCACTTGTGCTCTGGATTGTGGTCCGTGCAAGATGCCAAGACCGCATGTGGCCCTAGGGCAGACGATGCTGGCCCCGCGTTGATTCAGTCGTGTATCACCAACCCGAACCCCGAAGATGGAGAGGCCCATAACGGGCTGATAGCGGGGTTGTGATTGATGCAGCTGCCAGTAAGGTCCCCTCTTTTCGTGCCAGTACGCGACATCAGCCTGCTCACGCAACGCAACTCTCGTTCAACACTTGTCTCACGTCTGGCGAAAACCATTGTATTTCAGTGCTAAGCTAACTGTTCCTTCTAGTCGTCCTAGCGCTCAGCTCTAGTCACAAACTCCATTTCTCATTGCAGTCGAACAATTCATTGTCTGCTTCAGCTTTCCGCCATCGCCGGAGCTCGCATCTAAACATCGCCATTGGCCTACAGCTTTCAACCATCGACTTTTTGTCAGCCGATCCTTTACTCGATCTACTCATTAGTATTGGTCGGGCTATCTGAGGAAATGCCACGATGAACAGTTCCAGCTTTGCGATCAACATGGAGGAAATAAAGAGCCCCCAGGAATTGTACGAAATAGCACATCGGTTCGACTGGAACCCGAAAGTCGAGTTCAGGTTTTGGGTGACTGCTGCCAACAGGCTTTACCATGAGGTTAGTGCCCTTGTGTCTTCTGCCTGACATTGATATTCGAAAAACATTGGTCTGATTTTCGTCGTGATCAGGGCCTGGCATATTTCCAAGATGGCGATCTCGCGCAGGCTTACATTTGCTTGCTTCGGTATTCCGCGCTTGTCGTGAAATGGCTACCAGACCATCCAGAGGCGAAACGATCAGAATCCCGGTCGGCTTATAAGCCGCTATTGAAGCGCACACAAAAAGTTCTAAGCATTCTTGAAGGGTTGCGCGCTGAGCTTAACGAGACCTACAAGCGTTATCAGCAATCTGCCGACAAACGTCGTGCTGCGCTCAGACATTCCCTTTATGGCTCTATATCGTCGACATATGGGCGTCATGCTGCCAATGACCCCACATTGGCATGGAGTTATGCTTCTGAGGCAGAAGTCTTAGATGCAGGGGCATATCAAGATTTGGCAGTTGATCTGGCGAAACGGGAAATGCGCCGCCGCCGAGATAGGGACGAGGACAGGCAGCGTCGAGTTGCGGGATACTGGGCTGACTGGAAGCAAGAACTGGATAGGAGAAGAGAAGAAGAGCGAGGAGTACAGCTTGAGAGGCAAGAAGAGCTGTTGAGCAGAGGAGAAGCGAAGAGAGACGCCAGCCGTTACATGGATGATGATGACTGGCGTCAGCAAATGAAGGAAGCTCGGCGCCAATTGGACCAGGCTCACGATACCGCGGCATTCATAGATCACTACTCTTACCAAACCACCACATACAATTACCCCGCGATCAGCAAGAGCTCCGCGGTCCGATATGAGAAGCCATCAATTTCTCAGAGGGAAGAGGCCTCGAGGCCTCTTCCCCCTCGCCCGCCCAAGGAACTCCCTCTAATACAACCTCTTGCCTCACCCCCGCCCCCTCCTGACAAAACACCCTTGGAGCTCGGGAGCCCCCCTCCATGCAGTTCTTCTGTTCACGACGAAGAGGCACCACCGCTTCCTCCAAAAGCACTGGCTCCGCCACCAGCTGAGAACAAGAGAGTGACATTCAGACCAGCCGCATACCTCGAAAACGGTCAACCCCTTCGACCTGTCTTTCTACCCAGCTCCTTGCGCCGTCGTTTCCTCGATATGGCCGCGGAGAACACCCGCAAGAACCTGGAGATGTGTGGCATCCTCTGTGGTACAACCGTTAACAACGCGCTCTTCATCTCACACCTGGTGATCCCCGAGCAAGAGTGCACGCCCAACACGTGCGAGACAGTCAACGAGCAGAGCTTGTTTAATTACTGCGACGAGCATGAGCTTATCGTGATTGGTTGGATCCATACCCATCCGACGCAGACTTGCTTCATGAGCTCGCGGGACTTGCACACGCATTCAGGATATCAGGTCATGATGCCTGAGAGCATCGCTATTGTTTGCGCGCCGAGTTATGATGAGTAAGTTCTCCCTTTCGCCTTGTTAGCCATCTACGACGATGCTGACCATCCAAGCTGGGGCATCTTCCGCCTTTCGCACCCTCCCGGGCTGGATTACATCCTGAACTGTGCGCACAGCGACACATTCCACACACACAATGTTGACAACATATATCTCAATGCTGGTCAGCCTGATGGCCATGTTTACGAGTCAAGGTCCCTGGAGTTTGAGGTGGTGGACCTCCGGCCGTCGAAGCTGTAGCGGCGCTCCTGGGCGGCCAGATTAAGGCGATGGTCTTTGCGCGCGTTGCTGATTTCGGCACCTGTCGTGAGGCTGTTGACGTGATGGCTCGTCATCTCGACAGATTTTGCGATTGGGTGTGGATGGGTCATTCTTTGGTGAGGTTGCTTGTGCTCAGCTCTTTTCGTTTTGTCCTTAGTTGGGATCTGGGTGGCTTTCCCGGTTGATGGTATTCCTCAGGTTCATGGCTTTTCATGGGTTCATGCCGTACATAGCATTGGAGTTCATGGGACTTGGGATGACAACTTGATTGGAATGGGGTTTGGGCAGGCATTGTGGTACCATCATTACATTGATCATGTTCTGAGTTGCTCGACTCTTCCCATTGCTATGGCTTTGCGGCCTTGCAAAAGTGCTCAACGGTTTGGAGGATCGTTTGGGGCTGAAGTTCATCAAGTCTCTGTACAACGGGAATATTGACATCGGGTTTCCTGGACTTACTTCTCTATGGTACATAGAAACGAATGTCATAAAGGGCTCAATGCCGTGGGATAATCAGGGTTATTCACAAATTGGCTGCCTAACTTCTCCAGAGCAGTCGATGGTTAATGCGTCATCTATGCAGCAACTTCAGCTTCTGAGAGAAACAAACTTAAACAATACAACACAAAGAGACAGGCAAAGTTGCCATTAAGCTAAATAAGGTATCACGACAGACGTTACATTACAATATTTTCGGATACCATCCCATCATTCAAGCCCCATCGACCAAAACTACTCACATCCACCTTTGCAACGACAATAGTCCCCAAACTCACAACTTAGCCTGCATCCCCTCTCCCTTCAAATCTTCAACAATCCCCCTGGCAATATGCTCTGCAATCGCCATAACGGTAATCATTGGATTCACGCCACTTGCACTGGGGAACACACTCGCATCAGCAACATACAGTCCCTCTGTTCCCCAAACCCTTCCCCTTGGATCAACAACCCCATCCTTCTCTCGCGCACTCATCCGACATGTCCCCATCTGATGGGCCGACGCAAACGGTGTACTGGGGGGTCTGTTGCCATGCTGCTTCAGTCTGGCAATCCACTTTTCAAAGTCATCTTTGGTTTTATCCGCGGACTTGTCGGCCGACACGACGAAAGGCTCGAGGCCTGGCAGAGCGGGGACGATTTCACGTGCGCCAGAAGAGAAGAGGATGCGGGAGAGCTCGATGATGCCGCGCAGGTTGTGAGCGCGGTCGAAGTCGGAAGGGGTGTAGGCAATGCGCGGGCAGCCGGAGACGGGATCTCGGTAGATATGGCCTGTATCACGGTCGCGGCAGATGGCGATGAAGGCGTTGAGGTGGGGGTATTTGGCGGCGTGGAGTTTGTAGCTTTGGCCGGTGGTCCAGGGGAGGAAGCTGAGGCAGAAGGAGGGCTAAGCAAAAGGGTTAGTTTGTTGCGGGCGGAAGGAAAGGAGAACGGGGGAACATGCCATCATGGACATGGCTTCGAGTTTGACGCCGTGGCCTTTGCCGTCTAGGTTGTCAAAGTCGCTGACTACAGAGGTAAGACAGCCGCCTAGAGATGATGGTTAGTAGGGATTGATAGCAGAGGTAAGGGGCAACTTACCCTCCCATGGCTGAACATTCTCATCGAACACGCCCATAACGAAGTTCGTGGGATGCAAGTAGAGGTTCCTTCCGATTTGTGGGTTCTGTTCCGGTCAGTATCACTCACCTCGCTAACTTCTTCCCAGGCCAACTCACCTTCAAACCGCTATTCATCAACACAACCGGACTCCAAAGCGTACCACAGCTCACAACTACCTTCTTAGACTTCACAACCACCTTCACCTGCTCCGCACCACCCCTAGGCGTCCAAACACCCTCAACCCCCACAGCTACCCTCTTCCCCTTCTTCACGTCAAACAACACCTTATCAACTTTCATCCCCTCGACAAACTTCACTCCCTGCTCAGCCGCCTGAGGGAACCATCCATTCACTGGCCCATTCTTCTCCCCCTTCCAGCAGCCCAGCGTGCAATATCCATCATGATGGGCATTATCCCCGCAATTCTGCGGCACGATCTTCGCGGTGTAGCCCAGACTCTTGGCCCCCTCTAATAAGACCTTGTTTCCGTGACTGGGCGTCAACTTGTCCCCCGTCACACCCATATGCTTCCACACACGATCCAGACATTTCTGGAAGTCTTCTGTCTCGAAGAACTCCAGCTTGCGTTCTTGCGCCCACTCCTTCCGGACAAAGTCTTGAGGCTGTAGGCTCGCGCTCCAGTTGACGGTACCGCCGCCGCCGAAGCAGGAGCCTGCTGTAACGGTGATGCTCCCGTCGTCAGACTCAATTACACCGCCGGCCTCAAAGAGATTCGCCAACCCGGTTGTTTGAGACATAGGGAAATGGGATGCATCAAAATGCCAGCCTTTTTCGATAACCAGCACATTCAGCCCTTTTCCAAACTCCGTAGCAAGCTTATGCGCCACCACACCAGCTCCACACCCCGAGCCGACGATGACCACATCCGTAGCGATTTCGACTGGAGCCTTGACATCCGGTCCCGGGCTGAATTGGAGAAATTCGTAGGGGTAGCTCTTCGAGCCAGCTACCCAAGCAGCCGGGACACGAGGAAAGCCGGTAAGAGGAGCGAAATAAGGCGTGCTCCGCAGCCAAGCAAGCTTGCCTAATGTGGTCATGGACTTGAAGAGGGCGCGGATGGACCATAGCGGAGAAGTGGCCCAAGAGCGGAGGATTTTGGTGCGGTCTTGGATAGATAGCAATGGCAAGGGGCTCGCTCTATGTGTGAGAATTAGGGAACCCGCACGGGTGCTGAGGTTGAGATGTCAGTTTGCGGTTTGAGGAGCTGAAGGGAGATGACCTACCTCAGGACAGAAAGAAGGATCTTCAGTTCACGCTGTTTGCTTGGAGGAATGTTACTCAGGATGCATTTCATGAGCTGGGCGAACAGGGGGTTGTCTGAAGGACGTTCGGCAAGGTAGGCCTCGATGAGCTCGGCCGTTGGGTCAAGTGGAGTGACCGCGTTGCGGAGCTGAGATGCTGCATCGGAGTACTCTGCGCTGGAGAGGTGCAGGGCTGAGAGGTCATCTTGCATCCTGCTGCCCTGCTGTTGCTGAGCCGTGTCTTGGACGCGGATGGCCGGGATGACGGCATCCATCAGGGCCATAAGGACCTTCCATTGCGTTTCATTGAGGAACTCTGTGTAAGGAGGCAGGTCAACTGCGAGAGGCGCCGCGGCGGGCGATGCGTCGGGGGTTAGGGGTCGCATTGCGATGGCGCGTCTTGGAGCAGGAAGTTTTTCGAGGCACAATCAACAGTGTTACGCAGGAAACAAGAGATAGTCGGCACTTTCCCTCGCCGCAATTGGACAGCCCCTCTGCTTTAGAAGCTCATGAGCTCCCAGCCCTTGAAGAAGATCGACGGAGTGGATCACAGAGCAGGCTGGGGCGAGACCCTGTTGATCTCCGCACGCTGGCACGCTGCACCCCAACCATCTCCACGAGTACCTTGTGATCGTTGATTCAGAAGCCGTAATGGTGGGCCAAGACAGGGGGCCGCACGTTCTTGGCTGCGGGGTGGCTACGGGACGGTCCCGAGGGCGAGCATGGGTCAGGGCCCCAGGGGGCACTGAATCATGTTGGTCCACTGAAGCACAGCGCTGAGACATAGCGGCGGGAAGGGCATGAGGAAGGGGTGATGCAAAAGCATCTGATGTTGGCTTTGAGATGACTCGAGGATGAGCTCTCGGCAGATCAATCGGTTACTACGTTAGTTTCTCTTAAGGTCTTTGAGGTGTTATTTACGGGACACCACAGGTACAGCTTCAAGCAACACAACGTTTCCCGCTACGATGATGATTGTGGCCAGAACGCCTCCCTAATCCAGGCCTTCATCCTCTTGGTAGCATCACCTTCCACACCGTGCTCAGCCTCCATCAAGATCCAGTCATGAGCCTCATTCCTGCTCACCTCCAACCTAACCGGCATCCCAGGATTCCCGTGCTTCACAGCCTCCGCAAACCCGACACACTGATCCACGAAACACTCCTGCTCTCCCGCCGTGATATACACATTCCTGACCACCGTTTCGAGCCCAGCAAACCACCCCTCAACATTGGGTAAGTCCATCGGGAACGACCATCCCTTGCCCGCCGCCATCTCAGCATCGTATTTAGCAACATCCCCCAAAACTCCCGGCGCGTGTGTGATGATCATGTTCTTGTCAAACATATCGATTCCCCCGTTCCTCTTGTATCCAAACCAATGCGTCTTTGCGCTTAACCACGGTGAAACCAAAAATGCGCCGGCCAGCGGCTCAGGGATCGTGACGCCCTTGACTTCGGGGTGTGGGTGAAGGATATGGCTGAGTAGTTGCGCCACTAGATTCCCTCCTGCCGAGTCGCCTCCGATGATTAAATTCATGGGAGACGTTCCCATCCTCAATATATGGAACAACGCATCCACGGCTTGCTGCAGTTGCATGGGATACGTCGCGTCTGGGGAGAGCGTGTATTGCAAGAACGCAACCGCAATCTCCTCCCCCTCCTCAGCCCCCCCCGACTTCACGTTTTGCGATGATAGCAAGTATGCCCTGGCACACCACTCAAAGTGTCCCCTAATCGCGGGCACGACATACCCGCCCCCATGAAAAAACAAGACAAACTTCTTTGCCCTCTTGCGATCGCCAATCCACAAAAGCGAACTCTTCCCGTCAGGCAGGATCTCAATATCAACCGCCAATCTTGAAGCCAAAAACACTGCCTGTGCCTTCTTCTCGTCGCCATCCTTCCCACTCTTGCTAGCAGCCAGGGCTTTACTCTGCGCCCGACGCAACCAAGACTGGTACATGGCCGCGGTCGACGGCTGGATGAACTGGAGCTCGCGCGGGGAGAGCAGGCCGAAGCCGAGGCGGAAGTAGGCACATTTCAGCCAGAAACGGAGGGAGATACCGCGGCGGAGAGCGAGCGTATAGCAGCGGAGGATGTTAAGGAGGAATTGAGGGGGTGCTGTTGATTGTCATTAGTCCGACTGTTTGGTGAGATGGGGGATTTGAAGGATTGAGACAGACCTAGGAATAGGAACTTGAACAGCAGCCTCAGCTTCCCGATGAGGGAGAGCCCCTGTGGGCTGGTCAGTTGTCGATCGCGCGCCGCCATGATGATTAAGAGTGTTGATTGCGACGACGCGTCGCCCAAGCCTTAGCTCGGTGCGTGTCAACTGCGCATTCAAGGCCTCTAAAAGTGTTTGGGCAAGAATGAAGCCGTGGGGGGATTTTCCTTGCCAGCAGCAATCTCAAAATAGGCAAAACACAGCTCCCAACCCTCACATCAGCCGTCCCGGGAGCGTGGTGATGGTGCTGGGAGCCTGCACACGCTGGCAAAGCCAGGCGAGGGCGGTCACTCGAGCCGAGATGGTTTTGCCGAGGCCGAGCGACACGCCGCAGCACAACAACCGTTTTCTTCACCCCGTCTCCTGCATGTGTGCCCGCAGCCAAGCGTTGTGTACCGAAAGCCAGATGCGCATTTGACACCCAAAATTCAAGGTGGGGCCGCTAACGATACCCTGGGGTGTTTACCATGAGGCTCCATGACAAGGTTGCTGCGTATCGATGACCCTATTACTGCCCTACCAACGTAGGGCCGTATCCAAACATCACATAACTCCATTTACAGCACTACTCTGATCATGCAAATTGAAATGTACAATGCCATTAGGGAAGGCTACGAATAACAAAACTACAGAAAGAGCGCCTGGTAAGGGTTCCTATATATGCGGGTTAACTATGAATTATAGGGGCTTAGCACGCAGGCTCAGCATTTCAGCGTTTCAAGTCCCCACTGCCCAGGAAACGTGCCCTGACCAGGACGAACTGTTGTAATGTGTACTTACTGTTTAACCCTCATGTGTCGAAAAACGTGCAACACCATAATTCAACGATAAACTACCTGCTAACTATGAAATGAGCAATGACCTCTTGATAATGAGTCCTGAACAGTTGGTAAGATGTAGTGAGACGGTGTCATGCGCAAGCTAAATCCCAAACGATTATTCTTCCCCCTGAACCGAAACCTGAAGTCAATAGTCATTGCATCGCGCAATTCCCAGATGTTCAACTGTCGGATAGCATGAAAAAGTCGAGATGTCATCCTGAGAGACCTGCGTTTGCTTTGTTGCTTAGCTCTCTCAAGAATATAACGATATAGGGCAGTAAGCTCACGAGGAATTTCGTCAATGTCGTTCCAGATTGCTTCTGGGCTGTCATGACTCATTAGAGTGCGGTCCAAAATTTCCTGCGCCACAAGACGTGCCCATATAAAAACTCCAATAGCTTTGCTGACAAGGACCTGAATCATCTAGTCTCTCAATGTAGACCCAAGCTTTGCCTTTGAGTACATTGCAATGTCTCCCTTGTTATACCTATGTGCTTCAACCAGAGCCATATTTTGCAGGCAATGGTGAAGATTAAAGTATTCTCGAGCGTCGAAGCAGATTCACAGCTTGAATCTCAAGTGACAGTCCTTTGCCTCCATACTGATATTGAGGAGAAACCTGTCCGTGGCGTGGATTAAGTTCATAGCTGCCTGTAGATTTGCCTCCTTTTGTTGGAGAGGAGTGTCGGTATTGTCTGTATCGGCTTCTAATTTATCTAAATCATCTAGCATAACCCAGAGATTATGTCCGTGTAGTGCCTGGCAAACAGCTTCTTTCCAGTGTTCTTCGAGTTCTCCTCGCTCTCATCTCCAATTGCTGTTCGCCATGGAGCCCATTAACTTTATTTTGTTCAATGCCGCAACGAATCTTTAGGATGTCTGTATATTTAGTTCTCCAAGAATTCGGTGAAGTAGGAAACAGTATAGCTCGATCGGCGTCTTCTGGAGTTTGAGCCACGCCCATGGATGAAGAAGGAACAAACTACGGACTTGTCAAGTTTTGCCTTCGCCTTTAAATGCTCCACCAGCAAGTGCATGAGAGTCGACTTCCCGGAGCCAGGTTTTCCCTGTATCCATAGGAATCTGCAGCTTTGGTTCGAAGTCCAGTTTTGGTATTCAGGGTGTTCCAAAAGCTATGTGCAGGTATTTTCTGTGGAGCGGTATTCGTCAACTTTGAGGTGATTGTATCTACTACTATCCATATCGTGGAAAGCAAGTGAGCGGAGAATATCTAAACTACAATTATCGTCAATCAGCTGTCTACAACATGAAGCTGCTAACATTTCAGATGCGACGATCAAGGCTATACAGCATTGATGATCATCAGAAAAGAGTTAGAACAAGCAAGACGACGGTCAAATTTTGACGAAGCTTCGACACGCATGATCCTCACAACAATCTCACATACCACTTATCTCGCCATACGATGCTTGCATGTGACCAGATGTTCCTCCGTAGGATGCCTGAGAAGAGAGCATCATGTCATGAAGATAGTCGAGCAAACGGATATAGCAAATGTCCTCATCTGAAGAGAATTTTATCATCTCAGAGTGGCTGGCCGGAACTAAGCATACGGAGCAGTTGGCTGGACTTTAATACTAGTCAGGGTCTCACAGTTCGGACTCCGGGGGCAAGCCTGGGACGCTGCCCCAGGGCACCCTATCCTGTCACCACACCTCCCTTGCTCCCCTCACGAGCCCGCCCCAAGCCCAAAGTGCTGATCATCTAGATTCCGAGCCTAACGACCCAACGTGGGTCCCAACCAGGCACATACCTAAAGCCGGCCGGTTTCAAGAGCTTTCCCCTGTACATAGTGCACTACACTCCCTCTAGCCCACGCCGGTTTTACCTATGCGGCTTTTTCCTGGCGTTACCTGTATTTAGTCCAACTTAGGTAGCTTTTGCCCGCCGACGTCGTGGGCACGACCCAGTAAACCTCAGTGGCGAACCCGGTCGAAAGATAGAATAAAGTATAAAGCCAAGGTCAGCAAAGGGTCCATGTCTTTAACTTCGATCAAGTAACCAAGCCAAAACACCTTACTGCTGACTTTTCAACAATTTATACCTCCTTGAACCCACCCCCACCATACTTCATTACCTTTGTTTTTACCTTCTCAAAGGCACAGACAATCAAAATTTCCTTTCCCTCTTTCTGCATACCCCGAATAAGGTTGAAATACTCATCATGCAAAGCTTCAAGGACTTCATTGTCCGTCTGAAGCACATCAAGTAGTGATGTGCTCACCGAAACAACAGGCGTCAAACCAAGGGCAGTTGCTGCCCACTTTCCCAATTGAGCAGCAACAGTCCCTGTATGTGGGGTGCTTAAGAAAATAATACCCCTGAGTGAAGTTAGAATGGATTTATATTATAGCATTTCGGCCAAGGGACGATCGGGATGCTTTCTTCAAACTCTATAAAGATCAGCGAGAAGGTTGTTTGCGTGATCAGCAAGATGGTTTTTCGATGCCCCTGAAGACTTAACCACATATGCATCGTAGCCAGATGTCAAAAGATCAGCCTTTTTGCATGCATCATCTTATGGGAGAAACTCCTTTAGCATGGTGTTATTGTTTTATGTGTCCATGTCGAATTTCGACTGCCTGAGAGTCCATGGATGGAGCAAATGTCGGCGATAGCTCGCTCAGGATTGTACCAGACGAATATGCCACTTTTGAAGGTGCGGGAATCGAATGTATCTCGCTGATGCGTTGCTTGCTGTGGTAAGTAGGGAACTATGTCTGAAATTGTACTGTGGTTGCTGCTACCGTCACCCGGGGATGCGCGTGCACTACCGGTAGGTGACGTATCAAATTGCCAGTCCATCGTCTCTGATGCCGGGCTTGCCGTTTTGAACAGGGACCAAAACCTGTGCTTTCCTATCCGAGTTTCGAGATCAAAAAGGAAGACTCGGAGGATACGGAAAATGAGGATAGCAAGCTAGAGCACAGGGGACAGAATCTTGTTTGATAAGGTGAGAGGCAAAGAGTTATGGATAAGTTGTCAGTGGGCTTACGGTTAGAAAGGCGGCTGAGTATGGCACCAAAGATCGGGGGGAACTGTGGGAAGCGTTCAGCATGGAGAAGTGGGCTTTGGGGGTCGTCAAGCATCGTACTAATTACACCCTTGTCAATCTTGTTCTCCGGTTGAGTTAGCCATACGGACTGCCTATTACCTGCAGAGAGACTAGGTGGGCGATGCCTTTACTGTGGTATATGCCTTAGCACCAAATGGTTGGTGCCCCACCACCTGTAGCTTGGTGGCTCCGAAGAACTACCCATACATGCACTACCTGTTCTACGTATTCGAGTTGGAATTAAGCTGGGCAGTACACCGGCCAAAATAGTAGACTGAAAAGTTAGGGATGGTTCCTGGTAGATCTGTTACTGTGGTCCAAGCTTCCATAGCCAAGAGTCTTCGCTTGCGATCCTGAAGTGCAGTGACGCTGTGATATCTCGTGGCGTGACTAGGCGATTAACCTCAGCGTAGGGTTGTGCTGCCTGGTCCCGTTGACAGTTCAATTCCAATTCGAACGAGTTGTATACGGGAGATATCACCCAGTACCACCTGTCGTGCGAGCCGCAGGGTTGACTAGTCTTGGTGGCCATCCACCTCGTTGCAGGCTTTGCCCTCTGCTCCTCGGTTTTCTGCCCCTCAAGTCTTCTCCTTCTCAGCCCAACTTGGTTGAATCTTCACTTAGAGCAGCTTCCCAGCGTCATCATTAACATTACCCTCCATTACGCATTCTGACTATATGTACTTAGAAAGAGCAGCAACGTTTCATGCGTTCATGAGGTGCAGGTTGTGGATATGTATGAAGCGCTCGACTGACCTCCCAATGTTAGGAAACGTCACGTCCGACACTTGCACCACCATCACAAGCCACAAAAATCTCAACATCACAGCAACGTCCAACAGAGCAATCAACAGAAGATAGAAAGATGATAATGGTTCCCTAGAGTTAGGGTCATCAGCTTGTAGATCCAACTTTGTTCTTGATTAGGCGGTTAGGGTTCGGGTTAGCCGGTAGGGATAGGATGCAGCCAACATCCACCCATTCGCGAAGTTGCATGTGGAGAATGAACCCCGCACGAGATGCCGAGGAATTCGGCGAGGACGGGACGATTTTTGTCTCCGCTGGGAAGGCCAGGGGGTAGGCCTTGGGGACGGGGACCAGAAATTGGTGGAGTCTCTGCGTTCCAACAACAACAACCTGGCGTCAGAGCTTCAACATCAAATGGAGAATGATCTACCACTTTCTGGTGGTCTTGCTACCAAAACAGTGTTGACATATCTGTCGGTCACAAGAGCGTTGGGTAGATACCATATGGAGAGAAAATAACACAATTTAGGGAGGAAAGGAAAACCGAAGAGATCAACGACTAAACACAGTTCAACCGCGCCTGAAAACATACGACCTCAGGAAGCCGGCCCCGTCCCGCCCAACTGACCACAATGCCAAGCATCTTGCACCATGGCCGGATGTTGGAAAGGATGGACTTATCGCTTACATGACAACGACTTATGCCTAATATAGCCGTCGGGCCCATCCCCAGATTGGGTTCGGATGTGGAGTGCATCTTAAACGCAATGACCGGCCTTAACGGCATCGGGAATATCTAGAGGTAAGCCCAAGCCATATAAGTTTCCTTGGAAGAGCCGATGACTGACCCTGGCCCCAATCCTCACTACAACCTCCTAGCTCCAGTCACAGAGGTTAGTTACCACGCATTGCACCAAGATGGCCACCTACCGCGAATATGGAGGCTTCCACATCGACACTATCGGCCGCGCCGTACGCAAAACCCTTTTAAACGAGAGCATCACCCTGCCCCTCGCCCTAGCAGCAACCTACCTCTCCCAGCCCTCTTCCGCAGCCATACTCACCAAGCTCCTCCACTACATCACCACGCTCGGCATCAACCCCAAGACCCTGAACCTCCCCAAGTTTGCCCGCCTGGCACTTTGCTTAGGTGCCACAGGCCTCGCCCTAACCACTAACGATACCCTCAACAAATGGGTCGCGAACAACTGGACGCGCAACAGCAGGGGTGAATGGGCCGACTGGTCCAAGGAGATCGTTGTCGTAACGGGCGGGAGTAGTGGCATCGGCCAACACATTGTCCAAGGCCTTTTGAAACGCAATCCCAGGACTACCATCGTTATTGTCGACTTTGCCCCTCTCTCGTGGGTTCCTCCAGAGGGTATGCTCGGTAAGACTCTGCATTACTACCAAGCCGACCTGAGCAAAGCCGACGTCGTCAAGGATGTGTGTGCCCGCATCCGCGAGGAAGTTGGTCATCCAACAGTCCTGGTCAACAACGCGGGCATCTGCCGCGGCTTCACCATCGCCGACGGCACCTACGCCGACACGGACGCCACGCTGCGGACCAACCTTACGGCCCCCTTCCTTCTGATTAAGGAATTCCTCCCCCATATGGTCAGCACAAATCACGGACACATCGTCAACATCAGCTCCATGTCCGCCGTTGTGCCGCCGCCGGAAATGGTCGACTATGCGGCGAGCAAGGCGGGGTTGTTTGCCATGCATGAGGGGTTATCACTGGAGCTGAAGTATAGGTACAAGGCGCCGAAGGTTAGACTGACGTGTCTATTGCCAAATTTTATCCGAACGCCGCTCCTTACGGGGAAGGCGAGACACCCGAAGCAGCCGCAGTTTTTCGCACCGTTGTTAGATGTTGAAACTGTAAGTGAGAGGGTGGTCGAGGCGTTATATAGTGGGTATGGAGGGGTTCACTACCTTCCCGGAATAATGAGGTACATTACAATGCTGGTAGGTTTTCTGCTGGAGTTGAATTTCAACCCTGTAGATGATGCTAACGACTTGCTACAGAAGGGTGGCCCTGAATGGCTCTTCCGGACTCTCGTCTTCAGCACCACCAGGAATATGGACGTCGAGTTCAAGGGACGGCAGAAGATTGATGAGACTGGTGGTCTGATGGCCAATTAGGTCTTCAGCGTGATCCTACCGGATTTCTTGTAATTTACATCTTGTCTGTGCTTACATTTACATGCGCGTGTACATATTTAACTCCTGCCATCTGCTTGAATATCTTGTTTTTTTTTTTTTTTGGAATGATACCGCACTTTAGTTGAGCAGTCCTTCTCTCACTCTTCTACATCTACATCTTCCTCCTCAGGCTGGATCTTTCTTCCCTTCCCTTCCTCACCGAACCCCCCCTCAACCCCCTCTGAAGATCCCATCCCCCTTGGGAAGGTCAATCCTTCTTCAAACCCAACTTACCCTAAAACATTGTACCCTTCTTCGTACGATCGGATGCTTTTCTCTGTCCTCGCAACGTCGGAAACATTCCGAAATCACCACATTAGATGGAGTCTTTACCCCAGATCTTAGAGACCGGCGCAGCTTGGCATCTCCAATTCCCCGCATTTTGGGCTCCGGGGGAGGTTACATCGGATGTGGGGAGCCGAGGCTGCGGGACCGTCCCGGGTCGGGACAACATTGTCAATTGGGCCTGTGACGGTTATACATGGGATGAACCTACTTTCACGAAGAGGAAAGTGAAGACTTCGGTCTTTTAGGAGTTCACCGGTTATCTTCGGGGTGAGACTGAGGGTGTAAGCTGGCTTTTCGAGGAATTTCATTTTCCATAACGTCAAGCGCCTTCAATTGAACTTTTTGATCCCTCAGCCTGCTTTCAGACTCCTGTCTCCTTACCAAACCCCCAATACCCTCTCCTGGAATCCCACTCCATCCCTAACTCATAACAATGACGGTCCCAGACTCTCAAGACACCTCAAATGGGCAAATTCCCTACACCCTCTTCGCCTGTATCGGCACAGGCTTCACCGGCATCTGCCTCGGTGCAACCCTCCGCCGCTGGTACGGCATAACCTCCTTAGCCCTCTTCACCCGCGACACCGAGCTGGGAGGCACCTGGTGGCAAAACCGGTACCCCGGCGCAGCTTGCGATGTGCCCTCAGCCTTGTACTCCCTTTCCTTCGCGCCGAACGCAAACTGGAGCAGGATTTTGCCTCCTGCCGACGAGTTGTGTGCGTATCTAAAAAGGGTTGCTGAACAATATGGCTTGGTGGAAAAAACGAGGTTTGGGACAGAAGTTGAGAGGGCGGTTTGGGCCGAGGAACGTGCGAGATGGAAATTGACTGTAAGGGAGATGAAGACGGGGAGAAGGTTTGAACACGAATGTAGCGTGTTGATCAGCGGAGCAGGGCAGTTTGGGAGTCCACGGGAGCTAGACATTCCAGGGGTTAAGAACTTCCGTGGACCGGTTTTCCACTCTGCGAGATGGAGACATGACGTGAGCCTGGAGGGCAAGAGGGTAGTGGTGTTTGGGAATGGGTGTACGGCGGCACAGATTGTGCCAAGTATCGTTGGTCAGGTGAAGCATTTGACGCAGATTGTGCGAGCAAAACATTGGGTTTATCCTCCTGTGGATGCCAGGATTCCGGAATGGGGGAAGGCGGTGCTCAGGACGGTGCCGGGGCTCACAAGGATAATGAGAACAGTGGTTTATTATCTTGCTGAAGAGGATTGGCAAGGGTTTGCAAACACCAAGGCGGGGAAGAAGTTTAGGGAGAAGAAGAGGAAGCAGGTGGAGAAGTATATGAGGGAAACGGCGCCAGCGAAGTATCACGACTTGCTGATCCCAGATTTTGAGATTGGGTGCAAGAGAAGGATTTTTGACTCGAATTATTTGGCCAGCTTGCACTCAGAGAATCTGACGCTTACAAACGAGAAGCCGCTTGAGATCGTGGAGAACGGGGTCAAGATGGAGAGCGGGAAGGTCATTGAGGCGGACGTTATCGTGCTAGCCAACGGTTTCAATACCAACAGTGCTCTAAGTGACATCGAGATTGTTGGTCGCGGGGGCGAGACGCTTGCTCAGCATTGGGAGAGATTCGGCGGCCCTGAGGCATACAACTGCACCTCCTTGAGTGGCTTCCCGAATTTCTTTCTCATCCTAGGTGCGTCCATCCTTTATCCCATGAACGTTCTTGACTAAACGTCTCGATAGGTCCAAACACCCTCACAGGCCACACTTCTGCGGTCATGGCCATCGAAAACGGCATTAACTATGCCCTTCGCGTGCTGAAGCCCGTCCTCGAAGGTCACGCCAGCATCGCCTGCGTGAAGCATGAAGCTGAAGAGGCTTACTTCCAGCGCATCCAGGCTGCCCTGAAGGACATGGTCTGGACAGGCTGCAACAACTGGTACAGCCGTGGACCAGGTGGCAAGGTCTTTAACGGGTCGACGTATCCCTGGAGTCAGGCATACTATTGGTATGCTTGCTTGTTTCCTGTGTGGAAGGACTGGGAATACAGCGTAAGTGCGTCTCGAAAAGATTTACTGAGTTCGTCCACACTAACAGCATCGATAGGGGACAAAGCATAAGTCCGTTATTGTGAAGAAGCCGCGAACTGGTCTCTGGGTCATCAGTCTCGTCACACTTGTCAGTGGTCTGTTGGCGTGGACAAAGGGTCATCCAACTTCCCGTGTGGCTTCTCTGCTAGCTGCTCGGACCGCAGCGCTTCCTCTTTTGGTTGCTTGGGCTAAGGGTATCTTGCGTCTGGCTTAAGTGGAGAACCCTATCTATCATTCGATCATAAGTCGCGTTGGCGATACCCTATTCGTGCACATATCTGTACAAGGTAACTGTGACTCATCATTCGTCTGTGTAGATCAATTTTACGCTTCTCCTATTAGTGACCTGCTAGCTGTGCTGTTGGGGTGTTCTTTTGAGAGCGAGATTGAACCTAGAATCCATTAGAGCTGCGCATATCCACGCCTGACCAAAACCCAAGTAACCAAAATTCCTCTAAGCCCAACACCCATAGATATTCCACCGTTGCTATTACATCAAAAAAAGCCGCCGGCGATTACATCAAGTGACTGATCCCAATTAAACAAAGCTGCGCCACCAAACATCTCAGATTCGGCAGCAGTGAACTGCCATTGGAAGTTCGCTCCTCCAAGCCCGATTTCATTTGCATGGGACGTCGGCGCTCCCTGTACACCGTTCACGCTTGTTGATGAATCATCTGTAGACATCAAGAGTCTCGGGGCTGTTCCGGCACGGGAGGACGGGGGATGATCCTTGTCTTCCAGAACGATGTTAATTGAAGGCATAACCATATTAAGAGTTCAAGAGAAAGCTTACCTGAGCTCACATGGGACATGACGTCCGCGTGAACCTTGCGCAGGAGTTTCAACGATCGATGGGCTGATATACTAAACGACGCAAAGTGTGTCAAGATCTCCTGGCATGCCATCCAGGCACTCTCCAGCCGCGTCTTGTCGAGTGACTCGACGAGGGCAGGGCAGAGATAGGCTAGGATAACGGCTAAGCCTCCAGTGAAAGCATCTTGCGGAAATTGTTAGTAAACAGACCCAAAGTTGGAGATATAAAACAAAGTTGCATACATAAGCCATCCCACCACCATCCCCCAGTGGTTTTGGTGCGGTATGTACAGCGAACCAGTTCAATTAGGTCCATAGCAGCGCTCAGGCAAAGCCTAGCGCATCCCGAGGCAAAAGACTTGAACAATTCTTGGCTTGCGGAGTCCGGTCGAGTGGGTGAGGCAGGCTCGGAAGCAGTATTGGACTCTGCCCCTGCGCAAAGACGGGTGAGTATTGGACGATGCAGCATCAAGCGGAGGTACAAAAAGCTAGGAGATCGGTGTTAGTTTTGTCTCGTGAACTCTGAGTGAGGTTGTTGACATACCTCCCCCTGAGCACAGTCCTTTGGGTTATTATGACCCGTTGACGGCTCTCATCTAGGTGACTAATATCACAAGGGTTCTTCCACGACAGCAGCGGATTGACATCACTTTCATATCTCGTAAGTTTGTCGTCGAGCTTGAGAATCTCATCCATGCCATGGGGTCTAGAATCCTCCTGGTAGGCAGCCGTATATGGTCCTGGTGTTCCGCCCTGGGATGACTGGTATACACTGGACAATATCTCGCCCAATATCCGGCATTGCCGGATGTATTCGAGATAGAAATTCATTCTCGATGGTACTGATGGTGGTAGTCGCTCTTCGCCATCGAATTCTTCTGTCGACGGAAGAGACAAACTGGGCAAGTGTGCTGTCATGGTCGGCCGTCCGTAGATCATGCAGACGATCCTACTACCATGTTAGTAAAATGAGATTATGGCATGTCTTGGGAAGCAGGCAGAACGCACATGTCCAGTACTACACATCCATGCCACGTCCTCCTCCGTATCTCTGTCTCTAGGGGTGAACGGGCAGTCCGGCCTGATTCAGTGTGTAAGCCCAGTCCCTGAGCCACGCGACAGGCCACTCCCACAGAGTTCCAGCACCTGCTGGCAAAGGGAGTACTTTGCAGCAATAAGGCCATTAGTAGCAGGGCCTGGACAACCCCAACATTGTGCATGTCTAAAAAGTCCAACCCCACAAATGCCTTGGCCCGGTTGAAGAAGGTTTCAACTGCCGTCAACTTCTCTCTGGGGTTCAAATCCGCAAACTGGCAGCCAATGGCGAAGATACCATTCAGAGCGCAGTGAAAAACGATCGTAGACGAGTCTGCTCCAGGAGAACTCCCGAGCCCCAGACCTGTCATAGAAGGCCCAGCGGGCTGCTCATGTGCTGGTCTCCACAGACTCTCATAAGCTTGCATAAACGTTGGCTTGTGAAAGAAGGGATATAACCAGTACACTTTCTCGAAGAAGAGCCCTAGTAGGTGATCTGCCAAGCTCCTTGGAGGTAGGGTAAACTTGTCTGCATACGCAAACTGTCCCTGAATAGATGCTCCGGGACGCATGAGACTAACAGGCAAATCCGGGACCCTCGCTGAACAGCTTCCCTGCTCCGGATGACAGGGCTTGTGGGGCTTGACAGACTTACAAGCTTCCTTCATGAACGAAGCCGCTGACGAGCTGCCGTAGAACTCATTTACAGCTTCAAAGGCCTGACACGCATCGTCCTCAGTGGAGACCGTGCCCATGGCCGTGATACTGGTCCTGATCTCTGTGTCATCAAGCCTGTCAGGCTCGGGAGTGCCAGCGCTGTGTCGGCAGCGGGATACAGCCGGCGAGGGGGCATGTTCTGGAAGGCTCCGAGTAGGGGGGTCTGGGGGCTGCAGGGCAGTTTCGCCCGGGCGAGGAGCGGGGTTCAGAGAGTGGGGGTCCGTCCGGGGCTCGCTCGGGGACCGGGCGTCGTCACTGACGGAGTCGATGGGAGGAGTGGGAATGCCATGGTCGGTACACAGCCGTTCTAGTCGGCGAATACGGTCGTGCAAGACCCGAATGTAACTGTGGGCTGGTGTCAACCGCGGGCTGTCATCACAACACAAGGAAGATCAAAAAGTACATACGCCTCGTTGCTGGCCGTGCGAGCGTTCTCCAGCGTGTAAATGCACTGGTGGAGCGGCAGCGAGCGCCGTCGACAGGTGGAGCAGATCGGCTTTGCTCCGTCGCAACGCGATTTGCGGATGCGACATGGTTCGCAGGCCAGAGGTATCTTTCTCCGTCGTTGACGCTCGCTGCGACCGTCTGGGGTCATCCTCGGAGCATTCGGGGTGACTGTCAGGTGAAGCGGGTTGCCGCCGATGTTTGTGTGTATGGCGTTTAGCGGCGTTTAGCGGCGTGTTTGCGATTCAATAGTTGACCCTGTTAAGGGCGAGAGGGTTCGGCCAGATCCCGCAGCAATCGCGAAAGGCACAGTTTGCCACCGGAGGACGCGCGCTAAACCTGGAATTTGCTGGATTGATAACAGATAAAAACGACTTTAAGTATAGCGACTTGTTTTGAGAAAGTTGTCAAATTCTCAAGACTGACGCGACGGGGCAAAAGGGAGAGCTGTGAACTTGTCGGAAACCTCCCGCAGACCCCTAAAAAAAAATCGGAAGCATCCCAGGTCCGAAAGCCTCAGCCAATAAAAGGCTTTGTTATCAGCCCACCTTTCTTGCTTGGGCAAGTGGGGACTCCGTGATGGTGGCGGGAAGATGCCGGGCTCGCCAAGATCTCAAAGCTCTTCATCAGTCGACTCTTCTTGTTATTCGAAGACTTGAAACACGAACAAAAAGTTGGAATCGTTGCAGTTGTTTGAGGGTCGACTTGAGAAGCGGAATTTTTTTACTGACGACAACTTGACTCGCAAACCGACTGTTCTAATAACGTTTGGACGGCTAAGAATGAAGAGCATGCTCAATCCGTACTTATTGGTCGGCTAAAACCCTAACCCTCACAACCACACACATTGACAAATGCCATAAGAAAGTTTATTTCTCAGAATTCAGTCATTATTCTTTCTGTCCCTAATAATCGTCTAGACCATATCTGATAGCAGTATCCATTCTAATCAGTCCCCAGCATAAATCGAGCGGCTCTGCCACCCTCTTCTAACGCAACGCCCATGGCCTACCCACGAAGCTACCAACCACTATCAACTTGCCCCTCCTCTCAACTCGATCCCTTCACCGCGGCGGCGCCCGCCAAAACCACACATACACCGTCGGTAACTGGCCCCCCCTCTTCTCACACCACCCCATCTCCCGAACAGTCCTCTTCATCATGACCTCATCATCCCCCCTAATATGCTCCTTCCAACCCCACGCCCCCCCGCCTTTCGGATACACCTCCCACATCTGGTTGAGGCTCTTATCCGGGTGATCGACACCGTTCCCCACAAACCATTGCTCCATTGTTGTGCTGGCTGGCACTTTCACCGGCATGAACTCAATCGCGTCATATGTTCCCGGCTGCAGCTTCCAGGGCTCCGTGGGACACATCAGCCGCACGACGTTCGCGTGGTCCGTTTGGAAGAAGTAGTTGTACCCTGGCTCGAGGCCGACGCCGCCTGTAGAGTTGATCAGGTTACCGGCGGGGAAGTCGGGGTTTATCAGGGGCGCAGGTTGCGGGACACGTCCGCTATTGTTGATACCGGATACATACTGATAATATTGGCCGTTGGCGTCAATCGCCCAGGTTGTGCCGATGCCGTTGGCGGGTAGTCCGACGCCTACGCCTGCGAAGGCTTGGGGTTGAGCAGGCTGGGCAGCGAGGGCGGTCTGGGCGGTCGCCATGCCACTGCTGTTCGGGTAGCCCACGTGGCAGTAGAGGATAGTGACGGGGCCAGCGGGGTTGGACGGGTTTATGGTGAAGTAGTAGGTGATTGGGGGGATGCCGGGACCGGAAGGCTGGGTCGTCCAGTGGTAGATGACGGGGGCTTGGGCGCTGCGGGTTGTGTAAGGGGGAGGAGGGCCGCTGTCAAGGGGGATGGATTGCGCTGCGAGGGAGTTGCCTGGAGGAGGGGGACCGGGATCGCGGCCGAAAGTCGGGTTGAAGCCTGCGCCGAGGTTGAAGTTGAAGGTCATTGCTTGCTTTGTGAGTGTCGGTTGACTGAGGTCGGTAGATGATATTGTGTGAAGACTTATCACCAGGGTTCAAGGCTGCTCAAGGGGTCGCAACTTGAGTGAAGTTGAGAGGTCGAAGTTCACCCAAGTGGACTGAGCGAATGTGAAGCGTGAGAGAAAGAGGTCGGTTTTCTTGGTGGGTAAGAAGACACGCTATATACTTCGCAGAATAGGGCTGACATGCCCCATGGTTAAACGTCGCAAGTTCGTCATTGAGAAGCTCTTCGTCTGTTCCTGATAGAAGCGTGTTAGCCACGTATGTTGATGAGTTTTCCCACCGACAGACAGAGTTCCGTTTGGACGTTTTCTCAACGATAACTCACCGTAATCTGGACTTTCTGTCTTCGGTCTCTGAGACAACCATGTGTCTTGCTACTCTTTGTCTGGATCCAACGTCGAAAAACGAACTCTAGATTTCCTCTCCGTCCGTGAATGACGAAGGAAATAAAGGTCCATGCTCTATGAAGCTGTGGCCTTTGCCTGCAGAAGACGAAACTCCGCTCACTGAATTGTCTCAGACTCAAGAAACCCTGAAATTGCTGACTGGTCGCTATATGTCGTTCGCCTCTGAACCAACCGTATTCGGCCACGATTTGTTCCAACCAGACATCTGAACTATTCCTGCTGTCGTCCCTCCACGACTAAGAAAGTGTTGTTCCGGCGAGCACTAGCGTGAGACCGCTCGCCTAGCCTAGCACGTGAAAAAGCTCTCAGACGACTGCACTTCAATTTCTCGTGGCTGTTTGCTCAATAGCTCACGTCTACCTGTTTTGACTGCTCGCCCTGAGCGGTCGATCGTATTTCAAGTCTAATCTTGATGCTTTGTGTCTGCAAACTCGGTTGATAAAGAGTCAACATCCAAGCTGGGGCACCATTTTATGTGTCAACTTACACGGACATTATACAAACAATATGGGCATGTATGTTGCAGCAAGGAAACTCAGCATTCAATGCTTGAATACTAATAGAGGCTCTTCCGCAACTCTACGCTTACTTCTGTTACACTCTTTTGCCTGAATTATCTTCATTCCTTTGCCGAAATGCCCGCTTTCGTCGGCTATTATGTAAATATTGTCAAGTAGTGTTTTCCAGAACAGAAGGTGACTTCGATCTGTCGATCCTACACAGTGTCCGCTTCAAGACCTCACTTAACCCTGTGCTCGTTTACGAGAAGGATTAGCCGTCTCAACACAATGGCTGTCCACATGCTTTATGTCTAGATGGGCGAATCTGACACGTTACATGACTCATTGTCTCCGACGCACCTTAGCGAATCAAGTCTTTGTTGAAAAAGTCGGCTCGACACACGTGAATTAAACATGCGTTTGTGTTTTTGACACGTTGACTTCGCTGCCCGAGGACAAATAAACAGCAAAACGTTTCCTACGCGGACTTGGATCTCAATGTTAGTGTTGTTAGGGTCTTGAGTCATGGCCGGTAATATGCATCAGGTCACTCTTGAGTGGTACAGGCAAGCGTACCACTCCGAAGCTTCCAGAAAGCAGATAATTTATGATAGACAATGGCTGTTGACGGTATTGTAGCTCCATAAAAATGATAGGAGAGTACAGCGCAGTGATACAATGATGCAATCCCAGTCCTCGCAGGACTGAAAATATCAGCGGATAGCCCCAGCCCAATTCTACCCCCATGTCCAAACGCAGAACTCCAGCAAAACCAATCCCGAACGCCATTTCTATGCACATGAATCCAGAACAAATATACCCAGTTTATGAAGTCATCAACTCATCCCTCATCTTTTAACGACAGGTAGGTAGACACCTCCCCACACGGCCGCACTTAATCCCCAACCTCCAGGCCCACCAACCTCGCCCCAAATCCCTTCTTCCTCGCCTCCGGACTCCCACTCCTCGAAGGGGCCCCGTTCCCATTCTCTCCCTCCTTCGGAACCAGACTATCATAATACACCTCCGTCCTCACCGTAGCACAATAATCCCTCGCCCTCCAGTTCCACACATTCCTCCTGTACGGATCGGCCCCTGCCGCCAACAACGTCCTCAGCACTAACAGATGTCCGTTCCCACTGGCATAGTGCAGCGCCGTGTTTCCTTCAATATCTGTCCTCGCGAGCGCGGCTTCGGCCCCGCCGGGGACGTAGGTTAACAAAATTTGCACAACCGTGTCGTGCCCCGACGACGAGGCGTGCATTATCGCATCACGGCCGCGCATATCTTGTCTTAGAATACAGCTCGGATCATGCTGGGCTAGGAAATGTACAACCTCAGTATGCCCCGCCGCAGAGGCCAGCATTAATGCGGTCTGGTGATCGTCGTTGAGGGCGGGCGTAGGCGATTCATGGCCCAGGGAGATGAGGAGTTGGACGATAGAGAGGTGCCCGAGGGAGGCGGCAAGATGCAGGTTAGTGTTGGCGTTGCCGGTCAGGGAGTGGTCTGGGTTGTGGAGTAGGTCGGGGTGGGTGCGCAGGATGCGGCGGACGAGGGGGGCATCGTTGAGGTGGATTGCGCGGCGCAGGCGGAGGGAGGGGTCGATCCTGACAGTGGTAAGTATAATTTCAGTGCGAATATGTTGGCGACTTACATCTTGTATGTGTGAATTAAAGGCGACGATGGTTAGTCATGAGGATGAGCAGTGAACTGAGTCGAAGGATGGGAAATGCTGTGGTGTTGTGTTGCTGTTCCAGGTTTGCGGCGCAGCTAGCGGCTGGATGACCCCTGCATGGCGGGGCTGTCATAAGTGGAGCACAGCCCCACCCCCATATTTTCGATCCGAGTGGGGCAGATTTGCGGGACCACTGGACCCCTGCAATTTCTGCCCATTTACGGAATTGCGATATCGGGTCTGAGGGTTCTTTATGATTATGAGTTAGATATTACAAAATATTGCGCTCTCTTGCTTTAACCAAATGGAGCTGGACAGATCTCACAGGAAACCTGCTTAGGTGGGTCCTTGTTGCATAACCGCAGATCTGACCAAGTGGACCCTGTGACCCACTGACTGGCGAAATCGGGTACCGTACCTGGACGACCCGTGAATGCGGGGTTTCATGGAGGGACTTGGCCAAGGGGGTGCTAATGTCTCTTCTTTCACCTTATCTCTACCTCTCCAGCACGTAAGGTTCACTCACTCTTTCAAATAACTCAATTTGCCTATTTCCGGTATTGTCGGCTTCGTCATGTTGAGTTGGGTGAAGAGACGACTAGCCTGTTCTATGTTCGAGGATTACAGGGCCAGCAAAGCCAAAACTGGCTTTTTCCATCTTCATGTGGTGCTTACACTTGAGGTGAAGGCATTCTTTGCTGACTGACACATATGTACTTACCAAGTGTCAAATAACAATCCTGTTGCAAAAAAAAGGACCGACACTGACCACATCATACCCTCAACCATGATGTCTGACCCCATCAGGAGTATGAGTCCAACCTTCAATCCTTTCATGCGTTCTGTCACTTTCTTCCATACATCGTATTAGTCGCACTCCCACACTATGGATATAACCCATACCTGCCCTCCCAACCCCTCCAACACGCCCGCCCCCACAGGCTAGGCCAAACTCCACCCAGAACTCTGCCTCCATGATCTACAATCTCGCCCGCACCCCGCCTCTTGTCCAATACGCTCCTCCAAAACGTCTTCTTTGCCCACCTCATCGACCTTCTGCACCTCCACTTCTTCCGCAAGATTCATTCCCTTTATTTGACTACGATAAGCCTGAATCAGCTGCTGACAATTCCCCGGGCCCTGATTTACTTCATTTCATCGATCTCGTCTACCAGGAACGGCACATCACTTTTTCTAGCGACCGGTACATGTGGATCGGCTTCACCTGGATGCTGTGGAGCTGTCAAAGCCATCCGCTATTGAACAGTAAGTTCGAAGACATCCAGACGGTTAACTGCTGGGACTGGGATAAGGATAGGAGCCCGCCGCAGCAGTTGGCTGTGACGTATTGTCGGAGGGAGGGGTGCGATGTGCCGAGTGTGGGGGATGTGGAAAATGAGCATGAGGATAGGATTTTATGTTTAATGGGGTTCAGGACGCAATCCGCGGAGGGATGTGCAGTGCAAAAAGGCCCAAAAGAGCTGGGATGGTGGGAGTGTCGAGATTGCGTGTATAACCCGTACTGGGTACAGTGTGAGGAGGAGGAGGAAGAGACGCAAGATGTGATGAAGCGTTTGGTGGATGGGATTATCAGAAGGCTTGGTAATTCTGTTGCCAATGATGATGCAACAGAGCCCTAGACAACAAGCCCCTTGACCTGCTTAAAATCCTTAACCTTCACATCCCTCCACACCAGCACCGACACAAAACTAATAACCTGCACCGCCGTAGACGCAATAATCATAATCCTCTGCGCATCCCCATACGCCCATTGAATCGCCTTCCTCGTTGGGCTCCCAATCTCATAAGAGAGCTGCTTCGGCAGCGAGCCGACAATCTCCGCCAAACTAGCCCTGCTTTCGGGTGGGAGGTACTTCTCCAACTTTGTGGGGAAAATTCCACTCCATATAGCCCCTGCTACGGTTGATCCTATGGCACCTCCCACACTGGCAAACATCGCCTCCACTGCCAACACAACAGCAATATATTGATGCGTCGTTACTGCCATCACAGCCATCTGCTCACAGATCACCAAGGTTCCCCCGGCAACGGCAATAAAAATTTGACACATAACCACATAACCAATATTCACGTCCGGCTGACGGAACGCAGCCATCAGCCCAACGCCTAGTATGGTGACCGGTACACCGAAGTAGAGTGCCAACCATTTGAACCGCCCCGACCATCTGACCGCGACACCGACGACAAGCGACCAGAAACAGCTCCCGATGGAGTATATGTTCATCACATAACTGGCGTGCGTCACGTCTAGACCGTTGACGACTTGCAGAAAGGAGGAGAAGTAGCTGTCCCAAATGTAAAAGGATACAAACAGTACTCCAGCAAGCACGCACGCTCCGAGAACGGTACGGTCAGTTAGTAAAGAGTAGGGGATGAATGTTTTCGGGGCGAAGAAGCGTTCGTAGAGGGCGAAGAGGGGGATGAGGAGGAAGCCGATGATCAGGAGGGAGAGGATGAGAGGGGACTTCCAACCGGAAGCTTGGCGGGTGTAGAGGTTGAAGGGGAGGAGGAAGAATGCTAGCCCGGCTGTGATGAGGAGCAGGCCGAGGACATCGAACTCGATGGCGTAGTACTTCAATTTCTCCCTCCACAACCTCGCAGAACCACCCCCCCTGCGCGCGGGAATCAACCCCCTCTTTCTGGCCTTGCGATAATTGATGTAAAACAATCCCAGCAACGGACTGCAAATAACAGGCGTAACAACAGCAAAAACTCCAAACCCCCACCTCCATCCGGGCCCCCTAAGGAAAGCATTCGCCAACGGGCCTCCAATCCAAACCGTGATGATATAAGGCGACGAGGCGAACGCAAACATCAGCGCCCTATTCTTTAGCGCCGATGTATCCGCGATAAAGACCGATATCGTGTAGCTTATCCCGTTATACCCAACCCAATAGAACACCTGCCCAGCAGCATACATCTCGACTCCCCTGCACCCCGCCATCATGGCTAATCCGATCGTCAAGCACGCAAGCATGGACACAAACCCTTGTGGTCGTCCCCATATATCGAGGATCTTTGCGAGAGGAAGCTTGAACAGCCCACCGACAAGACTCGCAAAGATAGATGTAGCCGCGGTCAGGGAGTGCAATTGGAAGGAAGAGGTTACGTAAGGAGTCAAGATGGACGACATGCCTTGGTGGAGGGCGTCAGTGAAGTGGATGCACCAGATGCTGCAGAAGGAAGCGGTATCAGCTTCAGCTGGGACATACGACGGGATGGGGAAGGCGGTTGACATACGTGATGTAAGCTAGAATGAGATGGTTCCTTGTCCAAACTTTCGCGAGGGCTTCTACATCCTGCACGCCGGCCTGCGCATCTGGAGATATTTCGTCGCGGTCGGGGGTATCGGATGGAGGTGATGTCTGGGGGGCATGGTTGGCGGTGGTGGACTTTTCGCTTATCGCAGGTTTGTCAGGGCTATTTTGCGAGGGAGAGAGCTCTATGTCTTGCTGCGACCATGAGATGGGTTCTTTCATGGTGAAGTTGATGAACCGCTCAGTCGGCACTAAGAGTTTGTTGGGAGTTGTGTTGGTGGCAGGGGTTGATGTGGACACGGCTATGCTGACAGCATGCGAGCCATGCCGATTATATCCTTGTTAACGATTGAGAGACTCCGTGGAGAAAAATGTTATGGTAAGTATAAGAATGAATATAGAGGTAAAACGCTTCTAGAGCTGCTAGCTGGATCTTTACGGTTAGATGTTGGCCGATCTTAAAGACTGTTCTTGAGGCCGGTGAAAGGTTCCGCCAACGAGTTACGTGCCCGTTCCCATTCTGCCTTCCTATTCCCGCAGCTTCCATAATCGCTTACTCCCGCTGTTTACAGTTACATTCTTTGGTAAAACTTAACGGAAAGTGGAAGTGAACTCTCCACCCGGCGTTACACGACGTCATCTTACGGGTCAGTGCCAAGGATCCTGTGGTAAACCGGATAATAAAAGTTTTGGTTGGATACTTGGTATAGACACTCTTTGCCATCTTCCTAAACCTTCAGGATAAAATTTTAAAACTTATCATGAATTCAGCTGTTACTTATAGTTGGTCATCTTCCCCTAGTCCTCGACCCTCAAAACCCATCCATCCCCCTCTCTTTCCCCCAACGCATTCACCCCTCCCCACAAAACCACCCCTCGCCCATTCAGACACGAATCGGCTCCAAAGAACTCCCTCGACCCGGGATGGACCTTTCCCTCCTCCGTGATCAACTCTGCTGGCACGACCTCTGCCTCGTTCCATTTGAATTCCCCCGACCCTTCCCCTGGGATGACGTCTTTGATCTTGTCCTTGACCGCCGCAGTAGCAGCGCTGAGTCGGCGATGAAGAGGGAGTTGAAATGCCCAAACATCAGGACAGAAATCCCATCTCTTTGCCGAGGGGGAGACGGCGAGGCCGAAGAGGTATATTAGGTACTCCCTTCCATTGTCGATCTGAATGGGAGCCAGGTAGGCGCCGGTCCGGGGACGAGGGCTGGGACTGCCGGGGGGGATGGATACTGTGTGCCAGGCGAGGGCGTCAGCTTTCTCGCGTTCGACGGCAGAGCGGTGCAAGGGGAGGTAGTGGATTGTCGATATTGTGTCGCTTCCCTTTTCTGGGGTATTGTTCGAGATGATGTACACAGTCCGGTTGACAAGAGCAGCGGCAACTGGGGGAGCAGGGGCCGAGGGGAGAGGGCTCCATGCTCCGCGGTCGAATTCGTACAGCCAGACTTCTTTCAAAACGCCCGCATCCTCGTCCCTGTTTGAGTCTGTTTGTCCTCCAACAAGGATCAGGTACTCTCCTTTGCTCTCCTCGTCGGAAGCAGGAAGTTGATCATCCAGGCCGCGGTCATCTTTCCCCCAAAACAACCAGTGTCCGTAGCGGGGTTTCATTTCGCCTTGCCCGAGGGGTGTAATATCTCCTGGGAATTTTGACCAGCTTAGGGTGTTGTGATTCCATTGCCAGATGCAATTCCCGTCAGTAGTTAGTGGCTTGAGCTCCCTTGTTTGATCAGCATCCTCCTTGTAACCTGCCTCTTCTTCCCTTGCTTCAGTGGCAGGCTCAGAAACTACCCCCT